>WNFD01003557.1_pt1 | contig 15670 bp, 13 predicted proteins | sample 5400491 | NCBI WGS metagenome assembly WNFD01 (sample SAMN13153343, study PRJNA577476) | soil metagenome | isolation source: 120 cm saprolite under Douglas fir tree site 2 hole 2 replicate 2 | place: USA:California | collected 2015-04-18 | reverse complement strand
CCCATCGCATTGAAAAAAAATATCTTCGAAACCATTTCTGCTTCGGTCTCGTAGCTCGTCGGGTCATATGTGTCAGGGGGGTGTGGAAAAAAGTCCCTAAGATCAGGCATGGCCTTGAAACTCCACGAAAACACCATCTTTGCCCGGAAAGCTTCCCGCTGCGCGAAGTTATTCAGCACTTCGAGCGCGGTGCTCATGATCGCGGCGAACATTGCAGGAATCGCACAGTCTTCAACCGTCACATGCAAGCCATCAAGCTTCGCCCGCACATGGCACGTGTTGATGGGTCCGCGACTGCTGTAGACGGGAGCCTTTGTTCCGAGAACGAAGCCCCCAAAGTCACCGTTGGTCGAGAACTTCTTACCGCGCCAGCCAGCAATCGTCTCCGGGGGGATGTCCACATCCGTGTCGCAGTTGATCCACAAGGACTGGCCATGATAGTCGCGCACCTCGCGACGATCGCCACGGTATCGCGCCACCAAGACTTTCGGTTGGCCTTCCAGTTGTTGCGTCAACGCCGCCGTCGGGCGCAGCATCAGCACGGGACGCCGAAACGAATCCGGCACCTGCATCTCCACTCGCGTAAAACCCGGCACGGTTTCCGTTCGATCCGGTAGGCCGCTGACCTTTACGAGTATCTCCGTTCGCTTCCAGAGCGGAGACCAAATCACGAAACGCGCATGGCCGTTGGCGGAAAGCAGTTCCCACAAGGGCTCATCCCTTTCCGTTGCCGTTGCCTTGTGAATCCGCACCGGTCCGCCGGCACGAAGCGCCTGCACCTCGATCGTACCTACGCACAGAGCCCCAACAAACAGTACAGCGCCGACGATAAGGACGGCCAACCAAAGCTTCGGACGGGTCAGGACCGAGGAATCCACCCAGGCCTGCATTTCCTTGAGCCGCTCGTCCGGCAAGACTTTGGCAACAAAAGCCAACCAGGAAAAAATGCCGCCCAACGCCAACAAACTCGCGAAAGCCTCGAACCAGTCGGTGAAATAGTAGATCCACCAGCAAAGAGCAACACCCAGGACACCTATGAGGAAGAGATTCAGTTTGTAGGGACCGCTTTGTGGCACAGGGCTGCCCTGCATACCTCCGGACGAGCCAGAGGCCCCTTCATCCCTCGAATCCGCCAACTAGGTGCTGGGATCCTCCATGAATCACCTGCCTAGAAAGTGCAAATGACTCTGATGCTCACCTCGAAGGGATCGTCAGGCGTAAATTGTGAGTATCTTACCTCCTGATATAACGCCTCTGTCAAGCCTTAAAGCAGGTCGAATCAAAGGTTTTCTGCGATCCTCCAAATCCGGCCCTCAAATCGTCACTACAGCTCCGCGATGATTTTGGTGGCGACTCGCAGGGACAAGGAGGAGATCGTTAGGGATGGATTCACGCCCAAGGCTGTCGGGATGATCGACGCATCCGCCACATAGAGCCCATCATAGAAGGGTCGCGGGCCAGACTTCGTCTTGTCGAATACGCGTCCGAACTCGTCCACCACACCTTGGGAAGCGTCTTTTGCCATTCGACAGCCGCCCAAAGGATGGGCCACGGGAATTGCGCTTGCTTTCAATTCCCCGGTGAGCAGGTTTACAAACGGATTCTCAAATCTCTGGTTGGTATCGGCGGCAACGATAGGCGCCAAACGAGCCAGGGTAGTATCAATTTCTTGGTAGATTGGATCCTGCCAAAACTCCTTTCCATCGGTTCTTTTCACACGCAAGGGGGTATCGCGTCCGCTTGCGCCCAGGCGGAATTGGCCGACCGCGGCTTCACGTCCCTGAGCGACCACGCAAAGCATTTTGGCGAGGATTTCATCATCGGTTTCGAAAATGTTTTGCCGGACGGCAAAGTTCTTGAAGAAAGCAGTGATGAAGTGAAGGAGGGTCTTCCATCCCCATCGGATTGCTGTCCAGACGATGAAGAATCGGCTGTGGTGGGAACCCGATAACCTACGGACAAAGGGAACGCCGCTTCCGACGATTGAGGCAAGAGCCGGTGGAATCCCCTGGTCTTCGACGTTGTGGAATTTCGATGTGTCGGCCCCAGTTTGCTGAGTCCCCGTATTGAAGTGGCCGAAGGAGGTGGTGACGGGGCCTCGCGTGAGGCGCATGCGACTCTTCGTACCTTCGATAAAGCCAAGGTAGTCTCCATTCGTGGAGAACCCGAATCCGGTCTTTTCGCTGAGGTTGGGTAGGGTGCCACGTTGTTTCGACCGGAGAAGGAGTTCGTTCGTACCGAGACAACCTGCGGAGACAACAACCTTATCCGCCGTGACGACCTGAGGAGTTGTGCGCCACGGTTTTTCCTTCTGGCGCTGCACGTAGCGAATCTCGTACCCGCCTCCGGGCCGCGCGACGATGACATCCACTTCGGCCAAGGGCTGGATTTCCAATTCATTGTTCTGAAAGATGGGCGGTGTGCCGTTTGGCAACGGTAGGGGTGATCCCAACGCAGCGGCCATCAATTGCTTGTTCAGTGTATGGCGCGCTCCAGGCAAGCAACCGACATTGCAGCGCCCTTGCCGTTCGCAATAATTCTTCGCGTCGCGCTGATTAGTTGCGATGGAGGGGTCAAAGTCGTTGATCGCCAGATCCACGGTGCCGAATTCCGGCGTCAGTTGAGAAATGGCGGTCTGGAAAAGACGGGCACGATCGATCCAGAGATCGTTGTTCGGGTCCTTCTGGCCCGATGGCGGACTGAGATTGATCTGCTTCAGTCCCCCCGCGCTGGTTGGACCCCAGTGCGGATCGATGCCCGCCGTGCGGGTGACAATGTTGCTCAATCCCGTGTTGACAGGGTTTGCAGCTGCGACCGCGGGCGGAGGCATTGGCGGAATGAGATTCTGGCCGGACTGGTTCAAAGCCCACAACAAACCCTTTCCGATGGAGTTGCGCGCGAGCTCGTAGAAGGCGTCGCGGTCGGCGCTGGTCCAGGTGAGGGGCCAGCGCGGATCATCGAAGATGAAATTTGGAGGCCTAATCGTGATGTTGGAATAGACGAGAGAACCTCCGCCCACGCCGCACGCGCGGACGACGTTGACGCCATCATTCTGGCGACCGAGAAAGCTCAGCAGTCCACGCCGTCCCATCAGAGAGAAGTCATAAAGGCCATCTTCGTTCTTCTTCCGGTGCAGGCATCGAGTGAAGATGTCCACGAAGCCGCGGAAATTATTCAAAGTGGACCAGAACTGAACGGGCTGCCCTTTCCGGGCTAGGAAATCGTAGGTCTTGACCTCCTTATCCTGGACCGTGCCGACTGGGGTCGTCCACCAAGTCCCACGCTCCAACATGAGAATCTTTTCGCTTTTGTTCCTTCGGACGATCTCGCGCGCAATCGGAAGAGCAGTCATCGTTCCGCCAAAGCCGGTCCCGATCACAACGACTGTGTAATGAGTTGCTTTAGGCATTACGACACTCCCTCGGAGTTCTATGTCCCCTAACGGATGGAAGGTTGTAGCGTGGTCGAGTCGGGCGCAGCTGAGATCCCAATGCTTCAGCGGCGTGGGGTAGATTCTGCTTCCGCTCGATTGTTCAAGTCAAGGGCAATTACACTCCTGTATAACCCCCCAGAATCCGCTATTTGCGCTGCCGTAGCGGGAATGCTCTTCGAAACCGATCCGAGCTGAGCGAGCAGGATCATGGCAGACTCCTTAATTGCTTCGACACACTCTAGATGATGGGAGTCAATCGACGGATTGCGCGCTCTACGCCTTCACTCCCCATCCAAGAAAATAAAATTGAGAACCATGTTGTATCTGCAAGCTTCCACTCTCAGCACGAGCTCAGCTTGCGATCTCTCTCGCTCGGCAGCTAGCATGGGCTGGTACATCTTCATGCGTAGAACGCAGGTGCACTCAACTCTTCCACGAGGCGAAGAACTACCTCAATTGCCGAATCTGCCCAAGCGCAAGTTGCCTGACGAGATCGTCGATACCTTCTAGAAGCCTGTCTGGCACATACATCTTGGCCGACGCTACCTGAGAGGGGTGACCTCAAATTGCTCAATCGCTGTACGCTTCCCGTCTCCAGAACGTTTGTGCGAAGTCCGAAGGCCTATTCAATAGTGTAAGGCGGGTTAAACTCGGGCACTCCGGCACGCCGTCCGGCAATCCACCGCAGCACATAGACGTTCTTCGGGTCAGTCAGAGTTCCTGCAATACCGTTCACAAGGACTTCCAACAAGGCGTGGGCCAGGAAATCCTTGTAGTAATCAATGTCTGGCTCGACCACGATGCACTCTTTCCCATCAATTATTTGCGTGTCACCTTCGTGAAAGGTCAGCTGGACGTTTGCTTCTCCGAACTGAATTTGTTTGTAGCTGCTCGTAGCCCCCTTATGGAACGTGGCGGGGTCCAGCTCAGGCGCGAATTCGTTTTGCTGGGCAGCTAGCTGGACTTGATTAACGAGGGCCTTGTCAGCATAAGCGTAGAACCGGTCCTGTTTGGGCGCAAAGATGTTGCGGTCGGGCACATCTACCCAAATCAGCTGTTTCAGATAGGTCAGAGGTGTCCCGGAGGGCAGATCAATGTCCCTCATTGCGGTCATCAGGTTCCAAAGACAGGCCAGAGTGGATGGATCCTTCTCCATCAAATTTTCATAGCGCGCCTGCGCGTCTGCTTCGGTCGCAGCTCCTCCCGTAAGAATGAAGTGAATTTCCGGGAACTTCTTAGGGAGATCGCTCCACCTCGCATTCGCAAACCGGAAGGTCGCGTTCTTATCCAAAAGCATGAGATCGACAGTTTGCGGGATGGCTCGCTGAACGTTCACGGGCGTCGCGCCGGCCTGCGAATGATGGTCCGCAGACGCGATCACGGCATAGCGGTCACCGAAATTGTCATAGAAGGGGACTTGAAATTGAAAACTGGAACCGTTGCGAAAGTCGCTGAACAGCTGTTTCTGATTTCCGTCGATGATGCGCACAAGGAGATTCTTGACTCCCGGTCCGATCGGTTGACGCGATCCGTCGAATAGGTTCAGCAGAATGGTGGCCTGGTCCTTTGCAATGATCGCTGGGGTTGCCATGGTTCTCCTTTCACGATGAAACTTGCCGTCGTGCGACGACTCTGAACTTGGAAGCGATTCCTCAAGCGATCGATTTTACCGCTCTCGCCGCCATGGACACGATGCTTAGCGTTGGATTCACCGCCACCGCTCCCGGAATGATCGATGCGTCCAACACGTAAAGCCCGTCATACACCGTCTCCGCGCCGGTCTTCGTGTTGTACACCTGGCCGTTGCTGTTGACGACCCCGTCCGTCGAGCTGCCTCCGATGGGACAGCCACCCAGAGGATGCACGACGACCAACTTCTTCGACACGAATGGTTCCAAACCGTGCCACAGCGGAAACGCTCGATAGGATCCGCCCATCGCCTTGGCCAGTTCCTGGAGGACGCTTTCCGCCTTCTGAAACGTAGGGTGCTTGGCGATCGCGCCTGTGAACTTGAGCTGCAGATCGCCACCGTCCAAAGTGAGGATTCCGGTGGCGTCGTCCATTCCCATACAATTGAACCAGCATGTGTTCATCAACATTTCAGCTTCTGTCTGCATGTCATTGGGATCGCTGTAGTCAGGCAACTGTGCGTTGTTCCAGAGTAGTCCCAGCATGTCAATTACGTCGGCCTGCCCTTTGTCTTGCTCCAGCATTTTCAGTGTCTTTTCGACTAGCGATGCAAACATGGCCGGTATGCCGGCATCTTCCACATTCACCAGAAGCTTCCCGTCCCGGAAGGTAACATGCGACGTGTTGATTGGCCCGCGCGTCGCATAGATTGGGTGCTGCAGCTTGTCCGGGGCAACCGTTACGAAGCCGGAGAAGTCTCCATTCGTCGAGAACTTTGATCCAAGTGTTTTGCTTACCGCAAACTTTCCATTGCTCTTGTCCCGCGAGCGCAGCAGGATCTCTGTGCTCCCCAGGCATCCGGCCGCCAGGATCACAGTCTTGGCCGTGGGATGATACTCGGTGTCGTCATCGAGACCAGTGTAATGCGCCGTGTAACCGCCGCCTGGGATGGCCTCGATGGATTCCACATTAGCAAGCGCCCTTATGAGGACTTTGTCCTGTGCGGCCAAAGGTAGCTGGTTCAGCAATGTCTTGTTCAGCGTGTGCCGCGCCGCTGGCAGGCATCCGAGAAAGCACCGCCCCTGGCGTTCGCAGAAGTTCTTGTTCGTGGCCGTATTCCCCGGATCTGCTTCCTTGATCTGCAGCTTCAAGGGCGTCCACGGCTCCACGATTTGCCCCGCCAGTTGCGGCGACAGGTTCGGGCTCGTGGAGGCGTCTCTCAAGAACCGAGAGCGCCCGAGCAACCTCGGGTCACTGCTGTTGACTGCCTTCAACTGATTCTGGGGGATAGCCTGCGGGTACTTGGTGACTACCTGATTCGGGGCCCCGCGATTCGTCGTCATCCAGGCCAGGCCATTGGCATAGTCCGCCGGAAGGAGCTTCGCCTTTTCGGGCCAGCCCGCCATTGCTGGATACTGTTTATTCGTCGTGTCGAAAAACGGCTCGATGGTCACGTTGGAGTAGATCAGTGAGCCGCCGCCTACGCCGCTCGCCGAAATCACGTCCGCCTCACCGAAAGTGTTGTAGCGGTACAGCGGCCGGGGCCTCGGTTTATCGGTGAAAAACTCAGCCACACCATTGGCAAAGTCTTGCAGCGCGCCGGCTACCCCATTCGCCTTGACGACCGCCAGAAAGTCTACAAGCCCGCGGCGGTGATCCGGCCGCGGCCAGTATTGCACCGGTTGCGTCTTCAAGAACGGGTTCATTGGATTCTCGGCAGACAATTCAGACGTAAGCCACCACACTCCCCGCTCCAGGATGAATACGGTTTTCCCTTTTCCGGCCTGGTCGATGGCAGCAACCGCAGCCCCGAATCCCGAGCCGATCACGATTACATCGAAATCAAGGGGCATGATTCCTCCTCAGATCTCCATACAGTCCAATAGCGTCAAATGAGCGGAACAATGCGAGCTACGACGTTGACGAGTGAGCTAACTGCTTTGAGGACCGCCTCGACCGTAGCCAATTTATCGAGTTCCGCCTGAAGAGCCTTTTGACCGTCTAGCAAGTTCTGTTCGTTCGCCTTCAATTGCTCCGCGATTTCTTGCAGCACAGCGTTTGCCAGAACCAGCCGCGCATGCTGCACACGCAGGAGCTCTGCGAGCGCTTTCTGCCGCTGTTCGGGTGGTGCTCCTTGTACTTTGGCATCCCACTCCGGTGACGTCAGCCTCACCACTGTCTTGTTCAACTGCTCCAGTGTGGAAGAATAAATTTGTGCTGAATCCATAAGAACCGGCCTCTCGTTTTCTGAATTATTGGGTAGGCGTCGCCTTTTTGATTGCCTCGGTTGAATTCAACATCGAATTAATTGCAGCGATGATGCCTGCGATGGAAGGCTCACTGAGGCGGTTCTCTACCAGCGCGACAAAACTTTCCCTGAGTTTCGCCGCGGCCTCCTGGGCCGCTCTTGAGGAGGCTGCTGCTACTCGGGCGCGGAGAATCTCTTCTCTGCGCGCCGCCCAGCCTTTCGGCAGGTCCTTCGGGGCAGCAAAGGGCTCGATCACCTCTTCCGTCTCTTCAAGCTGCAGTTGGACGGCGAGATCCGTCTCTAAAGTGCTGGTGATGACGGTAAAGGCCGCCTCCTGCAAGGCTAACTCACGTTCAATGGCCTTAGATCTTGCCTTCAACTCGTTTTCGAGTGCCTTCGCCTTGAAAACTTGGACCACAAAATTCGTCGCCTGGGGGATATGATCCCCGATCTTCACGCCGCCCAAACTGGCGCTCTTGATCGCTGGACTCAGTCCTCCGATGGAATCGAATACGCCTTGAGCTGCCGTCCCCAGTGTGGCGGGGGCCTTCGGATCGGCTAGCGCGGCGAGCGTTTCGAAATACGATTGCAGCAGCCTCCCGTGGCGGCCGATGTCCCCCAGCAGCACCAATCGCTTGCGTAGTTCTTGATTGTCGCCAATGATGAATTGGCGGCGCTCATCCGCAGTTCTTAGCCCGTCCCGGCCCTTCTGCGCAATCAAGGAATCCGCTTCGATCGCAGCGGTGCCGGCTTCATCGAGAACGGCTTGGCTCGCCTTTACGTAGGCTGTTCCCGCTTGGGCGAAATTATGAAACTGCGTCAGCCGGGCCGCAGCACAGCCGCTCGTAATTTGCAGCGAACCTGCAAGAAACAGTGCGGTCAGTACAGAACATAGGTGGCTTCGGCGACAGGTTGATACGCTTGTTCTAATCCACTGATTGCGATGGCTGTTAGCCATAACCTCTCCTCCGCTGCGTTAGGGGCACGCGACCGGAGCTGGAACCGAATCCGCGCCGTTTGTGTCTGAATACTCTCCCTGTCCTGCGGTTGCTGAATATGGCCCACAGTTGTATTATTATGATTATATATATTAGATCTAATATTAAATATAAGTTGTATATTGTCCGCCAAAATTCAAAATGCGTATGAAATTAATAGCATTTGGAGCCGCCTATAACATTCTTACTAGGCGATCTCTGGATTCGTCTCTTGACCCGACAGCATGTTACTCATATTTTTTGCATTACTTGTGAAGACAACCGCATCTAGCGACTCAGCGCCTACAAATATGTCATGCAATACATCTTAGCCTAGCCGTGTCAGGCGCTTCGAGAACGACCTCTCTAGTTATAGTGACCAGTAAGTTCGGATCGTTACATAGAAAAAAAGGTTCGAACTTATTGGTCAGCTTGTCGGGTTCGGTCTCTCTTATGCCCAACGACCTCAACTAGGCCTGTGTGAACGCCTTTTATACTCAACGAATCAACGTGGCCGCCTGTACGCAGATTCTCACCGTTGTGGGCTTGAAGTGGGCGGATTACTTTCGACCGCTTTTGTGAGCCGAAATGCTGGGATCTTTCGGATCGAAGCCTCCTCTGTCGAAAGCCACTGATCAAGTGGAGTCCAGAGCGAGTCGTCCGTGGCTTTGCAGGACGCCAAAGTTGAGTTGCTGCACACATCAATCGCGTAAGCCGGGTGAATCTCCCAGATGGACATGCGCTTCGGGTTCGGGCCGTTACCGTTCTTGCAGGGTTTGTGACTGGCATCGAAAAAAAGCTGGCCGGTGATGCGCACCGGATTCTTTAAGTTGAGGCTTGGCAACTGGTCCCAAGCAGCGGGTCGAAAATGGGGGCTCATTTCGGCCGTCACAGTGCTGCAAGCCGGCGTGCTCGTCGTCGTTCCTAGCATAATGTGGATGTCATTGCTCTCCTGCCCGTGGACCTTGCAGTTGACAGTTTCGCCTTTGCTCACATTCGAGTAGTGGGCGTCCACGACGAACGCGACCAGGCGGACAACAGTCCCCTCTCCGACCTTTTGACCGCTCGAGGTCGTGATCAGGTCCCGCAGCGCGGAGCGGTCGTCCGGCATGCCCTGGTCGCTGCCGAAGGAAATGTTTTGGTCCTCAGCAGCCTGCTGCAGCTTGGCGAATGTCTGGAATGTCAAGCTCACGGGACTGCCCGTGGCGCAGAAATTGTTCTTGGCAGTGTTCTGGATGCGAGTGGCGTCACTGGTTGTCTTGCCTTCGGCGCCGCATGAGCTGTCGAGGGGATGACTCTCCTTGATACTATCGAAAGGGAGGGTGCATCCGGGAAAGTCCTGAGCCCTTGCAGTGCCAGTGAGTGTGACTGCGACTGCGATCAGCGACAGCATCACCCAAAAAGGGAAAGCCTTCTTCTTCATCGGCAATGGACACCTCCGGAAACCGAGGTAGTTTACTGGCATTTATAGATTATAGATTGTAGGATGTCAACCAATGGAAATGACTGAAACTATAGCTCCGTCTCGGGCTGGCAAACACTCCGCCCCCGAGATGTATTATTGCGATGTGGCTGCCATACAGCGGCAATATCGGAATCGGTCCCTACACCGCGATCATTCTGTCGCAGGGATAATACATGTCGGCACGTAATAGGGCGAGGGTCGCGGACCAGGAGCTGCCAGCGCGAGGCTAGCCTAGCACAGACGTTACCGCGTCGCGCAATTCCTTCTTTGCAGAGCGTGCTGTGACGTACCCGAGATTGCGATAGTTCTCGAAGTGGTCCTCATCGAACCACTGATCTGCCGTGCTGTCGTCGGGAAAGGCATGATTGATCCTGGCGTATCCAAGCAAATCTTCCGGATCATCCTTTTTCAGTGCAGGCCTGAAATGGACAAGGACTCCGGAGTCACCGTCCTCGCCAGGTGTGTAGTGGATTCTGCACACGTCGAAATGCCCGCTGACGCGTGCGTCTTGTGGCAGGAGGAGGTGCGTTTCTCTCGTAATCTCAATGCCGAAATCGGTCCGGCAGCGCTCCATTGCGTTGTGGAGGTCAGCGAAGGTGTAACTTGGGTCGCAAGATGCATCGCAAGCCACGATCAGTTTGCAGCGTCGGCGCAACAGCTCATAGAGCGCAAAATTTTCAAAGTGACCGCCGGCGTCGCGCGTGTAGACAAGCAGCCCGGTACAGTCAGCCCTGTGAATTTTCCCGTCTGCGCCTTGCTCTTCGAGCCACACCAGCCGCCACGCTCCGACAAATCGTCCCCGAATGCCCTCATTTCCACCTCGATCCTGGCTGCCGGATAGCGCCGTGGTCGTCATACCGATAAGCAAGACACTAAGCCGAGCGAAAGTAGTTTTTTCATGTTCGGCTCCCCGTCACTCGTATCTCCCCTCGTGGTCAGTTTCTTGGCTTCCTCGGAGGCTGGAAGATAAAGGCCAATCAGCTTCTGGTACGTAAAGTCAGCGGCCCACCATTTTCCGCAATTGCAAGGTGAGTCAGGCGCATGGCAAAAGTGTCACTGGGGCGCACGCGCTGTTGAAGGTCCGTGCTCGCGTTGACGAGCTCGGGATAGCGGTCGAGAATCCGGCGAATTGTTGGCAAATCTCCCTCGCGCACCGCCTGGATGATCTGAGCACCGAAGCTGTGCAACGCGTCGACGTAGGTTTTGAGCGTGCGCCAGCTGGAAAATCCATAGCTGCGTGCGACGTCAAGTTGAGCTTCGGAGAGACTGGTGGCTGGTTTCTCCTTGCGCAGGGCGCGGAGATGTGCCTTCGCTTCATTCCCGAGATGTTCGAGAGTGGCGCGGGCGGGGAGATCGCGCCGCGAAAAGACAGAAGAGCAGGTATGTCGCTCATGGAACCTTCCTTCCTTTATTGCCCAGGGGTCCGCGTCATTTGGGCGGGAAGTCAGGTTGGTGTTGACTGTGCTGCAAGGTGAGCTGAGCCCTTTACGCGGAGCGTCGGCCTCCCGCAAGGCCGAGCACAGCATAGACAATATCAACGCGCGGCGAAACACCAGCCGGCGGATACCTTGGAGGCGGTTGATGTCTCGGTTGAGCGATGTCCTTCATTTGCTGGCGTATCACGGGCCACTTGGAAGTTAGCGACGGACCATCCCATTAGTTAGGACGCCCACATCACAGAAGAAACTGCAAGCTACGAGAATCGTTTCCGAATACGCGACGATACACCCGGAATATGCGGGCGCGAACGGCAACTCTTGACGGTAACCAAACTGGTGTTTCAACCATCGAAAATAATGATAGTTCGAGAGCGAAAAGGTGATTTGAAACGTCTAACCGTTTTGGGTATTATTTCTTCTTGTGAACGGCTTCATTTCAACGGCGGCTGCCTGTTGTTGTCGTCAGCAAATGACGGCGAGGGCCGCTGTGTCTTGTATGGGTGAAAAGCCGGTTTTGTAAAAAGCCTTTTACTACAAGATTGTAGCCAACCCACCGCCGGAGACCCCGACAGGTGGGTTTTTTATTTGTACTTGGAGATCCATGGCGCCCACATTAGAAGTCTCATTTTCTGCACCGGCTGCGGCTTCTGCCTACGGCGCGGGAACGACGACGCTTGTGCCGCGGCGATTGAATCACCTTCGGTCGCTGGAGGCGGAGAGCATCCATATCCTGCGCGAAGCGGCGGCTGAATTTGCGCGCCCGGTCATGCTCTATTCGATCGGCAAAGACTCCTCCGTAATGCTTCGTCTGGCGCAGAAGGCGTTTTTTCCGGGCAAGATTCCTTTCCCTCTGCTGCATATCGACACCAGCTACAAATTTCCGGAAATGATCGAGTTTCGTGACGCGTACGCGCGGCAGATTGGTGCGGAACTCATCGTGCACAAGAATCAGGCGGCCCTGGACGCGGGAGCCAATCCTTTCTCGCTGGGAACACAAAAATGTTGCGGCTTGTTGAAGACAAAATCGCTGCTCGACGCGCTTGCAGAAGGGGGCTTTGACGCAGCGTTTGGAGGAGCGCGACGGGATGAAGAGAAATCGCGTGCCAAAGAGAGAGTTTACTCGTTTCGCGATCCGTTGGGGCAATGGGACCCCAAGAACCAGCGGCCAGAGCTCTGGAATATCTTCAATTCCCGGATAGACAAAGGAGAAAGCATTCGCGTCTTTCCGTTGTCGAATTGGACGGAGCTCGACGTCTGGCTCTATATCCAGGCGGAAAATATTCCCATTGTTCCTCTCTACTTCGCGAAAGAACGCGAAGTGGTGCTGCGAAACGGTTCGATTGTCTTGATCCACAGCGCAAAGGAACTTTTGCCCGCCGAAAAGAGGCTGATGCTGAAGTGCCGGATGCGTTCGCTCGGATGCGTGCCGTGCACGGGAGCAATCCGTTCGGAAGCAGACTCCGTTGCGAAAATTGTCGCCGAAATGGTGTCGTTCCGGCGTTCGGAGCGGGAGAACCGCGCGATCGATCACGATGAAGAAGGATCGATGGAGCTCAAAAAAAGGGAAGGATATTTCTAGTGACCTCCACGACGCAAGAGAGACCGCGCGGAAGCTCCACGGAGTTCCCCGAGCAGAGCGTGGAGCTGGAGCTTCTTCGATTCACGACCGCCGGAAGCGTCGATGACGGCAAATCGACACTAATCGGGCGTCTACTCCATGATTCTAAAGCGGTCTACGAAGACCAACTCGCCTCGGTGAAAAAGTGCCGCATCAACCGTTCCTCGGGGCCAATTGATTTTTCCCTGCTGACGGATGGCCTGCGCGCAGAACGCGAGCAAGGCATCACCATCGATGTAGCCTACCGCTATTTCGCGACGGTAAGGCGGAGATTCATCATTGCAGATACTCCGGGGCACGAGCAGTACACGCGCAACATGGTCACAGGCGCTTCCACGGCGGACCTTGCTGTGATTCTTGTGGATGCCACGAAGGGAATCCTTCCACAGACACGGCGTCATGCGTTCATCGCTTCACTGTTGGGGATACGCCATGTTCTCGCTGCTGTGAACAAGATGGATCTCATCGATTACCGGGAAGATGTGTTTTTGGAAGTTGAGCGGGATTTTCTGGAGTTGGCAGGGCAACTCGGAATCGCCCACGTACAGTCCGTGCCCATCAGCGCGCTTGAGGGAGATAACGTCGTCGAGAGAGGCGAGCGGACGTTTTGGTATCAGGGACCGACGCTGCTCGAACACTTGGAGATTGTCCCTCTCTCTACAGGCGATGCCCTTGAAAGTCTGCGATTCCCGGTGCAAATGGTGATTCGTCCCGATGCTAATTTCCGGGGATTTGCCGGCCGCGTGGCGAGCGGAGTGATTCGCCCCGGTGACGATGTACTGGCACTGCCGTCCGGACGAAGAACACGAGTGCGTTCGATCGTAAGCTACGACGGCGATTTGCCGGAGGTGTTTGCTCCGATGTCGGTGACCGTGCAACTGGAAGATGAGATCGACCTCAGCCGCGGAGACATGCTGGTTTCGCCTCAGGATGGCCCGCAAGTGTCAAGAAGATTCCGCGCCATAGTCGTTTGGCTCCATGCGACTCCGCTGGAAGCGGGTAAAACTTATCTCGTAAAGCAGACGGCTCGCCAGACAAAAACTCGCGTGGTACAGATTCGCCATCGCGTGAACGTCAATACGCTCGAACAGGAACAGGCGACGCAACTGAACATGAACGATATTGCCTCAGTCGATTTTGAAGCTCACGTTCCGCTTTTCTTTGACCCATATGCCAGCAATCGGACAACGGGCAGTTTCATCCTGATCGATGCGATCTCCAACGCCACGGTTGGCGCCGGGATGATCCAAGAAGATTTGTCTGACCGACAGAGGCCGGAAAGAGCAGAACTCGCATCCTCGGAAGTCGCGGAGAAACGCGTCAGTGCGCAAGAACGCTACGAACGGCATGGGCACTTTCCAGCGACTTTCTTGCTACGGAACCAGCCTGCGCTTGCTTCGAAGTTGGAGCGCGCCCTCTTCGATCAAGGTTTCGAGGTACTGCGTTTTGACGACGAAGCATCGGGCGGCACGCTTCTAGACACGGTTCGCGCAGCGCAAAGGATTGGAGCGGTTTTTATTTATTCGGGAGTAGCCCTCGATACCGAGACAAAACAACGCCTCGCTTTGGAAGCAAAGCCCCGGTTGTTCGACCTCTCCCGGAAGAACAAGAACGCCAACGATGAAGAAGTTTTCCGGCGCGCCCTGGCGCTGGCGGACTCCTTGCGGTTCGCAAGGCCGCAAAAGAATCAGGAAGAGGTCACTTAAATGGAAGTGGATCGTATCGCTGAGGAATTGGAAAGTCTCACAGCTGAGCAAGCGGTGGAAGCCGTGCTCGCGGCGAAGCAAAGCACACACGTTTGCCTGACCAGCAGCTTTCAGGCGGAAGACATGGTAGTGGCACATCTCCTCAGAAAACGAATGCCGGACTTGCCGGTGTTGTTTCTCGATACGGGATATCACTTTCCGCAGACCTACGAATATCGCGATCGAATGGCGAGGGAGTGGTCGCTCAATCTGGTCAACGTGCTACCCACGCGAACGGTCACGGAACAGGAATCAGCGTTCGGCATTCTGTACCGCAGCGAGCCCACGCGGTGCTGCGAATTGCGCAAGGTTGAACCGCTCATGCGCGCGCTTGAACCGTTCGACGTCTGGTTCACGGGATTGCGTCGAGAACAATCGCCCACGCGGAAGAATCTGAAGAAGATTGAAGAACACCGCCTGCCGAGCGGGAAAAAACTTTTGAAAGTGAGCCTCCTCGCCGATTGGACCTGGGGACAAGTATGGGAGTACACGGCCAAGAACCAAATCAGCTATTTGCCGCAGTACGATCAAGGCTATTTGAGCATCGGCTGCGAGCCTTGCACCGCAATTCCAGACGACCCGAACAACCCTCGCTCGGGCCGCTGGGGCGGAACAAAGCTGGAATGCGGAATCCACACGTTTTCAGAGAGGGACCAGTAATGTACTACCTGGTTGGATTCATCATTGCCATTGCGGTGGGATTGACGGGGATCGGTGGGGGAAGTTTTACGGTTCCCGCCCTTGTGCTGCTCGCTGGACTAACGGCCGGGGAAGCCGTCGGAACGGCATTCTTGTTTGCGGGCGTGCTGCGTTTGATTGCAGCTCCTTTTTATCTGCTCGGGAAGCAGATTCATTCGCGCTATCTGTGGCTGCTCCTGCAAGGAGCAGTTCCGGGGCTTCTTGTGGGCACTTGGGCGCTCCGTTTGTTGAATCGAGACGCAGGAAGTCCAGTTGTAATCCTGCTGCTAGGCATTCTCTTGGCGGCGTCATCAAGCGTGACCTTTATCAGGCGCGTGCAAAATCCCGCGTTCGCTGGAAAGAACCATCGCTGGCTCCCGTGGCTCGCTCTGCCGATTGGAATGGAATCGGGATTTTCGTCCGCAGGTGCTGGGGCGC
>WNFD01010655.1_pt1 | contig 15675 bp, 11 predicted proteins | sample 5400491 | NCBI WGS metagenome assembly WNFD01 (sample SAMN13153343, study PRJNA577476) | soil metagenome | isolation source: 120 cm saprolite under Douglas fir tree site 2 hole 2 replicate 2 | place: USA:California | collected 2015-04-18 | reverse complement strand
CTGGAAAACGCGAGAAGCACTTTTCGCAGCACTCATTATACGTGAAAAGGTCGCGATGGCAGAAGACATCAAGCAGCGTATTGCGTGCGATCCTGCGGGTGCAACGCTGCGAGGGCTCCTCAAACACGCAGCGCTTGCACTGATGCAGCGTCCGTTGCTCAAGGCGGTCCTCCTGCGCGATACGGAGGTATTCGGGAAGTTGGTACAGCACGAGCAGAGCAGCGCTCTCTCTGCAGAGGTGCTTGCAGGCTTCACTACCTACCTTCAAGGACTGCGCGAACAGGGTCTGGTGCGGGCGGATCTCTCCCTGCAAGCGCAAGCGGCTATCTTCAGTTCCATTTTTACAGGATTTTTCCTCGCTGCGCCCCTCTTGCCAGACGCTTTCAAACCTTCTGACGAGGAGCTGGCAGAGCTGATGGCCGAGACGGGGCATCGCACGCTGGAGCCTCGTGACCCTGTCCCATCCGCTGCATTCCAGATCGCCTCCCACACCTTGACACAGTACCTGGATCGTTCTGTGACAAGAGCGCAAGAACGGCTTCACGTGGGTGTTCAGACTGAGTTTGAGGATGATCTTCTGAATGTCCGCCTGGAGGCCCGCGTAAGAGGGAGAAAAGGCGGGCGGTCAAAGAAACTGAAGACGGCTGCAAAGGTAGCTGAAGCCCGGCGCATGTATGCCGACAAGACCAGATCCATCGAGGAGGTTTGTTCGGCGCTTGGGATCTCCCGCGCCAGCTTATATCGCTATATCAAGGACGCTCAGGAATAAGAAGCGACGAGCTTCTACTCGGGCGCCAGTAGAGGTCCAGTTTGAAACCAGCCCTGAGCAGGCGATCGTGCTGTGTCGCTATACTCCAGGTGTCATCATGGCCCTGCTGGTCGCGTTACCCTTTCCTCGCTATCTCTCACCGCCTGTCACAAGCAGGCATCATCAGCCAGAGCGACTGGAAGCAATCAAAGCTTAACGCTGTAAATCTGGTATTTCTACACGAAAAAATCGAGAGGAGCAAACGTCTATACTATGATTGATTCTTTTGTCTTGTGGACACAACGAGGAAGTGCAGCATGTGTTATTGGGATGTTTCGCATCTCTTCACGCTCCAGAGGAAGAGAGATAGAGGGTAAAAAACATGGTCATAAGCAGTATTCAACCACGCTCTCAACAAACGTATCAACAGGATGATGTTGGTTCTCCTGGCACCGCTTCTAATAGCCGTCCTGCTGGCTATATCCCGACCAATGATAATACCTACCTCACAGCGCTTGTAGCTAGCTCAGCGGCAGTACCCATCATTGCTGCAATGATTACGGTAGCGGTATACCTCGCACCGTTTCCAACACCCTTGCATCTCTGGATAGCGGTTCCCCTGGGTGCAATCATCACTGTGATCGCCTGGCTTCTTTTCGCGATCCCTTGCCGCCGCTTCGCCTCTGCAGTCTACGCAAACCGGTGCAGTTATGGCAGTCTGATCAACCAGTTAAGCGATTTGAGAGCGCGGCTGCATGTCCTGGATGACGAGCAGCAAGGGGATTCAGGTGCATCTCCGAGCGACACTGGTAAGATCGCCCTTGAGGAAGCGCGTACATGGTGTGATGACATCGAATGGGAACTCAAGTGTAAAGGACTCTGTTGGCTGTTAGCTACAGGCTATATCAACATGTGGAAGCTGCTGCATCACGCGGAAGAAGCACTGATCGAGATCGAGCCGGTAGAGGCGGTCATCAACAAAGCAGTCCATGATGAATTGTGTCTCCAGGATTCCAATATTAACAATAGCGAAGTATTACTCGACAAATTAAGGATTGCTGTCAAGAAACTGAGTCCGTCAGCGACGGTGTATCTCACCAAGCAGCCACGCGAACAAGAGGCGAGCAGTGATCCTCAGCTCAAAGATAACCCGAGCCGGAGCGCTTCTGAGATGGAGGCTCGTGCTACCCTGCGCGAGGTCAGGAGCACGCTCAACGAGTATCGAGATAATCTCTGGGAAGGGCTGATTCATACCCGTAACCGGCTCATGATGATCGTCACCATCACCGGCTTTCTTGCCTATATCCTGCTCAGCATTTCCATTGTGAGTGATGTGGACCCATCAAATGTTGTAGCTGCTGCGATATTCTTCCTGGTTGGCGCAATTGTTGGACTCTTTAACCGGCTCCATCTGGAAACGCAGACCAACAACGCTGTCAATGATTATGGTCTTTCTATGGCGCGTGTGCTCGCTACTCCCGTACTCTCGGGCCTTGCCGCCGTTGGTAGTGTCTTAGTCATCACGCTGCTGACAGGCGCCATTCAGAACAGTTTGAAATTGCCTGATGATATCACGAGCGTCTATATTATCAACCCGTGGCATATCGTCCTGGCGGCCATCTTTGGCCTGGCGCCGAACTTGCTCATTAGTTTGCTCCAACAAAAGGCCGAAAGCTACAAAAGCGATATAAGGAGCAGTAAAGCGTCGTAATGGGGTGACAAGATTGCTAGCTTGCTATCCCCCTTTACTCGTCGTCCAGGGGTAGCTATCATAGCCGCCCCTTTAGTTGCCTCACTCCAACCTGCGCACATCCCTTACGCAAAGCCCCACTACTGCTACCAGTAGGTTCAGCATACCACCGGCAATAAAGACCTGGCTGGGGCCGATACGATCCGTCAAAATACCTCCGGCAGCCAGTCCAAGTGGTATCAAACCAAACGATCCCAGCATCTGGACGCTGCTGACCCGGCCCATTTTGTCGCCAGGCACCAGTTCCTGCGTCAGTGTCGTCCACACAAGGCCCGATGTGCCCATGCCCAGGCCAAAAATCAGTGTGGCAATACTGGCAATAACTGGTGCGCTGGCATGCGATAGCGGCAAACCGAACACTCCCAGCGCCAGCGCCGTCACTATTTCTGCAGCCAGCATCAATAGGCCGCGCCTGCGTCGAAGATTCACCTGCCCCAGCGCCAGCGTAGCGACCAGCACACCGATGGAGTTGGCCATCGAAAGGATACTGAATAGCCACACACCGGCTCCGTAGACATCACGCACCAGCCTGGGTTCTGCCGCTCCCAACGTCGCTGCAAAACTGATGTTCTCCGCTGCCCCCATCATAACGCCTATCCAGAGCCACCTTACGCCTGTCAGGTAACGTACCCCGTCTCGCACATCCTCGAACAGTGTCTTCAGGATACCGGACGCGTTCCCGGGCTCGTTTTGAGGCTGTACTGTAGCAGGCAGGCGTATCGCCAGCAGGCAAAGCACAGAGAAAATGAACGTCAGTCCATCGAAGGCAAACGCTCCCGCCGCGCCGGTAGCGGCTACAAAACCTGCTCCCAGCAGTGGACCCATGATCAGGCTGATCCTCTGGCTCAGCGTAGTCAGTGCGTTGGCGGAAGTGAGCTGCTCCTTCTCCACCAGCTGCGGCGGTATTGCCTGCATAGTGGGAAAGAAAAGGCTGTCCACGATGCCAAACAGAAATGCCAGCGCCACCAGGTGCCAGAACTGCAGCAGGTGGAACCAGCCCAACCCGGCGATGAGCAACACAACGACCGCCCGGCCGCCATCGGACCAGAGCAGGATCAGGCGGCGCGACACGCGGTCGGCAAGCGTGCCGCCAATCAAGAGGAACGTCAGTGAAGGTATCATCTGGGCTATCTCAACGATGCCCATGGCGGTGCCCGAATCCGTCAATATCAGAACCTGCCAGGCCAGCGCCGGGTAGAATGCCGCGTCGCCCAGCACGGAGATAGTCTGTCCCATCCACAAAAGCGCAAATGACCGCGACCGCAAAGCGCGAGCAAATTGAAAAGATCCTATATGCTTCACAGCACACCTGTTCTTTCCGCTTGCACCCAGGCGACCGCGAGGCAAAGAAATGTAGGACGGAGACGTCGCTCTTAATAGGTAGATTTTTCGCGAGCGTGATCATCGTTCCGTAGGGGCGGGAGTGGTGTGGAGCTGGGTGGGGGCCTTTATGGCCGCCCGCGTAGCCCTGTTCCCTCGGTGAGCGAGTCAAACACAGACAGCAATCTCACCGGCGGGCCACACCGTCCTTGCAGTCGCCCGGATGGGAGAATCTAATTGCTTGGTATCGAGGTATACTGGGAATTATAGGATATACACTTTTAGAACCTCTCCCCTATTTAGCTCTTCTTCAGTGTACACGGCGTGTGATACGATTGTAAAGGTTCACGTTTTTTCTTCAGAAGTCAAGACATGGAAGGATAGATATGAAAGTACTCATTGCCGGGGGGGTGAAACCATGATGGTGGAAGGATACAAATGAAACAGCTTCGTCTTGCTCTGCTTGGATTTGGCACCGTGGGCCAATGGCTGGCTGAGGCGCTGTATACGCAACACGCATGGTTGCAGCGAGAGTTTGATGTGGTCGTGACCGTAATCAGTGTTGCTACGGCTCATCACGGCTTGATTTATCGTGACGATGGGCTCGATATTCCCACCTTACTCGATCTTGTCGCGACACGACAGCCCCTCACCGCTCATCCCAAGGTCACCCATTGGACGAACATCTTGGAAGGATTGCAGGCGACCGGTGGGGATGTCCTGGCCGAGGCCACCGGGGCCACGCTCCGCAATGGCGAACCAGGGTTGAGCTATATTCGCGCGGCGCTGGCGCTCGGCATGCATGTCGTCACCTCTAGTAAAGGCCCTATGGCTCTGGCGGGCCCGGAACTCCTCTCCCTGGCACGAGTCCGTGGGGTCCAGTTGCGGATGGAGTCAACCGTCATGTCGGGGACGCCCGTGCTCAGTACCATCCGCGAGGGGATGGCAGGAACCAGGATCCGTGCCATCCGCGGCATCCTCAACGGCACGGTGAACTATATCCTCAGTGCTATGGCGCTGGGTCGCGACTATGCAGAAGGACTCGCGGAGGCGCAAGCGCAGGGCTATGCTGAAGCCGACCCAAGCGATGATGTAGAAGGCGATGATACGGTCGCCAAAACCCTCATCCTGGCGGCAGCCGTGTTTGGTCGTGCGCTCACCCGAGAGCAAGTTGTGCGGCATGGCATCACCACGCTCACCCGAGAGCAAATGCAACAGGCCGATGCCCAGGGCAAGCGGATCAAACATGTTGCCTCCTTGCGCCTCCTGTCACTTGATGGAACGGAAGTCTCAAGAGCAACAGCGGATAGCGGGATCGTCCCCACACTCTTAGAAACGCGTGTCGAGCCAACAGCCCTTCCGCTCAGCGATCCACTGGCTCGTATTGATGGGCTGCTCAACGCCATTGTCATCCAAACCGATACGCCTCAGCAGGTGACGGTGATTGGACCTGGAGCGGGACGTTTTCAGGCAGGCCAGGGCATGTTGGCCGACCTGATTGCTATTGCCAGATTACGATGAAAAGGAGCTAAACCATTGCCCAACAACCACATCCACACCCGCCAGGAGAACATCATCGAAGACTACCACGGCACCCCGGTGGCCGACCCCTACCGCTGGCTCGAAGACCCCGCCTCGGCCGAAACACTCGCCTGGGTAGAGGCCCAGAACGCCGTTACAGCAGACTATCTCGCAAAAGTCCCCGCCCGAGAAAGCATCAAAGCCCGCCTGACCGGACTATGGGACTATCCCAGGTATTCTGTGCCCCAGAAGCGAGGCAATCGCTACTTCTTCACCAATAATACCGGCCTGCAAAACCAGGCCATCCTTTATATGCAAGAGACACTGGCAGGTGAGCCCATTGCCATCCTCGATCCCAACACACTCAGCGACGATGGCACCGTCGCCCTCACCAACATCTCCCCCAGCGAAGACGGAAAACTGCTGGCCTATAGCCTGTCCAGCGCTGGCAGCGATCGGCAAGAGATCAGAATACGCGACCTGGACAACGGTACCGACCACGCAGAGGTCATCAAATGGTGCAAGTTCAGCAATATCGCCTGGCGGCACGATAACGAGGGCTTTTTTTACAACCGTTTTCCAGAACCGGGTACAGTAGCGCAAGAAGACGAAAACACCTTCAGCCGCGTTTACTGGCACCGGGTCGGCACACCCCAGGCCGAGGATCAACTTATCTACGAGAGGCCCGATTTCAAAGAACTCACCTTTTATCCTATCATCACCGATGATGGCTCCTATCTCATCCTCTTTGTCACGCACGGCTCCGCCTCTGAAAATCGCATCTATTACCGCCAGGTGGATAGTGACGGCCCCTTCATTCGCCTGCTAGACGACGCCGATGCCATCTACAGTCCCATCGGCAACAGCGGCCCCATCTTCTACTTCCATACCACCCGGGATGCGCCGCGAGGCAGGGTCATAGCCATCGACACCCGCAATCCAGAACGCGCACAATGGCAGGAGTTGATCCCGCAGCAGGATGACATCATCGCCTTCGCCAGCGTAGTCAACGACCAGTTTGTCGTGACCTACATGCACGATGCCCATCACCGGGTCAGGCTTTACAACTTCGATGGCAGCTTCACGCGTGAAATCGCCCTGCCTGCTCTCGGCTCCGTCTTTGAGCTTTCAGGCAGGTCTAGAGATACAGAGATGTTCATCAACTTTACCTCGTTCCTCTATCCGCCCAGCATTTTCCGCTACGACTTCGCGAGCGGCACGCTAACCCTGCTCCGGGATGTAGGCTTGAACTTCGACCCGGCGGGCTACGAGACGACGCAGGTCTTCTACCCGTCCTTAGACGGCACCCGCGTACCAATGTTTCTCACGCACAAGAAAGGGCTGGCGCTGGACGGCAACAATCCAACGCTGCTCTTTGGTTACGGAGGCTTTAATATCAGCCTGACTCCGGTCTTCGCCGTCGAACCCCTCTTGTGGATCGAACACGGCGGCATATTCGCTATGGCTAACCTGCGTGGTGGCGGCGAATACGGTGAAGAGTGGCACTACGCGGGTATGCTGGAGAAGAAGCAAAATGTCTTCGATGATTTTATCACCGCTGCTGAGTGGCTTATCGCCAAAAAATATACGCGCAGCGCCAAGCTGGCGATTGGCGGACGCAGCAATGGGGGCTTGCTGGTGGGCGCCTGCATGGTGCAGCGCCCTGATCTCTATGGGGCTGTTATATGTGGCGTGCCCGTCATCGACATGTTGCGCTACCACAAATTCACCGTTGGTCGTTACTGGATACCGGAGTACGGGAACGCCGAAGCCGACCCCGAACACTTCCAGTTTCTCTATGCCTATTCACCGCTGCACAACGTCAAAGAAGGCGTAGCTTACCCGCCCACCCTCATCCTCAGCGCGGATACCGATGATCGCGTTGTACCCGCCCACGCCAAAAAATTTGGCGCGACACTGCAGGCAGCCAGCGGAGGTGACAATCCAATCCTTTTGAGGATAGAGACAAAGGCCGGGCACGGTTTCGGCACACCAACCACCAAGATCATCGAGGAACAGGCCGACATGTACGCTTTCCTGTTCGACATCTTCGGTGTGGATGACTGAACCTCACCAGGGTGCATCGCTTTTTTGCACTAAACATGGTTCCGTCTCATGGTCGTAGCTCCCCGATTTATCGTGGGAGCCCGATTTATCGTGGGACCAGCCCTTGCGGCTGCCATGAATTCTCACTCGAGCAACTGCCGTAGCTCCTCCGTCAGCTGCTGGACCAGCTCCGGTCTTCCGTGAAACTGAGCTGGGGTATTCTGAAAGAGTGCGATGCGCCACATACCATCGCGCCTGGCGGCGACGAGGGTCTGAACCGCGTTGACTGCCGGATTAAGGTCGGACTGTCCGGGTGGGACCATACCTGCGACCCCACGAAGAAGGGCGACCTCGGCAGTCAAGAAGCGCACACCTCTGACTTTTGCCACGTAAGCAGCCGTCACATGGTCGGCGAAGATCTGGCGAAGGTGCGACTCGATCTCCGCCCGTCCATTAATCTCGCTCCCGTCGAATCCAACGAGATTTCCGTCGTCGGTGAAGAATGACGCCATATCTTTGGCGCTGCGCTGGTTCCAGCCATCTAACATCTGTCGATAGAGCGCGTGGACTTCGATCTCATCGGGGGATAGTGAGTCCTGCTGTTGGAATAGGTGTGAGCTCATGGTTGATTCTCCTTTTTAGACCGACCGTGTCATCGCTCTCCGGTCGGGAACTGCCTATTGAGCATAAGTTGCATTGTCAAGTGTAACCAATAGCGCTCAAAAAATCTTCTTCTATCTTGCTCCTTTGAGAAGCGAGAGCCGCACGAGTCCAAAGGCGGCTCGTGATGCGATTGCTCTGAAGCCCCACCCTACTTCTCCACCCTCATTTGGTACCCTCTGCTATACTGATAATAAAGCAATGCCTACCCCGCTTGCCTTATAACCTCTAACCTGGCTACGAACCGGAGAAGCCAATCGACCCCATAAGCGTCAAAACAACGACGTAGCTGCACAATGATACACTTTAAGAAATTCACCTGGATACCTGTAGGGGCCGAATTTATCGCGCCCAGCGCCGATTTATCGGCCTTCGGGGAAATTCACCCCATACCCGCATTTAATAATTAAAGTTCATCATCGCGCTGACGGAAAACCTGTCACCTTGCCCGCTAATCTACTCGTCAAAATAACGGCGTAGCTGCGCGATTCATCGCGCCAGGGCGGGGGGGCCGAACGCCAGCGGCACAGGACCCCCTGTCCCAAGTGTCCCAGGTGCCCCAAAACTTGCACAAACCCGTTCCAACCTGGTAAGTGTGAAGTAAAATGCCAAACATCAGCTATGTCCCAAGTGTCCCAAGTGTCTCAACTGCCCCAAAGCGCTAGCAAGCCCTTCTGGCGAAATTGGAGTGAGCCAGCACAAGTCTCTGCTTTTGCTGCTATACCCAACATCCGCTCAAGCACAGCCCCGTGGCGTACACCTGGTTGGCAGCGTACCCTTGAACAATGCCGAAGAGGTTTTCCGCGCCGCCAGTTCGACCCTGGGCGACCGCCTGCGCCGCGTTCCCGATGGCGAAACCGGCGTACGCACCAACTGGATCGGCTGGCAGCTCAACTTTTTAGCGCAAAACCCACATTTAGAAGTACTCCCCCGGGACCCGAATGCCTATGCACCATTGCCATCCATCAGGCTTCGTTCTCCGGTCAGCCCTGACGATATAACCTTCGACAAGCTTGGCTATGCCGATGCCGCCATCGCGTCATACACCGTGTTCTCGCGCCTCAAACAGGCGGGTGTCATCCCTCCTCATTATCGCTTCCAGGTCAGCCTCCCCACACCGCTTGCGCCCGTTGCCGCCTTTGTTGCGCCAGATGACCGCTCCGTAGTTGAGCCAGCTTATGAGAAAGCGATGTTTGCCGAACTCGACAGGATCACCGCCGCCATCCCGCACGACGAACTGGCCATCCAGCGGGACGTGGCCGTCGAATTTGGCATCCTGGAAAACATAAGATTCGCCGAATCCCCCTGGCTGAAGCAAAGAATCATCGAGCGACTCATCCAGCTCGGAGACCACGTTCCGGCAGATGTCGAACTGGGCTATCATCTCTGCTATGGCGATGCTGGTCACAAGCACTTCAAAGAGCCCGAGGACACCAGCAAACTGGTTGAGGTTGCCAATGCCATCTCAGCGGGCGTCAAACGGACGATCAACTGGATCCACATGCCCGTCCCGCGCAACCGTACCGACGACGCCTACTTTGCTCCCCTGCGCGACTTGCAGCTCCATCCCGAGACGGAACTCTACCTGGGGCTGGTCCATTTCACCGACGGAGTCGAAGGAACGCGGCGGCGCATCGCAGCAGCCCAGCGTGTCGTCACAAATTTCGGCGTCGCCACCGAATGCGGCTTCGGCCGCCGTCCACCCGAGACCATCCCCGACCTCCTGCGCATTCACAGTACAGTAGCCGCCCCCGTCTCCCCATAAGCATCGAGGGGAATGACATAACAGCAGGTCGCTCGTGACCGTAGGGGCGGGAGTGGTGAGGAGTGGAGTGGGGCCCTTTATGGCCGCCCGCTCCAGGGAGCCCGCTCAATCCCGCTCCGCCTCCAATTCCTCCTTCATCTCTCGCAATCCTTCTTGCAACTGCCCCCGCATATCCGGCGCCACACAGGAATATTATTATAGGGGCGGCGCTTGCTGTTGTCCTCGTTCGCCTCTTGCCCAAACCCGGCGCGTTGTCCCAGCACGGCGATATGCTCTTCCGAGGACAGGTAAGCGAACACAGCCTCTGCGGGCCGGTTGACGACGATGTTTGCCTGAATGTCCATCGTGCGACCTCCCAGTACATATTATATGTTATACTTTCGTTGCTGAGATTGTTTCTGCTTTAAACACATTTGTAAAAATCCCATCCTGCAACGTCTAATACTACGGAAACAGTGCAAAAAGATCGATTGAGTCACTACCCATCAACCAGGACACAGGAGCAGCGCATAACAATGCAAGAACCCATTACCCTCCAGGATTTTCTCACCTCGCTCAAGATCATCATGGATAAAGCGGCCAAGCCGCCGGAGCCAGACAAGGACCCCGTCTTCTTGCGCATTCTGCGCGACCATTTCGGCTCTGATCCAACCCACCTGCCGACCGTCAAAGAAGCATTCGAGAAGGCCGACCACCCCAACCTGCACCTGGCCGTGACCGGCCTGCTATCTCGCGAGGGATGGCAATCCGACTTGTACGGCTTTGTCTCGCCCAACGAGCACATGGGCATCAAGTTTAGCACCCTGCTGAGTGCGCAGTATGGGTACGAAACCAAGGAAGGCCCGGTGGAGAATATCAACATCCCCCTGTATGATGATAGCGTCCTGACCTGTGTGCAGGCGGGCCTTTACCTTATTCATCACGGCGATTCCTTACTGGCCCTGCTGGTACGCGGCCCCTTGGGTTGGAACCAGAGCGGCGTCGAAGTAGATGTAATGGCGGCCGATCCTACCGCCTCCGAAAGTTTCCTCGCCGAACTGCGCACCACCATGCGTGCCCACAGCATCTATCGCAGCCATGTCATCTCACTGACTCGTGGCGAGCATGGCGCGCTCGATGTTCGCTTTCACCGGCTGCCCGCCATTGAGCGCGATGGTATCATCTTGCCGCAGGGCGTGCTGCAGCGTATCGAGCGGCAGACCATCAATTTCGCGCGGCAGCGCGAGAAACTCAAAGCGATGGGGCGCCATATCAAACGCGGCCTCTTGCTCTATGGCCCGCCGGGAACTGGCAAAACTCTCACCGCCATGTACCTGGCGCACCAGATGCCCGACCGCACCGTCATCCTGCTCACCGGGCACAGCGTGGGCATGCTGGAACAATCGTGCAAAATGGCGCGGCTGTTGCAGCCCGCCACCATCATCCTGGAAGACGTTGACCTGGTCGCTGAAGAGCGCACGCACCAGGACCTCGGCTGCAATGCCCTGCTCTTCGACCTGCTCAACCAGATGGATGGCCTGGCCGACGACGCCGATATCCTCTTCCTGCTGACCACGAACCGCCCGGACATCCTTGAGCCAGCGCTGGCGGCCCGCCCCGGGCGCATCGACCAGGCCATAGAGGTCCCGCTGCCCGACCACGCCTGCCGCCAGCGCCTCTTTGACCTGTACGGGCAGGGACTGAACTTGCAACTGGAGCGCCTGCCGCATCTGGTGGATCAGACCGAGGGTGTGAGCGCAGCCTTCATCCGCGAATTGATGCGCAAAGCGGCCCTGTTTGCCGCCGACGAGGGCGACGAACTGATCGTCGAAGATCGCCACCTGGACGAGGCTCTGCGCGAGCTGGCCCTGGAGGGCGGCGAGCTGACCAAGCGCCTGCTGGGCGCCAGCCGAGCATTCGCCTAGCCCCGCTCCATCCCCCGCAGCGCCGGGTTGACCAGCAGGGATAAGTTGGTGCATGTGTTGTCCTCACAGGAACTGGAACAGTACATTTTCTAGAGACAGGTCGCCTGTGACACGTAAAACATAACGCACTTTTTTATGATCGCAGCCAGCGATCATACCATCCACGCACACGTTTGAGCACATCCAACTGGTGCGCGCGTTCACTAATTGAGTGCGGCTCGCGTGGATAGACGACCAACTCCGTGGGAACCCGCTGCTCCCGCAGCGCGCGATGAAATCCTATGGCCTGGCTTACCGGTACCTGCGGGTCTTCCTGCCCGTGCAGGATCAGTACAGGCGTCTTCACCTCCCGTACAAAAGAGATCGGGCTGTACCGGGCATGCGGGTGTGGCCCTGCACCTTCCCACGGAGCACTTCCACCCAACACGCGCTGAAAATCTGGCATACGACTGGTCATCACCATCATTCCCCAGTCGCTGATGCCTGCCCCCATGATGGCGGCCTTGAAACGCTTCGTCTGCGTCACCGCCCAGGCAGTCATGAACCCTCCTTGACTCCAGCCGCCGATTCCCAGCCGGGCCGGGTCTGCAATGCCTCGCTCAATGGCAGCATCCAGGGCGGACATCACGTCAGCGTAGTCGGCTCCTCCAGCATCTCCCCGTACGGCATTGGCAAATCGCTCACCATGGCCTGACCCCCCGCGTGGATTGGGCATCAACACGACATACCCTGCCAGCGCAAGCCATTGCACCCAATCCAGTGCATGGAAGTAGAATTCATGGCCCCATCGTCCATAGGGACCGCCATGGACAAGCATCACTGTTGGCAGTGGATGATTCCTTGGCACGTCAGGAGGTCGTACAAGTAACCCATCAAGTTCCCAGCCATCGGGGGCCGACCAGGTGAAGACTTCCTGCGAGCCGAAGGTAATACCAGAAAGCTCCGTTTGGTGTGACGATACTTGATGTAAGGTGGAAATCTCTGCCTGTCCCTCGCTCCGACCTGCCCATACCTCCCATGGCTGGTTTCCACTTCCCCGTGCCGCAGCGAACACGGTTTCTCTGCCCTCTACCACGCGCACCGTCCAATCAGATATACTAGCTGCCCTGTCTTCCGCCTTAGTGGGCCAGAGAAGAGCGAGTTTCCCCGCTGCGGTATCCAGCCAGCATATGCGCTGCTTGCCGCGCCGTCACGGGCTGTTGTAATCCACCGGCACACTGCTCGGCTCCAGGAGCAATGCGGCGCGGCTCACCTCCCTGTACCGGCACTACATAGATTGCGAAGGGAGCCAGCAGCCTGGGTTCAACGGGAGCCAGCAGCAGCAGGGTCTCACCATCGGAGGACCATGCCAGGGAAAAGATGGCACCTGGAAAACGACACACCTGCTGTGCTTCCCCACCCGCAATGGCGACGCGCTCGATCACCGTCTCGTGCGCCCAGGCCTCTCGCGAGGGATTCTGCTGTGCCATGTACGCCAGTTCCGTCCCGCCGGGTGACCAGGCAAAGCTGGCAACATGCCGGTCGCCGCTCACAAGCGTACTCACCTCGCCTGTCGCTATAGAGAACAGGCGCAGGCGCGCATATGGCCAGCGTTCGCCATATACATCCGCGTCATCGCGTTCTTTCTCGCGCCGCTCATCCTCTGCAGTCGGTTCGTCTGCGCTGGTGAAAGCAATCTGTCCGCCTCCGGGCGACCAGGCAAAATCTTCGACCGGCTTCTTGTTCGTCTTTGGCATGAGCGGGCGCGCCTCACCTCCATCGCTCGCGATGAGGTAAAGTTGTGCCGTACCCCTCTTATCCCGGTCTGATAGAAAGGCGATCTGGCTGCCGTCAGGCGACCACTTTGGCTTGTGGTCCTCCACATCGCCTCGTGTAAATTGCCTGGCTGCTCGTGACCCATCGATAGTGGCGACCCAGAGAGAACTGCTTGCATGCTCCTCTTTTTTGCTATTAGGAGCGAGTGCATAGGCCACACGCGTTCCATCAGGCGAGATATCAAGCTCCTGGGGAACTGCGAAATCGACGATCATCTCTGCCGTGAGCTCAGTCATATCTGCTCCTTTTCTGTACCTGATGTAATTATTCAGTTATCCTTTGATTGCCAGTACCACGTTCGCTCCGGCATTGCCGCGCCCGCCGATCAGCACAGCAGGCCGGGTAAGTGGATGCGCCTCGTCTCGCACCATGTTCAGCCCGTAACGCGGGTCGAGTTCCTCGCAGTTGATCGTCGGTGGAATAAACCCGCTCTGGAGTGCCAGTAGTGCAGTGATAACGTCCAGTGCGCCCGCAGCCGCGTAGCTGTGGCCCAGCATCGTGCGCGGAACACTGACGGGCAGGGCCGCAAATTCACTATCGAAGGCCGCACGTAGCGCCGCAACCTCTCCTTCATCGGAGGTAACGATGGCTCGCCCATCAAGGCTGAAGTAGCCGATATCCTGTGGAGAGAGAGCGCCCTCCTGCATCGCCAGGCGTATAGCGCGGGCGTATTGTGCCCCATTGGCTGAGGGCTTTAAGAGTCCATGCGCGTCATTGGTCTGACCATAGCCAACGATTTCACCATAGATGTGCGCCCCTCGCCTGCGCGCGTGTTCATACTCCTCCACGATGCACATCCCCGCGCCCTCCGCCAGCAGTAGGCCAGCTGCGCGCCGATCAAATGGGCGGTAAGCCTTTGGATCATCCCCCGTGGCGCACTGCCCACTATGTGCCATCACCAGCAGAACGCAGGGATGCAAGAGCGCCTCGCATCCTCCCGCGATGATGATATCTGCAGCGCCGTGCTTGATGGCTCCATATGCAATTCCCAGCGCATCGAGTCCGCCGACCGTGTCGTTAACCGGTGTCTTGCAATAGCCTTGAATGCCGTAGCGCAGGGATATCTGGCCCACGTTCGCCACCTGAAGCCACGCGATGGCCGTATAGGCGCTCATATAGCGAGGCCCGCGCACATACAGTGCCTCGATTTGCTCCAGTACGTACTCCACCCCACCCACCGTGTTAGCTATCACCGCGCCGACGCAGTGCGGATTCTCTTCTGCAAGTTCTATCCCTGCGTCTTGCAAAGCTTCCTGAACTGCGGCAAAGACGAAGTGGGTCATGCGGTCCGTACGCTTTGCCAGTTTGCGATCAATAAAGTCTTCGACCACAAAATCTGAGGCCTCGCCAGCCACCGCGATCGGTAGGCCAGCGGCGGAGAAGCGCTGTACAGACTTAATACCGGAAACTCCCTTGCTCGTGGCATGCCAGAACGCCTCTTTACCCGTCCCGTTGGCGGCTACTACACCCAACCCTGTAATGACGACCCGGCGCTGTTTGTTATACGTCATGTGTATCGATCCAGTCCGGTCGTGCGAGAATGAGCGCTGTGTTCACTCCACCAAAACCACTCGAGTGGGTCAAAGCAACGTTGACACAGCCCTGGCGGGCTACGTTTGGTACATAATCCAGGTCGCACAGGGGATCGACTTGCTCTTGATTAATCGTTGGCGGGAGCACCTGGCGTTCTAAGACAAGGGCCGTGACGATAGCTTCTATGGCGCTGGCCGCGCCCTGTGCGTGCCCGATCATAGACTTGGTTGCGCTGATGGGGATACCATAGGCGCGTTCGCCGAAGACTGCCTTGTATGCCGCTGTCTCCGCCGCCTCGTTATAGGACGTTGAACTGCCGTGTGAGTTGATATAGTCCAGTTGCTCGGGCGTGATCTGTGCCTCGTGCATTGCTTGCTTCAGCAAGTGCCGCAGCGGCGCGCCATCCTCGGGAAGAGCTGTCATGTGATAGGCGTTGCTATTAGAGGTAAAGGCGATCAGTTCGGCATAAACATGCGCACCCCGTGCCAGCGCCATTTCGCGTTCCTCCAGCAGTAGCACCCCTGCCCCCTCTGCCATCACAAACCCATCTCGATCCCGGTCATATGGGCGCGATGCTCGTTCCGGTTCTTCGTTGCGGGTGCTCAACGCTCTT
>WNFD01006147.1_pt1 | contig 15675 bp, 13 predicted proteins | sample 5400491 | NCBI WGS metagenome assembly WNFD01 (sample SAMN13153343, study PRJNA577476) | soil metagenome | isolation source: 120 cm saprolite under Douglas fir tree site 2 hole 2 replicate 2 | place: USA:California | collected 2015-04-18 | reverse complement strand
TCGAGAAAATCGCCCGCGATCGCCTCGCGCGGCGCAAAGGCGATCGCGTGCACCAGGCCGTCGAGCGCGTTCCAGTTCTTGCTCAGCCCGGAAAAGAGCGCGGCGATCTCGGCGTCGTTCGCGACGTCACAGGGGAAGACCAGCGTGCTTCCGAACTCTGCGGCCATCTCCGTGACGCGGTCCCTGAAGCGCTCGTTCTGGTAGGTGAACGCGAGCTCCGCGCCCTCGCGCCGGGCGGTCTTGGCGACCCCGTAGGCGATCGAGCGGTTGGAGAGCAGGCCCGTGATCAACACGCGTTTGCCCGCGAGGAAACCCATCTTGTTTCCGCCCTTTCAGTTCGAGATCGCGGGATTGTAGCGGATTCAGGTCGAATCAAATCATGAAACGCGGGTATCGAAACCGTAGCCTGCCGAAAACAGAGATGCTAGATTACGGCCCATTCCTTTGCGGGCTTCCCATTGGCCATGAGCGGCAGATCGACTTGGTTCGCAGCGGCGCTGATGCTCTCGGCGCTGACCCTTCCCGCGGGCTCCCGTGCCGCGGACCCGGGGAAGACGCTCCGCGTCACGTTCCAGGTCGCCGAAACCGGCTTCGATCCGACCCGGACATCGGACTACTACTCGGGCATGGTCATCGAAGCCATATACGATCGGCTGCTGACCTACGACTATCTGGCGCGTCCGTCTAAACTCGTGCCGCTGGCGGCCGAATCGCTGCCGCAGATCACCGACAACGGCAAGACCTACACGTTCAGGATCAAGAAGGGCATCTATTTCACCCCAGATCCCGCGTTCAAGGGCAGAAAGCGGGAGCTCACGGCGGAGGACTACGCTTACTCGATCAAGCGTTTTTTCGATCCCAGGAACCGGTCGCCGTACGCGTTCCTGTTCGAGGGAAAGATCATCGGCCTCGACGAGCTCGGGGCCCGGGCCAGGAAGACCGGCCGGTTCGATTATGAAGCGAAGGTCCCCGGACTCGAAGTTCCGGACCGGTATACCTTGCGCATTCACCTCAAGGACATCGACTATGGGCTCTCGCACATCCTCGCGTTCGATCTCAGCGGCGCGGTGGCGCGGGAAGTAATCGAGTTCTACGGCGAGGATACCAACGCCCACCCGGTCGGTTCCGGACCTTATCGGCTGAAGCAATACACGCGTTCCTCGAAGATCGTCCTGGAAGCAAACCCCGGCTACCGCGAAAAAATCTGGGATTTCCAGCCGGGCGACGACCCGCTCGACAAAGAGATCGCGGCGCGGATGAAGGGCAAGAGGCTGCCGGCGATCGGCAACGTCGAGATCAGCATCATGGAGGAAACGCAGAGCCGCTGGCTCGCTTTCGAAAAAGGCGAGACCGATCTCGAGTACCAGCTGTGGGACGTCGCGCCGACCTTCATGACCGCGGACGGCAAGCTGAGGCCCGCGTTCCTCAAGCGCGGAATCAAGCTCAACCGCACCGTCGATCCGGAAATCACCTACACTTATTTCAACATGCAGGAAAAAATAGGCGATCAGCCGAACCCGGTCGGCGGATACAGCCTGGAGAGGATCGCCTTGCGCCGCGCCATCGCCATGGCGTACAAGACTGGCGACCGGATCAGGGTCCTCCGCAAGGGACAGGCGGTCCGCGCCGAGCATCCGATCCCGCCTGGGGTCGCCGGCTACGATCCGAATTACGTAAACAGCATCCCGTACGATCCCAGGACGGCCAACGCCCTGCTCGACCGGTTCGGCTACAACAAGGGTGCGGACGGCTACCGGAGGATGCCCGACGGCAAGCCGCTTGTAATCCGCTTCTCGTCGACGGAGCGCGACCGCCCGTACGACGAGCTGATGCAGCGCTCGCTCGATTCGATCGCGATCCGCATGGAAATCCACAAGGACCGCTTCCCGGAGCTCCTCAAGCTGGAGAGGCGCTGCCGCATCATGATGCGCAACGCGGCCTGGATCGCCGACTATGCCGATGGCGACAACTTCATGCAATTGCTCTACGGCCCGAACACCCAGCAGAGCAACAATGCGTGCTACCAGTCGCCCGAGTTCGACAAGCTCTACGAGAAATCCAGGACGCTGCCCGACGGCCCCGAGCGCAACAAGCTCTACTGGGCGATGGCGCGCAGGATGGAGGCGGATACGGCCTGGATCATGAACGACAGCCGCGTTCGCAACATGCTGATGCAGCCGCGGGTGATCGGCTACAAGAGGCATCCGGCCCTGCATCAGGAATGGATGTACCTCGACCTCGACTCGAGCGCCGGCAAGTGATGGGCACCCGCCTGCTCGTTTTCGTCGTGCTCTGCGGCGCATTCGCCTCGACCGGCCGGACGGCGTCGCATCCGCAGATTCCAATATGGAACGCACGCAGCATCGAAGGAGCGTGCGCCCGGGCCCTGTCGACTGCGCGGGACCAGGTCGCCGTCCTGGAGAAGCTGCCTCCGTCCCAGGCGGCGGCCGGGCGCGTGTTCCGTTCGTGGGATCGCCTGCAGATCCTGCTCGAGGACACGCAGGGGCCGGTCGAGGTGCTCACCAACATGTCCCCCGACGCCGCGACGCGCGCGGCGGGCGAGGCCTGCCTGCTCAAGATCAACGAGTTCAGCACCGAGCTGCTCCAGAACGAAGGGATTTACGCGCGGTTCCAGCGCGCCGCGCCCGCCGACAATATCGACCGCAAGCTCAAGCAGGACGTGGTGGAGGCGTTCGAGGACACGGGAGTGGCCCTGCCCCCGGAGAAGCGCGCGCGCATGAAGGCGATCCTGCAGCGGCTGGAAGAGGTTCGCCAGGCGTTCGCGCGCAATATCCGGGACAACAAGACGCGGCTCGCTTTCTCCGCCGAAGAAACGAAGGGCCTGCCGGCCTCCTACCTGGAGCGCGCGCGGCGCGACGACAAGGGGAATTTTCTGCTGGGGTTCGAGTATCCCGAGTACGAGCCTTTCATGAGCAGCGCGGAGAACGAGGAGGCGCGCCGGCGCTATCACGTCGCCTTCAGCAACCGGGGCACGCCCGCCAACCTCGATCTGCTCGGCGAGGCGACCCGCCTGCGGCGGGAGATAGCGGGCTTGTACGGGCTGCCGAGCTACGCGCATTTCGCGACGCGCCGGCGCATGGTCCGGAACCCCGAGACGGTCCACCGCTTTCTCGACGAAGTCAAAGGCAAGGTGCGGGAAATCGAGCGCAAGGAGATCGACGAATTGCACGCGTTCAAGGCGGAACGCCTGGGCAAGAGCCTTCAGGAGGTGACGCTCAACCGCTGGGACGTTCCGTTCTATCAGGAACAGCTCAAGAAGGCCCGCTACAACGTCGATCAGGAGGCCCTGCGGGCCTATTTCCCGACCGACGCGAGCGTCGCATGGGTGTTCGCGGTTTCCGGCGAGATGTACGGAGTCGAATTCGTTCCGGCGAAATCACCGCAGTGGCATCCCTCGGTTCGCTACTACGACGTGATCGACCGCGAGACCGGCGCCTTTCTCAGCGGCATCTACCTCGATCTGTTTCCTCGCGATGGCAAGTACAGCCACGCCGCGGCTTTCGGGGTCCGCAGTTCCAGTCTCCTCGCCAGGCGCACGCCGCTCAGCGTGCTGGTCGCCAATTTCAACCGCGACGGCCTCAATCACCGCGAGTTGGAAACGCTGCTGCATGAGTTCGGCCATATCCTGCACGGAGTCCTGTCGCGGACGCGCTACGCGAGTCATGGCGGCACCAATGTTGAACGCGATTTTGTCGAAGCGCCTTCGCAGATGTACGAAGAGTGGGGGCGCAAGGTGGAGCCGTTGCGGCTGATCCGCAGGTATTGCAGCGGATGTCCGGAGGTCGATGAGGCGCTGGTCAAGCGGCTGCGCGCCGCACATTCCTTCGGCCGTGGCATCCAGTACGGACGGCAGCATCTCTATGCGTCGTACGACATGGCGCTTTTCGGCGAGCGCGAGGTCGATCCGATGCAGGAGTGGATCCGCATGGAAAGCGAGACGCCGGTCGGCCATGTCTCCGGCACGCAGTTTCCGGGAACCTTCGAGCACATTGTCGGCGGCTACGGCGCCGGGTACTACGGCTACATGTGGTCGGAGGTTCTCGCGCTCGACATGCTGTCCGCCTACGGGAAGAACCTCATGAATCCTACGGTCGGAAGGCGCTTCCGCGAGCTGATCCTCGCAAGGGGAGGGCAAAGGCCCGCCGGCGAAATGGTGCACGAGTTCCTCGGCCGCGATCCTTCGCCCAAGGCGTTTTTCGAGGAAATCACGGGACAACGAAGCGGTTGAGGCACCCTCATGCTAGCGTACGTCACCCGCCGTCTCTGGCAAACCATTCCGACCTTGCTCGGGGTCGTGCTGCTCGTCTTTTTCCTGTTTACCTGGGTCGGCGGCGATCCGGCCTATTTGCTGGCCGGGAAAATCTCCAATCCGGAGCAGATCGAAAACATACGCCGCCAGCTGGGCGTCGATCGGCCGTATTACGTCCAGCTGTGGATCTTCATCCAGCAGATCGCGACCGGCGATTTCGGCGAGAGCTGGGCGACAAACGAGAAAGTTTCGGCGATCTTCGCCACCCGGCTCGGACCCTCCCTGACCGTGCTCGTGCCGCTCCTCGCGGTCGACACCCTGCTCGCGATCGCTGCAGCGATGCTGGTCGCCTACGTGCGCGGGTCGCTGACGGACCGCATGGTGATGATCGGCTGCACCGTCGGCCAGTCGATCAGCATTCTCGTCTACATCATCGTGTTCCAGTACGTGCTCGCGTACCAGCTCGGCTGGTTCCCGGTCCAGGGCTGGGGCAAGGGCTTCGCCGAGAATCTGCTCAAGTACAGCATTTTGCCGATCATCGTCGGGGTGATCGTTTCGCTTGCACCCGATACGCGCCTCTACCGCACCTTCTTTCTCGATGAGATCAATCAGGACTATGTCCGCACGGCACGTGCGAAGGGAATGAGCGAGACGCGCGTGATGTGGGTGCACGTACTGCGCAATGCCTCGATTCCGATCATCACCAACGTTATGATCCAGCTGCCGGGGCTGCTCGCAGGCGCGTTTCTGATCGAGCGCTTCTTCTCGATCCCCGGGATAGGCCGGGAAGTGATCCTGGCGGTGGAGCGAAGCGACTTTCCGGTGATCAAGGCGGTGACCATCTACGTCGCGATCGCCACGATGATCATCAATCTGATCGCCGATCTGCTGTACCGGGTGGTCGATCCGCGGGTGCAGCTCAAATGACCCAGGCCGCCGCGTTGAGCATCGTCGGCGTGGAGCGCGCCGAATCCCCAGGGCTGTGGATCCTCGCCTGGCGCCGCTTCTGCCGCGACCGCGTGGGGCTCGTCTCGTTCCTGATCGTGGTGTTCTTCTTCGGCGTCATGGCGGCGTCGGGCCTGCACCTGATCGCAGCCGATTGGTCGAAGGAAGTCGGCGTCAACTACGCGCCGCCGACCTTCATCGGGCCCGAAGTCGCCGATGGCGGCCCGTCAGCGCCGGGGTCCCACGGCGGCGAGAGGACGGGCGAGGCCAACCCTTTCGATCCGCTCGCCGGGGTGCTCGCCGAGATCAGGGCCGCGTCCGGCGCCGCGTCGGTCGCGGAAGCCCGGGCGCCCACGCTCGTCTTCGGCGGAGACAGATGGGGCCGCGACGTCCTGCAAAAAACGATCAAGGGAACGGAGACGTCGATGTTCGTGGGGCTGGTCGCGGCGCTTCTCGCCGCGTCTCTCGCCACCGTCTTCGGCGCGCTGGCCGGCTATTACGGGGGCTGGATCGACGATCTCTTCAACTGGTTCTACAGCGTCTTCACCTCGATACCCTACCTGCTGCTGATCCTCGCCATCGCCGCGGTGTTGAACCAGAAGGGGACGCTCACCGTGATCCTGATCCTGGGCCTCACCGGCTGGACCGGGATCTTTCGCCTCGTGCGCGCCGAATACCTCAAGCACAAGGTGCGCGAATACATTCAGGCGGCCGACGCGATCGGCGCCTCGCATGCGCGGCGCATGTTCGTGCATATCCTTCCGAACGTGAGCCACGTCATACTGGTGCAGCTTTCCCTGCACGTCGTTCTCTTCATCAAGTCGGAGGTGGTGCTGAGCTTTCTCGGTTTCGGCGTCGGTGTGGAGACGGTATCCTGGGGCAGCATGCTCAACGAAGCCCAGAGCGAGCTGATCCTCGGATACTGGTGGCAGCTCGCCGCAGCGACGCTTGCCATGGCGCTGCTCGTCACCGGGTTCAGCCTGTTCACCGATGCCTTGCGCGATGCTCTCGACCCCAAGCTCAAATGACCTCCGTGAATAGCGCCGGCACTCTGATCGGTATCCGCGACCTGAAGGTGGATTTTCGCCTCGACAAGACGACCATTTCCCAGGCGGTCAAGGGCATCAGCTTCGACATACCGGTGAACAGTACCGTCGCGCTGGTCGGGGAATCCGGCAGCGGCAAGTCGGTGACCGCTCTGGCGATCCTGGGCCTGCTCCCCAAGGAGAACTCGACCGTGCCTCCGGGGAGCCAGATCCTGTACCGCGGCCGCAATCTTCTCGCCCTCGCGCCCGGGGAATTGCAGAAATTGAGGGGGGCGGATATTTCGATGATCTTCCAGGAGCCGATGAGCTCGTTGAACCCCGTATTCACGGTCGGCTTCCAGCTCACCGAGGTCTTGACCAAGCATCTCGGCATGACGGGCAGGCAGGCGCAGGCACGGGCCGTCGAGCTCCTGCGCGAGGTCGGGATTCCCGAGCCCGAGACGAAGATCGACGCCTATCCGTTCCAGTTGTCGGGCGGCCAGCAACAGCGCGTGATGATCGCGATAGCGATCGCATGCGAGCCGAAGCTGCTGATCGCGGATGAACCGACGACCGCGCTCGACGTGACCATCCAGAAGCAGATCCTGGAATTGATCGCCGCGCTGCAGAAGCGCCTGCGCATGTCGGTGCTGTTCATCACGCACGATCTCGCCCTGGTCGGCGAGATCGCCGACCACGTGGTGGTAATGCGTGAAGGCGAGATCAAGGAGCAGGGAAGGGTGGAGCAGATATTCGAGGCGCCGCAGGACGCCTACACACGGGCGCTGCTGCTCTGCCGGCCGCAGCTTGAGCGTCGTCCCAGGAGGCTGCCGGTCATAGACGATTTCCTGAAACCCGGGCCGCTCGCCGGGAGGACTCTGGAGGAACGCAGCCGCGGGCTGCGCGGCGACGAGGAGATCATTCTCGAGGTGCGCCACCTGGGCAAGAGCTTCTATTCGCGCGAGGGATTGTTCGGAAAGCGGGAATTCAAGGCGGTCAAAGACGTTTCTTTCAGGGTCGCCCGGGGGAAAACCCTGGGCATAGTCGGCGAATCGGGCTCGGGCAAGACGACGGTCGCGCTGACGCTGTTGCGCCTGCGCGGTGAATCGAGCGGCGAGGCCTTGTTCGACGGCAAGGACCTGCTGTCCATTCCGCAGAAAGAGATGATGCCGTACAAGCGCCGGATCCAGATCGTCTTCCAGAATCCCTATGCTTCGCTCAATCCGCGTTTCACGATCGGCCAGCTTCTCATGGAGCCTCTGCAGGTGCACCGCATCGGGTCGAGCGAGAGCGAGCGCCGCGACAGGGTCTACAAATTGCTGGAGGAGGTGGGGCTACCCGAGGTTTCGTTCTTCAAGTATCCGCACGAATTCTCCGGCGGCCAGAGACAGCGGATCGCGATTGCCCGCTGCCTCACCATGAAGCCGGACGTGCTCATCTGCGACGAGGCGGTATCGGCGCTCGATGTCTCGATCCAGGCGCAGGTCCTGAATCTGCTGCAGGACCTGCAGGACGAGTATCACATGAGCTACATCTTCATCTCGCACGACCTCGCCGTGGTCAAATACATGGCCGATCAGGTGATGGTCATGAACGAAGGCGAGGTCGTCGAGGTCGCCAATTCGGACGACATCTATCGGAGCCCGCAGCACCCCTACACGAAGAAGCTGCTTTCCTCGATTCCCCAGGGCTGGCGCGGAGCGCGCTAGCTACTGCTTCGCCTTCGCCGTTTGCGTGACCTTCCTGAGGAAGTCGTAGATGCCGCTTTCGCTCATGCGCCGGGCATCGGCGAGCTCGCCCGCGCGGGTGGCGTAGAGAACCTCGTTGTTCGGAGAAAGAACCACGGCCGCAGGAATTCCTTTCTTGATGGGATTGCCATAGGCGGCGACGAGGTCGAGGTTCCGGTCGAAGTTCCCGACATCGACCTTGACTACCTTGAACTGTCGGGCAAGCAGCTCCGCACTCCTCCCGCTCTTGAGTGCAAGGTCCAAGGCGCGGCAGTCTTCGCACCAGTTCGCGCCGAATATGAGGAAAACGGGGGTCCGGCTCTCCTTCGCAGCGCTCAGCGCCTGTCGAATGTCTGCCTTGGCGTCGGCCGATTCATCGTAGGGAAGCGGCGCGGCTAGCGCAGATGCGGCAAGCAAAGCGCCCAGGACGAGGAAGCGTTTCAGCATGGCAGGCTCCGTTGAGTATCTAGCCGGGTTTCGCCCCGCTTTGAATGAGGCATTTCCTGCGCTGCTCAGCATACGCCTTTCCCTGCAGACCGCTGGCGGCAAGGTGGCAAAGGAGGAAGGTGCCTTGGGTCGCCAGCAGGTCTGCGCTCAGGCACGCGGCCAGATCCGCCTTCACGGCTTCCGCGTCCGAACCTTGCGAACTGGCGCGCACTGCGCAGTATGAGATGGCGGAATAGGGCGGCACGGACGCCTTCTTCAACTCAATGGGCAGGTCGTCCCACTTCACGAGCGGCGGCGGCGGCTCCTTGGCGGCCGGTATTGTTCCTTGCGGTGTCGTGGGCGTGGTGCAAGAGGCGCCGAGGCAAACGGCGAGAAATGCGACCGAATGGGTGAGGATCGAGTGCATGGCCATGTGGCTAGCGTTCGCGTTGAACGGCGCGAGCACGGGAGCGAAGTGACGCTCGCGAACGTCCGTTTTCGAACGCGCGGTTAGCCGCGCCCTCTCGTATCAACGGGCAGCGTGTATAGCTATGCCGACAAAGACGAGCGCGACGATAATCATTAAGGCAGCGACGATGATGTCCATAGTCATAGCCCCTTCAACGACTGAATGTGGCGATCAATCCGCCGATGGAGGAAGAGGATGCCAAGAGTCAAGGCTACCACAACATTCCGATGACAACCCTGTGGAGAGAATACACGAAACCCACGCAGTGCAACCCGGAACGCGTTGTTAGACCGCAGCCTAGACAAAACCTGACTCACGATGCTTCGACCTTGACCAGCTTCATGCGGCCAGACGCTCCAGACTTAATGGAGACGGCAGCCTTCGGACACCGGAAGTGCTCGGCCACTAAAGCAACGAGTTCCTCATTAGCCTTGCCGTCCACGGGAGGTGATTTCACCTTCGCGAGCCAAGTGCCGTCCGGTGCCTGCATTAGGGAGGAGGCGCGCGCCTTGGGCTTCACTTTGATTTGCATGAGTACCGTTGCCATTTCTGCCTACGGTCTAACGTGGAGGTTACCGACGCGCGACTACGAACGAGTCGTGATAGTTTGCGCGCGGAAGGTGAAGTGTCTGATTTCTCAAGGGGTGAAACCCCACGAGGGCATTGGGCCGTCAGTCTACCGGGCGCCAGGAACGTTTCGGGTCTTGAGGAATTCTTCCAGAGATTCTCCGCGGAATCCCGCGACCATTTCCGGATTGGATACACCTTTGACGCGCCCGAGTTTCTCGAGGCAGAAAAAGCTCGCGCCGTAGCGCATGAGCGCGGCCCAGTCGAGCTCGCGCACCATGCGGCGTTCTTCGGCGCTGAGACCGGCCTTGTCGAACGCCGCCTCGGGGTTGTCCTTGAAGAGCGCGCGGTTGCCGGGCGCGGTGAAACCGTGGAGGAAACGGTTGAGCCGCAGCGCCTTGGCGCTGGTGGCGAGGTCGAAGAGGTAAGTGCCTTCGAGCTTTTCAACGCCCTTGAGCTGCGGATTCATCTCTCTTTGAAGCCGGCTTTCGCTTGCGGCTCCTCGAACAGCGCCACCGCCATCGCGGTGGTCATCGGCAGGTAGTAGTTCTGGTGGATTTTCTTCGCGCGCGGCGAGAGCGCGCCGCGCATCGCGAGCCACATGATCTCCTCCGCCCCTTCGGTGCCGCCGAGCTTGATGTAGTCCGCGTGGCGCATCGCCGCGAGTTTCTTCGGGTCGCGCGCGATCAGATCGAGGAACTTCATGTCCCATTTCTCGTTGTTGAAGCCCGCGCGCTCGCCGTTCATCTGGTGCGAGAGGCCTCCGGTGCCGACGATGACCACCTTCAGGTCCTCGGGGTAGGAAAGCACCGCGCGGCGCACCGCCTGCCCGAGCTTCCAGCAGCGCGCGGGCGTGGGGATCGGGTGCTGGAGCACGTTGATCTCGATCGGCACGATCTTCCCGGGCCAGCCGGGCGAGGGCGGCCAGAACATGGTGAGCGGCGAGTGCACGCCGTGGTCGATCGGGAGGTCCTGGAAAACGGAGATGTCGAACTCGTCGTTCACCAGCGCGTCGGCCATGTGGCGCGCGAGGCCGGCGTGGCCCTCCAAAGGAGGAACGGCACGCGGTCCCAGCCCTTCGTCCGCGATCGCGTACTCGGCGCCCACGCCCAGCGCGAAAGTCGGGTAGTGATCGAAGAAGAACGTGGTCGCGTGATCGTTGTAGAAGAACACGAGAACGTCGGGCTTTCTCTGCGCGAGCCAGGCCTTGACCGGCTCGTAGCCCCTGAAGAGCGGCGCCCAGTCCGGATCGTTCTGCTTGTTGCGGTCGTAGGCGCCGCCGATCGTAGGGACGTGCGAGGTGCCGATGCCGCCGAGGATTTTTGCCATGGAGGAAATTCCGAAGAAATGATGGGCCCGGCGAAGTACGAAGTCAAAGCTGGCTTTCGAACAGCCGCCTGAACATCGTGCGCTTGGTGTTGCGAAAGTGCGGTCGCACGCGGCCGCTCCACGCGGTGTCGCGCACCGCGAGCCAGGGCTCGCTTCCCAAGGTTTCGGTGCGCGCGAGATCGTAGCAGGAGTGATAGCGCGGCGAGCCGTCGGGATTGCGGAAGCGCCGGGCGCGGACGCTCCCCGGGCAGGCGGCAAGACCCGGCATGTGCTCGCTGTCGTACCAGGCGTTCAGGTCGGCCTCGTGTGCCGCGACGACATCGGTCTCGACGATATAGTGAAACGGCGACGCCTCGCCGCGCGACGTGCCCGGCGTATCGAACACAGGCTTGAGCCTCGCCGCGCCGATTCTCAGGCCCCTCAGGTCGACGAGGTCTCCGGCACGTTCTGCCGTGGGAGCGAGCACGGTCGTATTCACGGCGCCGAACTCGCGCGAAAAGAGGTACGCATAGATCTCGCCCCCGGCCTCGACCGCCGCGTAGGCGGCCACGCTCTCGGCCAGAGGCACGCAGTCGACGGCAAGTTCTTTGAGGTTGTCGTCGAAGCGGTCGGACACGCGCGAAGCGCCCGCGCACCTGAGGAGGATCCCGCCGGTGTGCGCCGCGCTCATGCAGCCTTGGATCCTATGCGACCGCGACGGGGATCTTGAAATCCTTGATGCGTTTTTCCCATTCCGCCGGACCGGTCTGATGCACGGAGGTGCCGTTCGCATCGACGGCGACCGTGACTGGCATGTCCTTCACCTCGAACTCGTAGATCGCTTCCATGCCGAGATCGCCGAAGGCCAGCACTCTGGACTTTCGGATCGCCTTGGCGACGAGGTAGGCGGCGCCGCCCACCGCGATCAGCGAGGCGGCCTTGTGCTTCCTGATCGCCTCGATCGCCGCGGGACCGCGTTCGCCTTTTCCGATCATGGCCACGAGGCCGGTCCTGCCAAGCATCATCTCGGTAAACTTGTCCATGCGGGTCGCCGTGGTGGGACCCGCGGGCCCGACGATCTCGTCGCGCACCGGTTCTCGCCTTTTTCCAGCATGTCCTGGATGCGCTTGTGAGCGGCGTCGCGGCCGGTGAGCATTTTCCCCGAGAGAAGAAGCGTCTCGCCGGGCTTCCACTTCGCCACTTCCTCGCGCGTGAGCGTATCGAGGTTCACGCGCCTGGATTGCGCGGCGGGTGTCCAGGTCACCTTGGGCCAGTCATCGAGGCTCGGCGCTTCGAATTCCGCCGGGCCCGAGCCGTCGAGCGCGAAGTGGACGTGCCGGGTCGCAGCGCAGTTCGGTATCATCGCGATCGGTTGCGACCCCGCGTGCGTCGGGAACGTCCTGATCTTGACGTCGAGCACCGTGGAGAGGCCGCCCAGCCCTTGCGCGCCGATACCGAGCTGGTTGACCTTCTCGTAGAGCTCCAGTCGCAGCTCCTCGCGCTTGTCGCGGGGCCCCCGCGCAAGCAGCTCGTGCATGTCGATCGGCTCCATGAGCGACTCCTTGGCCATCATCATGGCTTTCTCGGCCGTGCCGCCGACGCCGATCCCGAGCATCCCCGGCGGACACCATCCCGCCCCCATCGTGGGCACGGTCTCGAGCACCCAATCGACGATCGAGTCCGAGGGATTCAGCATCGTGAACTTCGATTTGTTCTCCGAGCCGGCCCCCTTGGCCGCGACGTCCACATCGACGGTGTCCCCCGGCACGAGCTCCATGTGGATCACCGCCGGGGTGTTGTCCTTCGTGTTCCTGCGCCCGAAGATCGGATCCTCGACGATGGATGCGCGCAGCTTGTTGTCCGGGTGCAGGTAGGCGCGGCGCACGCCTTCATTCACGGCGTCGGCCACGGACGGAAATGAAGAGCCCCTGAAACCCTCCAGACGAACGCCCATGCCGATTTTCAGGAACACGTTGACGATGCCCGTGTCCTGGCAGACCGGCCGGCGGCCCTCTGCGCACATCCGCGAGTTGCTGAGGATCTGCGCGATCGCGTCTTTCGCCGCCGGCGACTGCTCGCGCTCGTAGGCGCGCGCGAGGTGCCGGATGTAGTCGCGCGGATGGTAGTAGCTGATGTACTGCAGCGCGTCGGCGACGCTCTGGATGAGATCTTCCTGTTGGACGATGGTCATGTAATCAGTGCGACGTGCCGCCTTTCCCCGATGCGATTCGACGGTCCGGAATTTTAGCACGCCGCCTTTGTTGCGAATCCCGAGCTCTCACCGGTAATATCAGCACCTCCAAGAGGAGATTCGCCCAATGGCCTCAGCGACCATCGAGTCCGTACTGCAGGAAGACCGGCTGTTCCCTCCTTCTCCTGAGTTCGTCAAGCAGGCCAACGTATCCGGTGCCGCGGCCTACCAGGCGCTGTGCGACGAGGCCAACCGCGATTTCGAAGGCTTCTGGGGCCGGCTCGCGAAGGAGCACGTGCTCTGGCACAAGCCGTTCACCCGGGTGCTCGATGAATCGAACGCGCCGTTCTTCAAGTGGTTCCACGACGGCGAGCTGAACGCGTCGTACAACTGCCTCGACCGGCACCTGAAGACGCAAGGCGACAAGACCGCGATCATCTTCGAAGCGGACGACGGCAAGGTGACCAAGATCACCTACAAGCAGCTCTACCACAAGGTCTGCCAGTTCGCGAACGCGCTGAAATCGCTCGGCATCAAGAAGGGCGATCGCGTCGTCATCTACATGCCGATGTCGATCGAGGTGGTCACGGCGATGCAGGCCTGCGCGAGGATCGGTGCGACGCACTCGGTGGTGTTCGGCGGCTTCTCGGCGAAAAGCCTGCAGGAGCGCATCATCGACGCGGGCGCAGTGGCGGTGATCACCGCCGACGGGCAGATGCGCGGCGGCAAGGAGATCCCCCTCAAGCCTGCGGTGGACGAAGCGTTCACTCTGGGCGGCTGCGAAGGCGTGAAGAACGTCGTCGTCTACCAGCGCACCGGGAGTGCGGTCACCATGCAGGGTCCGCGCGACAAGTGGTGGCACGACGTAATCAAGGGTCAGGCCGACACCTGCGAGCCGACCTGGGTGAACGCCGAGCACCCGCTCTTCATCCTGTACACATCGGGCTCGACCGGCAAGCCGAAGGGCGTGCAGCACTCGACCGGCGGCTACTTGCTGATGACGGTCATCACCATGAAGTGGGTGTTCGACTACAAGCCGACCGACGTGTTCTGGTGCACGGCGGATGTGGGCTGGGTCACCGGGCACAGCTACTGCACTTACGGGCCGCTCGCCGTGGGCGCGACCGAGATCATGTTCGAAGGAGTGCCGGTGTGGCCCGACGCGGGGCGCTTCTGGAAAATGATCCAGGACCACAGGGTGACGGTGTTCTATACGGCGCCCACCGCTATCCGCACGCTCATCAAGGCGGGCGGCGATCTGCCGAGGAAATACAACCTGAAATCGCTGCGCATCCTCGGGACGGTCGGCGAGCCGATCAACCCCGAGGCGTGGATGTGGTACTACAACACGGTCGGCGACAAGCGCTGCCCGATCGTCGACACCTGGTGGCAGACCGAAACCAGCAGCCACCTGATCACTCCGCTTCCCGGCGTACACGCCTTGAAGCCCGGCTCGTGCACCATGCCGCTGCCGGGCATCATGGCGGCGATCGTGGACGAGACCGGCCGCGACGTGGAGAAGGGCAAGGGCGGGATCCTCGTCATCAAGCGCCCGTGGCCGGGAATCATCCGCACCATCTGGGGCGATCCGGAGCGGTTCAAGAAGAACTATTTCCCCGACGAGTTCAAGGGCAAGTATTACCTGGCGGGAGACGGCGCGAGCCGCGACAAGGACGGCTACTTCCGCATCATGGGTCGCATCGACGACGTGTTGAATATCTCCGGCCGCCGCCTCGGCTCCGGAAAAATCAGGCAGCGGCGGCTGCGCTCGATCGCGAAGGGCGAAGAAATGAAGCAGGACGTTTCGACCCTGGAGAGTCCCGCAATTCTTGAACAGATGAAGCAGGCGATGTAATCGGTACGGTCGCTTTTCTGGTAACTTCTAGCCCAAACCACGCACGGAGACGAGCTCTACCATGACAAAGAAAACTCGAGCGAAGGAACACACCGAGTTCAGCGAAGCGCAGATCGCGGTGCATTGGAAGGAAGAAGAGCGTTTCCGGCCGCCGAAGAAATTCGTTGATCAGGCGAACGCGAAGGACCGGGATATTCGCGAGCGGTTCGGTCCGAAGAAATTCCCCAACTGCTTCAGGGAATACGCCGATATGTTGACCTGGTTCGAGCCGTATCGCACGGTCCTCGACACGAGCAAGCCGCCCTTCTGGAAATGGTTCGTGGGCGGCAAGATCAACGCGAGCTACAACTGCGTGGATCGCCACCTCGCGCAGTATCGCAACAAAGCAGCGCTCATCTTTGTCCCCGAACCCGAAGATGAGCCGACGGTCGCGCTGACGTATCAGGAGCTCTATAACCGGGTGAATGAAATGGCGGCGCTGCTCCGCGACTTTTGCGGCCTCAAAGGTGGCGACCGCGTGACCTTCCACCTGCCGATGACGCTTGAACTGCCTATCACGATGCTCGCCTGTGCGCGACTGGGCATCATTCACTCGCAGGTGTTCGGCGGATTCTCCGGCCAGGCGTGCGGCACGCGCATCCAGGACTCGGGCAGTCACATCCTCATCTCGATGGACGCCTACTGGCGCGCGGGAAAGCTCGGCGATCACAAAGCGAATGCCGACATCGCGGTGCAAACCGCGAAGGAGATGGGGCAGCAGGTGGACAAGGTCCTCATCTGGCAGCGTTACCCCGGCAAGTACAGTTCGCCGACGCCGATGGTCAAGGCGCGCGATTTCTTCGTCAACGAAGTCCTGAAGAATTACCACGGCAAGCGCGTTGACCCCCTACCG
>WNFD01004063.1_pt1 | contig 15675 bp, 15 predicted proteins | sample 5400491 | NCBI WGS metagenome assembly WNFD01 (sample SAMN13153343, study PRJNA577476) | soil metagenome | isolation source: 120 cm saprolite under Douglas fir tree site 2 hole 2 replicate 2 | place: USA:California | collected 2015-04-18 | reverse complement strand
ACCGATCCAGCCCCAATCGCCGGATGCGCGGGATGTTTCGTTTGAGCCAGCGCTCGGCGTCGGCGTACTTCGCGTATTGGCTGGTGGAAGAAGCGTAGCGCTTTTGAATATCGCGCAGGCTTTCCTTATCGATCTTCGCCAGAAGCAAACGGGGACGGAGTGAGTTAAACAGGTTCACGCGCGGTAACCCTAATCCACAGCGCAGTCTATTTCGAGATGACCTGCCCGGCTACCACGGCCAGCATTTGCGGCAGCCGAATGTCAAAATTCTCGGCCGGAAAATGTTCCGCTGTCTCGACTTCGACCGGAGCAGTTGACGAATTCGAAACTCGCAATTCCGTCGCTCCGATTTAATTCTTAAGCGATGCAGGACGCGCTCACTCCGATGATGCAGCAGTATCGACGGCTGCGGAAAAGCATCCCGGCGGACACGCTCCTGCTTTTTCGACTGGGCGATTTTTACGAACTGTTTTTCGAGGACGCGAAGGAAGCGTCGGCATTGCTCAACGTCGCTCTGACCAAGCGGAACGAAGTGCCGATGTGCGGCGTCCCGTATCACGCGGCGCAGGGTTACATCGCGAAGCTGATCAAAGCCGGCCGGCGAGTGGCGATCTGCGATCAAACGAGCGAGCCGCAGCCGGGGAAAATTGTTTCGCGCGACATCACCCAGATTGTTAGCGCCGGCACGGTGAGCGAACTCAATTTGCTCGATGCCAAGCGCGCGAATTATCTCGGCGCAGTTTACATCGACAACAACAGTTTTGGCTTCGCTTACGCCGATCTGACCACGGGCGAGTTCCGCCTCGCCCAGCTACAAGATCGACAAGCACTCCTGGATGGGCTCGCGCGCGTATCACCATCGGAGCTGTTGGTCAGCGCCGAGCAAAAAGAGTCGCTGGGCCAGATCGATCACGCGATCGAGTACGACAGCTATGCGTTCCTGCCGGAACACGCGAGCTTCACCTTGTGCGAACATTTCCAGGTAAAATCGCTGGACGGTTTTGGCTGCGCGCAGATGCCGCAGGCGGTTACCGCCGCCGGCGCAATTGTTCATTACCTGAAGCATCAGCTTCGCCGCAAAATCGATCATCTTAGTTCGCTGCGGTGCGATGCACCGAGCGATTATGTGCTGCTCGATGCAGCGACGCAGACCAATCTCGAACTGGTCGAATCCCGAAGCGTGCGCGACACCAGTTTGCTTGCAGTTCTCGATCGAACCGTGACGCCGATGGGCGCGCGCAAATTGCGCGCCTGGATTCTGCAGCCGCTCCGTGATCTGACCGAGCTCGGCTGCCGCCAGCAAATGATCGCCGATCTTTTGCAGGAGCCGGACCTGCTCGACTCGATTCGGACGGAATTGAAATCGATCCGCGATATTGAGCGTGCGGTCGGCAGATTGAGCCAGGCCTCCGGTAACGCGCGCGATCTGGTCGCTTTGAAGGCTTCGCTTCAACAGATCCCGAAGTTAAAAGCGGAACTGCAGAAGATGCTGGATCGCCTCGCCTTCGGCGCAAACCGCGCAAAGGAAGAAGGCGAAGTCGAGTTGCTCGCGCAGCGTCTGCAAAACGAAATCAAGGAAATGCCCGCGCTGGCGGAGAAATTAACCAAGGCGCTGGTTGATGACCCGCCGTTAGCTTTAAAAGAAGGCGGAATTTTTCGCGACGGTTACGATGTCGATCTTGACGAGCTGCGGAACGGTTCGCGCGACGGCAAGAACTGGATCAGCCAACTTCAAGAGCGCGAGATCGCGGCGACCGGGATCAAGTCGCTCAAGGTCCGCTACAATTCCGTGTTCGGTTACTTTATCGAAGTGACGAAATCGAACCTGGCGAGCGTGCCGGAGCATTACACCCGCAAACAAACGACAGTCGGCGGCGAACGTTTCATTACGCCGGAGTTAAAGGAGATGGAGGGAAAAATTCTCGGCGCAGACGAGCGCGCCCGAAATCTGGAGTACGAACTTTTCCAAAAGTTGCGCGAGGAAACGCTGCGCGAACTCGGCCCGATTCAACGGACCGCCGAAGCGATCGCGATTGTCGACGTTGTCTGCTCGCTAGCGGAAACGGCGCGGTTTTTCAATTATTGCCGGCCCACGTTAAACGAATCGTTGCGGCTCGTGATCAAGGATGGCCGCCATCCGGTGCTCGATCAGAATTTAGTGGAAGAGAAGTTCGTGCCTAACGACACAACGTTAGATGGCGAAAACATGCGGCTGGCGATTGTGACGGGGCCGAACATGGCGGGCAAATCGACTTACATCCGGCAAGTCGCGCTGATTGTGTTGATGGCGCAGATCGGCAGCTTTGTGCCGGCGGCGAACGCGGAGATCGGATTGGTCGATCGCATTTTCACGCGCGTCGGCGCGAACGACGATCTGGCGCGCGGGCAATCGACCTTCATGGTCGAGATGAACGAGACATCGAATATCGTGAACAACGCGACCGAGCACAGCTTGGTCATTCTGGATGAGATCGGCCGCGGAACATCGACCTTCGACGGATTGTCGATCGCCTGGAGCGTGGCGGAATTCTTGCACGACAAGATCAAGGCCCGCACGCTGTTCGCGACGCATTATCATGAGCTGACAAAACTGGCGGCCGAGCGCAAAGGCGTTTGCAATTTCAATGTCGCCGTCCGGGAATGGAACGAGCAGATTATTTTTCTGCGCAAGATCGTGCCGGGCGGCGCGGACAAAAGCTACGGGATCCAGGTGGCGCGGCTGGCGGGTTTGCCAAAGGAAATTTTGGATCGGGCCAAAGAAATTCTGGCGCACCTCGAAAATCCGAACGGCGTGGCCGAACAACAACCGAAAACGCGCAAGAAAAGATCGACATCTGCGCCTACGAAAGCCGAGAAGCCGCAGCTGGATCTGCTATAGTGCCGCCTGAAATTCCCATAGTTCTGCGGCCGACACGGCCGCCTCTACAGTATTTGTGCTGACGACAAGGCCTGGTGAAATTATCATTAGCGCATTGCCGCTAACATGGCCGTTAAAACCGAAAAAGAACTCAACGAAACCCAACGCAGTCTTTGGTTGAAAGCGATGGCCGCGGTCGAGCTGCGCAATTTTGGTTACGCGATTTCGCTTTTGCAGGGAATCCTGAAACAGGAGCCGGAGTTTTTGACCGGACGCCAATTGCTGCGCCGAGCCGAAGTCGCGAAACAAAAGGCTGGCAAAAAAAGTTTCTTCAACATTTCGACCGCGGCGATCGCGGTGATGAAAGCGCAACGTGAGATTAAGAGGAGACCGCAGGGCGCGGTCGAAATGATCGAAAAAATTTTGGAAGATGAGCCTTACAATCGACAGGCGAACCTGACCTTGAAAGAAGCCGCGGTCGCGGCCGGTTGGCCCGAAATTGGTGTGTTTGCGCTGCGAACTTTGCTCGAGGAAAATCCCCGCGACGTAAAATTGCTGCAGCAGCTGGGGCAGCTTTATCATCAGACCGGTCAAAGCGAGGAAGAGGTCGAGGTTTACAATCGAATCACAGAGATCGATCCGCTCGACGCGGCGGCGCTGCGATTGGGAAAGGATGCATCGGCGCGGGCATCGATGAGCAGCGGCGGCTGGACCCAGGCCGAAAGTTATCGCGAACTGATCAAAGACAAGGATGTGGCGATTTCACTCGAGCAGCAGAGTCGAATGCAATTGACGGGTGAGGCGCTCGACCAGCAGATGGCCGAATTGCAAGGGCTTCAACAGAGCCAACCACAAAATGTCGATCTTGCCCGGCGCCTGGGCGCGCTGTGCGAACAAAAGGACGACATCGAATCAGCGATCAAATGGTACCAGCGTGCGGTCGAGCTAACTGGGAGCAGCGACGCCGGCCTTATTCGAAAGCTGTCCAATTTAAAAATGCGCGGCGCAGAGCGCGAGATCGCCGCGCATGAGGAATTTCTTGCCGGACATCGGGAAAAAGACGCCGCGCACGCGAAGAAAACCGAAGAGCTTCAAGCCGCGAAGAAAAAGCGAGCCGGAATATTGATCGAAGAAGTGAAAAAGCGGTTGGAACGTAATCCGACCGATTTGCAATTGCGTTTTGAACTTGGCGAGCACTTTGTGAGTGCGCAACGATTTCGCGAGGCCGTGCCGGAGTTGCAACGCGCGCGACAAAATCCAAATGCGCGCTTGAAAGCGATGAATCTGCTTGGTGTTTGTTATCGCGAGCTCGGCATGCTGGATCTGGCAATGAAACAATTCAAGGAGGCGGCGAAGGAGATTCTAACGATGGATGGGACGAAAAAGGAAATCGTCTACAACCTCGGGATCGTTTACGAAAAAATGGGCGAGCGCGAAGGGTCCCTCAATTGCATGAAACAAATTTACGAAGCTGATTATGGCTACAAGGACGTGGCCGATCGGGTGGAAAGGTCGTACCAACAGGGCGAGGAGCGGAGTTGAGTTGGTGAAGGTTCGCCACGAGGAATCCGTCCGGCGGCGGATCGAATTCCGCCAGCTCGAATAGCCGGCTTGCATGCCCGTCCAAAGCTGTGTCATGATGCGAACCTCTGATGCCGAATGTCGGCATTCGAAACTGCACACACCTATGAAAAAGAATCTTATAATGTCACGAATCGCAATTGTTGCGTTGGGCGCCGGGGCGCTTTGCCTGGCTACGACAAGCAGCGCACTTAATCCCTATCCACCACTAAGAACCGGGGCGAACAAAGACGTGAGCCCCGCTCCAGCAAAGGACGCGGCCAAAGCCGGCAGCAAACTAAGCGCAGCGGACAAAACTTTCATGATGAACGCAGCCAAAGGCGGCATGATGGAAGTTGAATGGGGCAAGTTGGCGGCGCAGAATGGCCAAAACGCGGATGTAAAGAAGTTCGGTAACCGGATGGTGACCGATCATTCCAAGGCGAACAGTGAATTGATGGCCCTGGCAAAGGAGGAAGGGGTCACGCTCCCGGGCGCAAAGTCGCCGGGCAAATGGAAATCGGACAAAGATTACATGGATATGATGGTGAAGGACCATCAAGCGGACCTGGCTGAGTTCCAAAAACAAGCACAGAGCGGAACTGATCCTGACCTAAAGGCGTTTGCGGGCAAGTATTCCAAAGTAGTCCAGCAACATCTAGATCTTGCCAAGCAGACTCAAAGCAAGCTGAAATAACGACTGCGATTTAGTCTTACGCGCGGCACGCCATCACGGCGTGCCGCTTCTTTTTGGGCTTTGCTTTCCCCCGGACAAACTTGAGCATTTTAGAAAATGCGGAAGACAAAAATCATCTGCACGCTCGGCCCGGCGACCGAGAAGCCGGAAACGATTAGGAAACTGATCGCGCGCGGAGCGGACGTCTTCCGCTTGAACATGAGTCACGCGCCACAGGAGTGGGTGCGCCAGATTGTTCCGCAAATTTGCCAACTCGCGGACGAATTAAGCCACCCGATTGGAATTCTGCTCGACACCCAAGGCCCGGCAATCCGGACCGGGCCGGTGAAGACGCCGTTAGAACTAAAGAAGGGGGACGTGCTCGAGTTTACCGTTGGTCACGCGAAAAAGACGGAAAAGAAATCGGTCGAGGTCAATTACGACAAGTTCGCCGACGACGTGAACGTCGGCGACACCGTTCTGGTCGACAACGGGCTGATCAAGCTCACGGTGACCGCGAAGAAAAAAAATCGCGTCCTTTGCAAAGTCGTCACTCCGGCGGCACTCGGCTCGCGGCGCCATATCAATTTACCCGGTATCCATGTCAGCCTTCCGCCGCTAACAAAGAAGGACATTGCTGATGTTGGACTCGGGGCGGAGCTCGGTGTCGATTTCGTCGCGCTTAGTTTTGTCCGCAAACCCAGCGATTTGGTGGAGCTTCGCAATTTGCTCGTCCGCAAGAAAAGCAAAGCACAGGTGCTGGCTAAGATTGAGGACCAGGCGGCGGTCGAATCGATCGACCACATTATTAAGACTGCCGACCTTGTCATGGTCGCCCGCGGCGATTTAGGCATTGAAGTGCCGATGGAAGAGTTGCCGATTATTCAGCGACGAATCGTCAAGAGTTGCATCCGGCTCGGCAAGCCAGTGATTGTCGCGACGCACTTGCTCGAATCGATGATCCATAACCGCGTGCCAACGCGAGCGGAGATCACCGACGTGGCGAACGCAGTCTTCGAACAAGCGGACGCGATCATGTTGAGCGGCGAAACCAGCATCGGCCATTATCCGGTCGAATGCGTGGAGGTCTTGAATCGCGTGGCCACGCGGATTGAGCGGAGCGGCGGCGCCGGTTATGCCGAATCAGCTATTCTGGAAGACGCGCGACAAAAAACCGTTGCCTCCGCGGTTGTCCTGGCCAATTCGCTAGCCCGGTCCAAGATCATTGTTTTCACGCGACATGGAAGGATGGCGCGCTATACCTCAAATCTCCGCCCGCAACGCGCCACTATTTTTGCATTTACGCCGAGCGAAGAAGTCCGGAGACAGTTGTCGATCTGCTGGGGTGTTTACCCAATACAGATCGAATTCAGCGATGATCCGAATGTGACGATTGAGACCGCACAGAAATATTTGCGCGATCAAAAGCTGACTTCAGCTGGCGACAGTCTCGTCATCATCAGCGACGTGCGCGCGCGGGACGCGTTAGTCGATTGCGTCCAGTTGCGCACCGCAAAATAAAAACGCGCGGATTTGCATCCGCGCGTTTCAAAAAGACGATGTCGATCTCGCGTTAAGCTTCAACCGGCAATTCGACGTCGATCGGCTTTTCCTTCTTGCTCAGTGCCCGCCGCAATTTCGAGAGCGCAATGTTCTGCAGCTGACGGATACGTTCGCGGGTCACGCCGAATTTCTTGCCGACTTCCTCGAGCGTCTTCGGTTTCCCGCCATCGAGGCCGAAGCGCTGGAAAATAATTTTCTTCTCGCGATCATCGAGCACGTCGAGCAAACCGCCCACTTCGTTGCGCAAGTTTTTGTCGCGCAAAAGCTCAAACGGTGTCTGCGCATCCTCATCGCCGACGATTTCGCCGAACTCGGTCGAATCGTCATCGCTGATCGGTGCATCGAGTGAAGCCGGACGGATTGAAACGGTTTTGAGCTGCGAAACTTTACCAGAGGCAATTCCGATCTCCTCGCCGAGCTCATCATCGGTCGGTTCGCGGCCAAGCTCCTCGCTCATCTGCAAAGAAACACGGCGCATCTTGGAGATTTTGTCGACCAGATGAACCGGCAAACGAATCGTCTTCGATTGATTCGCCAGCGCGCGCTTGATCGATTGTTTGATCCACCACGCTGCGTAAGTGCTGAGCTTGCCGCCTTTGGCGGGATCAAAACGCTCGACTGCTTTCATCAAACCGATGTTTCCTTCCGAAATCAGGTCGAGCAATGGCAGTCCGAGATTGGCGTAATCGTGCGCGATCTTGACCACGAGTCGCAAATTGGAGCGGATCATGAGCGCGCGAGCCTCGCGATCGCCCTTTTTGATCTTGGCGGCGAGCTCAATCTCCTGCTGCGGCGTCAAAAGCGGGATTTGCCCGATCTCACGCAGGTAAATCTTTATTCCAGTATCGCTATCTTCAGCGGCCATATAGCCTTTCTTCATGAAAAATTGGGGGTAGGTCCGACAAGTTGCCGGCTTTTAGTTTCGTGGCTGGCTCCTTCAACGGATTTCCTAACATCAAGAAAACTAGTTAACAAGGTTAAATATTCCGAATATTGACATTCCTCCAAGTGGCTTTGTTCAATTTTTCTTAAAACAATTGGGAGACCTGTTCACCAAGGCGAAGGCACCGGGATGCGCGGCTATTTGCCGCTTTTCGCCTATGTCATTTTCTGCAAGTCTATGCCCAATCGTTCCCTCCCATGCTGGCAAAGATTTATTCGGCCGCAGTTTACGGCGTTGACGCTTACGAAGTGGAAATCGAAGTCAACGCCGGCGCGGGCGACCCGAAGATGGTCATTGTGGGCCTGCCGGCTGCCGCCGTAAAGGAAAGCAAGGATCGGGTCCGAACAGCAATTGCTAACAGCGCGTACAAGTGGTCGCGCAAGCGGACCGCGATCAACCTGGCGCCGGCCGACATCAAAAAGGAAGGACCGAGCTTTGACCTTCCGATCGCGCTCGGAATGATTGCGGTCGCGGAAGGGCTGAATACTTCGGCTAAACGCCGATTCTCAGGAGCTGATCCGCATCGCGATGACAGAGCTGAACCTGAGTGCGCGCGCTTACGATCGAATCCTGAAAGTCTCGCGAACCATCGCCGATTTGGACGACAGGATCGACATCGCGCCGGAACACGTGAGCGAAGCGATTCAATATCGCACGTTCGATCGAACGCTTTGGATTTGAAGGCGAGAATCATTTCTTTGGTCGCGTTATTTGCGCTCGCCGGCTGCGGCCGAACTGAGCCAACGATTTCCGGGCCGCTGAAGCAACGCGGTTACGTCTGGCAACGCGAATGGACGCCGGCAGTTGTCGATGCGCTCGGCGAAACCAATCGACGAATGGATGGCGTTGTCATTCTCGGTGCGGAACTCAACCTCGCTGGAAAGAAGCCCGCGGTCGTTAAGGCGACGATCGATTGGGACGCACTGAAACGACAAGCCGGGCACTGCGCAATCGCGATTCGGGTTGCGCCATTCGCCGGCCCATTTCGCTCAGACGGCGAATCCGCGCAGGCGATTGTCGATCTTGCGAAGCAGCTCTTGGCGGAAGTTCGCGAGCACGATGTAAAAATTGACGAATTTCAATTCGATTTCGATTGCGCAGAAAAGAATCTCGGGAGTTACCTGGCATGGCTGCGAATGTTGAAGCCAACCATTCAGCCGGAACATTTTGTTATCACCGTGCTCCCCGCATGGTTGACGAGTTCGAATTTTCTCCCGCTCATTCGGGAAGTGGATGGATACGTTTTGCAGGTTCACTCCGTTCCGATTTCCGCGGGCACGGCCACGACGTTATCCGACTCCCGTCTGGCGCACGAATGGGTAAGGAAAGCGGCGAAATTTGGAAAGCCGTTTTCGGTCGCGCTGCCGACCTATCGGTGTGCTGCCGGTTACGGACCGGATGGAAAACTGCTGAGCGTGGCAATGGACAGCGTGCAGCCGTTCTGGCCACCGGGCACGCGAATTTTAGAATTCGGCGCGAACGCGGACGAGATCGCGGCGCTGGTCAACGATTGGCAGAGAGCGCGACCGCGGGAAATGCGCGAGTTGCTTTGGTATCGTGTTCCAATTGCAACCGACGCACGCAACTGGCGCTGGCCGACATTGTCCGCGGTGATGGCGGGCCGGCTTCCCGAACACAAGCTGAACATTTTGCAGGAGGGCGAAAACCCAATCGATTTGTCGATCTTCAATGCGGGCGAGGCCGATGAGCAATTGAGCGCAAACGTGACGGCGACATGGAGCGGCACGGAATTGACCGCCGCCGACGCGCTTTCAGGTTGGAATGTTCGATCACAGATCAATCGCGCGGTCTTCAGCGTAGTCGCATCGCACGGACTGCGATTGCCGCCGGGCGCGACGCGGAAAATAGGTTGGCTTCGTTTCGATCGAACGACTAATCTCGAGACCGAACTTTCAAAATCAAAGTGAGTCGCTTCGCTAAATTATTGGCGGCAGTTGGGGCGACGCTGTGCTTCGCGGGCGGATTGCACGCCACCGGATATTTCGGACCGGATGTTTATTTAGATGACGGCGGCAAAATTGTAGACGCATCGCCGGAATTCTACTGGGAGCTCGAGCTGCGGCGGATCGCGCAAGAATTTCATCCAACCGAGAAACTTATAGTTTCAGAAAAGCCCTCGCCGAACTATGAGGAACAGGAGCCGGACAATCGCGGCAACGAAGATTCGGAGAACGCTGACCTGAAGGATTTTGATTCAGCGCTAAAGGAAGGACGAATCAAGCCGCCTGATCAGACAAAAGCGAAGCAGGCTCATGGCGATGCGCGGAATGTTATTCATGCAACGTCGGCAGCGCTGGAGAGCGCGCAGAAACCGCTCCCAGCCGAGTTCGATTCCGAATTCGCGGATTATCATCGCGGCGCGCTCGCGTATCGAAACAAACAATGGGATGAAGCACGCAAAGCCTGGGAAAATCTGCTCAAGCGACCTGAGCAAGATCGACATTATCGGACGGTTTGGGCTGCGTTCATGCTCGGGAAAGCCGCGCTAAAATCGGATGATTATCCAGGCGCCGCGCGATGGTTTCAGCGGACGCGCGAATTCGCCAAGGCCGGTTTTGCCGATTCGTTAGGCCTGGCCGCCGACAGTTACGGCTGGGAAGGCCGCGCCGAATGGAAACAGGATCATCTGGAAAAAGCGGCGCCACTTTTTCTAACCCAACTTGCACTCGGCGACGAGACAGCGGTCGTTTCATTGAAGGCGCTCATTCCGGATCGCGACCCGGTTTATGGATTGTTGAACTACGGTCCAAGATCGGCAGAAGACTCAGAAAAGTGGACGGAAGAGCAGCAACGGGAAGAGGCTCAAAAGGAAGTCGCGAAATTGAAATTGGCGGCGAAGGACCACTTACTGCGGCGATTGATCACCGTGCACATCCTGGCGGCATCTTTTTTGTCCGATGCGGAATCGCCCGATCAAACGAACGCGCCGGTGAATCGGTCCGAACGCTGGCTCAACATCATTAAGGAAGAGAAACTGGATCGAGTAGAAGACGCAGAGTATCTCGGTTGGCTTGCCTACGACAACGGCGATTACAAAAGCGCTGCGCATTGGTTGGAATTGAGCAAAGGCGACAGCGCAGCCGCGCTTTGGCTGAAGGCAAAATTGCAGCGGCGGGCCGGAAAATCAGCCGAAGCGACCAACACGATGACGCAGGCAGTCGAAAAGTTGAGAGCGTCCCCTTATTATACAGAGGGGTTCGATTATTCCGGCGGCGGTCACTGGGGGTTTTATGCAAGTGCGAGTGGCGATCTTGGCGGCCTTCGCTTGTCGCGCGGAGACTTCGTTCAGGCGCTCGACGCTTTATATAAAGGCAAGGTTTGGGAAGACGCCGGCTTTGTTGCGGAACGGGTGCTGACCACCAACGAACTCAAGCAGTACGTCGATTCCCTTCCTCCAACCGAGAAACCGAAAGAAGGCGAAGATTATTATGTGAAGCTTCGTTACCTGCTGGGGCGGCGTTTGGTCCGCGAAGATCGATACGCTGACGCCAAACAATATTTGTCGCCACCCTACGACAAGGTGCTCGAAAAATATGTGAAAGCATTGAAAGACGGCGCGAACGAAAAACTTTCGAAAACGGAACGCGCGCACGCCTGGTTCACGGCGGGATGGCTCGCGCGTTACGATGGAATGGAATTGATGGGAACAGAAGGCGCGCCGGACGCGTTCGCCGAAGGCGGATCATCGGAGATGCCGGACTTGGCCAAGCAGCGCCGCACGGGTTTTTACGAAACGGTTGCCTACGACAAAAACAACCACGTCATTTTGGACAAAGAGGGGAATCAAATACCGAAGAAGGAGCCGATCCCGCTAAAAGCAACGGCAAAGGAAGTCCAACGATTGACCGCGAACAAGATCGAGCCCGACGTCCGCTTTCATTATCGGCTCATTGCCGGCGCATTAGCGATGAAAGCCGCCGCGTTGTTGCCCGATAACTCCGAAGAATTAGCGGACGTCGTTAATCAAGCCGGCCTTTGGGTGAAAGATCGAGATGAGAAAATCGGTAACCGCTATTATCAACTGATCGATCGCCGCTGCACGAAAACGAAAATCGGCCAGGCCGATATGGCAAAGCATTGGTTTGTAGATCAAGAGGGTCCGTGGAGTACCGCGGAGCAACAGGCTTATCAGGCTTTTCATAAAGAGATCGAGCCCGAGTCCTCGCCGGAACCCGAATCTTCGCCGACGCCCGAATCGTCGCCGCAATAACTGACATTTCCGGTTCGAGCTGGTGTTGAGACTTTCCGGCGCCGAATTTTGTGAGAATGTTGAATCTGATTTGGGATCGGCAGCGTCTTTATTATAGGAGGAGATCGAGCAGAGGGATGAAACCAAGCTCCGAAGCGAACGATGTTCGGAGAATTTTTCGCCCGCGACGGCGTTTCCCCATCACCGACTACAGTTACCAGACATTCTCACTCGATCGTTCCCACGGCGGTCCAATCGGCAACTCCCGGCCGTCGTTCCTCAATATCAGTCGCGAGTATTTTGGTTACGAAGCGCGACGAAATTTTCTGGCCGAGAGCGCGTTCTTTCTGGCGATCATTGCCATTCTCGCGGCGACGTTCATCAGCGGCGCGCGTGCGATCATTCATTTCTTGAATCTTCCCGCCGCTTGAGGCTGACCCGACTGGAGAACATGGACATGACAAAAGCGGTTCGGTTCGCGCCGGCCTCAATAGCCTTTTGTTTGCTGCTGAGTTGTCGCCCGGCTGTCGATCGAACATTGGAGGAAATGATTGATCACAGCTATCCAGTCGAGCCGACCGCGACTCTCAGTGTGACTAATCGCGATGGTTCCATTCGCGTTTACGCCGCTGGGGCCGAAACACGCGACGTCCGAGTTGAAGCGATTAAAAAAGCGTACCGCGCTGACCGGCTGAAAGCGATTTCGGTCCAGATATCAGCGGGGCCGAATTCAATTTCGATCGAAACAATCTATCCGTCAGATTCAGGAGCCGGATTTGCCGACCGATCCGGGACGGTGGATTACGTGATTATCATTCCGCAAACAATCCGCATTTCAAAATTGGAATTGGCCAACGGCGAAGTGCAACTCGACGGAATGCGCGGCAATGAGGCGCGCGCGCAACTGGGCAATGGCCGATTATTCGCGCACAATTGTTTCGGCAACCTCGACCTCAACCTTAAGACCGGTAATCTTGCGATCGTGTACGAGTGGTGGGAAGACATTGAGTTCTCAATTCACGCCACCATCCAAGACGGGAATGCATTCGCTTACATTCCAGCCGAAGCGGCATTTCACCTGATCGCACACACGGCCACCGGTAAAATTGCCAATGATTTTGCGGAGAAGGAGCAGCGACATGCCGAGCCGACCAACACGGTCGACATGTTAGTCGCCGGCGGCGGCAAAACGACCTTTGAGTTCGAAGCACAAGATGGCAACGTCAAAATTACCGGACATAATCCATAACCAAATCGCCTACGATGCCTTCGTTCGATATTCTTTCTGAAGTCGATGAGCAGGAAATCGATAACGCGCTCAATCAGGCGCGGAAAGAACTCACGACCCGGTTCGATCTTAAAGGCGCCAAGACTGAGATTGTTCAAGAAAAGGACAAGATTGTGCTCTCAGCCGATGACGCCGGCCATTTGAAGGCACTCCGCGAGATTGTGATTGGCAAACTTTCCAAGCGCGGTGTCGATCTCCGCAACGTGAAACAGGACGAACCAGCGCTTTCTTCAGTTGGTCACGCCCGGCAGGAACTGAAAATTCAGCAGGGCCTCGAAGGCGAAAAAGCCAAGGAAATCATTCAGGCGATCAAATCCCACAATTTCAAGGTGCAAAGCCAGTTGCAAGATCGACAAATCCGCGTGACCGGCAAAAAGAAGGACGAGCTCCAGACCGTGATTCATTTTGTCCGCAGCCGCGACTTTGGCGTCGCGACAAATTTCAAAAACTTTCGGGACTAGCCGCCCTGCACCGGCGGCATGATCGAAATCTCATCCCCCGGTTTCAGTTTGTATTTGCGATCGACAAAATCGACGCCGGCGCCAATCAGAATATTTCTATCGTGTGATCGCAGCGCGGGAAACTTGACATAGATATTTTCCAATAAATCCAAAACCGCCGCGCCGTTTTTAAGATCGACATCGGTTTCCTGAGTGCCGGCCAAATCGCGCAGTTGAGAATAAAATCGGACATGAAACTTCATTATTTCGACGAGGTAATTAATTCTTTCCGCAGAACTCCAATGCAGGGCAAATTACGATACCGCTCGTCGTAGTCGAGACCGTAGCCGACCACGAATTCGTCTTCGATCTCAAAGCCGAGATAATCAGCGTCGACCTCGCGCGCGCGCCGCTTCTTCTTGCTCAAGAGCACGCAGATGCGAATGCTGCGCGGTCGCGCCGTTTCGAGTTTCTGCCGAATGGCGGCGAGCGTGTGTCCGCTGTCGAGAATGTCGTCCAGAATGAGAACGTGTCGATCTTTAACGTCCGGCGGCGCGACTTGTTTGAAAATCACTTCGCCGCTGGTTTGCGCTTGGCCATGGTAACTCGCCACGCTCAAGCAATCGAGCTTTAGCGCGAGCGGTATTCTCCGAAGCAAATCGGCCATGAACATCAAGCTGCCATTCAATACCGCGATCACCGTCAGTTCGCGGCCGCGGTAATCAGTGGAGATTTGGGCGGCGATTTCGTCGAGCCGCCGCAGAATCGTTGGCTCATCAAAGAGCACACGCTCGAGGTCGCCTTGCACTGAACATTACTAGGTCATTGCTTTGGGCAAAGATCAACGCGCGACTCACCCGTGCCCAAATGCTAATTTTTGGCTATGCTGGTGCAGCACGAAAAATTCGAGGTCGCCACAAATGGCAAGGGGACTTACGAAATTACCAATGCTGTTCAGGACAAGATCGACAAATCGGATGTGCGGAATGGGATCGTGACGATTTTCGTGCAGCACACGAGTTGCAGCCTGACCTGCAGCACACGAGTTGCAGCCTGACCGCGATGGAGAACGCGGCCCCCGAGGCACGGCGCGATGTCGAACGGTTTTTCGAGAAGCTCGTTCCCGAAGACGCGGACTACGAACACGACGATGAGGGCCCTGACGACATGCCTTCGCACATTCGCATGCTGCGAAACGACTATCATCAACAGAAACGCATCCCGAGCCAGGCAATCATTCTCCTATGATCGACACCACAATGCGCCGGCGATGGGGGGACCGGCGATGCTCAAACAGGTAAATACCCTGCCAGGTCCCGAGTTGCAGCCGCCCTTCGACAATGGGGATGACCTCGCTGGAGCGCGTCAAGGCCATTTTGATGTGTGAGGTCGAATCGTCCGGCCCTTCCGAAGTATGGCTGAAGTATTCACTGTCTTCAGGGACCAGCCGCTCGAAGAAAGCGTGCAAATCGACCCTTGCTGATCGGTCTGCATTTTCGAAAACGATCAGGCTGGCACTGGTGTGCTGAATGAAAACAGTCGCTGTTCCTGTGGATACCACCCACAACCAAGCTACAGTGGACCCGCTGAAAGCTGTAGGGAATTGAGAGCGCCAGAGTGCGCACATCGAGCCGGAGCATCGTTTGGGTCGTTGCCCGCAATCGACGACCCGCCGTTTATGCTCAACGCGGTATCAGTTGAACCCGCACGGGCAGGGATGCAAGCGGGGCTTGAAACCAAGACAGTTACTAACCGCTGACCGGCGTGAATAATTTGCACATGACAACTTCAACAGTGAAATTCACAGTGAAGCTCGCTGCCGCCAGCAGTGGGACCAATGCAAAAATGAGCGGAGACAAATCCAACTGGTCAGGCCATAAGCGCGACTTCCTCTGCAAGGGACCGAGCGCCTGGTTGCTTTGGTGTGTGCCGTGGATTGCTTTCGCGTTCGGCTTTAGCGTGCAACCTGGGTTGAGAACGGTTTTGTGGACGACCTCGCTCGCGGTCATGGGTGTTGCGTGCTTGGTCAACGCCTCCCGTTGCGGTCGCGTCCACTGCCGCTTCACAGGACCGTTTTTCATCCTAGGCGCTCTTACTTCCCTGGGTTATGGCCTCGGCCTTCTGCCGCTTGGACCATC
>WNFD01013610.1_pt1 | contig 15676 bp, 11 predicted proteins | sample 5400491 | NCBI WGS metagenome assembly WNFD01 (sample SAMN13153343, study PRJNA577476) | soil metagenome | isolation source: 120 cm saprolite under Douglas fir tree site 2 hole 2 replicate 2 | place: USA:California | collected 2015-04-18 | reverse complement strand
GATCGGAGTCAAACGTGAGCCCGGGAGAGGAGCCCATTCGCGCGGCGGTAACCATTTGCGATCCGGACGGCAAGAATGCGCGACAGTTCGCAACCGGATTGCGGAATCCGGTTGGCTTGGCGCTGGAGCCGTTGACCGGTAAGGTGTGGACAGCGGTGAATGAGCGGGATGAGCTGGGAGATGACCTGCCGCCGGACTATTTCACTTCGATAAAGGACGGCGGGTTCTACGGCTGGCCGTACAGCTACGTCGGCGACAACGTCGACGCGCGCGCAAAGCCGCAGCGTCCGGACCTGGTGGCGAAGGCCATTGTGCCGGATGTGTTGCTGGGAGCGCATGTGGCGCCGCTGCAGTTTGCGTTCTACACCGGGACGCAATTTCCGGAGAGCTACCGAGGCGGTGCATTCGTGGCGGAGCATGGATCCTGGAACCGCTCGACACGCTCGGGCTACCAGATCGCATTCGTGGCCTTCAAGAACGGGCAGCCTTCGGCCGATCCGGTGCCGTTCATGACTGGACTTGTGCCCGATCCGTCGTCGGGCACCGTGTATGGACGCCCGGTCGGGGTGACCGTCGCGCCGGATGGCTCGCTGTTAGTCTCGGACGATGGCGCTAATGTGATTTACCGGGTTTCGGTCGTGCACTAAGGTCCAGCAATTTCGGCGCGCTCCGAAGGCTACTGCACCGTAAGCGTGAGTTGCACCGGCGGGATGCCCGCCAGTGGAGTGCCGGTTGACGTTGCCACCGACGGGGTCAGCGTGATGGTCGACGTACCTTGCGGCGTGCCGATTACGCGCGGCGCGGGAACGACCTGCGGGCTTGCACTTGCTCCGCCGCCAGCACATCCCGCAGCCTCGAATACACACAGTGATGCAAGGGCGCATAGCGCTGCGACGCGCAGCAAAGCCGCGCTTGAGCTCCAGCGCTGCAACCTGGAAGCATAGAGAAGCAGCACAAAAACCCCACAGCACGCCAGCAAAGCAAACACCTGCAACCAAATAAATGGGGGGAGCTGCGGTGCCTGCGGTGGCGATACGATCAGGGTGTTCGCTGTCGTGGCCACTGTCACAACATAGGAGACCGGTGTTGCGCCGGCGAGTTGCACGCTGGGAGCGGCGCAGGTGGCAGCCGCTGGCGCCCCTGCGCAGGCGAAGGAAGCGCTGCCAGCAAAGCCGGGGCCAGGCGTCAATAGCAGATTGAATGTTGCGCTTTGCCCGGCCGTGACGGTAACAGAAGTCGAGCCTGGAGCAGCCGGGGAAATTGTGAGGGCAGCAGTGACGGTGGCGCCGAGGCTAATCGTCTGAGGAGAGTTGGGAGCATCGTCAGTAATGGTAATGAACGCAGCGCGCGCGCCGGTTGCCATCGGCGAGAGCGATACGCCGATGGTGCACGTGGCGCCGACTGCGTAGGACGGGGCGGTGCAGTTGTTCGTCAGGCTAAAATCGCTCGCGTTTGTTCCGCCAGTGGTGACGGAAGTGATGTGCAGCGGCCCCGTGCCGGAGCTTGTGAGCGTAGTGACCTGAGCGGCGACGGCCGAACCTTGCGTGACCGTGCCGAAGGAGATACCGCTCGGCGTGAGTTTTGCAGCCGGCGTTCCGGGAGGCGGCGCTGCTCCCGTGCCGGTCAGTTGCACCGATTGAGGAGAGTCCGGTGCGTCGTCGCTGATGGTGATGTTGGCGGTACGCTGGCCGGCGCCCAGAGGCGAAAACGTCACGGTAATGCTGCAGGTGGAAGCGACGGGATACGCGCCGGAGCACGCATTGGTCACTTGAAAATCGGCAGGATTTGCGCCACCAGGGAGCACCGAGGAAATGTGCAGTGTTGCGGCGCCCGAGCTGGTCACGATGACTCTCTGCGCCGGGCTGGTGCTTCCTTGCGTGGTGCTCGCGAAGGTCAAGCTGCCCGGCGTCAGGGTCACCGCTGGGAGCGGAGAGGCGCCGGCGCCGGTGAGGGGAATTGATTGCGGGCTGCCGGGCGCGTTGTCTGCAGCGGCCAGGCTCGCCTGGCGTGGTCCCGCGGCGGTAGGAGAGAAAACTACGCTGATGGTGCAAGTGGCGTTCGGCGCGAGAACCGTGGGAAATGAGCAATTCGGCGTGGCTACAAAATCGGAAGCATTGGCGCCAGCGACTGTGATGGAAGTGAGGCCGAGCGCCTGCCCGCCGGTGTTGGTCAGCGTGACGAGCTTGGAATTGCTGGATTGCCCCACCGTTACGGGGCCGAAATCTTCCGACGAGGGGAAAAGCGCCGCCACCGGTCCGCTGGCCGCTTGCACCGGTGTGCCGGAAATGGTGAGCGCTCCTTGCGCGGCGGTGCCTCCGAAGGGCGAACCCGAAATTTCCGAGAGGTTGCCGCTCTGAGGATCGACGAGAAACCCGTGAACGCCGTCGTTCTGTAGCGAATAGATGTAGGGGCCCAAAGGATCCGCGGCGGCGCTGTCAGGGCTGAAGCTCAAAACAGCTAGAGTGGCCGGAGGAACGGCCAGCGCGCCGGTTGCCTGGTTGATTGCGTAGACCACCGGCGCGGAGCCTTGCTGCACATAGAGAAATTTGCCGCTGCTATCCGCCAGCATGGCCGCGGGAATTTCGTTTCCGGAGCTCACGCTGGAGATTCCAGTCAGTGCGGTACCGTCCGCAGGCGAGATGAGCGCGCTGTCAATCGTTCCCAGAATTGCGCCCCAGCCATCGAAGAAGAAACGCCCCTGCGGATCGATGGCGATGCTTCGCCCCGCGGAAATGGCGTTGCCGGCGGTGCCGACAAGCCCGAGCACGCCGGTTACGGGATCGATGGAATAGACGCTGGTGCCTGCATCCTGCACGCCGGTTGAGGGATTCAAGCCCAGTCCCACGTAAAGATGAAGACCCTTGGGATCCGTGATCATGCCGATGGGCGCGGAGGCGATGTCCGTGGTCGGTTGCCCGGACAAAGGGACGAGTTGCCGATTGGCGGCGTCGATCAAATACTCGTTGATGGCGCCGTGGTCGACGAAATTGCCGAAGCGATAACCCACATACAGGAACTGGCCGGATTTTTCCGCTGCCAGGCATACCGGAGAAGTCGCAGCCATGTTTGGATTTTCGGTCGGGCCGGTGGAAAAAGGGGAGCCTGGCACCTGCGTCAGGCTTCCGGTGCTCTGATCGATCTGGAACATGGAAATGTTGCTGGTGCTGGTATTGATCACGAACAGAAAGCGCCCCAGGGCGTCGATGGCCATCGCGCCGCCTTGCAGGCTGTCGGCAAACGGCGAACCGGCGACTGCGGAGAGAGCGCCGGTTTGTCCGTTCTTCGCGTAGGCGGCCACTTGCGATGTGGTCGTAGTGATAGGGACGGAGCCGAAGACATGTTGCTGTTGAGGAGTTTGGGCGGCGGCGGTGGCGGCAAGAGCCGCCTGCAGAAGTACGATCCGCAAAATTCTGGGTGTATTCGACACTAGGAACGACGGGGAAGAAAGGGGCGCTCGTTGGGCCATAACTCTTCCTTGGCCGAACAAAGAAAACGGCGGCGAATCTGTTCCGAGAGGGAACTGCTGGCAAGATACGGCGGGATTTTTCGGTAGTCAAGCCATTTAGTTAACTTAAGAGCAAAATCTTTGGAGGCGAAAATTCCCAATTTGGGAATTTTCGCGGGTGCTGCGCGCGATTGACGAGCAGGCTGGCGTTCAGCTCGCTTTCCAGATGGCGTGCGCGGTGAACAGGCCGTCCACGAAGCCGATCTGGTAGCAGACGAAGAGGCCGAAAGCCAGGCTCAAGATTCCGGAGCCCGTGACCAGGCTGCGATTCAGCCAGGCGAAACGGTACCCTGCGAAAGAGAAGGGAAGCGCGATGATGCTGGTGATCAGCATCATGCCGGCGATGGTGCCGACGCCAAAAACTAGCAGGTACAGCACGGCCCACTTCGGGTCGCGAATCGCGCTCAAGACCAGCAGCGCCACCGCCGCGGAACCCGCGAGGCCATGCACGATGCCGACAAAGAGAGGGCGCAGGGCTTGGTACAGGCCGAGGCCCGCGAACGATCGCTCCAGCAATCGCGGCGGCGCAAGGCTTTCGGCATGATGCTCGGTCGCGGGAGCATGCGAATGCCAGTGGAAGTGCAGCCTCGCGTCGTGCTGGTGAAGATGGGCGTGCTCCCCGGTGACTGGGGGATGCGCGGGAGAGAACTTTTCACTTACCCATTTCATCGCGCCGGTTAGATTCAGTACGCCCAGCAGGATTAGCATTAAGCCGACGCAGAACTCCATAGTGAGCCCCACGCGAGCGGGAATTGCCAGCCCAAATAGAATGATGGCCGTGCCGACGGCAAGAATCGTCAGTGTGTGGCCCGTGCCGACGGCAAGAATCGTCAGTGTGTGGCCCAAGCCCCACAAGACGCCGATGAATGCGGCTTTGGCGATGGAGCGTTCGCGGCTGACGATGGTGGAGACGGCAATGACGTGGTCCGGGTCCGTGGCATGCCGCATACCCAGAAAGAAACCGATGGCGAGTATAGCTAATCCGCTTGTCATGAGTCGAGCGCCGAAGGGAGCTGCTACCCTTGCAGCATACCGGAGAAAGAGTATGGACGAGCGGATTATTCCCCGTTGCGCAGGATGCGCATGAGTTCCGCCGCCGCATGCGGAAGGCGAGCGCCACGGCGAGAGACCAGGTAGACGTGGCGAGGCAAACTTAGCTGCCGCACCTTCACTTCCTTCATCCAGCCACGCTCGATCTCCCACTGCGCGCACATGCGCGGGACAATGGCTACGCCCATGCCCATCTGCACGAAGCGCTTGATGCTTTCGATGGTGGGCATTTCGATGGGCATGTTGAGCGTGGTGCGATGCCTGGCGAAAAGTTCGATGACACGGCGGCGGAACGGAGATTCGACGATGTGCCCGATGAACGTTTCGTTGCCGAGATCTTCGACGTTCACCTCGCGGCGTCTGGCCAGCGGGTGTTTCAGCGGCACGACCAGCGTCAACTCATCCTTGCGGATTTCCGTAGCTTGCAACTGCGTGTCGCGCGGCACATACGAGATGGCGCCAACATCGAGCCGGTAATTCAGCACTTCGTGGGGAATATCGCGAGAGAACATGCGGTGCACGCGCACCTGCACGCCAGGGTGCATCTCGCGGAATTGCGAAAGCGCGGGGAGCAACGCGTGGATGGAGCTTTCGTTCACGCCCAGGGACAGCTCGCCGCGTTTGAGCCCTTCGAGCTCGCTAAGGCCCTTTTTTACTTCATCGCGCAGGTTCAGCAGGCGTTCGGCGTAATCCTTCAGCAGCACGCCGGCGTCCGTGAGGCGCACGGGCCGCGAGCCGCGCACGAACAGCGGCTGGCCGAGGGAGTCCTCCAGTTTGCGGATACCCAGGCTGATGGCCGGCTGCGTGCGATACAGTCGTTCGGCGGCGCGCGAGAAGCTGCCCTCTTTGGCCACCATCAGGAATACCTGCAATTCGCCGAGGTCCACGCCGCCTCCTTGCGCGATAAGTATAAGGCAGTATTATCAAAAGTAGAATAAAGATAAATTTGACCAACGGTCCCGGCTCTGTTTATCTATCTAGGGGACTCTATGGACTCCGTACGCATTTTTGACACTACGCTGCGCGACGGCGAGCAGTCGCCGGGGTTTTCCATGAATACGGCGGAAAAAATCCGCATGGCGCGGCAGTTGGCCAAGCTCGGTGTGGACGTGATCGAGGCGGGTTTCCCGATCGCTTCGCGCGGAGACCTCGACGCCGTGCGCCTGGTCGCCCAGGAGGTCCGGGACGTTCCGATTGCGGCGCTGGCGCGCGCCAAAAAAGAAGATGTCACCGCAGCGATTGAGGCGTTGGAACCCGCCGCCGCCCCGCGGCTGCACGTTTTTTTGGCCACTTCGGATTTGCACCTTCGCGTGAAGCTGAATATGTCGCGCGAGCAGGCGCTTGAAGCCATCGCGTCGATGATCCGTTTCGGTAGGCAACACGTCGGTGAAGTGGAATTTTCCGCCGAAGATGCCGGCCGCACCGACATCCAGTTCTTGTGCCAGGTTTGCCGGGTAGCGGTCGATTCCGGCGCCACCGTACTGAACCTGCCGGACACGGTCGGTTACGCCATTCCGGAAGAATATGGCGCTATGTTCCGTCAGGTGCGCGAATACTTGGGCGATCCTCAAGGCGTCACGCTCAGCGCGCATTGCCATGATGACCTTGGCATGGCCGTGGCCAATTCGCTGGCCGCGGTGCGCGCCGGCGTTCGCCAGATCGAATGCACCATCAACGGCATCGGGGAACGCGCGGGCAACGCGGCGCTGGAAGAAGTGGTGGTCGCTCTGGCCGTGCGCAAAGAGAGCTTCGGCGTCACCACGGGAATTCGTCTCGAGGAACTTTTCCCCAGTAGCCGCATGCTTTCGGAAATCACCGGAGCAGCCGTGGCGCCCAATAAGGCGGTGGTCGGCGCCAACGCCTTTGCGCACGAAGCCGGCATTCACCAGGACGGCATCATCAAGAACCCGCTGACCTACGAAATCATTTCCCCCCAATCGGTGGGAGTCCCGTCACGGTCCCTGGTGCTTGGCAAGCATTCCGGGCGCAACGCACTACGCTTAAGCCTCCGCGATCTTGGCTACGAGCCGAGCGCCGCGGAACTCGCGGAGGTCTACCGCAGGGTTACTGCTCTCGCGGACCAGCAAAAAGATGTCCGCCAACGCGACTTGGTTGCCATCGCGCATCAAGTGATTCGCCGCGGCGCAGTGCCCGTCGCGGCGGAAGCAGCATCGCCGACGGGCTGAGCTTTCCGAAAGCCCAGGTCTTAACGCGGCCGTATTGGCAAGTTCACTGCAATTTCTTCGCAAGGCCGCGCGCCGCACTACGATTTTCTCAAACGGGGTTGTGCCATGAAGAAGACCATTGTTTTTCTCGCCGGAGACGGCATCGGCCCGGAAGTGGCTCGGGCCGCGGTTACCGTGCTTCGCGAGGCCGCGCATGAGTTCCATCATCAGTTTGAGTTTGCGGAATTTCCGATTGGCGGCGCCGCGATTGACGCAGCGGGAATTCCGCTTCCAAACCCCACGCTCGACGCCTGCCGCAAAGCCGACGCGGTTTTTCTCGGCGCCGTGGGCGGACCGAAGTGGGATTCGCTTCCGGTCGGCAAGCGGCCGGAAAGCGGATTGTTGGCGTTGCGCCAGGGTATGGGTCTTTATGTAAATGTGCGCCCGGTGAAACTACTGGAGCCGCTGCGCGGTATTTCGCCGTTGAAAGCCGACCGTCTTGGCGATCTGGACCTGGAAATCGTGCGCGAGCTTGCCGGCGGCATGTATTTCGGCGAGCGCGGCAACGTCGTCGAAAACGGCGTGGAGCGAGCGTTTGACACGGAATCGTACTCGACCTCGGAGATCGAGCGCATTGCGACGTTTGCCTTTGCGCGCGCCGAGAGCCGCTCGCGGCGTGTTTGTTCGGTGGACAAAGCCAACGTGCTGGCGAGTTCACAGCTTTGGCGCCGCACAGTCGCGGCCATGAGCGCCGCGTATCCGGGAATCCGGCTCGAGCACATGTACGTCGATAACGCCGCAATGCAACTTACGCTGCGGCCATCGCAGTTCGATGTGATCCTCACGACCAATATGTTTGGCGACATTTTGAGCGATGCCGCCGCGGCTTTGGCGGGATCGATCGGGGTAATTCCGTCGGCCAGCTTTGGTTCTAGCGCGCCGTTGTTCGAGCCCATTCACGGCTCGGCGCCGTCGCTGGCGGGCACGGACACGGCAAATCCTATTGGCTCGATTCTCAGCGTCGCTATGATGCTGCGCGACGCCTTCGGGCTGTCGCTGGAAGCCGACTGGGTGGAGCAATCGCTCCTGCGCGTCCTGAGCGGCGGCTACCGCACTCCCGATATCGCCGAACCCGGCGCGCGCACCCTATCCGGCTCGGCCTTCACGGAAATGCTCCGCGAAGAGATGCAGCGCACCCTCGAGCACGCCGAGCGCTACGGCTGGGGCGTCTAGCCATCCGGCGTGCCTTTTTTCCAGTCACGTCTCGGTAACACGGGCATCTTTGCCGGACCTTCCCATGCCTTGCGGGAACCCGCTGAGGGTGCTACTTTTTCACTTCCCATATAGGTGACCGCTCACCTACGTCGGGGACGATTGGCCGAGGTGTGGAGGCGGAGCGGTAAGGGCCTTTGCCTCCAAGTCGTTCATTCAGGTGCCCACATCATTCGTCCGGAACATCGGGCGTCCGGAACATTCGGGATCGCCGGGCTGCGTGTGCTTGCCCGATAATAGTTTGCTGGTATGACGGAAAGCCTAGCCAAATTGAAGGACACGCCGATACAGGGTGCGTCGCGGAGCGTGACCTACTGGCGCGTGGAAGGCTCGCTGCTCGAAGTGGGCGCCATGCGGCTGGTCGGCTTTTTCACCTGGAACGCGCAGAGCTTCTCGGAGCGCTGGGCCCGGCGTTTGGGCATGGCGGCAATGGCCCTTTCGCGGCCTTTCGCCTATGCCGCGAGCCGCACCTTCGCCACCCGGCTTCTGCACACGCTGCTGCGCGGCGTCAGCCAGGACCGCCTCGACTTGCTGGGGGAAGAGTATTTTCAGTACGTGCTCAAGCCGCAATTGCGCCGCGAAGCCGTCGAAAAACTCCTTGGGGTCCTGCGCGCCGGCGAAGAAGTTGTGCTGGTCAGTCAGTTCCTCGACAACGTGTTGCGCCCGCTTGCCAACCACTTCGGCATTTCTTCGTTTGTCTCCAATCGCCTGGAATTTCGCGACGGCCACGCCACGGGGCGGCTGCTCTCTCCGGTCGTGCGCCCGCGTGGACCGCTGGCGTGGATTGCCAGCGGCTCGTCGGACGGCCGCTTGCCCCGCGAGAAGTTGCTGTCCCGGCTTGGCTGGAAGGACTCCGATCTGGTTGCAGCCACGCAGACGGCGGCGCGCCCGCCATCTCCGGCCGGACGTGCGGTGGCCGCGCATGGCGATGTTCCCCGCATCGAGCGTCTTGCCGTTCGCGAAACGCTGGCGAACCGCCACATTTTGCTGGTGGGCGTCACCGGCTTCATTGGCAAAGTGTGGCTGGTCGATTTGCTTGAAAACGTCTCGAGCATCGGCAAAATCACGCTGCTCATCCGTCGCAATCGCACCACTTCCGCGCAACGCCGCTTTGAAAAAATCATCGAGGAGTCGCCGGCGTTCGACACGCTGCAAGAGCGGCACGGCCGGCGGCTCGGCGCGTTCTTAGGGGAAAAAGTGGAAGTGGTGGAAGGCGACGTCAGCCAGCGCGGGCTGGGGCTGGACGAAGCCACGCAAGCGCGGCTGGCGAAATCGCTGGACCTGATTGTCAACAGCGCGGGATTGACCGATTTCAATCCGGATCTGCGCGAAGCGCTGGCCTCCAATGTCGATTCTGCCGTGCATTTGCTCGATTTTCTGCGTACATGCAGTCATGCAGGCTTGATGCACCTTTCCACGTGTTACGTGGTGGGTATGCGCGATGGCCGCGTCGGCGAGGCCTTGCAGGACAATTACACTCCCGCGCAGGATTCCAACTTCGATGCGCAACGCGAGGTCGATTCACTGCGTGAGATGATTGGGCGCATTGAAGCGCGTTCGGAAAGCCCGGAGCTGACTCGCGCGCTGCGCCGGCAGGCCCTGGGGCGGGCGGGAGACCCATCCGCAGTCCCAGCGGAGGAGCTAGATGGCGTGCTGAAGCGCAATCGCGTGCGCTGGGCTCGCAATCGCCTGCTCCGTGTCGGCATGCGCCGCGCGCATCATCTTGGCTGGCCGAACACCTACACGTTTACAAAAAGTTTAGGTGAGTCGATTCTTTCGCGCCACGGACAGGATTTGCCGATCGCTATCGTGCGGCCGTCGATCGTGGAAAGTTCGATGCGCTCTCCCTTCATGGGATGGAATGAAGGCATCAACACCTCGGGACCGCTCTCTTATTTGCTGGGCACAAATTTCCGGCAGCTCCCCACGAATGAACGCAAGTGCCTGGACGTGATCCCCGTGGACATGGTCTGCCGGGGCATGACGCTGATCGCCGCCGCCATCGTGGCGCGGCGCAACGCGCGCATATATCAGCTGGCAACCTCCGCGATCAATCCCGTGAACATGGGACGCAGCATCGAGCTCACCGGGCTGGCCCACCGTAAGCATTACCGAACGCAGCAGGGCATCGAGCACTGGCTCAAAGTGAAGTTCGAGACCATTCCGGTGTCCAAACAGCGCTATGAGCGATTGTCCATCCCCATGCAGAAGGCCGTTATCTCCCGCATCAACCGCATTGCGGTAATCCTGCGCATGAAGAAAGCGCCGCTCGCCAGGCAAGAGCGTGATTTGTTGCGCGCTGAGAAACTAATCGAACTGTACGAGCCGTTCATCCTGCACAACGAGCATGTTTTCGAGTCTGAAAATGCGCGCCTGCTTTCCGCCGCGCTTTCTCCGGAGGAGCGCGCTCTTTTCGCGTTCGATCCGGAATCCATCGACTGGTGGGACTACTGGATCAATGTTCACATTCCCGCGCTGCGCCGTTGGTGCTATCCGCTCATGGAGGGGCGTCCGCTGGAAGCGCGCGCGCCTCGCGAACTCGATTGGTCCGCGCAAGCCGCCTGCGCTGGCGCCAGTCCTAACTCCACGTCGCCGTCCGATCCTTTATGGCGATCTTCGTAACCGGTTCGACCGGATATCTCGGCAGTTACGTCGTCGCCGGGCTGCTGCGGGACTATCGCGACTCCCTGAATCTGCTAGTGCGCGCAAATTCCCGGCAGGAAGCGCACGAACGCCTCTGGCACTCCCTGCAGCTTCATTTCGATTTCCCGGCGTTCTTCGATCATATCAGTTCACGCATGCGCGTTTTCCGCGGCGACCTTACCTCCCAGCGCTTCGGCCTGTCCGAGGACGACTATCACGCTCTGGTCGACACCACCGATTCCATCATTCACTGCGCCGCTTCGCTGAACCGCAAGTCTGAAAGGCAGTGCCTCAATGTGAACCTGCGCGGCTCGCTGGAAGTAATTCAGCTCGCGCGCCGCGCGCAGGACCGCGCAGGGCTGCGGCGCTATTCCCACGTGTCTACCGTTGCCGTTGCCGGTCATCGCCGGAACGAAGTGGTGGCCGAAGATGCCTCCATCGACTGGGCGCGCTCGGACTACGACCCCTATGCGCGCACCAAGAAATTTTGCGAGCACATGGTCGCGCAACTTCTCCCCGACGTGCCGCGCACCATCTTTCGCCCCGCCATCGTCATGGGCGACAGTTGTCATGCGGAAACCTCGCAGTTCGATATGGTACAGGCGTTCGATCTGCTCGCGCGCTTGCCTGTTCTTCCCCTGCGTCCTCACGATAAGATCGACATTGTGCCGGCGGACTACGTCGGCAGAGCCATCGTGACCATTCATCAGAAAGAAAAAGCAGCGCACGGCATCTATCATCTTTCCGCGGGCGTGGGCTCACAAACGTATCGGGAGTTGACCGACAGCCTCGCGGAAGCGGGCGGCTGGCGGCGCCCTGTTTACGCGCCTTCGTTCGGTCGGCCGTTTTCCGCCACGGTGAATTGGCTGGCGAATCGCGGAGGCGCGGTCGGCCATGGCGCGTCGCTGATGAAAGTTTTTTGGCCCTACCTCGACTGGAACACAGTCTTCGAGAATTCGCGCGTGGTCACCGAACTCGGCGAAGCGCCCGCGAAGTTTTCCAGCTACGCATATCCTTTGCTCAAATTCAGCCGCGAAAATAAGTTTCGCTATCCGGCAAAACCGTGGTCTTCCTCCGCCGGCGCCGCCGCATCGAAAACAGTCGCGGGGAGCGCCCGCGCATGACCGATTTTCTCCTCGTCGCGTGGGTCAGCGCGCTGATCGAAATCCGGCGCGTCGGCTGGATGTTTGGACTCGGCCATCGCTGGGAATCCGGCGAAAAACTGCGGCTGCTCTTCGCCGGCTACAACGGCACGCGCAACACCGGCTCCGATGTTCGCGTGCAGGAAATGCTGCGCCAGGTGCGCCACGTCCTCGGCGCCGGCAATGTCGACTTTTTTGTTTCGCGAAGTGCGCCAGAATCACGGCGTCATCGCTTGCGAAGGTTCGATGTTCAAGAGCAAATTCGCCAATGCGCTGACCACTATGATGATCGGCTCGCTCGGCCTGGCTTCCGTGGAAAACAAATTGTCCCTTGCCTACGGCGGGGAAGCCGGCCATATGGATCCCTTGATCCAAGACATGTGCGCCCGTTACGTGCACGATTCTCTGGTCATCACGCGCAACGTGGAGTCGCAAGATTTGTTGCGCAAGCTCGGCATCTCCACCGAGCTCGGCACCGACACCGCGTGGACATTCGAGCCGCGTCCCTCGGAATACGCGCGCAAGACGCTGCGAGAAGCGGGTTGGGACGAAAAAACTCCCATCCTCGTGCTCTGCCCGATTCATCCGTTCGTTTGGCCGGTGAAGGCCTCCATTGCGAAATACATCGCCCGCGTCACTACCGGCGCTTACAAGGAAAGCCAGTACCGCACCGTTTATTTCCACCAGTCCGGCGCCGATGTGGACGCGAAATATCGCCGCTACGTCTCCGCCTTCGGCAAAGCCGCGGCGGCCTTCCGCGAACGCCATCGCGTCTTCCCGATTCTTGTCGCCATGGAGCGGCTGGATGCGCACGCTTGCCGCTCGATGCTGGAGTTTTTGCCCGCCGCGCCGGTGTTCACTTCCGATGACTACGATATGTTCCAGCTCGTTTCCATCTTGCGCGCCGGTTCCTACATGGTTTCTTCGCGCTATCACGGCATTGTCACGTGTATGCCAAGCTTGGTTGCCTCCGCCGGCGTCACCATGGATGAACGCATCCGCAACCTCATGCGCGAACGCGGCCACGAGCATCTTGTCCTCGCCGTCGACGACGCCGACCTGGAACCTAAGCTTTTGCAGATGATGGAAGCGCTCGTGCGCGAAGCGGACTCCGTCCGCGAAGGCATCGGCCGCACCGTCGTCCGCAATCTGAAAGTCATGGCGCGCATGGGCACCCTTCTCGAAGACACCGTCCGCCGCACCTATCCGGAGTTTCCGCTGCGCTCCGGCGTCCTCTCCTGGGAAGAGTATCTGCCGCCGCTCAGCAAGACACTGCGCGACTTGGCGGAGCGCTACGACACCAGCATCGTCGCGCAACACTCCGTGGCCGGATCCGCGTCGCGATGATCAAGCTGCATGTTCCGCCGCACGCGGCTAACCTTTCCAACTTCTGAAGCTCATGCCCAACTTCCTCGAAGCTATTTTTGCTCAACTGCAGCGCAGTGCCGGACGCGTGGTTCTGCGCGAAATTCACGGCGAGCAGTTCGTCAGCGTCACCGGCGGGGAATTGCTCGAGCACGTCTGCCAGGTGCGTGCCTACCTGCGTACTGCAGGAGTTCGTCCAGGCGATCGCTGCGCTCTCCTCGCGCCCAACTCGATTCGCTGGGTCGCTTTTGACTTGGCGTTGATGGCCGAAGGACTCATCGTGGTCCCGCTGTACGCCCGGCAGTCGCCCGCGGAGCTCGCCGCCATGATGAAAGATTCCGTGCCGAAGCTGCTTCTTGTGAGCGACGCCGCGCTCGGCGATGCCGCAATGCGAGCATGGACCGGCGATTCCTCCAGCGCGCCCTGCCGCGTACTGTTCGACGAAGTTTTGCAGCCGCCCACGCCCGCTCAAACGATTCCCGACGCTCCCAATCCGCGCGGCGATGCCGACATCGTCACCATCATCTACACCTCCGGTACCTCCGGTGAGCCCAAGGGCGTTTGCCTCACCACCGCCAACCTCACCCACATGCTTTCCTGCACCACCGAGCGCCTCGACCAGCTCATGGGCCAAACTCGCGAGCCCGACCGCGTCTTCCATTGGGCTCCGTTCAATTTCGCGGCCTCCTGGATTCTCTTGCTCTCTTGCCTCTCGCGCGAGAGCGTTCTCACGCTGTCCACTGATCTCACCAAGCTTGCCGACGAGATTCGCCTCTCCGCCCCGCACTATTTTCTCAACGTACCCACCCTTCTCGAACGCGTCCGTCGCGGCGTCGAAGACGCTCTCTCCAAGCGCGCCGCTCCGATTCGTTCCCTCTATGCCAAGGCGCGCGCAGCCTGGCAGCGCCAAAATTCAAGCCGCGCCCGCACCGCCGACGCGCTCTGGCTCGCGCTTGGCCGCAAACTCATTTTCAGCAAAATCAAAGAGCGTTTCGGCCCGCACCTTCGCGCGTTGATCTGCGGCTCGGCTCCGCTCGCTCCCGAAACGCACCAATTTTTCCTGATGCTTGGCATCCCGGTCTTGCAGGCTTACGGACTCACCGAAACCACCGCCATCTGTACGCTCGATGACCCGCGCGGCCAGATCGAGCCCGGCTACGTGGGCCAAGCGATTCGCGGCATAGAGATGAAAGCCGCTGGCAACGAAGAAATCGTGGTCCGCGGCCCGCATATTTTCTCTGGCTACTGGAATCGCCCGGAAGAAACCGCACGCGTCCTCCGCGACGGGTGGTTTCACACCGGAGATCAAGGCGAAGTGAACCTGCGCGGGAATTGGCGCATCATCGGCCGCCTAAAGAACCTCATCATCCTCAACTCCGGCCACAACGTTCCGCCCGAGCCCATCGAAGACAAAATCGCGCAACATCTTCCCGCCGCGCAGCACGTCGTAGTCGTTGGCAACGGCCGCGGCTATCTTTGCGCGCTCGTCGTCGGCGCGGTTGAATCTTCCGCCGTGCAGTCGGCGCTCGACGAGGTCAATCCCGACCTTCCGCACTATCGCCAAATCCGCAACTTCGCGGTCGTCCCCGAAACCTTCACTGCGGAGAATGGCCTGCTGACCGCCATGGGAAAGCTCCGCCGCGACGCCATCAACGCACGCTTCGCCTCCGAGATTAACTCCATGTACGATAGAAAGCCGTCATGAAGCATTTCGCTGGCAAAACGCTGCGTTGGGACTGGTGCGACGGCATCGTCGAGCTAACGATGGACCACGGGCCCGCAAACGAAATCGGCACGGAAACTCTTGCCGACCTGGAGAAATTCGCCGCCGCAATCCCCGCGCTCGTGCAGGAAACCGCCGCCTGCATCATCTCCAGCGCCCGCAAACAAGGTTTCTCCGCCGGCGCCGACCTCCGCGAACTCTATCGCGGCGCGGAGCCGCTCTCCGAGAAAGAGCGACTCGCAGGCGTCCGCCAATTCCTCGAGCGCATCCACTCCGTGCTCAACACCATCGATGCCGCTCCGTTTGTTACCATCGCCGCTGTTCACGGCGTCTGCTTCGGCGGTGGCTTCGAGCTGGCTCTCACGTGCGACCTCATCATCGCCGACAAGATGGCGCGCTTCGCCTTCCCCGAACTGCGCTTAGGTCTGATCCCAGGCTTTGGCGGCATCCCGCGCCTCAAGCGCGACCTCGGCAACGCCTTCGTGCGCGATCTGCTCCTCACCGGACGCAGTGTCAACGCCGCGCGCGCGCAATCCGTCGGCCTCGTCGCGCAGCTAGCCGCCGAGGGCCAAGCCCTCCAGATCGCCCGCTCCACCGCCGCGCAAATCACGAAATTTGACGCCGTCACCCGCGCCGCCGCCAAGAAATTCATCAAGCCCATCCCCCACGAAGAGCTCCGCCGCGAAATCGATCTCTTCTGCGAGCTCTTCACCCGCCCCGCAGTGATGGCCGCCCTGAAAAAGTTCGTAGAATCCACGGACGCCATGCCCTATCTGCCTTGAGAAAAGCAGATGTCTACTAATGCCGAAAA
>WNFD01013307.1_pt1 | contig 15682 bp, 10 predicted proteins | sample 5400491 | NCBI WGS metagenome assembly WNFD01 (sample SAMN13153343, study PRJNA577476) | soil metagenome | isolation source: 120 cm saprolite under Douglas fir tree site 2 hole 2 replicate 2 | place: USA:California | collected 2015-04-18 | reverse complement strand
GGCACCGGCTCTGGTCAACCATCCGGCCAGGATCGCCGAGCGGATCGCCACGCTCGACCTCATCTCGAACGGGCGGGTGGAGTTCGGAACTGGCGAGGCGAGCTCGGCGTCAGAACTCGGCGGCTTCGGCGTGCCGCGGAACGCCAAGCGGGCGATGTGGGAGGAGAGCCTGGACGCGGTCACGAGAATGCTCGTGGAGGAGCCGTTCGCCGGGTACGACGGCACCTACCTGCGGATGCCGCCGCGCAATGTGGTTCCCAAGCCGCTGCAGCGGCCGCACCCGCCGCTCTGGGTGGCTTGCAGCCGCAGGGAGACGATCCACCTGGCCGGCCGGAGCGGGATCGGCGCGCTGTCGTTCTCGTTCGCAGAACCAGAAGAAGCGGCACGGTGGGTAAGCGAGTACTACCGGCTCATCGAGTCGGAGGAGTGCGTGCCGCGCGGCTTCGCGGTGAACCCGAACATCGCCGTGGTCTTGCCGATGATGCTGCACACGGACGAGGCGACAGCTATCGAGCGCGGCATCGACGGCGCCCACTTCTTCGGTTACTCGCTTGGCCATTTCTACGGCACCCAGCACCTGGTCGGCGGTACCGACCTGTGGGCAAGCTTCAGTTCAGACCGGGCCGAGCGTGGCTTCGCGCGGGAGATCGTCGCGCCGACGGCTGCCCCGCTCGCGGTCCGGCTGCTTGAGGCAGGGCTCGGCTCCCTGCGCGGCGCGGTCGGGACGCCCGGTCAGGTCAGCGACCTGATCGCGAGATACGAGCAAGCCGGAGTCGATCAGGTCATGTTCGTCATGCAGGCGGGCAAGAACGCTCACGAGCACATCTGCGAGTCGATCGAGCTGTTCGCCAAGGAGGTGCTGCCCAGGTTCGCCGAGGGCAGGCAGGAGAAGGAGGCTGCCAAGTCCGAGCGGCTCGCCGCCGCGGCCGAGCGCGCGCTGGCCAGGCGCGACGGGCCGAGGACACTGGCCGCGCCGTACCTGATCGATGAGACTAGGGAGAACGCCTCCGTGGGCGCGGCGGGTACCGGACAGCAGCCGGCCAGCGTGCGCGCCCTCGCCGCGGCGGTTCGAGACGTGACCCGCGCATCGATGCGCAAGCGCGCCCAGGCTGGCGCGAAGCTGGCGGTCAGCCGCGCCTCCGACCGGCGGCTCGAACAGATCTTTGGGTCCGCCGCTGCGCAGCGCACCCTGTTCGCGATGATGGCATCACGGTTCCAGGCTGACCGGGCCGCCGGATTCTCCGGCGCCATCTGCTACGACCTGACGCAGGCGGGCGCCCCGGGCGCCCCCGCCGTCCCGGGCGGCTCGCCGCGTGCCTGGACGATCGATATCAGCGGCGAGCGGGCCGGGGTGCGCGCGGGCAGGCCGCAGCACGCCGCCGTGACCATCGGTGTCGGTGTTGCCGACTTCATCAGGCTGGTCACCGGCGGGACGAACGCCTTCGACCTGATCGCCGCCGGCAAGCTGACGCTCGACGGCGACATGGCTGTGGCCGCCAGGCTCGGCGACATGTTCGCCGGCGAGTCGCCTTACTAGGGCCCGGCGGACGCCGGCTGCTGAGCGCTAGGGCGCGGCGGCTGTGCTGGCCTATCCCGCCGCGCCAGGGCGCGGCGGGAGTGCCGGAGGGCGGCGGGACGGCCGGTCGTCGGTGCTTGGCGGTGCCGAGGCTGGCCGCTCAGCAAGCAGGTCCATGGCGATGCTGACAGCGCGCTCGAGCTGGACATCGGTGCCCGACATCCAGTCGTCCGGCGACATCACCACCTCGACATCAGGGTCGACACCGTAATTCTCCACGCTCCAGCCGAAGTCGGTGAACCAGAATGAGTACTTGGGCATAGTCATGGACGTCCCGTCGACCAGCCGGTGCCAGCCCTCGATGCCGATAACCCCGCCCCACGTGCGCGTCCCGACCACGGGGCCGATCTTGAGCGTCTTGATCGCCGCGGTGACGATGTCGCCGTCGGAACCGGCCCACTCATCGGCGATCGCGACCACCGGCCCGCGCGGCGCCTGGAGCGGGTAGCTCGCGCTCCTGGCGTTTCGGACGGCGTCCCAGCCGATGATCCGCCGCGCCAGCTTCTCGACGATGAGCTGTGAGGTGTGGCCGCCCCGGTTGGAGCGGACATCCACGATCAGCGCTTCGAACTCCATCTCGCCACGCAGATCGCGGTGGAAGTCCGACCAGCCTTCGCTGACCATGTCGGGTACGTGCAGGTAGCCGGCCCGGCCGCCGCTCAGGTCGCGGACCTGCTGGCGTCGGCCGGCGACCCAGTCCTGGTAGCGCAGCCGCAGGTCAGCGCGCAGCGGCATTACCACGGCCCGGTGCGGGTTGCCGTCTGCGGCCCGCAGCACGGTGAGCTCGACCGGCTTTCCCGCGGCACCGACCAGGAGCGGCGACGGGCCAGTAGCGGCGTCCACCAGCCGGCCGTCCACCGCCACCAGCCGGTCCCCCGCCGCGATCAGGCTGCCGGGGGCCGCCAGCGGCGACCTGGCGCGCGGGTCCGACGACTCTCCTGGCACGATGCGGACGATCCGCCAGCCGTCCTGACCTGGTTCCAGGTCGGCGCCGAGCACGCCAGCGACCTGGCCTGTGCTGTCCTGGCCACCGGCCGGGTTGATGTAAGCGTGCGAGCTGCCAAGCTCCGCGACGGCTTCATGCAGCACGTCGGCGAAATCGTCGGCGGTGGCGATCCGGTCGAGCAGCGGCCGGTACCGCGCAAGCACGCCGTCCCAGTCGACGTCGGCCATGTCCGGCACCCAGTACTCGTGCCGCATGGCCCGGCCGGCCTCGGCGTAAGCGGCCTGCCAGAGCGCCGGAGGATCGGCGAGGAACCTTGCCCTGGACAGGTCGACTGTGACCCGGTCGTCGGTGCTGTCAGAATCGGCCTTCCGGTTGGCCGGCACCACGAGAACCTGGTTGCGGTCCCTGACTACCAGCCGGGTGCCGTCACCGCTCGCCTCGAATCCGTTCACCTCGTCAGCCAGCTCAGTGATCTTGGAGCGCTTGATCTCGAAGTACTCCAGCGCTGGACGCGGATTGTCCTCGTCCAGCCGGGCTCCGCCTTCGCCGAGATTCCCGGCCAGCGGCTGCCTAAGCCAGGCGAGCCCGCCCTCGACGGCGCGCAGGGAACTGTACCTGGATTCTGGCACCGGCACCTGAACGACCCGGCTGCTGAGACCTTCCAGGTCGATGACCACGGGCTTCTTCGCCTTGCCGGAATCCTTGCCGTCTGCGTCCTCGTCCTTGCCGTCGGTCCCGTCTTTGTCAGCGCCGTCTTTGTCAGCGCCGTCTTTGTCGTGCTCGTCCTTGGCCGACCCGATCGGTCGGCCGCCGAGCAGCGGGCCGAAGGGTGACGGCGTGCTGGCCGCGAGGGTTAGCAGGTAAGGGCGGCTGCCGTAGGGGAAGCTGAGGTCGAACATATGCGCGTCGTAGACAGGATCGAAGTTCCGCTTGGACAAGAACACCAGGTAGCGCCCGTCCGAGGTGAACGCCGGGTCGGTGTCCACGAACCGGCCATCGGTGATGTCGGTGACCTGCCGGTCCGCCAGCCGAGCCAGCCTGAGCCGCCGGAGGTCGCCCGTACCCGGCTGGGACCAGGCGAGCCATGCCGAGTCGGGCGAGAATGCCAGGTCGGTGACCGGGCCATTGTCGGAACGCGCCAATTCGGTGACATCTCCCGATGCCACATCGACGAGCAGCAGCCCGCCATCCCGCGCGGCGGCCGCCACCACGGCGCCGTCCGGTGCGGCGGCCAGGTCGGCGACCCACCCGATCTGGCCTGTCGCCAGTCGGCGTGGTGCCTCGCCCGGCGGGCTCCCGTCTGCCGGGGCGATCTCGAGCGCGTCCGCGTCGCCGGTTTCGGTCACCCAGACGACGTCGCCGGTGTCGCCCAGCAGCCGCGGCAGCCGGGCGACCGGCCCGCCGACCACCGACAGAGCCCGCGCCGGGCCCTCCCTATGGGTCAGCCAGTGCACGGTGCCGCGCACCTGGACGGCGCTGGCCTGACCTGTCGCGTCGCAGCTGAGATCGTCGAGGTGCTCCTCGGCGGTGAACAGTTTGGTCGCCCGGCCGGCCGCCGGAGCGCCGGGGCTGACATCCAGCCGCACCGGCTCGCTGCCGGCGTCGAGGTCGGCGACCACCCAGATATCGCCGGCGTTCTGGTACGCGATCCTGGTGCCGTCCGTGCTCGCGTTGCGCGCGTACATGCCGTCATGGTCGCTATGGCGGCGCAGGTCCGTGCCGTCCAGCGCACACGAGTAGATGTTGCCGGTGCCCTCGAAGTCGCTGATGAACGCCAGTCTGCCGGCGACCAGCATCGGGCTGTGGAACTGCCCCGCCACGTCGGCGAGCAGCCGTCTGAACCCCGGCTGATGGCCGCCGCCATCAGGTTCGGCGGCGACCCAGAGCCGGCCAGAAGTGCCGCCGCGGTAGCGTTTCCAGAACGCCGGGTCCTGATAGCTGGCGGTCAGCAAGGCAGTCGCGCTGCCATCCATGGCGATGTCCCCGACCGGCCCGAACGGCAGCCGGCGCTGCTCGGCGAAGCGGCCGGTCCCGTCGGTCACGGGTATCGCGTATGCCCAGGTGTAGTGCTGGAAGGGCTGGTCGGCGGCGGTTGTCGCCAGGATCTCAGAATCAGGATTCCAGCCGCGGAACCTGGTGTTCTGATTCGACCAGTAACTGACCCGCACGCTATCGCCGCCGGCAGTGCTCGTCAGGTAGATCTCCGGCTGGCCGTCCCGCCAACTGGTCCAGGCGACCAGGCTGCCGTCGGCGGAGAACTTCGGCCCGGCTGCGGGGGCACGGTCAGCGGAGATCCGCCAGGCGCGGCCGCCGCTGGACGGGGCCAGCCAGACGTCGTCGTCGGCAACGAAAGTCAGCAGGTCTCCGCGCAGGTTCGGATAGCGAAGGTATCGGGATTCTGTCACCGCAACATCGTAGATCAGCCGAGCATCTCCATTTTCGCGTCGGTCATCTTCGCGCACCTTGTCCTGAATCGGTGGTAGGTACTAGGAGTAGCTGCCAGACTGCATCTCGTGGCCAGCGCCCGGAACCGCGCCCAGGCGGGAACCTCAGTCCCCGTTGCCTTTGCCACATCCACCGTTTCGCGGCGATTCGTCCCAGCCGAAAGCTCGGCACTGCTGACTCCGCCCGAGGTATCGGCGAAGGCCATTACCGCCGATTTCGACCGGCGGCCGATCCGGGACCTGCTGAAGCACCTGGCCGCCGATCCAGACGCCGCGATGGAGTACCTGTTCGCCAGGCTCTTCGCCGGCCATCCCCTCATGCGCGCGCTCTTTCCGCATGGGATGACGCAGACGCGGGTAGCCGTCTTCGGAGAACTCGCCGGCATCATCGCAGGGCTTGACGATCAGGAGCGCACTGAGCAGGTGCTCGCCAGGCTGGCCGTCGACCACCGGAAGTTCGGGGTGCGGGACAAGCACTACGAGCCGTTCTTCGATGCCGTATTCGCCACGGCCGAGCATGCCGCAGGTCCTGCCTGGACCAGGGAGATGGCTACCGCGTGGCGGTCGGCGCTTGACTGGTTCGGCTCGGTGATGGCCGCGGCCGCCGCCGACGACGCCGACGAGCAGCCGGCCTGGTGGACAGGCGAGATAGTCCAGCATGACCGCCGTACCGAGACGGTCGCCGTGCTCACCATCCGGCCTGACCGGCCGCTCAGCTACGTGGCCGGTCAGTACGTGCAGGTGCAGACGCTGCGCTGGCCGAGGATCTGGCGCAGTTACTCGATCGCGAACGCGCCGCGGGCGAACGGCCTGCTCGACATCCACGTCCGCGCCGTGCCTGGCGGGATGGTGAGCACTGCCCTGGTCAGTCACTGCGCCACTGGTGACATCGTGCTACTCGGGGCGGCGCGCGGACAGATGCGAGTGCCCGATGACCCGGCAAGGGACCTTGTCTGCGTCGCGGGAGGGACCGGGCTGGCACCGCTCAAGGCGATCACTGAGGCGGTGGTCGGGGCCGCCGGCCAGGGCAAGCGCCGCGGCATCACGCTGTATGCCGGGGTGCGGCGCAGTAGCGACTTGTACGACCTGCGAGACCTGGAGACGCTGCGGCTGGCCTACCCGTCACTCACGGTGATCCCCGTGGCCGAGCACGAGGTCGGCTTCGCGGGCCGGGTGGGCCGGCTGCCCGACGTGGTGTGGACGCACGAGTCCTTCCGCGACTGCGACGTCTACATCGCCGGTCCCGTCGGCCTGATCAGCAGAACCGTGCAGGTCCTGTCCCGCCGGGTACCCGCCGACCGGGTGCACCATGATCCGATCCAGGCACTGCGGCTGGCTAGGCGGCCGCCCAGGCTGGACGACCGCAGCAGGCCGGCCGCCAGCCCTGCGAGCCCGTGACCACCTAGCCCTCCCGCGACTGCCTAGACCTTGCGCCAGCCAGGAATCCAGGCGCCGTCGGTGACGGTGTAGTCGCCGAACAGCGCGGGTGCCTCCGCCCGCATCAGCTCGCCGATCATGCCGAACACCAGCCGGATCTCCTCCTCCGCGCCAGGATCGGTGCGCGCCTCGATGGTGTGCCGCAGCGTGCGGATGTTCGCGGTCCAGAGCAGGCCGGTCGCCACCCCGTCCGGCGCGAACCGGCGCATGAACGAGGTCTTGTGCTTCTTCTCGTGGAAAGGCACTCCCTCTTCATCCAGGCCGAAATGCTCGGCCATCCACAACTGGAATTCCTCAAGCTGCCCAATGATGGCGGTCGCCCTTTGCATGAGCTCCGCATCGCCGGTAGCCCATTCGGGGAACCAGAACCCGATGTCCTTCAGCCTGACAAATCGTAGCGATTCCTGCGAGATAGCTGTGCCGGGGCGATGTCGCACGATTTCATGAGAAAAAACCCGGCTTACGTTGTGCAGAGCGAAGCTGAAGCTCACGTGCTCGAGCACCGATCCGTGGGCACTGGACAGAATGTTCCGCAGGTACGCATCCTGCTCAGATCGAACTTTCGTCACATTTGGGTTAAGCCCAGGCTCCCATGAACGGTAGCAAAGTCTCCCGGCGAACTCGGCCAGGTTCAGCGCGTCGTTGTCCAAGTGGCCCTGATCGAGCCGCTCGAGCCAGCTGCCCCCGCCGACCTCGGCCAGGTACGCGGCGAGGGCGTCGTAGTCGAGCTGCGGCCTGGCGACCAGGAAGACCTCGGGGTGCACGTTCCTCATGAGTCGGCACCCTACCGGCGGTCACTGACGCTGACGGCAGCGCCGCTGCGGAAGCGGCACAGCCTGAGCACGTTGGCGATGATCAGCCTGCCTGCGTCCCCTGAGGCCGTCAGGATCGACTCCGGGTGGAACTGAACGGCCCACCGGCCGGCATCAGGATCCTCGATCGCCATCACGACCTCGCTGCCGCCAGCCGGGTCCGCCGTCGCCGCGGTCACCGCGAACCCGCCCCTGACCTGGTCGGCCGTCGCATACAGCGAGTGATAGCGGCCGGCCGTGAACTCGGCAGGCAGCCCGGTGAACAGCGCGCCGCCCATGACCCGCACTGTCCCTGGCTTCCCGTGCGAAGGCGTGCCGAGCAGGCGCAGCGAGCCGCCGGCGTGCTCGATCATCGCCTGCAGTCCCAGGCAGACCCCGAACGCCGGGATCCTCCTCGCCTCCACCTCGTCGAGCAGCCTTGAGCAGCCGAAATCGGCGGGACGTCCCGGCCCGGGCGAGAGTACGACCAGGTCAGGGAGGTAATTCCGGCCCGCAGCGTGGTCACCGCCGCGCCGTGCTCGGAGAAGTAGCCGGCCAGCGTATGGACGAACGAGTCCTGGTGATCGACGAGCAGCACTCGCAGCCCGGCGCCGGGGAGAGCTGCCCCTGGTCCGGCCAGCGTTGGGCCAGGCGAGTCGGGGCTGCGATTTTGTTGCGCCCCATAGTCCTGCGCGGCCCGCGCCGGTCCGGCATCGGCCTCAGCCAGCACCTCAAGCAGCGCCCTCGCCTTCAAGCGGGTTTCCCGCTCCTCGGCGGCCGGGTCGGAGTCGAACAGCAGCGTGGCCCCGGCGCGGACGGACGCCAGGCCGCCGCGGATATGCGCCGTCCTGAGGGTTAGGCCGGTGTTCATCGACCCGTCAAAACCGAGCACGCCGACAGCGCCGCCATACCAGCGGCGCGGGCTCGCCTCGTGGTCCTCGATGAACTGCATGGCCCACGTCTTCGGCGCGCCCGTGACCGTGACCGCCCACATGTGGGTGAGGAACGCGTCGAGCGCGTCGAACCCAGGGCGCAGCCGGCCTTCGACATGGTCAACGGTGTGGATGACCCGGCTGTACAGCTCGATCTGACGCCGTCCGATCACCCGGACACTCCCCGGCACGCAAATCCGGGACTTGTCATTGCGGTCGACGTCGGTGCACATCGTGAGCTCCGACTCCTCCTTGGGCGAGGTCAGCAGTTCCCTGATGTTCTCCGCGTCGGCGAGCGGGTTCGCGCCGCGCGGCACCGTCCCTGCGATCGGGCACGTCTCGACCCGGTCGCCGGTGACCCTGACGTACATCTCGGGCGAGGCACCGACCAGGTACTCGCCACCCCCGAGGTTCAGGAAGAACTCGTACGGCGCCGGGTTTCGCCGCCGCAGCCGCTCGTAGAACGCGGCGGGCGAGCCGCACCGGGCCCAGAACTCGTGACTGGGCACCACCTCGAACAGGTCGCCGGCGGCGAACCGTTCCCTCGCCTCTTCGACCACGCGGGCGTAGGCACCTGGCTGCGGATCCGGGGGGGCATTAACCGGACCCACGGCGCCGGTCCCGGCCGCGCTGGCCGGCGGCGACTCGGGGGTACCCCGGTCCATGCCCTCAGTTGACCGCCCCTCGACAGCGAACTCATAGCTGTAGCGGAGCGCGGTCTCCCGCTTCCTGTCGATCACGTAGAGCTCGTCGGGCAGGTGCAGGACGAGATCGCGCTGCGGGTCGTTACCCCGAGCAGCGTCGTTCCTGCCGGCCCGCAGCCTGATCGGCTCGAACTGGAACGCCAGGTCGTAGCCGAAGGCACCGAACAGCCCTAGGTGTTCGTCCGGCCCGGCGAACAGCCCGATGACCTCCCTTATCGCGCTGAACACGGTCGGGCGGCGGCTGCGCTCCTCCTCAGGCACGGTCCCGGTCGGCTCGCCGATGACCACGCGCACCTGGCGCGCGCCACCCGCGCTGTCCGAAGGTTCCGGCTGGCCGGCCCGCGCGAGCGCAGCCTCGATCGCGGGCAAGAGCACCGTGCCGCGCTTGTTCAGCGCCGTTGCGGTGAGCTCCCTGCCGCAGGCGGCGAACTCGACGCACGGGTCGATGTAGCCCATGTGCCAGCGGCTGTAGCGGCCCGGGTACTCCATACCAGAGCTGAACGTGCCGCCGCGGCGAATGTCGGCCAGCCTGGTCACCTCGGCCAGCGCTCCGGGCTGGAAGGGCGTGACCTTCCTGGTGACCGCGATGCCGCCCGCCGTGACGAAGCTGGTGATCCCCTGCGGCGGCGGAGTGCCGAAGTCGGCGCTGTAATCAACGCTCGGATCTAGCATGCGTCTGTCCTGCCTGATCAGGCCCGGATGACGGCGGACATGCAAAGGCGACCGCCGGTTGCCGGGCGGTCGCCTCAGCGAATGTGCTGGAACGCGCGAACCAAGCCCCGCCTAGCGGCGGCGCCACCACAATGCGGTGTGGCTCTGATGCGTCATGGCCGAAGCGTATCAGTGCTGAATGGAGCGCGCGTTAGGCGATCGCGTAGACGACGGTGATCTGCACGCTGACCTGCTGCTTGCCTGGCTGGACGGGCACGGACGGCGCCGCTGAGCGGTAAGCGGCGCCTTGCGCGAAGATCGGGTAGGGAACCGAGCTCTGGTCGGAGACGCTGATCACGGCGCCGAGCGAACGGCCGAGCGCCTTGGCGAACTGGCTGGCCTTCGCCTGGGCGTCCTTGATCGCGGCGGCGCGGGCTCGGGCCAGCAGCGTGCTGGTGTCGGTCAGGTTCAGTGAGACCCCGTCGACCGTGGTGGCGTTGCCGCCCGCGGTGACGGCCGCCTGGATCTGGCTGCCGGCCTTGGCCAGGTGACGGAGCGTGGCGGTGAGTTGCTCGCTGACTCCGTAGCCGGTCGGAACCTGGCTGCTGCTGCTGTAGTTCGGCTGGATCGACAAGCCTGAGGTCTGGATGTCGCTTCCGCGCACGCCCGCGGCCTTGAGTGAGTGGATCACCCGGGTCGCCGCCTCATTGGCCTGGCGCAGCGCGGTCGACACCGACGATGCGGTGATCTGGACTCCCATCGACAGGGCAAGCTGGTCGGGCGTTCCTGAGACCGTTCCGGTTCCAGTCACGGTGATCTTCCCGCCCGTCGCCGATGAGGCCAGTACGACGGCGCCGGAACCGCCGCCGCCCTTGATGGTGTCCGTGGCTGCCGCACCCGACCGGGCGGAGCCGAGCAAAAACGAGCCGATCAGGAGCGCTGCGGTAGCCACTCCGATCCCTATCGCCCGGGGAACAGGCTTTATCGCGATGATCATGGCACCTCTCCCAGTCTTGCGTCCTGCTGCGATTCAGACGCGCGCCGGGAGCCGTCGGTTCCGCCGGGTGTGCGCTAGGTGTGCTTCTTCGCGATCACGTAGAGGACCACAGCGAACAGGACGGCGAGAAGCGCGACCGTCCCGAAGGCACGGTCGCGGCCTCTCCTGAGGTTCGGGATTTGCCTGAGCCGCGTTGCCAGTTCGGCCGCGTTGCCCTTGTACAGGGCCCAGTGCCAGCCAATGAAGAGCGCTATGGTGGCAAACACGGCGATGTAGAGCGCGGCTTGCTTGCTCATGGCATAAAGAGTGGCATGCAGCCCATTCGGCGGCAACGTCACATGCCGCGCCTCACCGATGGAGTCCGCGTTTCTAGTCGAAATCGATCCAGGTGCCGGTTCCGCGGTCGCGTGCCGTCTCGTAGGCGACTGTCGCGGCAGCCAGGTCCTCGACCGCGAGGCCGAGCGACTCGAAGATCGTGATGTCCGTGGCGTACTGACGTCCATTGCCTGGTGCGAGCCCGGCCAGCAGGTCGCCGATCTCGGCGCGTATGTGCCCGGGCCCGATCGCGCCATCAGCGGTCGCGAGCAGGTAGTCGCCGGATTCGGCGAGCACGGACTCGCGGCTGTCGGCGAACAGCGAGGCCTTAGCCACTGTCTCGGTATCGAGTTCCCTGGTGTGCGGCAGGCACGCGCCGACGGCGTTGATGTGCGTGCCCGCAGACAGCCAGCCCGCCTGCAGCACAGGGGTGGCCGAGCTTGTCGCGGTGACGATGATTGCCGCGCCGTCAACGGCGGCCCTGGCCGATTCGCAGGCGGTCACCGGGATGGCGCTGGCACCGACCTCGGCGAGTGCGGCCGGAGCGATGTCGGCGGCGAACTTCGCTGCCCTCCCAGGGGCGGATCCGGCGATCCTCACCTCGGCCAACGTCCTGGTCGCGGCGATGGCCATCAGGTGCGACCTGGCCTGCACGCCTGTGCCCACGATCGCCAGCACGTCCGCTTCCGGCCGGGCGAGCAGGCCGGTGGCGACCGCGGAAACCGCCGCGGTCCTGATCTCGGTGACGGCCGAGGCGTTGAGAACGGCGAGCGGCTGGCCGGTGTCCCGGCTGGAGAGGAGCACGATGCCCTGATGGCTGTCCAGGCCGGCCGCAGGGTTGCCAGGGACGATGCAGATTGCCTTCAGCCCGTACCCGGCATCGGCCTGGTAGGACGGCATCAGCGCCATCAGACCTGTCGCCCCGGCCGGCCTCAGCACCGAGCGCAGCGGCTGGAACACCTCACCGCGGGCCCGGGCGGCGAGGACAGCGGCCATCGCGTCGGCGCAGCTGGCGTAGCCGAGCACCGAGCGGACCTCGCCTGCCGACAGGACGAGCAGCCGCATAGCAGATGTCCCTACTCGCCGGCGGCGGCGCCAGGCTCCTGCCCCGCCGCTGTCGTCCCGAACGTCAGGGCCTTGGCGCGCGGGGCGATGGCCACCTCGTCCGGCCGGTGCACAGGCACCGGACGGCCCGCGATCCGGTACACCTCGGCTCCGTCGACGGTTTCGCGTTCGAGCAGCAACTCGACGAGTTGGGCTAGCATCTCGCGGTGCGTCTTGATCAGGCCGACCGCGGTCTGCTCGGCCTCCCTGAGCAGCCTGGCGACCTCCGAGTCGATGGCTGCCTGCGTAGACTCGGCGTACGGCCTGCTGGAGAAGCCGTTGCCGCCGCCGCCGAGGAAGACCGAGCCGCCCTGCGGGTAACCGATGGGCCCGAGCTTGTCAGAGAGGCCGAACTCGCGGACCATCCTGGTGGCCATGTCGGTCGCGGTGGACAGGTCGTTCGCGGCGCCGGTGGAGCCCTGGCCGAGCTCGACCAACTCGGATGCGCGGCCGCCCAGCCGCACGGCCAGCGCATCGTGCAGGTAATCCTCGCCGTACAGGTGCCGCTCGATCAGCGGCAGCTGCTGAGTGACGCCGAGTGCCTGGCCGGCTGGCAAGATGGTGACCTTGGCGACCGGATCGGCGTGCTCGGACAGGGCGGCCACCAATGCGTGACCTGCCTCGTGCACCGCGACCGAATGCTTCTCCTCGGGCAGCAGGACATTAGATCCCTCGCGCCTGCCGAGCAGGATCCGGTCCCGCGCGTCGTCGAAGTCGGTCGCGGTGATCACTTCGCGGTTGCTACGGACGGCGAAGATCGCTGCCTCATTGGCGAGGTTGGCGAGGTCGGCGCCGGAGAATCCCGGCGTCCCCCTGGCCACGACCCGCAGGTCCACGTCGGGCGCGAGTTTCTTGTCCCGGGCGTGCACAGCCAGGATCGCGGCCCGCTCGTCCAGCGTCGGCAGCGGGATGGTGATCTGCCGGTCGAACCTGCCAGGCCGCAGCAGCGCCGGGTCGAGAACCTCGGGACGGTTGGTTGCGGCCAGGACGACGATGCCCTGGGTCATGTCAAAGCCGTCCATCTCCGACAGCAGCTGGTTGAGCGTCTGCTCGCGCTCGTCGTTGGCGACGACGGCGCCTGAGCCTGCCCGCCGCTGGCCGATCGCGTCGACCTCGTCGACGAAGATGATGCAGGGCGCCCGCTTGCGCGCCTCATTGAACAGGTCGCGCACCCGGGCAGCTCCGACGCCCACGAACATCTCGACGAAGCTCGAACCGGTGACTGAGAAGAACGGCACCGACGCCTCGCCCGCGACCGCCCTGGCCAGCAGCGTCTTGCCGGTGCCCGGCGGGCCGATCATCAGCACGCCGCGCGGCGCCATCGCGCCCGCCCGCTGGTACCTGCCCGGATTGCGGAGGAAGTCGATGATCTCGCTGATCTCCTCCTTCGCGCCCTCGTAGCCGGCCACGTCGCTGAACTTCGTGCTCGGCCGTTCCGCGTCGAAGACCTTAGCCCTGGACCGGCCGACCCCGAGGGCTCCCTGCAGCGCCCCGGTCGCACCGCGCGACATCCGCCGGAACAGCCAGATGACGAAGACCAGGGGCGCGAGCAGCACCAGCCAGTACAGCAGCTCGCTGCCGAGCCCAGGCGAGTTCGCGCTCGCCGTCACGTTCTTGACGCCGTCGGTGCGGAGCTGATTCGCCAGCTGGGTACTCGGAGCACCAGGGATGACCGTGGTGTACGACTTGCCGTTGGTCAGCGTGCCGCTGGCGCTGGTGTTGCCGCCGTTGGAGGACGAGGAGAACGTGACGTCCTTGATCTGGTGCTGGCTGGCGGAGTGAATGAACTGACTGTAGTTCAGCGTGACTGTGCTCGAGTTGTTGATCCCTGGCAGGAGGATGTATAGCGCGACCGTGGCGATCAGCGCGATCGGCCAAAGCCAGTGCCGCCAGGCTGGCGGGGGCGGCGGCGCCGTCGGGGCAGGCTTGTCACCTGGAGGCGGCGCGCTCGGCTGCTTGCTCATAAGTCATTCTTACGCACCGCAGGTAGCAGATTGGCCGCAGGCCGCTTTCGCTCGGCAATCCCACAGCTTTGCGCCAGCTCTGCGCCATGATGATGTGGAGCCCGGGATCGGCTCACGCGGCGGCCAGCTCGGATGGCTCGGCGATCACGTCGACCAGCGCGCCGTTGCGCAGTACGGTGATCTCCAGCGGCCGCCCGATTGCCTCGCCGAACATCAGGCGCTGGAGGTCCTGAGCTGTCGTGACCGGCTTTCCTGCCGCGCTGACCAGGATGTCCCCCAGCCGCAGCCCGGCGCGCGCGGCAGGCCCGCCAGGCACGAGGTCGGCGACACGCAGTCCTTCTTTCCTGCCAACCCGCTCCTGCAGCCAGGCGGGTAGCGGCGCCGGAGCGTTGACGATGCCCAGGTAGGCCCGGCGGACCCGGCCGTACTGCATGAGCGCAGAGATGATCTTCCTGGTGGTGGAGTTGATCGGGACGGCGAGGCCGAGCCCGATGCCGGCGACCGCCGTGTTGATCCCGACAACCCGGGCACCGGAGTCGGCCAGCGCGCCGCCCGAATTGCCCGGGTTCAGCGACGCGTCCGTCTGGATAACGTCCTCGACCAGCCGGACGGCGGATCCGCTGCGCGTCGGCAGCGACCGGCCGAGCGCGCTGACCACGCCCGCAGTCACCGAGCCTGCCAGCCCGAGCGGGCTTCCCACCGCCACCACCAGTTGTCCGACGACCAGGTCCTCGGCCTCGCCGAGCACGGCAGGCTCCGGCGTAGCCGCGCCGGCTCGCACGACGGCGAGATCGGAGAGCGGATCAGCCCCGACCACGGTGAAGGGCGAGCTCGTCCCGTCCGAGAACAGCGCCGTGCCGCCGGATGCCTGGCCGACCACGTGCGCGTTGGTGAGCAGGAACCCGTCCCCGGTGTAGACCACCGCCGAGCCCAGGCTCTCCCCCGCCCGCCCCGAGCCTTGGGTGACCCGCAGACTGGCTACCTTCGGCGTCAGTTCCGCGGCCACCCCGGCGACGACGCGCGAGTACGCGTCAAGCGGCGAATCGGTTGCCATGCGACCACCTCCAAGCTGATTACAAGATTACCTTGTAACAGCCGAGGTTCAAATGGTCCGCAAAGTCGGTGGCCGGGTCAGCCGTCGACGGGCTCGAGCAGGAAGACCGGGATCTGGCGCGAAGTCTTGGTCTGGTACTCGGCGTAGGGCGGATACGCGGCCACCGCACGGTCCCACCATTCGGCGCGCTCGCTGCCGGTGAGCTCCCTGGCGGTCATCTCTGACCGGTTCGGCCCGTCCTGCAGCTCCACCCTGGGATGGGCCTTCAAGTTGTGATACCAGACCGGGTGCTGGGGGGCGCCGCCCATCGAGGCAACGGCCGCGTAGCGTCCGTCGTGCTCGACCCGCATCAGCGGGGTCTTGCGGACCTTGCCGGTTCTGGCACCCAAGTTGGTCACGATCACGACCGGCAGCCCCGTATCAAGGAGGGTCGTGCCCTGGGTGCCGCCGGAGCGCTCGAACCGCTCGACCTGATCGCGGACCCAGCGTCGCGGGCTGGGCGCGTAATCACCGTTCAATGGCATGCACAGAGTCTAATCTGGCGTCGTCTAATCTGGCCTCAGACGGCTGGCCGCCGGGTGCCCGGCAGGCGTTTGGCGCTACTCTGCTACGGCCGCGGCGAGCCGCTCAGCAGCCTCGGCGAAGTCTTCCGCCATTTCGTAGATGACATCCCGCACTGTCGTCGCCTTGTTCATCAGCCCGACGCCCTGCCCGACCCAATACGTGGCGAGTTCCTGTGCGCCCTTGTTCCCCTGCTCGGCAAGAAC
>WNFD01008526.1_pt1 | contig 15684 bp, 19 predicted proteins | sample 5400491 | NCBI WGS metagenome assembly WNFD01 (sample SAMN13153343, study PRJNA577476) | soil metagenome | isolation source: 120 cm saprolite under Douglas fir tree site 2 hole 2 replicate 2 | place: USA:California | collected 2015-04-18 | reverse complement strand
TTGGCGCCCTCCGCGGCGCCCACTCCGTGCTGGAGGGCACGATGGCGGACGTCACGAACGAGATCGCCAACCGGCCGGCCGCGGGCCTGGCGAACCCGATCGGCTCCGCCTACGCCCATGCGGTCCTTGCCGAGGACGCCGCCGTCCATGCGTTGTTGCAGCAGGGCCAGCCACCCCTCCTTGCGACCACCTGGGCGGGCCGCACGGGGACGGACCTGCCCATGCCGTTCCCCGGGGACGACGGGTCCGCGGGGACCCTGGACGACTGGTACCGGTCGGTGACCGTGGACATCGACGCATGCCGGGCCTATGCCCAGGCGGTCTACGCGGCCACCGAGGCATTCCTGACCGGAGCGGACGAGGCAGAGCTCAGCGCCCGATTGACATGTCCTTCGCCGGCCTGGGCACCCTGCCGATGGCGACGGTCTTTGCCATCTTCGTCGTCGGGCATCTGAACAACCTGTCCGGCGAGATCTCGGCGGTCAAGGGCACGAACGGCATGAAGGGCTATCCCTTCTAACCGTGCTGGGTTCGGGCCACGGACGTGCACGGAACCAGTTCTCCGCCATCGGCAAGACCCGGCTCGCCCGGAGACTGGCCGAGCTCGCCGAGCAGGAACAGCATCGGGTGCTGTGGGGCCGCTGCTGGGAGGGGGAGGCCTCCCCCGCGTTCTGGCCCTGGAGCCTCGGCGAAGCGGAGCGGGCCATCGACTCCTTGCAACGGGCTGCCAGCGGGCATCGCGCCAGCTCGGCCAGAGGAAGCCGCCGCACACTACCGGCGAGCCCTCGAGTTCGTGCGCGAGCATGCCCAGGGGCCGGCCAAGCGTTTCGAGCTGCTCCTTGCCCTGGGCGACGCCGAGTGGTGGGCGGGGCGGGCCCCCGACGCGAGGGAGTCGTTCCAGCAGGCGGCCGCCGTCGCCCGGCAGATGCACGACCCCGCCCGTTTGGCGGCCCTGACCCCCTGCCGATTGTCACGAGCGCAGGTCGACAGACCCCCCAGGCCACTCGGTCAGCGAAGGCTGAACGTGTGGAAGTCCACAGTGAGTTCGGATTCCACTGTCACTACTTGGGAGCATTGTCCACGTGGTAGACTCACCCGAGTTCGACAAGGCAGGCGAATTCTCAGGGAGGAAACCATGGCTGATCCGGCCCCAGCTACGACCCTCGACCCCATCGCGCGCAGTGTCGACGCACGCGGAGGCACACCCCCATCGCCCGCAGGATTGGCGGCGCCCAAGCGCAAGTGGGTTCGTCCCGCCGTCGATATGATTCCCACCGGGCTTGAGGTCACGGCGTACATCGCGACTGAGTAATTCCGCTGCGGTTTGGCGTCGTCATTCCTCGTCTCGCCTTGCCTAGCCCGCGCAACGACTAGTGCTCATTCGCGTGCTCGGCACCGCCGCGGGCGGAGGCGTTCCTCAGTGGAATTGTGGGTGTGCGGTCTGCACCAATGCCCGATCGGGGGACACCGTCACGCCCAGGACGCAAGACTGCATTGCGGTGGAGTGTGGCGGGTCGTGGGTCCTGGTCAACGCCTCCCCAGACCTGCGCCAACAGCTTCTTTCCCGCGACCTGTCCCCGGCCCTGGGTACGCGCAACTCCCAGATAAAGGAGTTGGTACTCACCGACGCCGAACTCGATCACGTTGCCGGGCTGCTCCTGTTGCGTGAGGCAACCGGGCTGCGCGTCCTCGGGACGCCCGCGGTCCTGGGCGCGCTGGGCAATGGATTTGGACTGCAGGGTACGTTGGGCGCCTACACCAGCGTCGAGTGGGTGCCGGTGGCGGTGGGCGAATCCGTCAGGGTCTGCGGCGGGCAGCTGGAGCTAGAGGTCATCGGGTTGGGACAGAAACGTCCGCGATATGCCTTGCCAAGTGGAGAGGCCGACGGCGGGGCCTGGGTGACCGCACTTCGCCTCCACGAGGTGGGCGATCCCCGGGGCGTCCTCTACGCCCCCTGCGTCGCGGAGTGGAGCGATCGCCTTGCTGACCTGTGCGCCAGCTGTACCAGCGTCATCCTCGACGGCACCTTCTGGACCGATGACGAGCTTGCGCGCCAGGGCCTGTCCCGACGCACGGCACGCGAGATGGGCCATCTCCCCATCAGCGACCCGGGTGGCAGCCTGGAAGCCCTCCGGCCACTCAGCGCAGTGCGGCGGATCTATACACACATGAACAACACCAACCCGGTACTGGACCCCTCGTCGCCCGAGCGGGCGGTACTCGACAAGGCCCGGATCGAGGTGGGAACCGATGGCATGGTGGTGGTGCCATGACCATGCCGAGTGCCAGGGAACGTTTCGAGGCGAGCATCCGTGCGGTCCTCGAGGAGCGTTACCATCACCGCCATCCCTTCAACATACGGATGCACCAGGGCCAGCTCGCCCCGGAGGAGCTTCGCTGCTGGATCCGCAATCGCTACCACTACCAGCGGGCCATACCGGTCAAGGACAGTCTCATCCTGGCCAGCCTGCCCTCGGTCGAGGCGCGTCGAGGCTGGGTTCGCCGGGTGGTCGAGCACGACGGGCAAGCCGAGGGCGAAGGGGGCCTTGCTGCGTGGCTCCGCCTCGGAGAAGCCGCCGGGATACCACGCGCCATCCTGCTCGAAGACTCGGCAGTCCTCCCCGGCGTGCGCTTTGCGGTGAGCGCCTACGTCAACTTCTGCCGGTCCCGGCCGTGGGAGGAAGCGGTGGCCGCATCCCTGACCGAACTCGTGGCGCCTGAGCTGATGAGTCGGCGGATCGAGGTCTTCGAGCGGCACTACCCGTGGATCGCGCCGGAGGGGCTGGACTACTTCCGCTCCCGCGTGACCCAGGGCCGGCGCGACAGCGACGAGGGGCTTGCGCTCCTCCTGGCCACCCCCCCGACACCCGAGATGGCCCGGCGGCTGGTGGGCGCCCTGGAGTTCAAGTGCGATGTCCTGTGGTCCATGTTGGACGCCATCGACGCAGCAGAGTCGCCAGCGAGTGAGTGAGCCCGAGCGGGGAACCGACCCGGCGTGGCGCCCCATGCTGGCCTCGGGGGTGCGCATCATCCATGACCGGGTCCGCGACGCTGACTTGCTCCTCATGCCCGAGCAGGTGATCGTCCTCAATGCCTCAGCGGCCGCCATCCTGCGCCGGTGCACCGGGGATGACTCTCTGGACTCCATGATCTCGGCCCTGACCGACGAGTTTGCCGGAGACAGCCTCCCCGAGGACGTCAGCCAGTTCCTGGCCATGGCGGCCATGGAAGGCTGGGTTTCATAAGGATGCCAGGCGCCCCGGCCCCCTTCGCTCTGCTGGCCGAGCTCACCCACCGTTGCCCTCTGCACTGCCTCTACTGCTCGAACCCATTGGAGCTGCGCCGTCGCGACGAGGAGCTGACGACCGGCGACTGGGTGCGTGTCTTCGGCGAGGCGGCCGACCTGGGTGTGGTCCAGACGCACCTATCGGGGGGCGAGCCTCTCCTGCGCCGAGATCTTGAAGAGATCACAGGGGCGGCGAATGGCTACGGCATCTACACGCAGCTCGTCACGAGCGGTGTCGGGCTCACGCGCCAGCGCCTGGCGGCGCTCCGAGCCCGAGGGCTGGACGCCGTCCAGCTCAGCATCCAGGCAACCGATGCTCGCACCGCTACCACGATTGCCGGGGTTGGTGCGGTATCCGCCAAAGCCCGTGCCGCGGCCGAGGTGGTGGTGGGTGGCGTAGCCCTCACCATCAACGTGGTGCTGCACCGGCTCAACATCGACCAGCTCGACGCAATCATCGATCTGGCCTTGGAGTGGCGGGCAGACCGCCTGGAGCTGGCCAATGTCCAGTTCTACAGTTGGGCACTGGCGAACCGATCGTTGCTGCTGGCCTCCACCGATCAGATCAACCGTGCTCATGAACGGTTCCTGCAGCGCCGCAGGGATCTCGGGGACCGGCTCAAGATGACCTGGGTACGTCCGGACTACCACGATGAGCTGGCCAAGGCCTGCATGAACGGCTGGGGACGCACATCGCTGACGGTGGCACCCGACGGGCGCACCCTGCCCTGCCCGGTCGCTTCGGGCATCGATACCCTGCGGTTCGACAGCGTCCGGGACCACCCGCTGGCCTGGATCTGGCAGGAGTCGCCTGCCTTTGCGGCATACCGTGGCACGGACTGGATGCCTGAACCGTGCCGGTCATGCGATCGCCGGGAGATCGACTTCGGCGGCTGCCGGTGCCAGGCATTTGCCCTGACCGGCGACGCCAGCCGGACGGACCCGGTCTGCCTCCTGTCCGAAGACCACCACCTCGTGACGGCAGCTGTGTCAGCCGCTGGGCGCGAATGCCCGCAGGGCACCCCGGAGCCGAGAGAGGGCATTGCGGGTGCCAGCTACCGTGGCTGGCCCGGTTCGGATCATCCGTAGACGTCGACGGTACCCTCGTAAGTCGGGACGAGCACGCGCCCGTTGGCGACGACAGGGACGTTAAACTTGTTGAATTTGAAGGCGATGTTCCAGTCCTGGGAGTCCCAGATCTTGCGGATCCGGCCCGAGCCATCAGCGAAGGCGCCGAACCGCGTCGCGTCATAGGCGATCAGCCGTCCCGGCGACACTGTCGAATTGGCGTCGAAATACGGGACCAGCGCCCACACGATACCCGTATGCGCTGTGTTGCCATTGGCTGAGAGCGTTAGCATCCCGCCCGGCATGCCACCGGGCGGGACCGGTGACTCGGCCGACGCCTGCTCCGCGCTGCAGGCGAGGTAGGTGACCTTGCCGTCCGGGTGCACCGACCACGCGCGCAGGTTGCCGTTCTCCCCCCAGCAGTAGAGCACGGGTCCGAGGTCCGGGCTGTCCCAGTACAAGGGATTGCCGTGGAGATGATGCGTCCGGTCGGCAAAAAGCACGTTGAGCGTGGCGATGTTGTCCGGGGCCGGGTTGAGTTGGGGTGGGAAGTAGGTGAAGAAAATGGGCGGGGACTTCAACAGGGCGTAGTTGGCGGCCGGATGGTCGAGGGCACCCGGCTGCGTCTTGCCCATCGCATGCTGGTCGAGTACATAGAGGACCCCATCCTTGCCCGCGCCGACCACGAGCCCGAGGGCCGGGATCAGCACCGGGCCCCCACTGCCCAGGTCCATGTCCACCCAGTCCGGATGAGCCCTCCCAGCCGCGTTCGCCTGGCGCACATACGCCCGGAAATTCGTGGCCTTCGGCTCGGCGTCAGCCTCGGCGTCGGGGTCCAGACCGGTGCGGCCGTCGTCGGAGAAGGGAGTCCACCAGTCCACGACACTCAAGGAGCCCTTATCCGCTCCCGCGGGGGGCACGAACTTCAGCTTGACAAACGACTCCCCCCAGTCGGTTACTGCATCGAAGCCCCCGTTGCCGGTCATCAGGTAGACGAACCCCTCCGGATCTGCCGCCAGCCCAGCCCCGGCCTGCCAGATGCCGGCTCCGTGGAATTTGACCGTTGAAGCCCATGCCGCAGCGATGGCAAAGGGCTCGGCGCTGCAGGCGATCACCCAGCCCTGCGATGTGGTCGACGTCTCCTGCAGGGACCCGAAGGCGATGAAGACGGTCTTCACGCCGCCCACCGTCGTCAGGAGCAACGAGGTCCGCTGCTTTCGCGCGGCGGAGACGAATTTCACTGCGGGCAGACCGTGGCCCGGGTCGAACACGGCGCCTTCGAGATTGAGCGGGGCATGGGCCTGGGTTCCATCCGAGAGCTTGAGGGCGCAGAGGAAATGTGCGGCCTTCTGAACGGTCGCGCCCTGGCTGATCCAGGCAACCACGTACATCGTCTGGCCCTCAACGTCGATCACGGGCGTACTCAGGACACCCCAGTGGTCGTTGATCCCCCAAAAGTCGATGCTCTTGCTGCCCGTGACCGGCGTGCCCAGGTTGCGGCTCCACAACTGCCTGCCGTTCTCGGCATCGAACGCAAACACGGTATTGGCCATCGTCGCTACGTAGATGACCTCGTGCACGGTGCCGTCGGCGAGCTTGACGCCGGGGACCACAAGCGGTTGGGCCTCGGCACCACGGGCGTCCCCGGGCAGGGGAAGCGAGAACAACCGGCTCACGCCATGTGTTAGGACGGTGTCGGCAGTCAGCTTGCCCTCCTGGGTGTTCGCCCCGGAGCGGGCGTTGTCGTAGGAGCGGGTGGAAACGGCGACGGCCATCAGGCTCCCTTCAGTGTTTGGGTGGCGAGGTAGGACAGCGACACATGAAAGGGCAAGATGCCCGGCGGGGGGAGACCGCTGGCCCGCAGTTGCGCGGTGTGCCACCCCGTCTCGTGCGTGTTCGTCCGCAGCGCCCCGGGGGACGGCCCGGTCCCCAGCCATTTCTGGGATGCCAGCACGAGGCCATGGGGCCCGGTGATCTCGAACACTACTTCGGCGGCGGGGTCCCACTCGGGTGCGTGGGGATGGAGCACGGCGATGACGTCGGACCCCTGGACGCACCAGATGCGGCCGACGGCTACCGTGGCACCGTTGCGGGCCGGCCCCAGATCGAGGTCCTCGGCCCCCTCGAAGACCTGGGAGACCCGGTGCGGGGCTGCTGCAAACGGTCGCCCGAAGCCGGTGCGGCTGTAGGCGATGTAGCCGAAGCCGTCGTTGTTCGGTGGGATCCCGATGGTCACGTTGCCGCTGCCGTCGGTGAAGACGTCACCGGCACGCCCCGTGTAGTCGTGGAGTTGCACGTGCGGGCCGAACCCGGTCTGGACAGTCACGGTTCGCCAACCGTTGAAGCGGTCGTTGTTCAGGCCCACCAGAAGGTTGGGGTAGCCCTGACGCTCGTATACCAGGGCCTGGAAATCCTTGAAGCGCGCCGTGGTTCCTCCGTTGGCCAGGTTCTCGTGGATCCACACCAGGTTGTCGATGGCGGGCTTCAGCCCGTAGCAACCCTTGTCGGTGGAGTAGTCCTTGTAGAACACGCAGGGATAGCCCTCGCTGGTCAGCAGGTAGGCGTAGCCGAGCATCTTGTTCCAGATGACCGGTGAAGACAGGTCGGTGTCGGGGTTGTCCAAGAAGGTGACTGCGTTCGCCGGGGAGATCCCGGTAAGGCCGGCGTGGTCCAGCTGGCTCATGTCGAAGTTCGACGAGTTGTTGCACATTGCCTGGAGCCGGAAGCGCAGGGAGAAGTCGAAGGCATTGGAGCGCCCCATCATCCCGCTCTGCCAGACCCACCAGTTGAGCGTGTTTGGATTGCCGTCGAAGTACTCCCCGACGGAGAACCTCGTCTGCATGGATCTGCTCGTGAGCCAGCGGTGCACGAACTCAACCGCCATGCCCTTGACGTCGTCCACCCGGTAACCCTGGATGTCCAAGGCGGTGGTCAGCCAGTCTCCGGCATCGATGAGCCCATGCATGACATAGCCGGGAGGACGTGCGTTGATCGGGCACAGCTCGTCACCGAAGGAAAAGTCGTCGCTGACCGGACCGGCAATGGGATCCCTCGGGACGTGAGGGAAGAAGCACTCCTTGTTCTTGGGGAAGCGACCCGCGTTCTTCACACCATCAGCACCAAGGTACCGGTAGACGGACGCGTTGCCACCGATTCGCTGGTGCGGAACCATGTCGGCGTACACGTCCAGCCCATTCGCCCGCATGACGGCCACGCAACGCTGCAACTGCTCCCGGGTTCCAAAGCGCGTCGGGACCGACCCGGCTTGGAGTTTGGCTCCGAGGTCGTAGTCGTCGAAGACACCGTAGCCGTCGGCACCCTCCTTGGCTCCGGAGGCAGTCTTCAAGACCGGCGGGAGAAGCACGGCAGAGAATCCCGCCAGACGGAACGTATGCGCTTGGCTGGCTACGTGGTCCCACCACCACGGAATCCGGTCATCCCCATCGAACGGCGACGGGACCGAGACCCCGTTGGCCCGCCGGTAGGCAGCTTGGAGCAAGACACCCATGCGGACTCCTGACGCTTAGAAGGCGAACATGACAAAGGCGGCAGTGAGCAGGCAGACACCAGCCCACCGTTCCGCAGGTGCACGCGTCATGCGGCTCGCCGCCCCGCCGATCGCGAGGCCCGAAAGCGCCATGACTCCGGTGGCAAGTCCCAAGAGTCCGGCGTGTCCAACAAGCTGGAGACTCAGGTGCCCCGCGCCTGCGCCGAAGACGAGGTTGTCGAAACTGACCAGGACGGGCAGACCGAAGACCGGGCGCCTACCCATACGTCTGCCTCCAAGCGACAGCAGCAGGAGGCACACCGCTGACCCGGCGACAACCAACGGCACCGGCGCCCGGCCCCAGGCACCGATCCGCCAGGGCAGGCTCGCTCCGACGACGACGGCCAAGGCGTCACAACCAGCAAAGGCAAGGGCCAGCCGCAGGCGCGACCGGCGGTCGGGGAGCAGAGGCCCGCAGCCAAATGACACAGCGAAGCTGTCCGACCCCAGCAGGAGAGCAGTCAGCAACGACATGGCATCGATCCCAGGAGAGAGACATTCGACAGGCGCTGGGGGAAGCGTTCCCCCGGAGGGATCCCTTGCATTACGCGCGCTCCTTGGCCGCGGAGTGTGACGTCGGTGCTCTGTTCGTCCGAATAGCCACGTTGTATCACGAGCCGTCCGCTTTGTCGACGCCACGGTCGGGCATGGCCCGCTGCGCGTCGTCGGGGTCGAGCTGCAGCCGATGGAGGTGCAGGTCTTGGGACGCTGTTCCGCGACCTCCCAGATGTGCCATGCTTTTCCGACGGCCGTTGGCGGCATTCCCTGCAGCCTCCTGGTGACCATCCCGTTCGCCTTCGACATCGCGTGGTCGAACGGGGCGCACAGCCACCTGAACGCCACCGTCAACAGCAATCCCCTAGCGGGCACCCTCGGGTTCACCGGCGTCGTCACGAGCGGGCCACTCGCGGGCGACCACGTCTTCGCCCTGGGCCCGTTCGGGCCGAACGTCGACTGCCTACCGAACGGCCAAACCAATGGGTCCCCGAAGTTTGGTGGAAATTCGTTCGCAGCAAACGAGAAATCACTAAACTTCGAGGCACCTTTTGCCTAGCGTCATCCCGAGCTGGTGGGGTGTCAGGACGGCGCTACGACGGTGATCGCCATTTCCTTGGCACCGTTGCTCATTCTCAGATCGTAGGTCAGGACTCCTTCGAGGTCGCTGCCCAGCTCCATGGCCGTTGCAAGGTGGAGAGCGTCGAGGGAGCGCAGACCTTGAGGAGCGAGCCTGCCCGCGGTTGAGAACGTTGTGCTTCCGGGCAGGATGAGCGACACGGTGTCGAGCGCCGTTTCCACTGCCTCATGGTCCACGTCCAACCGACTGGCTGCTCGCAGGGCTTCGGTACGGAGCAGGTGGGAGGACCATACCGGTTCGTGCTCTGCAAGCCATGCCCGCAGAACCGATGACTCATCCTCGGCGACCAGTAGCTTCAAGAAGGCGGACGTATCGATGTACCACGCCAACTCGCCTACTCCTCCGAGCGCAGTTCATCCAGTACGTCGCCCGACCGCCGCGTTGCCGCTGCTGGCTGGGGCAGTGCGGCCACTGAGGACCGTGCGCTCTGGACACGGCCAGCGGCGATCAACGCCATCATGCCGTTTGCGCTCGAAGGGGGAACGAGGACGGCCACGAGCCTGCCCCGGTCCGTCACGCCGATGCTCTCGCCCCGTTCGACGCGCCGCAAGGCTGCCGAGGCATGCTGCTGAAGCTCTCGAACCCCGATCGTGTCCATATGCTGCAAATGTAGCACCTCATCCCCGGCCATGGTGTCGGGGGGGGTGGAACCTACTGTGGGAAATGCCCAACACCTGAGCCAGAACGCTCTGAGGGGCCTCCCGCGACAGAGGGAGGGTCTTCAGGGCCTGCGCGAGGGCGGCGGACTTGTCTGGCGACTCGTTGTCGGATGCGGCTCCCCAGTCGTCCGCCTCGGCGGCAGAAGCAGACGATCCACCTCGAGCGATCTCGCTGGCCCGAGTTCAGCAACTGAGCCCCTCACCGCGGGTGGACCAGTTCTCTGGGGTCTCGTCCGCTCCTCGGCCCCCCCCTTGTCGGGAGCGGACTTGTGCATCACGCATAACCTTGGCCGCGCGCGGCCTGCCTAGTGGTGGCGGCTCCGAAGTCCTCCTGGCGAGCGTCGTAGTTCTCTCGGGCTCAAAACCGGTTGGGAGTGGTAGAAGGCCTCGAGAGCCGAGGTCAACCCGCCTACCCGTTCAAGATTAAGAATGCGGTAGATGCCCTGTGGCCTGGCACTGTGGTCCCCGTGTAACCTTGCGTCCCCTACATATCCTGGGCAGTCGCCATCGATACCTCGTGGGGAAGGGACAGCATGGTGCGAACTCTTTGCACCATCTCGGCCGGGTCGCTAGCCTGTCGTGCGAACTCCGTGTCTTCTTCCCGCCAGTGTTGCCAGTCGCTTTCGTGCGCGTTGGTGAATCCACTGTTTTGCCGCGGAAAGATGAGTGGATCTGCGCCCAGGAGTCGCAGCAGGCGCCTATCATTCGCGGTCTCGGCACACAAGACCAATGCCCTGCAGTTTGGCCCGAGGAAGTTATCTTCCTGCCGGAGGGTGGACAGGTTGTAGATGAAGCCGAAGAATTGGCGGTCATGGTCGCTCGTATTCCTGGTTCCGGAGTGCAGCAGGTTGTGGTGCGGTTGACAGCATCCGCGGCTGGCGGTGAGACGCCGGTAACACCCGTAGCGGGCCAACGGCGTCGGTCATCTGCTGAAGGTACGCCAGGAAAACAATGCTTGCGGGACGCACGTACGTGGCCGGCGGTATCGATCCGACTCGATCACGGTGCCACATAACCGGCTGGTCCCGCATGTCACGGGTCAGTGGCGGGTCGCTGTTGAGGACGGCGCTATCGAGCTGAACGAAGGGTCCCATGACCGCTTCTGCGAAGCCAAGGAGGAGGGGATGGGTCAGGGCGGGAAACACCTCTCGCGGAAAACGCTCAAGCAGCCCCCGACAGCGTCGGGGCGATCCTCTGTGCCGTTGGCGAACTGCCAATCGGTTACCGCTCGCCCATGGAGTTCATGAAACATCTGCACCTGGTCAGGGCTGTAAACGCTCCTGCAATGGACGAATCCCTGTTCGCTGAAAGTATCGACATGCTCGTGTATCAGCTCGGGCTCTTCGATGACGGGAATCATGCCCGCAGCCTGCAAGCATGGTATGCCCGCGCCAGATTAGTCTCTGCAGTGGTTCGTGCGCGTTCGGTCCCCACAGCGAGAAGCTTGTTCAGGTGTGCCCGGTCGTCAACGATCTCGTGATAGCGCTTCTGAATATCAGTCAATAGCTCGACCACCACTTCCGCAACGGCAGTCTTCAACACACCGTACTGTTCCCCTTCAAAGCGTTCCCGACTCTGTTCCCGAGTAGATCCAGTGAGGCACTCATGAATCGTGAGGAGATTTTCCACACCCGATCCAAGCTCGTCCGCAAACTCGACCGCAGGCCGAGAGTCGGTAACCGCCCGCATGATGGCTTTACGAGCCTTGGCCGGCGGATCTAGCAGCGCGATCGCGTGACCTGGTTGCCGCTCCGCCAGACTCTTGCTCATCTTGGCTGTTGGGTCATCCAATCCCATGATTCGCGCGCCGGACTTGCGAATCAGCACCTCCGGAACCTTGAAGGTGTCACCGAAGAGGGCGTTGAACCGCCTGGCTATGTCACGACACATCTCTACGTGCTGTCTCTGATCCTCACCGACTGGAACATAGTCTGCATCGTAAAGCAAGATGTCGGCTGCCTGCAATGACGGATAACACAGTAGGCCGGCCCCAACGGCCGAATCGACCTCCGCGATCTTGCCCTTGGTCTTGAATTGCGTTGAACGTTCCAGCCAGGAGACCGGAGTAGCGCATGTTAGTATCCAGCCAAGCTGAGAGTGTTCCGGTACCTCGGACTGAATGAAAAGCGTGGATACTTCTGGGTCAATGCCACACGCGATATACAGCGCAAATATTTCTTCGACTCTGACCCTAAGATCGACTGAACGGACCGACTCGGGAACTGTAAGGGCGTGAAGGTCAGCGACGAAGAGAAAGTTATCGTATTCTTGCTGATTCTCCGCCCATAAGCTGATCGCTCCGATGTAGTTTCCCAAATGTAGACGACCTGTGGCAGTGATTCCGCTGAGAACGCGCTTCTTGTCCGAAGGTGTCATGGTCTGCCCTTGTGCATTCCCTTGTTGGCCTCCGCATCCTCGCTGAGGAGCGCCGATGTAACCATCTCTTCCATCGCGCCATTTGCGCGTGCGAGTTCCAGATACGTGTCTACACAGGCCTGACAACCCTCACGCCGTTTGCGAGCTGCCATAGTCAGTGCATCCTCAACTACTTGTGGAGGTGGTTAGGCGTGCCGCCAAGAGGTTGCAGGTCCCCTGCTCACCAGGATACCTCTCCAGTATCGCCAGACATCTTAACGTGCACTCCTTCGGTCACGAGTTTCTTCAGTCCGGTCCCCCCCACCACGCACGCTACACCGCACTCGCGGGCAAGGGCGGGTGCGTGGCCGAGTAGGGCTCCATGCTCAATGATGATCGGGACTCCCGCAACTGCGAGCCAGCCCCATGCTGGTCCGGCATCCGGGACCAGAGCAATGTCGCCAGGTTCAAGTTTATCGAGATCTGAATTGAATTTGATGAATTTGAGTGGGCCCGCGCCGCAGCCGGAAGCGGCCCCCACGCCCTGCCATGTCCTCGTGTCGAGTCGCCGACCGGCGGCTGCACCCAGTGTTCCCAGCCGAGTGACTACCCTCGGGGGCAGCTGCGTGCCGAGCGTTCGCGTCCATCGAGAGGGTCGGGGCGGCGGCCGGTGGAGGCTTCTCACGTAAGCGTCCCGCCTGGCTTCAAGCACCCTTGGCCTAATTTTCTTCCGGTCGATCTCTGGCAGCCTAAGGTGAAAAATTTCCCCAGGTTCACGCAGTTGGCCGTCGCCGCGCAGACGCTCCTCATGAGCGCAGACCAAACGCCGCAGTTCGTGCACATAGCGCACATGCATGATTGGACCATGCACCTCAGCGAGCGCGGCACCCACCCGCGCTGTGGCAAGTTTGGTGGCCAATTCGCGGTTCAAGCGTTTTGGGGGGATCTGGGTGAGATACGTCCACGCCTGCTCCTGGCGCTCAGCGGCAGCTGCTCCACTGGACTTGAGAGAAGACCGAGTGACGCCAAAGCGGAGGAGAAAAGTCCTCATCCGACGAGGATAGGAGCCATCGTCCAGCCATCCCGGTTGTGCCAGCCCGTATCCATCGCCGTCCGTCGGACCATCCTCCGAGAGGCCTATGAGTTCATTGTCCCCCAGGACTTCTGGAAGATCGTCGTCCACTAGTTTCTCGGCTGCGCAGAGAGTCGGAGTGCCCAAGGGGGTGATTGCGGCCAGCAGGGTGAGGTCGTAGTGTCCCTGACCAGCATGATGGTCGCGGGGGCAAAGAAGGTCGAGAAGTTCAAGGATGGCTTGGCGTGCAGGCAGAAGGAGCCCGTGGTGAAGGGCGACGCACTCCGCGAATAGTTCCCTCGCCTCAGTGAGAGCTGGGCCGGCTCTCTCGCCTGCTAGCTGACGGAATATTTCAAAGTGTACGGCGAGCCGCGGCATCACAAACTCTGACCAGCTCGCCATGCTCGTCTCCAAGAGCGTTCCCGGAGGATCCTGCGTGCCAGCCGTGATCGCGCTGTAGAGATGCCCCAGATGGCGCGTCACAAGCACGCGAACGGGCTGCTCAAGAAATGTGCTTAGTGCGCGTTGATAGCCTGCAGCATAGCCGGCACCCATGAGATCGAATTCAAGTTCAGTCATCGCAACAGGCACGCTGCTGCGGGACCAGACGAGTCTGTCCACTGCCGACTCCCGCGCTTCCTACGGGCGAGTCCTGCTGTCGTACTGACAGGTCTCCGCCCGTAGGAGCTTGGTGGTTGGTTGCTCTTAGTTCACCAAATCGAAATCAGGGAGGGCATCCGGAGCGTGGATACCGGCAATTACGGTCGAGTAGATCAGTGATAGATCGGTTCCCTCGGCGTGAAGAACGTTGATGAACGACTTGCGCACCTGGTCAGTGGCGCAGCATGTCCAGTCGACCGCCTCATCGTGAAGCAGGGGCCGGTAGCACCCTTCGACCCGGACCGGGATGCGAGTGCCGTCGGCATCGAAGAATGCCGAGCGCGAGAACGAGCGGACAAGATCGGGGGCAACCAAAACCATTATCTCGGTGAAGTCGGGTTCCACGGCTACCAGTTCTGGGAGATCGAGCGTGCCCTGGAGAGCACCGGTTGCCCGCATCTTCCCTGTCTCCTGATCGAGGCGGATCTCGTAATTGTATTCGTAGGTGCCATGCTTGCCAAAGTCGAAGGTCCGGTCGCAGCGGTACCGACCTTTGGTCAGCGTCAGCATGTTAACGCCGCGATCTCTCTCGATCGCGAAGGTTGGGGTTGAGCAACAGGCGGTCCATTGCGACGCACAGTAGATCGAGAAGCCGACGGGAATGTGCGAGAATCTAAGACTGATTGCCAGCGTGCCACGCTCGACAGAGCCCTGGCCGGTCCCAGACGCAGTGACCACTTCGCCGTTAATCATGCCACCGCATAGTTAATGGTGAGTTCGACATCGTCCATCGCCCACGCCTCCTGCTAGGGTTGGCCTCCGTCCTAATAGTGTATGCATTAGGCATACTTCATACAAGGAGCTATCGTCGCGCGTTCAGCACATCCTCCACATTAGACAACTGGTGTGGCGGGAAGGTTATGGAATCGAGTGCAAGGAGCCTGTGCAAACCCTGCTGCCTGGCCCCACCGGGCCGCCCGATCTCCCACTGCAACGCGGCCCCGGAGGGATCCTCGCAGGGTGCTTGCCGCGCCCAGGTACCCATTGCATCATGCATCCGAGTTCCCAGCCCCAACCTCACCCCAGGAGGCAGGGACTGCGATCCGGCAAGCCTCCACCCGTGACGACCGATCAGGAAGTCAAGAGTCACCCACAGACGAGGCAGAAGACCCCCTTTAATCCGCCGGCGAGTTGTGCTGCGTGCTGGCTGACCTTCAGAAGCCGTCGGGCAAGGAAGCCGGGTGAGGACGCCAGGACCGGGCGATCACTCCGAAGGTGCATAGGTCAGCCATCCCTGGTCAAGCGCCACAGGCACCCAGAGCAGGATCTGAGCCGCGAGCTCACCGGGAGGTTGGCCGGTGAGCTCGGCGGCCCTCGCCGTGGCCACGGACATGCTCGTCGGCTCGCGGCAGGCTTCGAGAAACGCAAACTGCCAGCCCTCGATTTCGGCGGCCGTCAGGCTGTAGTCCCTTCGGCCCAGCGCCACCCGCGAGAACACAGCAGGAGGAACGTCGTGCCGTCGGCCATCAGCCAGCGCGGCCAGGAAGTCCAGCAGGGGGAACCGCAGGGTGAGCAGCCGGAGGCACGGGGAAGCCTTCACCAGGGCTTCTCCGGCGAGAAGCCCGTCCGGCGTGCCCGCCGGGGGGTGCGTCCATGAGGCTTCGAGGCCGGGGGCCCGCAGCACCTCCACCATGGCCCGCTCCATGCGAGCCATCGACGGGAAGGTCAAGAAGCGCGGATCCCGATTGGCCCACCGACGCCGGCTGCGTGGCGGCCAGAAAGGCGGGGAACCGGGCACTCAGGTCGAACAGCGTGTAGGAACCTGGGGGCTGCACGACGAATAAGCCTTGGCGAAGGCATCGAACACCGAGGGTCCCAACCAGGCGAGGAGACAGGGGAAGTCCGCCCGAAGGCACTCCATCAGGCGGAGGACGTAGCCGCTGGCGTAGATCTCCAGGCGCT
>WNFD01003551.1_pt1 | contig 15684 bp, 13 predicted proteins | sample 5400491 | NCBI WGS metagenome assembly WNFD01 (sample SAMN13153343, study PRJNA577476) | soil metagenome | isolation source: 120 cm saprolite under Douglas fir tree site 2 hole 2 replicate 2 | place: USA:California | collected 2015-04-18 | reverse complement strand
AAACTCGGCGACGCCCAGGTTTCCGAGATGCACTGCAATTTCCTGATCAACTTAGGCAGCGCCAGCGCGGCCGACATCGAGGGCCTCGGCGAGCTCGTCCGCGCCCGGGTCAAGCAAAGCTCCGGGGTCGAGCTCGAATGGGAAATTCGCCGGATCGGGCTCGCGCAATCCTGATCCTTAATATCATGCAAGTTTAAAGAGGCGTGACAAACAATTGTGAAGATGTTTTCTGACGAATTGAATGACCCTAAGCGCTTGTTTTTGCCTGATATTTTCTGGCTGCCGGATCGTTTTTTGAACGAAAATGCGGCGCCAATTCGTGCGGCTCGTCCGCAAACGCGCGCGTTCGTCGGCTATCGGTCCGAGGGCTCGGGCGTCGAGCTCGAATGGGAAATTCGCCGGATCGGGCTGGCGCAATCGCCATAAATCACGTCTCGTGTGAGCGGATCCGAATCAGGGAAGGCCGATCGGGGCGGATGAATCGAGGCAAGCACGTCGCGGTCCTGATGGGCGGATGGTCGGCGGAGCGGGAAGTCTCGCTGCGCTCGGGAAAAGCCTGCGCCGACGTCCTGGAGAAGCAGGATTACCGGCTGACCCGCATCGACGTCGGCCGTGACATCGCCAGCGTGCTGCAGACGCTCAAACCCGACGTTGCGCTGAATCTCTTGCACGGCCGGCCGGGCGAGGACGGCACCGTCCAGGGCATTTTGGAGATCGTCGGCATCCCCTACACGCATTCCGGGGTGCTGGCGTCCGCGCTCGCCATCCAAAAAGACCTCGCCAAGGCGGTGTTCCGCGGGGCGGGCATCCCGGTCCCGGACGGAATGGTGGTGTCGCGGTTCGAGGCGGTGAAAAGCCACGTGCTGCCGCGACCCTACGTCATCAAGCCGTTGGCGGAGGGCTCGAGCGTCGGCGTCTTCATCGTCAAGGAGGATCACGAGCATCCGCCCCAGGAGCTCTACCGGGACGATTGGCCGTTCGGGGAAAAGGTGCTGTGCGAGCCGTTCATCCCCGGCAAGGAGCTCACCTGCGCGGTGAAGGGGGAGGAGGCCCTCGACGTCATCGAAATCCTGCCGACCGCGCGCTTTTACGACTACGAGGCGAAATACGCCCCAGGCGGCTCCCGGCACCTGCTTCCGGCGCCGCTTTCACCAAATGTTTACCAAGAGGTCCGAAGACTGGCGCTTGCGGCCCATCGCGCACTCGGGTGCCGGGGCGTGAGCCGTGCGGATTTCCGCTACGACGATTCCGCGGAGGGGACGAGGGGACTGTTCTGTCTCGAAGTCAACACTCAGCCCGGCATGACCGAGACCTCGCTGGTGCCCGAGATCGCGGCCCATGCGGGCATTTCGTTCGGTGAGCTGGTGCGATGGATGGTCGAGGACGCCTCGCTGAACCGCTGACGCGGCCGGGCAATATGCGCGGCAGGCGCGGCGCCGGCGCGCGCCTTCGCCCCGGTCAGCGCGTCTTGGCGCCGGTCCTTGCAAAAATGGCGAGCCGAATCAGCCGCTTCATGCGATTCTGGGCGCTCCGATTGGAGGGGGTCCGAATCCCGCGCTTCACCGGGATTGCGGCGTCGGCGCTGTTTCTCGTCGCCAGCATCGGTTACGGCGCGGTCAGGGGGGACCATGTCCGGATGATCGTCGATACGCTCGAGGATTGGCGGGATGCGGGCGCCAATTCCCTAGGTTTTCGCATTGCCGCGGTGTCGCTCTCCGGCGAAAAGCACGTCAGCCGTGCCGAGATCGTCGCGGCCGCCGGCGTGACCGGGCGGACTTCCCTACTGTTCCTCGACGTCGAGGCGGCGCGCGCCCGGCTGAAAACCATGCCGTGGATCGCCGAAGCCACCGTCCGCAAGCTGTTTCCGGACCGGCTCCAGATCCGGGTGCGGGAGCGCGAGCCGTTCGCGCTGTGGCAGGTCGGCGGCAGGCTCTCCCTGATCGCCGCCGACGGCACATTGATCGGGCCGCCGAACGACCCGGCTTTCGCCGCCCTGCCGCTCGTGGTCGGACCCGGCGCCCAGACCAAGGCCAGAGATTTTCTCGCCCTGCTCGACCGCTATCCGTCGATCCGCGAGCAGGTCCGCGCCAGCGTGCTGGTCGCCGAGCGGCGCTGGAACCTCAAGCTCAAGAACAACGTCGATATCCGCTTGCCGGAAACCGACGCCGGACCCGCCCTCGATACGCTGCTCGCGCTCGATCGCGACAAGCGGCTCATCAGCCGCGACATCCTGGCGATCGACCTGCGCTTGCCGGATCGCGTCACGGTGCGCTTGTCGGATGCGGCCGCGCAGGCGCGCGAGGAGGCGCGCAAGCCGCCGAAGAAGAAGGGCGGCGACGCATGAGCCCGCTCCAGCACGGCCTCACCCCGAAGATGAAGCCGATCTCGCCGCGGCGCTCGGCGGTGATTTGCGCGCTCGATATCGGCACCAGCAAGGTCGCCTGCTTGATCGCGCGGCTCAAACCCTGCGGCGCGCACGAAGCGCTGCGCCGCCGCAGCCATGGTGTCGAGGTGCTCGGCATCGGCCACACCCGCGCCCGCGGCATCAAATCCGGCACGGTCGTGAAGCTCGACGAAGCCGAGCAGTCGGTGCGGCAGGCGGTCGATGCCGCCGAGCGCATGGCCCGCGTGCACGTCGAATCCGTCGTGCTCTCGGTCGGCGCCGGACGCGTGGGGAGCGAGCTTTATGCCGCCACCGTTCATATCGGCGGCCCGGCGGCGACCGACGGCGACATCGAGCGGGTGCTCGCCGCCGGCAGCCGGCATTCCGTGCGCGGCGGCCGTGCGGTGCTGCATTCGCTGCCGGTTTCCTATGCGCTCGACGAGAGCCGGGACATCCGCGATCCGCGCGGCATGCTCGGACGGCGGCTCGGCGTCGACATGCACGTGGTCACGACCGACGTCGCGGTCGCCCGCAACCTGATGCTCGCGGTCGAGCGCTGCCACCTCTGCGTCGAAGCCATGGCGGCCGCACCCTATGCGGCCGGGCTGTGCGCGCTCGCCGACGATGAAGCCGATCTCGGCGCCGCCATCGTCGACATCGGCGCGGGCACCACCACGGTCGCGGTGTTCTCGCACGGGCGGTTCGTGCATGCCGACGCGTTTGCGCTCGGCGGCAATCACATCACGACGGATCTCGCCCGCGGCCTGACCGCCAAGGTCGTCGATGCCGAACGGATCAAGACGCTGCACGGCAGCGCCATCTGCGGCCAGTCGGACGATCGCGACATGATCACCGTGCCGCCAGTCGGCGAGGACGAGCACGAGCCGCCGCACGTCGTCTCGCGCGCGGCGCTGGTACGCATCATCAGCCCGCGGGTCGAGGAGATTCTGGAGATGGTGCGCGACCGTCTCGCCGCTTCGCCGTTCGCGGCGGACCCGGGTGCGCGCGTGGTGCTGACCGGAGGGTCGAGCCAGCTCGCCGGCCTGCCCGAGATCGCCGCCCGCATCCTCGCTCGCCGGGTGCGGGTCGGCCGTCCGCTCGGCGTCGCCGGCCTGCCCGAAGCCGCCAAGGGCCCGGCGTTCGCGGTCGCGGCCGGGCTCCTGATCTATCCGCAGGTGGCGCATCTCGAACAAGTCGAATCGCGGCGCACGCGAGCGCTCATGACGGGGACCGAAGGCTATTTCGCGAGGGTGGGACGATGGCTTCGCGAAAGCTTCTAGCGGGTTTTGACCATCGTGTGACCGAGCCGGCCGGCGGCGGACCGGCCGAACGCGCCGGCGTTCTCGCCCGCGCTCTGGAGAGGCAGCCATGACGATCAACCTGAAGATGCCCGACATAAGGGAACTCAAGCCGCGGATCACCGTGTTCGGCGTCGGCGGCGCCGGCGGCAATGCGGTCAACAACATGGTCACTGCCGGCCTGGTCGGCTGCGATTTCGTCGTCGCCAACACCGACGCGCAAGCGCTGACCCTGTCCAAGGTCGAGCGCATCATCCAGATGGGCGTGCAGGTGACGGAAGGGCTGGGCGCCGGCTCGCAGCCGGACGTCGGCCGCGCCGCCGCCGAGGAAGTGGTCGACGAGATCCGCGATCATCTCTCCGGCGCCCACATGGTGTTCATCACCGCCGGCATGGGCGGCGGCACCGGCACCGGCGCTTCTCCGGTGATCGCCCGGATCGCCCGCGAGCTCGGCATCCTCACCGTCGGGGTGGTGACCAAGCCGTTTCAGTTCGAAGGGCAGCGGCGCATGCGGATCGCCGAGAACGGCATCCAGGAGTTGCAGAAGGCGGTGGACACGCTGCTCGTCATTCCCAATCAGAACCTGTTCCGGGTCGCCAACGAGAAGACTACGTTCGCCGACGCCTTCGCGATGGCGGACCAGGTGCTCTATTCCGGCGTCGCCTGCATCACCGACCTGATGGTCAAGGAAGGCCTGATCAATCTCGATTTCGCCGACGTGCGGGCCATCATGCGCGAGATGGGCAAGGCCATGATGGGCACCGGCGAGGCGTCGGGCGAGAAACGCGCGCTCGCCGCGGCCGAGGCCGCCATCTCCAACCCGCTGATCGACGATTCCTCCATGAAGGGCGCGCGCGGGCTGCTGATCTCGATCACCGGCGGCAAGGATCTGACGCTCTACGAGGTCGACGAGGCCGCAACCCGCATCCGCGAGGAAGTCGATCAGGAGGCCAACATCATCGTCGGCGCCACGTTCGACGAAGTGCTCGACGGCATCATTCGCGTTTCGGTGGTTGCGACCGGCATCGACCAGGTCATCGGCAACGCGGCGTCCTCGATCGATTCGCGGCTCGCCGAATTGACCCAGAAGCTGCGCTCCAACACCACGCGGCTCGCGGACCGGATCGAGCGCGAGCCGGCGCGGGCCGAACAATCCGGGCCTCCGGCGGGCGCCAAATCCGCCGCACCGGCTTCGGCGCTGCCGCCGGCGACCGCGATCGAAGACGTGACGATCCGGCCGATTCCGCCCAAACCCTCGGTGTTCCTGGAAGCGGTCGACGAGCAATCGGGGCCGCTGGCGCAGGAGCCGTCCCCGCACCGGCATTTCATTGCGCCGCAGCCCGAGCGGGCGCCCAATCGCGCGGCGCGCATGCCGCGGATCGAGGACCTGCCGCTGCCGGCGCAGAACGAGGTCCGCGCCAGCCGCGGCCAAATGCCGGAACCAAATCCAGAGAAACGCCGCACCTCGCTATTGCAGCGCCTTGCCGCGGTGGGCCTGGGCCGGCGCGAAGAGGAACAGCCCATGCCCCAGCAGTCCAACCCGACGCCGCGTCCGCAGCCGCAGGCCGTAAACCGTGCTCCGGCCCCGGCGCCGCGCCGGCAAGGGGAACCGCACGACCCGGTTTCCGAATATGCCAAGCGCTCCCCCGCGCCCCGGCCGGCACCGCAAGGTCTTGACCCGCACGGACGCCCGGCGGCGGTGCACAATCCGATCGATGAGGATCACCTGGAGATCCCGGCCTTCCTGCGCCGCCAGGCGAACTGACGCGGACCCGTGCCGGGGGGTACTTGGATTCAGCATTGCGGCAGACGCGCTTCGCCTCCCCCACATGAAAGGGGGAGGCGGGGGTTTGCGCGCTGTCCGCGCGAACCGGGGGAGGGGGTCGTGATCCCCTCCGGACCGCGAACCGAAATCGGCCATCATGATTGGCCGGCTCGGAAACATTCGACTTGACTCGGCGACCTGCCCTTTTCAAGGGGAGGTGAAGAGCGTTCGCGGCTCGGCTTGAGAACGCATTGCTCTTTCGTGCAGCCGGTGATTCGCGCGACCCTGCCGATCCTGTGGAGAACTCGGCGCGTCAGGAATCTTCAATCGCCACAAAACATTCGGCAAATTCTCCCGTGCCGGGCGGTTGTTGGGCGCACAGGTAACAATCGGTAAAAAACCGTGAATTGGACTTGTCCCGACGCATGGTTAATGTGTTCGCCGTAGGGGCTTATGCGTCGGGGGACCGCGGGCGGCAACGATCCGCATCGTAAAATTCCCGGCCATCGACGCCAAGTGCAAGCCCATCGGGGGTTGCCGATCGCGTGCGCTCGTCGCGAGCGAGGCGATGCGGTGAAGGGGCAGAACGAGGCATGAAAGCGGGCAAGCAGACCACGCTTCGCAGCCGAGCCGCCGTTTCCGGGATCGGCGTCCATTCCGGGCTTCCCGTCACGCTCACGTTATATCCGGCCGATGCCGGCACCGGCGTCGTGTTCATCCGCCGCGTCGACGGCAGGCGGCAGCGCGAGATCCGCGCCAATGCCCGTTCGGTCACCGCCACCGAGCTCGCCACCGTGCTGGGCGATGCTTCCGGGCCCGGCGTCTCCACCATCGAGCACATCATGGCGGCGCTGTGCGGGCTCGACGTCGACAACGCCATCGTCGAGCTCGACGGCCCGGAAGCGCCGATCATGGACGGCAGCGCCGCCCCCTTCGTGCGGGCGATCGACGAGGCCGGCATCGTCTCGCTGCCGGCGGCGCGCCGCTACACCAAGGTGCTCAAGCCGATTCGCGTCGCCAAAGGCGATGCCTATGGCGAGCTCAAGCCTTACGACCGCGGCTTCCGCGTCGAAGTCGAGATCGAGTTCGATCACCCGCTGATCGGCCGGCAAGCGCTGGCGATCGAGGTCGGCCCCGCAACGTTCCGGCGCGAGATCGCGCGCGCGCGCACCTTCGGTTTCCTGCGCGACGTCGGCAAGCTGTGGGGCGCCGGCTACGCGCTCGGCGCCTCGCTGGAAAACACCTTGGTGGTGAGCGAGGATCGCGTGCTCAATCCCGAAGGGTTGCGCTTCGCCGACGAGTTCGTGCGCCACAAGGCGCTCGACGCCATCGGCGATCTCGCGCTGGCGGGCGCGCCCATCCTGGGCGCCTACCGGTCCGTGCGCGGCGGCCACAAGCTCAATCACGCGGTGCTCACCGCGCTGATCGCCGATCCCTCCGCCTGGACCATCGTGGAAGAGCGCAAGCCGCGCCCGCGCGGACACGCCGAGCTGCCGGTCGGCATCGTGGCGCCGGCCTAGGGGCCGACCTGTCCTGAGCCGCGCGCGCAGGCGCGCCATATTCCCGGCCGAATGTCCGCATAATCGCATGGTCAGCCGAACGTTTTTCGGTTACTAGGCGGGTCGGAGCGGCCGTCAGGGCCGCGCCGCGGGGACACGGACTTACACGCAATCATGGTTTTGCGTTTGCCGACGTCGGGGTCGAGGCGAAGGCGGGGATCGCTGATCCGCGCCCTGCCGGTCGTGCTCGCGGCCGCGGCGCTCTCCGCGTGCGCCTGGTTCGGCGACAAGGACCTGCCGCTTTCGGACGATCCGCCCGACCGGCTGTACAACGAAGGCCTGTTTCTCCTGAATACCAAGCACGACTTCAAGGCCGCCGCGAAGAAATTCGAGGAAGTCGATCGCCAGCACCCCTATTCGGAATGGGCGCGCAAGTCGTTGATCATGTCCGCCTACGCCTATTATGAAAGCCGGCAGTTCGACGAGGCCATCACCTCGGCCAAGCGCTACGTGACTCTGCATCCGGGCAGCCCGGATGCCGCGTATGCGCAATATTTGATCGGATCCTCGTATTTCGAGCAGATCCCGGACATCACCCGCGATCAGCTCGGCACCGAGAAGGCGCTCAACGCGCTCGACGAGGTGGTGCGCAAATTCCCCAACACCGAATATGCCGCGAGCGCCAAGCACAAGATCGACGTCGCCAAGGATCAGCTCGGCGGCAAGGAGATGACGATCGGCCGTTATTACCAGGAGAAGCGCGACTACACCGGCGCGATCAACCGCTTCAAGGTCGTAGTGACGCAATATCAGACCACGCGGCACGTCGAGGAGGCGCTGATGCGGTTGACCGAGGTCTATATGACGCTCGGCATCGTCGACGAGGCGCAAACCGCCGCCGCCGTGCTGGGCCACAATTTCCCGGACAGCCCCTGGTACAAGGACGCATATCGGCTGGTGAAATCCGGCGGGCTCGAACCGCACGAGACCCAGAGCTCCTGGATCAGCAGAGCCTTCAGGAAGCTCGGCCTCGGCTGAGACTCATGCTCATCCGACTCTCGATCCGCGACATCGTTCTGATCGAGCGCCTCGACATCGAGTTCGCCGGCGGGCTTGCGGTGCTCACCGGCGAGACCGGCGCCGGCAAGTCGATTCTGCTCGACGCCTTCGCGCTGGCGCTCGGCGCGCGCGGCGACGCCGGCCTGGTGCGGCACGGGGTGGAGCAGGGCCAGGTCACCGCGGCCTTCGAGCTCGACGAGGGCCATCCGGCGCGCGGCATCCTCACCGAGAACGGCATCGCCATCGAGGATCCGTTGCTGCTGCGCCGCGTCCAGCTCGCCGACGGCCGCACCCGGGCGTTCGTCAACGACCAGCCCGTCAGCGTCCAGGTGCTCAAGAGCCTCGGCTCTTCCCTCGTCGAGATTCACGGCCAGCACGACGAGCGGGCGCTGGTCGACGCCGCCAGCCATCGCAGGCTGCTCGACGCCTATGGCAGGCTCGAGCCGCAATCCGATGTGCTGGCCGCGGCCTGGAAAACCTGGCGCGCCGCGGGCGAGGATCTCGCGGCGCACCGGGCGCGCGTCGAGGAGACCCACCGCGAGGCCGAATTTCTGCGGCACGCGGTCGAGGAGCTGCGCGCGCTCATGCCCGAGCCCGGCGAGGAAGCGGGTCTGGCGCAACGCCGCACCGCGATGATGCAGGCGGAAAAAGTCGCGGGCGATCTGCACGACGCCCATGAGCTGCTCGCCGGCTCGGGCTCGCCGCTGCTGGGCTTGGCCGCGGCGGTTCGCCGCCTCGAAAAGCGCGCCGCCCAGGCGCCGGCGCTCATCGAGCCGGCGGTCAAGGCGCTCGACCAGGCGCTCATCGCCTTGGAGGAGGCGCGGGCGCACATCGAGCATGCGGTCCACACCGCGCGTTTCGATCCGCGCGAGATCGAGCGCATCGAGGAGCGGCTGTTCGCGTTGCGCGCCGCGAGCCGCAAGTACAACGTCGCGGTCGACGATCTTGCGGCGCTCGCGGCCCGCTATGCGGCCGACCTCGGCGTGCTCGACGCCGGCGCCGAGGCGCTGATCGGGCTCGAAAGCGCCGCGCGCGAGGCCGAGGCGCGCTATCGCGGAGACGCGGAAATCTTGTCAGCCGCACGCCGGCGCGCGGCGTCGGCGCTCGAGCGCGCCGTCAACGCCGAGCTCAAGCCGCTGCGGCTCGATCGCGCGCGGTTTCTCGCCGAGATCGCGACGGACCCCGCGGCCCCCGGTCCCGACGGCATCGATCGCGTGGAGTTCTGGGTGCAGACCAACCCGGGCACGCGGCCGGGGCCGCTGATGAAGGTCGCGTCCGGCGGGGAGCTGGCGCGCTTCCTGCTGGCGCTCAAGGTGGTGCTGGCCGACCGCGGCTCGGCGCCGACGCTGGTGTTCGACGAGATCGATACCGGCGCGGGCGGCGCCGTCGCCGACGCCATCGGCGTGCGGCTCGCCCGCCTCGCCGAGCGCGTCCAGGCGATCGCGGTCACCCACGCGCCGCAGGTCGCGGCGCGGGCGGGGCGTCACTATCTGATCACCAAGCAGACGCTCGACCGCGGCAAAAGGGTCGCGACCCGCGTCGCGGAAGTCACGGCCGACCACCGCCGCGAGGAGATCGCCCGCATGCTGGCCGGCTCCGAGATCACCGAGGAGGCGCGCGCCGCCGCCGAGCGCCTGATCCGCCCGGCCGCTTCCCTCCCCCCGCGAAGCGGCGGGGAGGGTGGCGAGGCGCAGAGCGCCGAGCCGGGTGGGGGGCCAAACGATCGCGTTGCCAAGGGTGCCCCCTACCCCTGACCGAGAGATTCGCGCCGCGCGAGCGGCACGCGCGCTTCACCTCTCCCCGGCGGGGAGAGAGCCTGCCCCGGACCCGATCCGGGGTCGGCTCGCGAAGCGAGCCGGGTGAGGGGGTTACGATCCTTCCACCAAACAACTATCGTATTCCCCTCACCCCGACCCTCTCCCCAACGGGGAGAGGGGGACCGTGCGGCACGCCCTTGCCAATACGGCACCGCCCTCGCAAGTCTTGGATTCATGAGCAAGCGCGACGCCACCGATATCCCCGTTTCCAAGCTGACCGAGGCGCAGGCGAAAGCCGAGCTCGAGCGGCTCGCCGCGGAGATCGCCGCGCATGACCAGCGTTATTACCAGGAGGATGCGCCGAGCGTCAGCGACGCGGAATACGACGCGCTGCGCTCCCGCAACGAGGCGATCGAGGCGCGGTTCCCCGCACTGGTGCGGCCGGACTCGCCTTCGCGAAAAATCGGGGCCAAGCCAGCGGAAAAGTTCGCAAAGATCCGGCACGCGGTGCCGATGCTCTCGCTCGGCAATGCTTTTGCGGACGAGGACGTGATCGATTTCGTCGAGCGCATCCGCCGCTTTCTCGGGCTGTCCGCCGAGGAGAAGCTCGCGTTCGCGGCCGAGCCGAAGATCGACGGGCTGTCCTGCTCGCTGCGCTACGAGCGCGGAGCACTCGTCCATGCGGCGACGCGCGGCGACGGCACCATCGGCGAGGACGTGACCGCGAACGTCAGGACGCTCGAGGACGTGCCGCAGCAGCTGCGCGGCAAGGGCGTGCCCGAAATCTGCGAGGTGCGCGGCGAAGTCTATATGACGAAATCGGCGTTCCTGAAGCTCAACCAGCGGCAGGCGGCCGCGGGCCGCCCGGTTTTCGCCAATCCGCGCAACTCGGCGGCGGGCTCGCTGCGCCAGCTCGATCCCGCGGTGACGGCGTCGCGTCCGCTCGGCTTCTTCGCCTACGGCTGGGGCGAGATGAGCGCGCTGCCGGCCGACACCCAATCCGGCATGGTGAAATGGTTCGCGCGCCGCGGCTTTCCCACCAATCCGCTGACGAAGCTGTGCCGCTCGGTCGAGGCCCTGCTGGCATTCCATCGGGAGATCGAGGCCGAGCGCGCCAGGCTCGACTACGACATCGACGGCGTCGTCTACAAGCTCGACCGCATCGACTGGCAGCAGCGGCTCGGCTTCGGAACGCGGACGCCGCGCTGGGCGATCGCGCACAAGTTCGCGGCCGAGCAAGCGACCACCGTCGTCAAGGCGATCGAGATCCAGGTCGGCCGCACCGGCGCGCTCACGCCGGTCGCCAAACTCGAACCGGTCACGGTCGGCGGCGTCGTGGTCTCCAACGCCACGCTCCACAACGAGGATGAAATCGTCCGCAAGGACGTGCGCACCGGCGACACCGTGACGATCCAGCGCGCCGGCGACGTGATTCCGCAGGTGCTGGGCGTCGTGCCGGAGAAACGGCCGAAGAACGCCAAGCCCTACCCGTTCCCGAAAACCTGCCCGTGCCATCTGCACACACCCGTGGTGCGCGACGAGACCGCGACCGGCGAGGCCGGTGCGGTGTCGCGCTGCAGCGGCGAGTTCGCCTGCCCGTACCAGAGGACCGAACATCTCAAGCATTTCGTATCGCGGCGCGCGTTCGACATCGACGGGCTCGGCGAGAAGCAGATCGAATTTTTCTACGAGCAGGGCTGGGTGCGCGAGCCCGCCGATATTTTCACGCTGGAGCGACGCAATTCCACGATCCGGCTCGAGCAGCAGGAAGGCTTCGGCGAGACCTCGGTGCGCAACCTGTTCCGCGCCATCGAGGCGCGGCGCGAGATTCTGCTCGAACGCTTTCTCTATGCGCTCGGCGTCCGCCACGTCGGCGAGACGACCGCGCGCGTGCTCGCCCGCGCCTACGGCTCGTGGGATGCATTTCTGCAGGTCTGCGAAAGACTGGTCGCCGGCGACGCCGACGTGCGCGAGGAGCTCGACGCGATCGACCAGATCGGCGATACCGTGATCGAGGGCCTCGCCTCCTATTTCGGCGAGGCGCACAACCGGCGCATCGTCCAGCGCCTCACCGAGCAGGTGCGCATTATCGATGCCGAGCGGCCGGCGCGGCATTCCTCGGTGGCCGGCAAGACCGTGGTGTTCACCGGCGCGCTCGAGAAGATGACGCGCGAGGAGGCCAAGGCAAAAGCCGAGCGGCTCGGCGCCAAGACCGCCGGCTCGGTGTCGAAGAACACCGATTACGTCGTCGCCGGCCCGGGGGCCGGCTCCAAGCTCGCCAAGGCCAAGGAGCTCGGCGTTCAAGTGCTGAGCGAGGACGACTGGCTGCGGCTGGTGGGGGAGGAATAGTCGTCGCAGCCCGGATGCCGCGAGGTCCATTCGGGCCACGGCGGCGGTCGATAGTGCGAAGCGCGCTCGCTGTGATATAGTGCGGTGATGACGAGAGAACAGATCAAAGAGCTGTTGGATCGGGTGCTCACCTGGCCGCCGCACGATCAGGAGAAGGTCGCACGTTTCGCGCGAGAGGTCGAGCAACGGCTCGGGCGCGACGACATCACCGATGAAGAATGGAAGATCATCGAAGAGCGTGCGGTCCGAAGAGACCTGGCGACCGATGAGGAGGTGGAGCAAGTGTTCGGCCGCTATCGCAGCGCATGAAGCTTCGATATGAACGCGGCGCCCTTGCCGATCTCGAAGAAATTTTTGCGTACATTGCTGCAGACAATCCGGAAGCGGCAGCCCGTCTCGTCGCGCGCATTGAAGAAGTGACGGCGCGGATCGCCGCTTCTCCATACATAGGCGAGGCGACACGCAAAAGCGGATTCCGGCGATTTCCGGTCGGCAACTATTTGATCGTATATGAGGTCGGGGAGGATGAAGTGGTCGTTCATTATGTCCGTCACGGAGCTCGGCGTCGTCCATGGGAAGGCGAGGAGTGAAGCCCTGGGCTCCGTTCTGGGTCCCGCTCAGGTCTTGCCGAGTGGCGACGTCGCCTACGTGCTGAGCGAGAGGACTGGCTCAAGCTGGTGGGGGAGGGTGAGGGATAGGGATGAGGGGAGTACTACCGCTACGTCGTCGTTGTTCGGCGCTGAATATCGATGATGCCAATCGCCAGGGCCTTGAAGTCGATCCGAAAGATGATCCGGTAATTGCCGACGCGTCTGCGAAAGGCGTCTTGACTTGCGAGTTTCACCACATCGCCGGAGAGCGGATCGCTTTGCATGACGCTGAGCGCCCATGATGCGCGCCTGGTCAGCGGCGGGAACGCGCTTGAGACTTTTTCGCGCGCGATTGCTGACGGCGATGGCCCAGCTCATGGCGGAGTTGCTTCAACGTTACAAACTTGCCCTCGGTAAACTCCTTGTTACCTTCCTTGATTGCGGTGACCTCGTCAGCCGTCGGCTCTGCTTCTGGCAGCTTGCCGATGCGCTGTTGGACGCTTCGGATTTCAGCCGCACGCATGTAATGCCGCAACGCCTCGCGTACCAGCTCGGAGCGAGTCCGATGTTCTTGTCGCCGAACACGCTCGAGCTCGTCCGCCATTTCCGGCGGGAGCGATATGGAAAACGTGGCCGAAGTGCGATTAATGGTCATGACCCGGCGTCATACTAAGTATTACATTGTAACAATGCAAGTCTGTTTCTCCGGTGAGATTCCCTGGATTGGTCATGATTTCAGCCGGCACGAAGCGGCCGCGTCGCCTCATCCAGCCAGCCCCGCGTATCCGCATCGACCAGCGGGTCGAGCGTGTCGCGCACGCGGGCGTGATAGGCGTCGAGCCACGCGATCTCCTCCGCCGTGAGCAGGCGCGGCTCGATCCCGCGGCGATCGATCGGGGCGAGCGTGAGCGTCTCGAAGGCGTTGAGCGGCTTCTCCGCGCCGGCGGGAGCCGGGGCTTCCACCACCAGCACCAAATTCTCGATCCGGATCCCGTAGGCGCCGGTCTGGTAATAGCCGGGCTCGTTGGAGAGGATCATGGCGCGCTGGAGCGCGGTGGTTCCGAGCTTGGAGATGCGCGCCGGGCCTTCGTGCACCGATAAATAGCTGCCCACGCCGTGCCCGGTGCCGTGGTCGAAATCGAGCCCCGCCGCCCACAGATATTGCCGCGCGAACGAATCGAGCTGCGCGCCCGTCGTGCCGTCGGGAAACAACGCCCGCGAGAGCGCGATATGGCCCTTGAGTACGCGGGTGAAGTTCTCGCGCATCGCCCGGCTCGGTGTTCCGACCGTGATCGTGCGCGTGACGTCGGTCGTGCCGTCCTCGTACTGCGCGCCGGAATCGACCAAAAACAGCTCGCACGGGAGAATGCGCCGGTTGCTCGCGCGGGTGACGCGGTAATGCACGATCGCGCCGTTCGGGCCGGCGCCCGCGATGGTCGGGAACGACACGTCCTTGAGCACGCCGGTCTCGCGTCGGAACGTCTCCAGCGCCGCGACCGCGTCGATCTCCGTGAGCTGGCCGCCCGGCGCCTCGCGGTCGAACCAGGCGAGAAATCTTGCCAGCGCTACGCCGTCGCGCCGATGCGCGGCGCGCGCGCCGTCGATCTCGACCGGGTTCTTCACCGCCTTCATCAGCGCGATCGGATCGGCGCCGCGGAGAATTTTGCCGCCGCTCTCGGTCACGATCTTCGCCAGCGCATCGGCGGCGGTCGCGTCATCGACGTGCACTTTCTGTTGCGCGCTGCCGAGCGCGGCGAGTTCTTTGGCGAACGCGGCCTCCTCGCGCACGTCGGCCAATTGCTCGAGCGCGTGACGCACCTCGTTGCCGAGCTTGCGGCCGTCGACATAGAGCGAAGGCCGGCCCTCCCGCGGCACAATTGCGAACGCGAGCGGCAGCGGCGTATGCGCCACGTCGGCGCCGCGGATGTTGAAGGCCCAGGCGACCGCCTGCGCGTCGGAGACGACGAGCGCGTCGGCTTTGGCCTTGGCGATCTCGGCTTGCACCCGCGCAAGCTTCGCGGCGGCGCTCTCGCCGGCGAAGCGCAAATCATGCAGCACCAATGGCCCGAGCGGAGGGGGAGGGCGGTCCGTCCAGATGCCATCGATCGGGTTGGGCTCGGCGGGCTCGAATCCGGCGCCTGCCGCCGCCGCGGCCTTCGCGAATTTCTCGGCGCCGGCGAGCGTGTGAAGCCAGGGGTCGTAGCCGAGCTTGGCACCCGGCTCGAGGTTATTCTCGAGCCAGACGTGCGGCGGCGAATCGATCAGGTGCTCGATCGCAAAAATCGAGGTGTCGACCTGATCGCGCGCCTGGAGCGTGTAGCGGCCGTCGACGAACAGCGCCGCGCGGTCGGCGAGCACGATGGCGATGCCGGCCGAGCCGGAAAACCCGGTGAGCCATTTGAGCCGCTCTTCCGACGGCGGCACAGTTTCGTTCTGCTGCTTGTCCGCACGCGGCAGCACGAAGCCGTCGAGCCCGCGCCGCGCAAGCTCGGCGCGCAGCGCGGCAACCCGCGCGGCGATCTGCGCGCGCGGGATATCTTCCACGTCGAAAGATTGGAAGCGCGCTTCGAACATGCCGGCACTGTATCGATCGGAATCGATACCGACAACGCGCGCGGAGCCGGCCCAGTCTGTAGCCCGCATGGCGCGCAAGCGGAATGCGGGAACGGCGATTCCGGATTTCGCTTCGCTCCATCCGGGCTACGAGGGACGGATCAGCACCAGGGTCACCCAGCCGTCGAGCGTAAGGCGGCGCTCGAGCCGCAGGCCCTGCGCCGCATAGGCGGCGAGCGCCGCATTGGCCTGGCTCGGCAGCAGGCCGGACAGGATCACGCGTGCGTTCGGGGCGAGCAGCCTGGACAACGGCCGCGCCAGGCGCTGCAAGGGTTTGAGCAAAATATTGGCGAACACCAAGTCGAACGGCGCGAGGAGCGCAAAGCGGCGGGCCTTGACGTCGGTCGCGCGCAGGACCTCGACGCGATGTC
>WNFD01003550.1_pt1 | contig 15685 bp, 15 predicted proteins | sample 5400491 | NCBI WGS metagenome assembly WNFD01 (sample SAMN13153343, study PRJNA577476) | soil metagenome | isolation source: 120 cm saprolite under Douglas fir tree site 2 hole 2 replicate 2 | place: USA:California | collected 2015-04-18 | reverse complement strand
AACCCCAAACGTCGCTGCGTCGACGCTAAACTCCACGTACCTGCCGCGCACGACGAAGCTGTCCCCAATGCTGCTCGCGGGAACCGTGGTCCTTTGACGCCCGGAGAGTCCCAGTACCGAGAAACCACCGCCCTGACAACGGACAGAACCCTGTGCGAAGGCTCGATCCGACAGCATCGCGAGCGACGTGACACAGATCGCGGTTGCGACGTAGAAAAGACGCGCCCAGCCTCCATCGCCTGAGCTCTTCATTCCATTCCGATGCTGCATTCTCTGCTTGCTCATAAATGTCTCCTGAAAGCTTGAGGGTGCACTGCGAAACGACATCACGCACCTGATCGAGACAGCCGGACGCGGGAGGCGGAACAACAGTCTTCCCACGGCGACGGGCTATGACGTTCGACGCAACGAGGCTCAATGATGCTGATTAGTGTTGCTTCAGCACCACCACGTTGGTCCGAAGCGAAAAACGGGATTGCCGTTGGCGAGGGAAATCCTCGTACGACCATCCTCGCGGCCGAAACTTTCGTTCTTCCGTAGGGCCGTGGAGCGCGAAGCCCAAAAGCCCTCCTCGAGCAGAGCCTTGCAGAACCGACCCCAACGCGGCGCGCTGGGCGCCGCCTACCTCGGCGTGTTGTTGATCAACACCGAGATGTTGCCGGAGCCGAAGTTGGCCAGCGCAAGATCCTGCCGCCCGTCGCGATTCAAGTCGGCGATGACGATCGACTCGGGCGTGGTGTCGCCGCCGAAGTGCTGCGGCGCCTGGAAGGTCCCATCGCCATTGCCCAGCAGCACGGAGAGGTCGGCGGACTCGGAGTTGGCCACGGCAAGGTCCGGCATCCCGTCGCCGTTGAAGTCACCCACGGTCACGAAAGAGGGGCGAGCGCCAGCTCCCAGGCTCCGCGCTGGCTCGAAGCTCCCATCCCCATTCCCAAGGAGCAGCGAGACAGTCGTCGAGCCGGCCGGTCCAAGCGCGGCGAGGTCCTGAACACCGTCTCCATTGAAGTCGCCCACCGCGACGGAGGCCGGACCGAGACCGGCCGAGGAATTTCGTGCCGCTTGAAAGGTACCGTCGCCATTACCTAGCAGCACCGAAACATTGCTCGAGCCGGAGTTGGCCACCGCGAGATCCGCCACGCCGTCCCCGTTGAAGTCGCCCACCGCGACTGAAGAGGGAGCACTGCCCGCACCGAAGTCCCGCGCGTCCTGGAAGGTCCCATCGCCGTTGCCCAGAAGCACCGAGATGGTGTTGGAGCTCGCGTTGGCGACCGCGAGATCCTGAACCCCGTCGCCGTTGAAGTCACCCATCGCCAACGAAAGAGGACGAGAGCCGACCGAAACGGCGCGTGGGCTGCCGAACGTCCCATCTCCGTTGCTGGGGAGAACCCAGACGCTGGCGGAGTCGGAGATCGCGACCGCTACGTCTTGCAGCCCGTCGCCGTTGAAGTCGCTCACCACGACCGAGTTCGGGTGGCCGCCGACCATCGAGCTGCGGATCGTCTGGAACGTCCCATCGCCGTTTCCCAGCAGCACGTAGACGGTATTGGAAAGCTCGTTGGCCACCACCAGGTCCTGGACGCCATCGCCGTTGAAATCGCCAGCCGAGATGGAAGTAGGACCGCGGCCGGCGGCGAAGTTTCGCGCCGCCTGGATCGTCCCGTCCCCGTTGCCCAGGAACACCGAGACGTTATTCGAGACACTGTTGACCACCGCCAGATCGAGCGCCCCGACGCCGTTGAAGTTGCCCACCGCCAGTGAACGGGGACGCGACCCTGCCCCGAAATCGCCGATGGAGTGGAAAGTCCCATCCCCATTGCCCAGCACCACCGTGACAGTGTTCGAAACGTGGTTCGCGACAACCAGGTCCTGAAAGCCATCGCCGTTGAAGTCGCCCACCGCCACGGATATCGGACCCCTGCTGGTGATGAAGTTCCGCGGGCCCGCGAAGGTGCCGTCGCCGTGTCCCAGCAACACCCAGACGTTGTTGGATCCGTAGTTCGCCACCGCGAGGTCCTGAAGCCCGTCGAGATTGAAGTCGCCCACCGCCAGAGAAAACGGACTGCCACCCGTGGCAACGTTGAGCGGCGCCTGGAAGGTCGCATCGCCATTGCCCAGCAGTACCGAGACACTGTTCGCAGAGGTGTTCACCACAGCTAGATCCTGCACCCCATCGCGATTGAAGTCGGCGACCGCCACGAAGGAGGCGCCGGTGCCAGTCCCGAAGTTGCGCGGCGATTGGAAGGTCCCATCGCCGTTGCCTAGCAAGATGGAGACGTTGTTGGAGCTGAAGTTGGCAACCACCAGATCCCGCACGCCGTCGCCGTCGAAGTCGCCCACCGCCACCGACCGGGGACTCGCGCCGGCGGCGAACTCGGTCGGGTTCTGGAAGGTCCCGTCGCCATTGCCCAGCAGCACCGAGACCGTGTTCGAAGTGAGCGCTCCATTGGCCACCACCAGGTCGAGCGCGCCATCGCCGTTCACATCGGCCGCCACAACCGACGTGGGACCGAATCCGACGATCAGGTCCTGCGCCGGCCGGAAGGTCCCATCGCCGTTGCCCAACAGCACCGACACCGTGTTGGCAGCGCCGTTTGTCACCGCAAGGTCCTGCACGCCGTCGCCATTAAAGTCGCCCGTCGCAACGGACGTTGGGCTGTTTCCGACGGCGAAATCTCTCCTGGCGGCGAACGAGAGGGCCTGCGCCCTCGCCATAGCCGGGCTACCCAGGGCCAGCGCAAGCATACCCGCAAGCCCTGCGGTCTCGAGGAAACGTAAGAGCTTCTTGACAGATTCCCTGACCGGCGCCTGCTTCACGGCCTGTCCTGGCACGTGCATTTGCTACCCCTCTGCTGACTATGACCAGACACCGGTCGGCGTGACGTTGCGGTTCGCAAGCGGCACGTGACGCCCAGTTCTGAGACAAGGGATTGCGGTCAGTGGAACAAAATACGAAGCGATGCTTCTGGTCGTGCGCCAGAAGCTCCCGGATTGGCGTAGGAAATCCCGATCGTTTCAGGTTCAAGCCTGGTGAGGGTCGCGGCCCAACGAGCGGAACTAGTTGTTCCGCGCTCCCTGGGCGATCCACCTTTCGATCAGCGCGAACTCGTCGGGGGCAATCACGCCCAACCCGTCGCTGCCGAGTGGCATCGGACGCCCGCATCGCGAATCGTCAGGCCGGGTCTTTCTCCAGAGCATGCTCGCCATCGGATCGCACGGCACCACCCGAACGCTGTCGGGCACCTGGCTCATGCAGCCAGCCGAGGTGGGATGGTTTACCAGGTTCGCATAAGAATTGCCGCGCGTAAGGTCCAAGGTTCCCCGGAAAAGCTGGGGATTGTGACAATTGGTGCAGCGATTATCGAAGATCGGCTGGATCTGCCTGCAGAAACTGACGCAGCGGTCGTCGTTGCCATGCTCGCAGTCGCTATCCTCCTCGCAGACGTTGTGCCCTTGCTGCGAGTCTCCACTGTCGCCGCAAACGTTCTCCTCGCCCGATCCAACCTCGTTGTTCGCTGCAGCGTTGGAGCTGGATCTCGCCAGTACCAGGATGGCGGCGACGACGCTCAGCAGAGTTATCAGTAGTTTTCGGTAGTCTGACATTGAATGTCCCTCCCCTTTGAATGATTGTTGCTGAGAACTGCAGTTTGAGAAGAATGAAGTCAATGCGACGCCGTCCTGAAAAGTCAAGGCACCTATGCGGCTTCTACCCGTGTGTTGAGCCGACCGAAAAATAGTTTGAGTTCGAATGCAACGAAGACCATCGGCCGGTGTCAGCGGCAATCCGCGACTCGATTGGCTCGTTTACGACAGGGAACGCAGAAGGCCGCGCTGCTCAAGCAGGGCAACGATTTTGTCAACACTGACTCTTGCGTCTTCGACGTCGCTGCGGATCCGTACCTCGGGATTTGCGGGTGCTTCATAGGGATCCGACACCCCTGTGAAATGGGCGATCTCGCCCACCAGCGCTTTCTTGTACAGTCCCTTCACGTCGCGCTGAATCAGCGCTTCTAGCTCCGCGTGGACGTGGACCTCGACGAACGGAATCCCTTCGCGCGCCGCCTCCTTTCGAACTTCGGTTCTCGTCTCGGCGTACGGCGAGATGGCAGCGGCGATCACGTCCACGCCATTTCGCGTGAGCAGGCGGGCGACGAAGCCAATTCGCCGAATGTTCGTATCGCGATCTTCTTTCGAAAACCCAAGACCTTTTGACAAATGGGTCCGGACCTCATCGCCATCGAGCACTTCCAGCTTTGTCTTTGCACCGATTCGCTCGCGGATTGCCTGCGCCAACGTGCTCTTGCCCGCGCCGGACAACCCGGTGAGCCAAAGAATGAATCCCCGAGGCGGCGCAATAGGCTCGCCGTTCGGGAGGGACTCGGCGACCAGAGCCACTTCGCTAAACGCGATGCCGTTTTGCGAGCGACGCAAATGTGGCTCAGCCGCGGCTTTTGCCAAGCCGACCAGCGTCTGCGTGGCAAGCAGCGCTTGAATTGCGGGGTTCTGAGTTGGGTCGGTCGTCTCTGAACGAGCGACTGGGCTCAGTGCCAACTCCGGATGACGCTGCGAGTGGATCTCCGATATCGGGGGAGCCCAATGGCCGTTGGAATGACCGTTTTCGTTGTCGGAGGCGGAAGGTGGGCTCTGGCGCGCTTGCTGCTCCGGAGGCTTCGGCGCCGCGTAGTGCTGTCGAAGTATCTCTGCGATCTCCGGGCGCGTGAACTCAGCCGGAAGTTGCTCGCCCGACTGTAAGATCTCTCGCACCTTGCGACCGGAGAGCTCCAGCCTCCGGCGGGAATCGTGCGGACAGGTCCGCGTCGACGCGAGGGTTCCGCAGGCGTGGCAAAAGAATGCGGCATCGAACTTGAGCGCAACGACCTCCAGATCGGAAGGCGCGAAGCGCTCGAACAGCTGCTGCGCGTCGAAAGGTCCATAGAAACTTCCAACGCCGGCGTGATCCCTTCCGACGATGAGATGCGTGATACCGTAGTTCTTTCGCACCAACGCGTGGAAGATGGCTTCGCGCGGTCCCGCGTAGCGCATCGCGGCCGGAAACGCGGCGAGCAGCGTTCGATCGCTTGGATAGTACTTCTCGACCAGCAGTCCCAATTTGACATTTCAGTGCGAACTCAATCGGTGCGCACCAACGACAGCACCCGTTTTGAAAACATCGCATGCACTGGCTTGAGAAATGGAACGGCCGTCGAGGTGAAAGGGAGCGCTCAGACGGACCGATCGGTGTTAGCCACGCGGATCAAACCCGAGCATTGAACGACCCTATCGCAGGCGTGAGTGCGGTGTTTCCCGAGAATGCTCACGCCTGAGAAGCCCAAGGTGCGCCGGAAACGCATTCAAGGTTGGTACCGCAAGGGAACCGACGTATGCTTTTTTTTCACGCTTGGGTATATGGCATGGAGGGCCACCTTGAACAAGACAGCGGCACCCTTGATTGCGCTGCTCACGCTGTGCGGCGGAGCGATGGCGGAGAGCAAGATCGTACGGCTTGCGGTGGTCATCACGCCCGAAAGCAGCTCACTTCTGAGCGACATCCTAGCCGAATTCGAACATCAAACGGGATATTCCGTCGAGGTGAGCAGCACCTCTATTCCTTACGATCTCGCTCGCGCCGGCAAAGCCGATCTGGTCCTGTCGCACTACGGCCACGCCGGCGTTGAAGACTTCGTCGCCGAGGGCCTCGGCCTGTGGCCTCATCCCGTGTTCTCCAATCAAGCTGCCCTGCTCGGCCCACCGAGCGATCCGGCGAATACCCGGCGGAGCCCGGACCTGGTGGAGGCATTTCGCCGGATAGCGAAGAGCAAGTCGCTCTTTCTCGTGAACAACGCATCGACCGAGAGATATCTCGCACGAATGCTGTGGGAGGCCGCCGGGCGTCCGGCGAAGGCCGACTGGTACATCGAGTGTCTCGATGGACGCTGCCTGCGCGACCAGGAGGCCGTCGAGACAGCCGCGTCGCTGGGAGCGTACACGCTCTGGGGTCTGGTGCCGTTTCTGAGGCTTCAAGAGCGCACTGGGCTCGAGCTCGAGGCACAGGTCATTGATGACCCTTTGTTGCACCGGATGATGGTCTCCGTGCGCGTGAACCCTAAGCGCATCGAGGGTGTGAATTTCGAGGGGGCAACTTCCCTCGAACGCTTCCTCATCCATCCGGCGACACAAGCTCTCGTCAAGGCATTCAGATACCCTGGCTTCGATCACCAGATATGGTGGCCCGCCGCGCGGAACAACAGTGGGATGGTTCTGGACGAGCAGTAGTCATTCTCGTTAGTCCTTTGTGGCGAAAAGAGCACCTGGGTTGACGCCTCAGTCGCGGTCGGATCGTCAAGTTCCAGGCCCCCTTGGCACTCGACATTGGCCCCGTCGCTCAGCTGGGTTGGCTTTACTCGTCGCAAACCGCTTGCTTCGCGCAAGCTGCGTGCCGAATGCCTCGCATGTCATTCCTTGGGTGGAACGAGACCCATCTGCAACGCAAGAAGACCCGCAGTGTCAACCTGATCTTCGGGCCGCGCTGGGATTGATGTGGAATGCCGATACAGTTATCGATGATCAGAGTTTGCATCTTTCTTCTAATTGTATCGGCCATCTTCGTGATCGCATCAAGAGGCGGTTCTGCCGACGAAACCAAGGAGGGAGTAGCGGACCTCGCCGTGCCGGACAGTTCAGCACCGGGCAACGCGGGTCCCGACGGCGGCATGGAGGTCCTGAGCTTCAATGAGGATATTCAGCCAATTTTCAACAGGCGGTGCACGAGCTGCCACAATGCGACTCAGCCGCGCGGACAGCTCGATCTGACCGCGCCGAGCTCGTACCGACAGCTCGTCGACGTCGCCACCTCTTCGGATTGCAGCGCAGTGGTACCCGGTGTACCTCGGGTCAAGCCAGGTGATAAGGAGGGCAGCATGCTGTGGCGCAAGACCAAGCCAGATCCGAGTCGTTGCTTGAATCCGATGCCGAACGGCGCGGCGGGTCTAGGTATCCTCGCCCCGGATGACTTCGACAAGGTGGAAAGATGGATCCAGCAGGGCGCGCTCAACGACTGAGCGTGCACCGTCGAGGAGATCGGCATTCCGGCCCTGAGACCCGGTCCTCCACCTCGACGAGGCGAGCTAGATCTTTCGACCGGATTCAGAGATCTGGCCGAGCTCGTTTGCGCGAGCGAGCGGCATCTCAGCCTTCAGAGATGTATCGATCCCCCAAGCCTCGACACTCCAGAAGCATCGGCCGAATTATTGCTGCCCTGGTATTCGCCGCCGTTCCGTTGCGCGCAGTCGCCACCAACTTTCCCGACGAGACGTATCACTCACTTCCCTGTCGACCAACGATCGCCTGTACCGCTGACTTCGTACCCCCCGGAGTGGTCGAACTAGAGATGGGGTACATTTATCGGCGGCTCGGAATTGGAGCCAACCAGCACTCGGCTCCCTTCTTGCTGAAGCTGACGCTCGCCGACTGGGTGCAGCTTCAGTTCGGCTCGAATGGGCTCACCAGAGCATCGCAACCAGCGCCAGCATTTTTCTTCGATGACGTCACCCTTGGTCTCAAGTTCCACCTTAGTTGATCAATCCGATTACTTCCCCTCGCTTTCGTTCTCGACGACAGCAAGTGTCCCAACCGTCGCAGCGGAAGGCTACCTTCGCACCTACGATCTTTTCCTGGTGGCATACGCCACAAAGGATATCCGTTGGCTCCACGCCGATCTCAATGTCGGGACGAACCTCTGGCGCGTCGAGAAACCAGTGAGCACCCAAGCATGGGCAGCGCTGGCACTCTCCGTCCAGTTGCCGCACGGGCTCGGCTTGATGTTGGAGGGTTATTCCCTGTCCAACGCCGCGCCGATAAGTCCTTCCGACGCAGGACTGCTGACCGGGCTGAGCTTCGCGCCCAGCAACTGGGTGGTTCTCGACATTGGCGTCGACGTCAGCCTGGTGCCGTCAACACGCTCCGCTAGCGCGTTCATTGGCTTCTCAATCATCCCTCTCGATTTGTGGGACACCGATGCAGAGCGCCAAGCACGCGCTGCTAGATTCATCAGGCATGAGCGCTAAGATTTTGAGTCTTGAAATACAGGGAGGGACGCGGTGGATGCGACAGGCTTAGGACGGCTTTGGGGGCATCTCCTTCAGAAAGGCCAGGATCGCCTCAAAGAACTCGAAGCGCTTTTTCTCAAATAGCACGAAGTGCGTTGCTTCATTGATGAGCACGCTGCGCTTCAGTGGTGCGTTCGTCAAATCCCGCATCAATCCCTCGCGGTCCTCTGGAAAGGACCAGGTGTCGAACTCACCGGCGATTATTAGGACGGGCACGTAAATGGAAGAGGCGTTCCAAATCCGCCGCCCGGTCGCCTGCATGAAGGTGTCCTCGAGGACGCCGTTCGGAGCGCGCAGGCTTGGCGGATTGCGCGTGTTGGTCGTGGGGTCGGTGGCCAACGCCTCGACGTTGAAAGCGTCCACCACCGCCTGCTCTCGGTACTGGCTCTTGTCCTGAACCGGAATCTCGCCATCCCACCGCGCCTGGTTTGAGGCGCCGGTCGCGAGACGATACGCGCCCAATCCATAGTTGAACTCGTACGGCTTGCGCTTGTTCTGGGAATTCGATCCAGGGCCGAGATTCGGATGCAGTGCAAACGCATAAGCGGGCGCGTACAGGACCAGTCTCTGGATTTTTTCGCTGTGCAGCGAGGTGTAGTAGCCGGCGGTCATTGCGCCCCAGGACCACCCGATCAGTGTCACCTTCTGCACCTTGTGCTTAGCCCGGATGTGATCCACCACCGCGCCGATGTCGCGAATCACCAAATAGGAGCGGGACACTGGCCGGTTCTCCGCTGGGGGCATTTCCATTGCCTTCTCCCGGGAGGAGAAGCCGTAGTTCCGCTTGTCGAACATGTAGACGACGTAGCCGTGTTGAACCATCCAGTCGGCCCATGAATAGTCCTTAAGCGGCAGATCGAAGTCCGGAGTAGAAGGGAATGTCGCTCCATGGACGAACAAGACGATGTTGTCGTTGGTAAACACCTTCGTTCCCTCGGGCATCTTGCTCCGGACGAAGAGGCTGATGCCAGGGTCGACCGAATCGATCTTGTAGTCTTGCTTCACGACCTTAACCGCGGACGCTGCCGGCCCCGCGAGAAGAGACGAACCGAACAACACCGAAAACAAGGCAGGACGAAAAATCTGCATGCCAGCTCCCTGTGGCTGAGTTCACCTCGTGAGAGTGCCAGGTTTCCGCCGTGGCTCAAGCATTTTCGATCGCGTCGCTCATGCTCGCTATCTCTGCGTCAACCCATGCGAGCCAGTTCTTGCAAGCCACAGCTCTTCATCTCGCACCGGTAGCGCAGCTTGAGCAGTCGAGCGCTCGGAGGTCAGGCGCCGACACCACTGCCACCCAATCGTTGCATCGTTTCGGGTCGTTTTTCGTTCAATTGACGTTTTTGGGTGAACAGCCTTCAACCAGAGAGTGAAAGCCCGTTTCGTCATGTGTTAGGCGACTGTTGAGAGGATCGGGTGAAGGCTGTGGGGTCTTTCCATGGATGACTTATTCACCACTCATGACATCGGCCAGCTTGTTCATGTCGACCCATCCACGGTCAGCAAGTGGATCGACAAAGGCATCTTGATGGCGTTTCGCACTCCCGGCGGACATCGAAGGGTCCGCTCGGGTGATTTGCGAGACTTTCTGATTGCGCATCAGATGCCGGTTCCCGAAGAGCTGGGCAGCTGGGTGATACGACTTTTGATCGTGGATGACGAGAGATCAGTTCTCGACGGCCTGAAGCGTGCATTCAAGACTTTCGGCGCTCGGGTGGACGTGACGACCACCACCTCGGGAGTGGAGGCGCTCCTGCTGGTGAGCGAACAGAAGCCGCACGGCATGCTCGTGGATCTCAACATGGCCGACCTCGATGGCTTCGAAGTATGCCGGCGAATCCGGGTTCGCAAGCAGCTCGAATCGGTAAGGCTGGTAACGATGACCGCGCAACATTCGCCGGAGCTGGTGGATCGATCGCTCAAAGCCGGCGCAATCGCATGTCTATTCAAGCCAATCGACGTTCAGCGAGTGATGGAGTTTTTCGGGGTCCCGCCGACGCACGGCACGAACGTCACCGCAGCAATCCAGCGCACGCTTGCCATAACACATCTGAGCTGGTGAAGGGGACTAATGCTCCGCCCGGATCGTCGTGATCACGCGAAAACTTGCGCCCGCGATCGGGGTTTTGAACCAGGCCGAGATGAAATCCTCCAAAGTCGGGAGACCTAGATTGTCCCTAGCAAAGTGTTACGCTGATCGAAAAATATTTGAATTCGAACGCAACAAAAGGCATTGGCCGGTGTCGGCGGCAGTCCGCGACTCTATCGCGTCATGACTTTCGAATCGTGTCTCGGCGGTGTTGGATTGACCTAGCGTCATTGACTCACGTCCGACGGCGGCAGTATGCAACGTTTAAGATCGCCGGCACGCATCGAGGACCCACCTCGTTGCAGAATTGGGGGATGAGGGATTCCGCGGTCGGTAGGAGGCCAAATGAAGCGAATTCTGTTGCTGGTGGGGCTCATCATCCCGCTCGTAGTTCCGAGCGTGGTGCAGGCGCGGTTGACCAGGTTCGTTGTCACGACGCTGGAGTCTCCGACTTTCGGTGGCTTCTCATGGCCGGGCGTCGGGCAGTACGAGAAGATCGCGGGCACTGCGTTCGCCGAGGTAAATCCTTTCGACCCCAAGAACGCGGGGATCGTGGACATTCAGCTCGCGCCGCGGAATTCCAGCGGCAACATCGAGTACTCGTTCGACTTCTACATCCTCAAGCCGATCCACCTGAGAAGAGGCGCTCACAAGGTGATGTATGAGCCACCAAACCGCGGCAACAAGACGTGGGGCACATTGGGGCGCTTCCCAGGCGGCAACGATCCAGGTTCGGTCACTGACCCGACCGCCCTGGCCAACGCCTTCTTCATGCCGCGCGGCTATACGATGGTCTGGAGCGGCTGGGACAAGGCCGCAGGCACCAGCTCGGCGGACTTCATAACCACGATCGCGCTGCCCGTCGCCCAGAATCCGGATGGCTCGTCGATCACCGGGCCGTCGTTCGAGTACATCGTGACGTCCACGGCTTCGTATGCGCTTACGTATCCCGCAGCCACGCTGGACAAGAGCGAGGCAACACTGACTCATCGCATTCATCTGAATGATCCCCCAACAGTGCTCCCCGCTTCGGATTGGGACTACGCCGACTCGAGCGGAACCGCGATCAGGTTGACCGCGGGAAACTTCGTCGCGAACGACATCTATGAGCTCTCCTATACGGCAAAGGATCCGACGGTGAACGCCCTGGGCTTCGCCGCAATCCGCGACTTCAATGCGTGGCTGCGCTATGGGCGCCGGGACGACGTCGGCACCGCCAATCCGCTCGCCGGCGATGCGAGGCGAATTTACACCGAGGTCGTCTCCCAGCCCGCCCGCACGCTGAATGACTTCACGCATCTGGGGTTCAACCAGGCCGAAAACGGCAGGATCGTTTTCGACGGAATGCTGCAGTGGATCGGCGCCGGCGACGGTCTCAGCATGAACTATCGCTTCTCGCAGCCGGGTCGCACCGAGCGCAACCGCCAGGACCACCTCTTCGGGGAGGCCGTCTTCCCGTTCGCAAACGTGAGCACGACCGATCCCTTCACCGGCCAGACGGATAGCCGCTACGGCAGCTGCGAGAGTAGCCGCACTTGCCCTCTGGCAATGGAGATCTACTCGGCCAACGAGTACTGGGTGAAGGCCGCCTCGCTCCTCCACACCAATCCGGAGGGCACCGAGGATCTCCCCGATTCGTCGTTCGCGCGCAATTACTTCATCTCCAGCCATCAGCACGGCACTGGAAGCGGGACGACGAGGGGGGTCTGCCAGCAGCTCCAGAATCCGCTGAATTCCGCGCCGGTGCAGCGCGCCCTGTTCATCGCGCTCGACGATTGGGCGACCAGGCACAGGCAGCCGCCGCACAGCCGGGTACCGAAGCTCTCCGAGGGGACTCTGGTGCCTCCGCTGCCCCAGTCGGGAATGGGGTTCCCCAACATACCGGGCGTGACCTACACCGGTCTCAAGACGACCCGCTATCGACTGAACTTCGGGCCGGACTTCTACGAGACCGGCATCGCGACCATCAACCCGCCCGTCTTCTCACCACCGTATGAAGACAATCCGGCGAACGGACCGATCTATCCGAGCTTCATCCCCAAGACCGACAGCGATGGGAACGACATCGCTGGCGTCCGCCTGGCCGACGTGACCGTGCCCCTTGCTACGTACACCGGTTGGGCACTGCGATCCGGCGCCTGGGCGAATGACGGGTGCGAAAGTACCGGGCAATACATTCCATTCGCCCGGACCGTGACGGAACGCATCGCCTCCGGCGATCCCCGCCCGTCCGTCGAGGAGCGCTATTCGTCACTCGGTGACTACGGGAGCCAGGTGGCACACGCCCTGAACACGATGGTCCGGGAACGCCTGTTGTTGTGCGAGGACTTCGATGCCGAGCTGAACCGCCTGGTCGAGGCAGGAGCGGCGGCAGGGTTGCAAGACGCGCCAAGTGGCGGCGAGCCATCGTCTCCGCCGCTGCCGCGATCCTGCCATGGGCGGTCTCCGCACGACGACGAGGAATAAGCGGCGGAGTTGCCAGAAGAGCTGACGCCGTTTCCCGCCCACTTCCCGTGGGCTCGGTGGCTGCCAGCAGCGGTTTTGTCCGCTGCGCCGCTCGCCGTTTCTAGCCGTCTTTTGCATCCTGTCGTTCGCCAGAGGCTCGACCAGCGGGATTGATTGACGTTCTCGGAACGGGCACGTCACCCTTAAGTATTATTGGCCTGGGGTGAAGAAGAGCATCGAATTTGGGGCGTTGAGCCCACCAGTTCCTTGCGCGACAAACGTATCGATAAAATCACCCGTTGTGCCATCGAAACGCAAAACACGACTGTTGCCCCGGCTGTCTATGTAGAGATTTCCGTCCGCACCGAACCTCAATGCGGTGGGGTTCCTTATCATTCCACTGTCAGCGGGCACGAAGATAGAAAGGAGCTGTCCAGTGATCCCGTCGTACTGCAAAACCGGATTCGGGCCGTGGCTTGCGACATACAGGTTGCCGTCAGGGCCGAACGTAAGGCCAGCCGGTTGAGCCAACTCCTTGCTTCCTTCGGGAACGAAGGCGTCGATGAATTCCCCAGTGGCGCCGTCAAAGCGCAGCACGCTGTTGGTCATGTGGCTATTGACGTAGAGGTTACCGTCCGGGCCGAAGACCAAGCCATTGCTGGGTTGCGTCAGGCCACCACTGTCCGGCTGAACGAACGCATCAATGAAGTCACCGGTGGCTCCGTCGTACCGTAGGACGCTGTTCGTACCTTGACTGTTCACGTACAGATTTCCGTCTGGGCCGAAGATGAGCGCGGAGGGTTTGGTGAGGCCTCCGGAATCGGCAACCACAAACTCGTCGATGAAGGCCCCGGTCGTCCCGTCGTAGCGCAGAACACTGTTGGTCATGTTGCTGCTCACGTAGAGATTGCCGTCGGGGCCAAGGGCGACACCGCCGGGTCTGCTCAAGTCGCCGCTGCCGCTCTGGATGAACTCGTCGATCAGCTCTCCTGTGTTCTCATCGAAGCGCAAGACACTGTTTGTTCGGTTGCTACCCACCAACAGGTCCGCGAAGACCACGGGGATCGCCCAGCGCGCGACGCAGATGAAGACCAGTGTCGAAATAGCGGATCTCAGCGTGCACCGGTTCATACTTTGCCGCCTTTCGCGGACAAGAAACCCCGCGTCTTCATGCGAAGGCCGAAACGTGCGCGTCGTGTCTGCATATTGACTCCCCTCTTTGGGCTAAGGTTGAGGCCTTCCGCATCGTCGGCTGGACGCAACGACACGCCATGTTCTCGAGGCAGACGGGCCGCCGTCGGTCAGGTTCGAGTCGGTCACGAAACAGGGTAAGAGCGAGCCATGGGACGCAGCATCGACGGCGACGACACTGCGGCGAGATAAATAGAAATGAAACACCACACGTCTACATGCTCCCATGGTGCGGCGATGCAGCTGCTGTCTACGCCATCTCGATCTTAGTCGTCATCCTCCTGGCGCCTCGCGGCCAAAATCTGCCCGCGAATTTCGCCTCCGGGGCTGTCCTGAGTGTGCAGGTTGGCATAGGTGTCCCCGGCGCGAATTGCCCTGAGCAACCTTGCCAGGTCGTTCGGGGGCAGCTGCTGCGAAACGATTCCCCCCACGTTGTCAGCAGTAATATCTCCCTCGGCTGTCCCCGTTCCCTGCTGGTCTGGACAAGCCGGTCTACCACCACCCACCCCCACAGAAGAACACCGTAACGGCCCCATTGACGCTCGGTTGGCCCACGTGGATATGGGCAAACAAAATGGGTGTCTCCAGGCCCCGATAGCTGAGTACAAAGTGGACTGAGCTCTGGTCTTCACTGACTGTCAGCCGGAGTGTCCCTCGCGCCACAGTGAGGGTTGAGGGACCTCGGTCTTCCCCCTCAAATCCGCCCGGAACTCACGCTGCGACTTGCCTTCACTATCGTCCGCTCGTGCCACCGCGCCTGTGAATGCAAACATGCATACCGTGACCACGAGAGTGCTGAACATGAGCTTCTTCATTTTCCCTCCTTGGTTGAAGGTCTCGGGTCCTTCGAAAGCGCTCATCTAAGCGGGCGAGCGCTCCGGAAGGCATCTAGCTTGGAAGGCACAGTAGGATCAACTGCGCGACTACCTTGATAGGAGCAACTGTCCAGTGGCACCAGCGCACGCGGACACCGGGGGCCACCCATCGTTGCATTTATTCAGGACCCTCTTTCTTGCGGTCAACAGTTCGTGGTGGGCGCCGTCGGTTCGATGGCGCGGTCGGATAATGGCGAGACACAGGCAACTCGTGTGGTCGACCCCCCGTTGGACAAAGTTTTGGCCAACGACAACACCCGGCTCAGGCGTCTCACGGAACTGCGCGCTGAAGGACCGACCGCTGTAGTCGCGCACCGCCGAGTCGGAGGGCTGCACTACCGCTGCTCCTGGCGCTTAGCGGCGTGACTGGAACTCAGCGGACCAGCACCCGGGACACGTTCGAGTGACCGTCTTCACCACGCCGTCGCTCGCAACGCACCCCCGGCCCGTCTTCATGATGCCGCGTCTCAGGTCTTCTTCTCGAACTCGATTGAGGACCACTTGAATGGAGTTTTGGCGAAGGACAGGTGGCCTGAACCTCAATGTTGCGGCCGGCGTACCGGAGGTGGGCCAGTTGACAGTCGGCTCTGCCGTATTAACGACCACGGGCCGTGAGGGGTCAATAGTGCGTGGTTCGCACGTTCAAGAGCGACCGGTGGAAGGGAACCTCTGTGGACGGGAAACCGAGCTGCGATGTTCGCACTGCGACGATCCGCGAAACCGTGCGCGCGAGTGCGGCCACGCTGGGGACGCAACTAGGTCAGCGCATCCGTGAACTGCGAGGGGCTCTCGCGTTCACACAGGAAGAGCTCGCCCGTCGGGCCGGTATCAGCGTTTCCTTTCTCTCAATGATCGAGCGCGCCGAGCGCTTGCCTCACCTCCAGACATTGGTGGGGCTCGCCAACGCCTTGGGCGTCACGCTTTGCCAGCTCTTCGATTTGAACGGACCACGGGCGCACCGTGGGCAGGCACAAGACCTCCCTCTC
>WNFD01003547.1_pt1 | contig 15686 bp, 15 predicted proteins | sample 5400491 | NCBI WGS metagenome assembly WNFD01 (sample SAMN13153343, study PRJNA577476) | soil metagenome | isolation source: 120 cm saprolite under Douglas fir tree site 2 hole 2 replicate 2 | place: USA:California | collected 2015-04-18 | reverse complement strand
CTGGTGCGACGAGTGATGCGCTCAGGCACCCGCGCCGTCGGCCTCCCCGCCAGTGCCCGGTCACCCGGCGGACCCGGCCCGGTGCCACGTGGAAGACGGCCCCGCGATCAGCGTCAGCACCGCCCAGATGATCACCTGCACCGCCGCCTTGAGCTGGATGCTGCACGACCGCGACGGCACCGTCCTGGACGTCGGCCGCCGGCGCAGGAGGGCGCCCGCGGCGCTGCGCCGGGCCGCCCGCGAACGCGACCACTGCCGGTGCCGGTACCCCGGCTGTGAGTCCCGCCGCATCGACCTGCACCACATCCAGTACTGGAGCCACGGCGGCCGGACCAGCCTGAAGAACATGATCTGCCTGTGCCGATACCACCACATGCTCGTCCACGACCGCGGGTACCTCATCGCCACGGGGCCGGGCGGCGCCTTCACCTTCTACGACCCCGGCGGGACCGCCATCCCGCCCAGCCCCGCCCTGCCCGACCCGGACGGGGCCATCGACGGCTGCCACGACGCCGACATCACCCCCGCCACCATCATCCCGCCCTGGTACGGCGAGCGCCTCGACCTGGACCACGCCATCTACACCTGCTTCGCCAACGCCGAATACCACGCCCGCCAGCGCAACCAGCCCGCACAGCCGGACCAGGACACACCGGCCCCCACGACCGAACCGCAGGCCGAGCCCTGGCGCCCCACCGCCACCGAAGTGGACGTCATCGCCGCGATACGCAAGCAATGCCAGGAGTACGCGACCAATGCACACCGCTAGCCCGCCAGCGGGATCCCTGGCCAGCAGGATTACCGAATCGACGACGGAGCCAGTAGTACTTCCCGGATGATCTCCAGCGGGAAGAACACCCCGACCGGCTCGATCGTGTACATGCTGGCGTCGCGTCAGAAGAGGTGCCTGGTGTAAGAGTCGAACCGGACCTCGCCACCGACCACGCGGCGCAAGCGCTTCCGCGAGCTCCGCGCCCGGAAAGGACATAGCCATGGCGTACCAGAGCGGCCGGCACTTTCTCCAGATCCCCGGGCCGACCAATGTCCCTGACCGGGTGCTAAGGGCGATGGCGGCGCCCACGATCGATCACCGCGGTCCCGAGTTCGCCGCTCTGGCCCGCCACGTGCTGGCCGGGCTGGGGCGGTTGTGCGGCAGCACGAGGCCCGTCGCCGTCTATCCCTCGTCAGGCACCGGTGCCTGGGAGGCCGCGCTCGTCAACACGCTGTCGCCGGGCGACTGCGTGCTTGCCTTTGACACCGGGCATTTCGCCACGCTGTGGGCGCAGATGGCCAGGAAGCTGGGCCTAGATGTGGACGTTGTCCCCGCTGACTGGCGCCAAGGCGTACAGCCTGGTCAGGTCCACGAGAAGCTGGCTGCGGACCCTGGGCACCAGATCAAGGCGGTCACCATCGTCCAGAACGAGACGTCCACCGGGTGCGCCAGCCAGATTCCGGTGATACGGGCGGCGATCGACAGCGCCGGGCATCCCGCCTTGCTGATCGTCGACACGATCTCATCGCTCGGGTCGGTCGAGTACCGCCACGATGAGTGGGGCGTCGACGTCACCATCTGGTGCTCCCAGAAAGGCATGATGCTGCCCCCGGGCCTGGGCCTTAACGCGATCAGCGAGAAGGCTCTCGCCGCCGCGCAGCGAGCCCGCCTGCCCCGCAGCTACTGGGACTGGCAGCCGGTCCTCGCGGCCAACGAGACCGGGCTGTTCCCTTACACACCGGCCACCAACCTGCTGTTCGGGCTGCGCGAGGCACTGGCCATGTTCGACGAGGAAGGCCTGGCTGCCGTCTTCTCACGGCACGCCCGCCATGCGGAAGCGACCCGCCGGGCGGTCCGCGGCTGGGGACTTGAAATCGTGTGCCAGAACCCAGACGACTACTCCAGTACCCTCACCGCCGTCATGGTCCCTGACGGGCACGACGCAGACCACGTGCGCCGGCTGATTCTGGAGCGCTACAACATGTCGCTCGGCGCCGGGCTTGGCCGGCTGGCCGGCCGGGTGTTCCGCATTGGCCACCTCGGGGATCTCGGCGACCTCTCGCTGGCCGGCGCCCTGTGCGGGGTCGAGATGGGGCTGGCCCGGGCCGGAGTACCCATCGCTCGCGACGGCGTCAGCGCGGCCCTCGACTACCTCGGCTCAGGCGCCTGACCTCGGCTCAGGCGCCTGACTTCGGGTCAGCCGCCTGACCGGCGATGCTGGCGCTGGCGGCGGGCGGCCGGATCGGCGATCTCGGCACAGAGAGGGCGCAAGCCCGTTGCATCGGCCCGGTCAGTTGCCATCGGCCTGCACGGGAACCGAATCGGCCTCCACCGGGCCGAGCAGGGCCGCGCGCACCTCGTCGGTGTGCTCGCCCAGGGTCGGTGGCGCCAGCCCGGGTGCGACCGCGCTGCGGCTGTAGCGCACCGGATGACCGGGCAGCCGGATCGTGCCGAGCCGCGGGTGATCCACCTCCCAGACCAGGCCCTCCGCGCGGGCCTGCTCGCTGTCGTAGACCCGGTCCAGCGTCTTCAGCTCACCCGCCGGGACGCCGGCCTGGCGCAGCCGGACGAGCCAGTCCGCCACGGTGCGCGGTGCCAGCGCCGCGTTCATGATCTGCTGCAGCTCGGCGAGATTGCTCAGCCGCAGCGCATTGGTGGCGAACCTGCTGTCCTCGGGATCGAGCCCGGCCAGCGGGGCGAAACGCCGCCAGATGTCGTTGTTGCCCACCGCGATGACCAGCGGGCCATCCGCGGCGTCGAACATGCCGTAGGGAGCGACCGTGGGGTGATGGTTGCCGGAGACCCCCGGCACCTGTCCCGCGATGAGGTACCTGGTGGCCTGGAAGGTGTGGATGCCGACCTGCCCGGCGAGCAGGGAGGTGGACACCCGCTGGCCTAGCCCGCTGTGCTCACGCTCCACCAGGGCGCCCAGCACCCCGATGACGCCGAACAGGCCGGCACTGACGTCGGCGATCGGGACGCCCACCTTGACCGCCCGGCTGGCCGCCGTCCCGGTCAGGCTCATCACACCGCCCTCGGCCTGCAAGATCTGGTCATAGCCGACCCGGTCGCTGTCCGGGCCCCTCTCCCCGAAGCCGCTGATCGCCAGCCGGATCAGCCGCGGATTCAGCTCCGCCAGCCGGTCATCGGCCAGCCCGAGCCGGTCCATCACCCCGGGGCGGAAGTTCTCCACCAGCACGTCCGCCCAGCGCACCAGCGCCTCGACGAACCCGCGCTCACCCGGGTCCTTCAGGTCAATGGCCACGCTTCGCTTGCCCCGGTTGACGGACAGGAAGTACGTGCTCTCGGCCCCGTCGCCGGCCGGCACGAACGGCGGGCCCCAGTGCCTGGTGTCGTCTCCCGCGCCGGGCCGCTCTACCTTGATCACCTCGGCGCCCAGGTCGCCGAGCAGCATCGCCGCGTACGGCCCGGCGAGCACCCGCGCCAGGTCGAGCACGTGCACTCCGGCCAGTGGGCCCGCCATCGCATCCTTCCCTGTTCCTGCACCGCCGCGTGGCACCAGGGCCGGCCTCTGGCCGGCCGCTCGCCGGAGGCGGAGCGGCCGGCCAAAAGGCCAAGGGCCAAGGGCCGGTGGCTGGCTACGGCGTGGCTGCCGCCAGCGCGCTCGCTGACATCACGTACACCTGCTGCTCAACGCCCGCTGTAGTGGACTGGAAGGCGCCGTACGGGCCGAAGGTGTTGTTGTACTTGTTGTAGTCCAGCTCGCCGCTGGCGCCCTGGTAGTTGATCTTCGTGCCCGCCTTGATGAGCGCCAGGCAGGTCGCGTAGGTGTAGCACGCGGTGCCGGGCGGATTCGTGACCATGGGCATGTCGTGCGCGACCGTGGTCCCGTTGGTGGTCTTGGCGTAGTCGTCGGCCAGGGCGAGCGAGATCACCGCGTCGTAGGCGTAGTTGGCGTTGGCGAGCGGGCCGGCCGTCTTCTGGCTCGGGAAGAGCTGGTTGAACTTGTTGGTGAACGCCGCGTTCGCCGCGCCGGTGACCGAGGTCCCGTAGACAGAGGTCAGCACGGCGTGCGCGGTCGGGTAGCTGATCGCCTTGAGGTAGTCGCTGCCGCTGGTCACGTCGGTGCCGATCCACGGGATGTTCTGCCCGCCCAGCTGCTTGAACTCACGGAAGAGCACGGCCGCGGTCGGCGGGTCCTCCTGGGTGAAGATCACCTGCGGGTGGGCGGCGATCACCTGGCGGACCTGGCTCAGGTAGGAGGTCTGGTCCGGGGTCACGATAACGGTCTTCAGGATCGTGCCCCCGAGCTTGGTGAACGTCTGGGAGACGGGCTTGAGGAACGTCTGCGCCGCCGGGTCGGAGTAGAACAGCATGACGGCCGTGGTGTAGTGCTTCAGGTGCCCGTACAGGGCCATGGCGACGCCCAGCTGGGAGTCCGACGGGCTGTCCCGGAAGAAGTAGGGGTCGGTCTGGTGGTCGCGGGCGGTGTCGCCGCCCTGGAACTCGTCGACGATGTGATTGGAATCCAGGATCGGCTCGACGCCGTTGATCTCCTGGGTCTCCGGGCCGATCACGCCGCTTACGTTCTTGGTCAGCGTCTGGTTGGTGGCCGTGACCCCATCGGCGACGTCACAGCTGGTGTCGCCGGTCACCAGCTGAAGCTGGCGGCCGAGGATGCCGCCGGCCGAGTTGATCTCGCTCTTGGCCACCTGGGCACCCTGGAGCATCGCCTGGCCAAGGCTCGCCAGCCGGCCCGTGAAGCAGGAAAGGACGCCGTAGTTGATCGGGCCGGACGAGCTGCTGCCTCCTCCGCTCGAGCTGGAGCTGGAGGACGCGCAGGCGGCCAGCAGGACCGCGGCTGCGCAGGCCGCGACCGGTCTGCTGATCGTGGGAAGTTTCACGCTGGTTCTCCTCTATTCGGTGCGAGCGGTCCAGCGGTGCCCGTGTGCCGTTCCTACGGGTGCCCAGGCCCTCAGGCTCGCCTTAGTCAACTCATGCGGCCGACGTAGAGCTCCACGACGCTGTCGTCGTGAAGCAGTTCCTGTGCGGGACCGTCGAGCCTGTTGCGCCCGAGCACGAGGATGTAGCCCCAGTGCGCATGGCGGAGGGTTCGCCGGGTGTTCTGCTCGACCACGCAGATCCCGACGCCAGTTGAAGCGATTTTCTCGATCTGCTCCCAGAGCGCGCCCTGGAGCAGGGGGGACAGCCCGGCACTCGGCTCATCGAGCAGCATCACGACGGGCTTGAGCATCAGCGCCCTGGCCATGGCGAGCATGGTGCGCTGGCCGCCGCTGAGCATTCCTGCCCGGCGCCGCAGCGACCCGCCGAGGTCGGGGAACAATTCGCAGACTTCGCCGATCCGGGCGTCCACGCCGTGGCGGCGGGTGTACGCCCCCATTTCCATGTTCTCCCGCACGGTGAGGTCGGGAAAGATGTTGGAGACCTGGGGAACATAGCCGAGCCCGCGCTTGACGAGTTTCTCCGGCGGGATGTTCGTGGTTTTCTCGCCCCGGACGTAGGCGTCGCCGCGAGAGACCTTCAGCACTCCGCTCAGTGCTTTGAGCAGCGTGGATTTCCCGGCGCCGTTCGGCCCGACGATGGCGGTGATCTTCCCCGCGCGGACCGTCAGCGAGATGTCCTCGATGATGGGCGGCCCGCCGTATCCGGCGGTCAGCCCGTCGGTGCGCAGCACTACCTCGGGTAGCTCAGTCATGGCTCTGGTCCATCCCGAGATAGGCGTCGACCACCCTGGGGTTGCCGCGCAGACCGGAAAACGGTCCCTGGGCGATGACCTCGCCGAGGTCCATCACCACCACCTGATGGCAGGTTCTCTCGATGAACGGGAGGTTGTGCTCGACCACGACCACGGTGCGGCCCTCCGCCGCGAACTGGCCGACTGCCTCGCCGATCCGCGCGCCGAGCACGGGGTTAACGCCTCCCATCGGCTCGTCCAGGATGATCAGCCGGGCCTCGGCGGCGGCGATGCGGGCGAATTCGAGCAGCCGTTTCTGGCCGCCGCTCAGCCTCACCGCGAGTTCGTTCTTGAGCTCCGCGAGCTGGAAGCGCTCCAGGATGGCCCGGACGGCGGCCCGCTCCGCCCCTTCCTCGCGACGGATCCGGCCGGCGCGGGTCAGCGAGCGCCAGAGGGACTCATCAGCGAACCGGCGCCGCGCCAGCAGGACGTTGTCCATGACGGTCAGGTGCCGCCACTCGCGAGGCGTCTGGAACGTCCGGATCAGCCCGAGCCGGGAGATAACGTCGGGACGTTTGCCGGTGAGCGGCTCGCCGGCGAACCGGACGCTGCCGGAGTCCGGTCGCCCGAACCCGGACACGAGGTCGACGACGGTGCTCTTGCCCGCGCCGTTCGGCCCGATAAGTCCGGTCACCTGACCCTCGGGAACCGAGAAGGTGCAGTTCCGCACCGCGTGGACGCCGCCGAAGGACTTGGTCAGGTTCTCGATCTCGAGCAGCGCGGCGCTCATCCGGCGCCCCCGTCCTCGGCCGCCTGCCCCTCGGGCGCGCCATCGCGCGCGGCGCCGGCGGCGGCCGGCGGGGAAGGGACGCTCGCCACCGCCACCACCGGACCCGGCGACCGCTGGTCGGCCGGTACCGGCTCGCGGTCGAGTCCGGGCCGCTCCCGGAAGAGCCCCTCCGGCCGGAACCGGAGCATCAGGATGATCATGAGGCCGATGAGGATCTGGCGCATCGCCGGGCCGAAGTCCGGCCGCGACGCCGGCGACGGCAGGTACCGGGTGAGCTCGATGAATCCGATATAGACGACGAACACACCGAGGATGACGCCGCGCGGGTTGCCGCGGCCGCCGACCAGGATCGCCGCGTAGATCACCAGGAGTTCCTGCGGGGTCCAGGCCGACGGGTTGAACGCGCTGATAAAGATGGCGAACAGGCCGCCGGTCAGGCCGGCCAGCGCCGCGCCGAACAGGTAGGCGCGGTACTTCGCCCAGAACACCTGCCGTCCGTACGCGGCGGCCGCGCGCTCATCCTCCCGCACCGAGCGCAGCATTCGGCCGAACGGGCTTCGTGACAGCCGCTGCACCAGCAGGTAAGCCAGGAAGAGCAGGACGAGGACGACCACGAGGAACGCGATGCGGTAGCCGTTATAGGTCAGGTTCAGGGCCGTCTGCCCCGGGTTGACCAGCCCGTAGACGCCGTTGTAGCCGTCGAACAGCGGTGTGTAGTTCTCGACGATGAGGTACAGCGCGCTCACCGCGCCCAGTGTCGTCACGGCGAAGTAGATGTCGCGCAGGTTCCGGAGGGCGATGGCCCCGATGACGGCCGCGAGGGCCACCACGACCACCATCGCCAGCAGGATGGAGACCACGACCGGGAGGTGCCAGCCGAGGATGTACTGGACCGGCGGCGTCGGCTTGCCGATCGTGAGCACGAAGGTCAGATAGCTGCCCAGGGCCAGGTACCCGTAGAACGCCAAGTCGAAATCACCGCCCCAGCCCCAGATCACGTCCAGGCCGAGGGCGAGGATGGCGAAGATGCCCGCTTCGGTGACAACGCTGACCCAGTACATCAGGCACGCACTGCTACCGCGCTGCGCCGGACGAACACGCCGTTCGGCCGGAACAGCATGAGCAACACCAGGAGCAGGAAGGCGAACACGAGTTCATAGGCCGAACTGGTGTAGGTGCCGGCGATCTGGAGCACGAGCCCGACGATGAGGGCGCCGCCGAAGGTCGCGTACGGCCGGCCGATGCCCCCGGCCACGGTGGCCGTGATGGTGAGCAGGAGGAAGCTGAAGCCGAGGGTGGGACCGAAGGTGCCCACCGTGTCGGCGAGCACGAAACCCGCGAACCCGGCGACGGCGCCCGCGAGGGCCCAGGTCTGCATGATGATCCGTCGCGCGGGAATGCCGCTCACCTGGGCGAGCGCCCGGTCCTGCGAAATCGCCCGGACCGCCTTGCCGAAACGCGTGCGCTGCAGCAGCAGGTAGATGACGCCGGCGACGGCCAGCGCCGAGATGATCACCTCGATGTCGGAGGTGGTCCAAAGGAACGGCCCGACGTGATGGAGCTTGCCCTGGCCGAAGCCGTAGGTGACGTTGGCCGCTCCGTAGATGATGACGAGCACGTTCTCTACGATGAGCGCGACCCCGAGCGTGGCGATGAAGACCGTGATGGCGCTGCGCCCCCGGAACTGCTCGATGATCCCGGCGTTCAGGGCCAGCCCGGCGGCCGCCCCGGCCGCCGCGGCGATCACGGCGGCGGCCGCGACGTTCTGGTGGAAGATCTTCTGCCCGGAGTAGGCGGCGAAGGCGCCGATGGTGAGGAACTCACCGTGGGCGAAGTTCGCGACCCGGCTGACCGCGTACTCCAGCGTGAACGCGACCGCCGACAGCGACAAGATGGCTGCCGTGGAGAGCCCAATGCCGATGCTCACAAGAAAGGTGGTCATGCCGTCCCTCGGCGCGCTGGGCTGGAGTGACAAACACTAAGTGGCTGAGCCAGTAGCCCGAACGATAATGTTCGCTATCCTTGGGTGTCAACGGTGCAGGAGTGAGGCGGGGCGACACGATGCCAGCCAGTCAGCGGGCCAGCCGGCCGAGTACCGAGGCCCTTCGGGCCCCTGACCGGCGCCGGCTCTACGAGCAGCTCGCCGCCCGGCTGCTCGATTATGTCGAGGTCACCGGCCTGCGGGTGGGTGGCCGCCTGCCATCGGAACGCGATCTCGCCGAGGCGCTGAAGGTCAGCCGGGCCTCGGTCCGGCAGGCCACGATCGCGCTCGAGGTGCGCGGGACGCTGGAAGTACGGCACGGCGATGGCATCTACCTCAGGTCGCTCCCGAACGAGTCAGGCCACGTCATGGAGCTGATGACCCAGCGGCACCGGCTGCCGGCCATCCTGGAGGCCAGGGAGGCGCTGGAGACGCAACTGGCTGCGCTGGCCGCGGCGCGCCGGACCGAGGAAGACGTCGCGGCGATGGGCCGGGCCCTGGACGTCATGGCCGCCGACATCGAGGCGGACGGCTTCGGCGAGGAGGGCGACCGGCTGTTTCATGAGGCCGTCACCCGCGCGGCCCGAAGCCCCCTGCTCGCGGACTTCATGGCCGGCCTCGCGCTGCCGATCAGCGAGACCCGGCACAGCTCACTCGGCGAGCCGGGACGCCCGCCCCGTTCGCTGCGGGCCCACCACCGGATCCTGGAGGCCATCCGGCGCGGGGACGCGCCCGGCGCGCGTCAGGCCATGCGCCGGCACGTGAAGATGGTGGCCGACATCGGGCTGCTCAGGTGGTCAGCCGCTCAGCAGCACGGCGAAGACGCAGGCCTAACGTAAGGAGGATTTCCTTACCGGTTACCGGCCGAGGGATGAGGGTGTCCTTAAGAAAGGGAAGGGCGGGTCAGGTCTTGGCGCCAGTCTGGCTGACAGTAGTCGCGTGGCTCTATCTATCGGTCTGTTTTTGTTTCGCGGGCATCATTGCCTGCGACATTGCCTTTAATCACCGACGTCAGCCGATGGGCGTGATGAATTTCGTCTTCCCGATCACCGCGCTGTACTTCGGCCCGTTCGCGCTCGCCCTGTACTGGCGCTGGGGACGAGCCGCCGCCCGGACGACGATGCCGCCGATGTCCATGAGCCGGGCAGCGGTGTCCCGGGCAGCAGCGGCATCTGCCGACGACCGCATGCAGATGCACGGCGGCCACCAGGCTCATCACGACATGGCCGGCGCAGCCGGACCAGACGGCGCAGCCGGACCAGACGGCGCTGACGAGCCAGCACCGCCGGGCGAGCGGCCCAGGCCATGGTGGGTCATGATGGCCATCGAGGTGAGCCACTGCGGCTCTGGATGCGCCCTGGGCGACGTGATCTCCGAATTCGCGATATTCTGGCTGGCCCTCACGATTGCTGGCGTCACCCTGGGAGCTGAATACGTCGGCGACTACATTCTCGCCCTCGCGTTTGGCATCATCTTCCAGTATTTCGCGATCGCGCCAATGCGCGGCCTCGGGCTGAAGGATGGCCTGATCGCGGCCGCCAAAGCGGACTTCATCTCGCTGACCGCGTTCGAGGTCGGCCTGTTCGGCTGGATGGCGGTCATGGCGTTCGTGCTGTTCCCGGCACCGCACCAGCTCATGCCCAGCTCGGCCGCCTTCTGGCTCCTCATGCAGGTCGGCATGATCATCGGATACTTCGCCTCCTGGCCCGCAAACGTCTGGCTGGTCAACCGCGGCATCAAGGTGCCCATGTGAGCCAACGCCGGAGTGCACCCACCGCTTATCACCCTGCCTAATTGCACATTAATTGCATGACGATCGCCCGCCCCGACAGCGAGCAATTCTCTGCTACGCATGTTCCTGGGCTAGCAGGTCAAGCAGGACCCCGGATGAACTTCGGGCGTGGTGCAGGCAGCGGCGGTAGCTGGCCGCCGGAGCGCTTCTTATGCGGTGAGTCGAGCATCAGGGCAGTTGCTGCGGGCGAGGCCAGAAAAACGCCGATGGTGACCACGATAGCCACCATGAATACTGCCGCGTTATCGGTGAGGAAAGCGGCCAGCCACATGGCTGCCGCAAGCATGATCGCGCATACGGCCGACTTGACGCCCCTGTTCACCGGCGGCCGGGCCTGCGTCCGGGCGGCCTTCTGCGGTGGCTGGGCTCCGATCAGCCCGGCGGGGATGACCGCGGCCAGGTCCGCATAGGTCCGTGCCGCGAACGCCTGGCCGATCCGCGCGTCAAACTCGTCTTTGGTCAGTCGGCTCTGCACGAACGCGGCCTTGAGCACGTCGATTATCTGCTCGCGGTCGGTGTGGGACGCCCGCAGGCGGCCGTGGGCCGCCATGCCGGCTGTCATCTCGGTCTGCGGCCCTGTCATCATGGGCACCTTCTCACGAGCGCGATGTGAGCAAAGCCTATCGCGGCCAGTGCCCGTAGCAAAAATACTCGCAGATGTCAAATTCGGGCGGTGCGTCAAGGCTGGCGAATCCATCCCGTGCGACACGGCAGGCGGCCCTACACGCGGACTGGCTGATCGGCGTCGGGGCGCGGCGGCAGCATCGGACTGCGGGCTTGGCGGATGAGGCTGATGACCTGCGGTGCCTGCGCGAGTGGGGCGCCTGGTCTTCGTGACTTCCAGGGGTTGAGCTGGGCCGATACGGCGATCTTCATTCCGCGTATATCCCGGGAACCGCGACATCAGGCGGCTTCTGGCGGCATATGGCTGCACAGCCGTTCAGCCGAGGGTCAGGGTGTTTGCGCAGCTCAGACGGTGTTTCGTCTGGTCATGGTGGGCGCCCCCAGCAGGATTCGAACCTGCGCTCACGGCTCCGGAGGCCGTTGCTCTCTCCCCTGAGCTATGGGGGCTACGCGACGTGGGAAAGGGTACCAGTCAAAGACCCCTCCCGGACACGCGGCGGCACAGTGCGCGATCACCCGCCAGAAGACGCTACCCTCCTGCAAGTGACGCAGGTTTTGGGACGGGTGCTCGTCGTGGACGACGACGAGGTGATCAGGCGGCTGATCGCCGTCAACCTCCAGCTTGAGGGCTTTGACGTCGAGACGGCGGTGGACGGGCAGGACTGCCTGGACAAAGTGGCGGACATCGCCCCGGATGTCATCACGCTGGACGTGATGATGCCGCGGCTCGATGGCTGGGAGACGGCGATCCAGCTGCGGAAGTCGCCGGAAACCGCCCACATCAAGGTGGTGCTGATCACCGCCCGCGCCCAGGAACACGACAAGGCCAGGGGCAGTCATGTGGGCGCCGACGCGTACCTCACCAAGCCCTTTGACCCGAACGAGATGATCCGCGTGGTCCGCGAGCTGGTCGGCGTCACTTAGGTGATCACCGCCGGGCTGCGGCGCTCAATCCTCGCCGCGGCCGGCACCGAGGATGCCGACCCGCTGCTCCGCCCGGGCCCGGCGCCGGGCAGCTACGCGTCCAGCCTGCCGCTCCGCCTGGCGCGCCCCGGTCAGGACCCCCGCGACCTGGCCGCGGTCCTGGCCGGAAGGCTCGTCCGCGAGCCGCGGATCGCGACCGCGGAGGTGACCGGGCCCGGCTTCCTTACCGTCACCGTCACCCACGACGCGCTGGCCGGCCTCGCGGTGCGGATCGCGCGGGCGGGCCCGGCCTGCGCCGCCAGCGACGCCCTGCGCGGCCGCACGGTGCCTGCCCCGCCGCCGGCCACCCTGGCCGCCGCACCGGGCTGGCCGCAGGCGCGGGCGGCCCTGGCCGCACAGCTGACCACCCGTCTCGCCGCCGCCGCGGGCGCGACCATTATTTTTGATCCCGAACGAGCCGGGTTTCCCGCCCCGGCTCCCCTTTCACTCACCCTGCCAACCGCCTTGCCCGGCGGCGGCCCCGTGGCGGAGGCCGCCACCTACGCCGGGGAAGACGCGGTTCGGTTCGCGCTCGCCCGGATGCCGCCCGGTGGCCCGGAATCGGCCCACGCGGCCCCGGAGGCGGCGGTTATCGCGCGGCACGTGCTGGCCAATCCCGCCTATGCTGTTCAGTACGCGCATGCCGCCGCTGCCGCCGTGCTGCGCTGGGCCGCCGCGCTGGGGACCAGGCCAGCCGGGTTCCGGCCGCGCCTGCTCGCCGAACCGGGGGAGCTGGCGCTGCTCGACGCGTTGTCCTGGCTCCCGGAACGGGTGGCCGTGGCAGCGCGCCGCGGGCGGCCCGATGAGTTCGCCGGGTACCTGGAGGAGCTGGCAGCGCGGACGATTGACACCATGAGCACTACCAGCTTCACGAAAATACCGGACATCACCAGCGAAAGACTGTGGCTGGCGGACGCGGCGCGAACCGGGCTCGCCGCCGGCCTCGGGCTGCTCGGGGTCGGCGCGCCCAGCCGCCTGTAGGCCGCTCGCTACGAAGGGAACCGCATGAGCCGTGTCGCGCACCCGGCCGGGCCACGCCATGGTGACGTGCTGCCCGCCGACCATCCGCCCGCCGCGCCGGAGGACCTGAACGCGCTGTACCCCGGGATCTGGCCGCGCGGCGCCCGGCGCTGCGGCGGCGTGCTGACGCTCGGCGGGATGGACGTGCGGGATCTGGCGGCCGAGTTCGGCACGCCGCTGTACGTCTGCGACGAGGAGGACGTCAGGTCGCGCTGCCGCGACTACCTGGAGGCATTCGGGCCGGACGGCCGGGTGTTCTACGCCGCGAAGGCGTTCTGCTCCCGGGCGATGCTGCGCTGGGTGAGCTCCGAGGGCCTCGGCATCGACGTCTGCACCGGCGGCGAGCTCGAGGTGGCGCTGTCGGCCGGGGTGCCGCCCGAACAGATCACGCTGCACGGCAACAATAAGACGCTCGATGAGCTCTCTCGCGCGGTCTGGGCCGGGGTGGGCCACATCGTCGTGGACTCGTTCGAGGAGATCGCCCGGCTGGCGTATCTCACCGAGGGAGCAAGCACCCGCCCCAGCGTCCTGGTCCGGGTCACCACCGGGGTGGAGGCGCACACCCACGAGTTCATGGCGACCGCGCACGACGACCAGAAGTTCGGCTTCTCGCTGGCCTCGGGGGCCGCCGACGAGGCGGTGCGGCGGGTCATCGCCTGCCCGGGCCTGTCGTTCGCCGGGCTGCACTCGCACATCGGCTCGCAGATCTTCGATACGGCCGGCTTCGAGGTGGCGGCGCACCGGGTGGTCGGGCTGGCGGTCAGGGTCCGCGACGAGCACGGCATCGAGATCGCCGAGCTTGACCTCGGCGGCGGGTTCGGCATCGCCTACACCGAGGAAGACGACCCCCCCGAGGTCAAGGAACTCGCCCAGAGCCTGCGCGACATCGTGGACGGGCAGTGCCGGGCCGCCGGGCTGAGACGGCCCCGGCTGACCGTCGAGCCGGGCCGCGGGATCGTCGGGCCGTCGACCGTGTCGCTGTACACGGTGGGCACGATCAAGGACGTGGACGGGCTGCGGACCTACGTCAGCGTGGACGGCGGGATGAGCGACAACATCAGGACCGCGCTGTACGACGCCTCCTACGCGTGCGCGCTGGCCTCGCGCGCCTCGTCGGCCCCGCCGATGTTGTCCCGGGTGGTGGGCAGGCACTGCGAAAGCGGTGACATCGTGGTGCGGCACGCGTACCTGCCGTCCGATCTCGCCCCCGGCGACCTGCTGGCCGTGCCGGCCACCGGCGCCTACTGCCGGTCGCTGGCCAGCAACTACAACCACGTCTCGCGTCCGGCCGTGGTCGCGGTCAGCGCGGGCGCGGCCCGGACCATCGTCCGCCGCGAGACCCTTGATGACCTGCTGAGCCTGGATGTTGGATGAACCAGCCCCTCCCTACCCTCAAGGTCGCTCTGCTCGGATGCGGTGTCGTGGGGTCCGAGGTGGCCCGCCTGCTGACCGAGCAGGCCGATGACCTCGCCTTGCGCGTCGGCGCCCGGCTGGAGCTGGCCGGGATCGCGGTGCGGCGGGTCGGGCACCGGCGGGCCGCCGCGATCGACCGCTCGCTGCTCACCGCGGACGCGCATGCGCTGGCCACCCGGCCCGATGTCGATATCGTGGTCGAGGTGATCGGCGGCATCGAGCCGGCCAGGTCGCTGCTGCTCGCCGCGCTGAAGGGCGGCAAGCCGGTGGTCACCGCGAACAAGGCCCTGCTCGCCGAGAACGGCGCGGAGATCTTCGGGGCGGCCCGCGAGTACGGGGCCGACCTGTACTACGAGGCCTCGGTGGCCGGCGCCATCCCCCTGCTGCGGCCGCTGCGCGAATCGCTGGCCGGGGACACCGTGCACCGCGTGCTCGGCATCGTCAACGGCACCACCAACTTCATCCTGGACCGGATGGACTCCTCCGGCGCGGGCTTCGCCGAATCCCTGGAGGAAGCGCAGGCGCTCGGCTACGCCGAGGCCGACCCGACGGCGGACGTGGAGGGCTTCGACGCGGCCGCCAAGGCGGCCATCCTGGCCAGCCTGGCCTTCCACACCCCGGTGACCGCGGCGGACGTGCACCGCGAGGGCATCACCGAGGTCACCGCCACCGACATTCTGAGCGCCCGGGCGCTCGGCCGGGTGGTGAAGCTGCTCGCCATCTGCGAACGGTGCGACGGCGGCGTCTCGGTCCGGGTTCACCCCGCGATGATCCCGCGCTCGCATCCGCTCGCCTCGGTCAGCGAGGCGTACAACGCGGTGTTCGTCGAGGCGGAGTCGGCCGGCCGCCTGATGTTCTACGGCGCTGGCGCCGGCGGCACCCCGACCGCGAGCGCCGTGCTCGGCGACATCGTCGCCGTGGCCAGGAACCGGCTGGCCGGGACGCGCGGCCCGGACGCGTCCACCTACGCCGGGCTGCCGGTCATGCCGATGGGGGAGACGCTCACCCGCTATCACGTCTCGCTCGACGTGGACGACAAGCCCGGCGTGCTGGCCCCGGTGGCCGAGGCGTACGCGCGGCACGACGTCTCCATCGAGGCGGTCCGCCAGGCCAGCCGGGGCCAGGAGGCCCAGCTGGTGATCGTGACGCACACCGCGCGGGACGCGGCGCTCGCCGCGACCGTCCGCGAACTCGAAGCGCTGCCGGTCGTCCGCGCCGTCGCCAGCGTGATGCGCGTGGAGGGCGAGGAGGAGTGATTCCTGTGACTGAGCCGCAGAATCTAGGCAGACGCGCCGGGGTGCACTGGCGGGGCGTGATCGCCGAATACCGGGACCGGCTGCCGGTCACCGAAGCCACGCCGGTGATCAGCCTGCGCGAGGGCGGCACCCCGCTGCTGCCCGCCCCGGTCCTGTCCGCCCGCACCGGCTGCGAGGTGTACCTCAAGGTGGAGGGCGG
>WNFD01006625.1_pt1 | contig 15688 bp, 20 predicted proteins | sample 5400491 | NCBI WGS metagenome assembly WNFD01 (sample SAMN13153343, study PRJNA577476) | soil metagenome | isolation source: 120 cm saprolite under Douglas fir tree site 2 hole 2 replicate 2 | place: USA:California | collected 2015-04-18 | reverse complement strand
CTGGTCTCGGTGGTAGCAATCGGAGTCTCCTTCATCGCCACCCTCTACCCCTCCTGGTCCGCGGGAAGAACCCTCCCCGCCGAATCCCTCCGCTACGAATAGCTCCAGATTATGCGCCGCATCCTATTTGCCGTGTCATCCTGAGCGAGGATTGTGCTTCGCGAAGCGAAGCACAACCGCAGTCGAAGGATCCCTTTCACCTTCCGCCACGATTGCCCACGCAAGGCATTTCCATGCGCGCCTTTTACTTTTCGTATTTCTTCAATGCGCGAACGGAACTTTCTTCCCGCCACATCCGTACAGTTAGCTAGAGAGAAAAAACAGGAGGTCTCCTATGCTAACTTTCCTCCTCTGGTGCATCCTCTTCGTAGTCTGCTGGCCGCTAGCAATCCTGGCGCTGATAGCCTACCCGTTCGTCTGGCTCCTTCTGCTTCCGTTCCGCATCGTAGGCGTCGCAGTCCACGGAGTCCTCGAGATCATTTACCTCGCCATCACGCTCCCCTTCCGCCTTCTAGCCGCGCCGTTCCGGATCTAGTGGCCCGAGACCAAGCTGCGATCAGGCAACCTGCGATAGACTCTGCGTATGCGATTTATCAAGAAGATGGCGATTGCCCTTGGCCTTGTTTGCCTCCTGTTTTCAATCGTGCTCGCAATGGTCCGGAAACACAGGCCCTTGGGCAAAGCTCCCACTATCCAATTTCCATCAGCAGTGTCTCAGACAACGAAAATTCAACTGCTGAAGGATGATTTCAGCATCATCAGTGACGTGAGCGCTCTGCCGCCAGCGGTCTTGGAAACATTTAAGGAAACAGGAGGTTCCCGGTTGGTCCTGGCAAACCGCGGCGCAACCTTCAATCCCGGTGACGTTATTTGGGATGCGAGTGTGCCTCAGAAACGCCTAATATTTGCTGGAGTGTCGAAGGACAAGTGTTTGGTGCACTATGAGCGAGGCGGCCGTGGCCACAGCTACATCGTCGAGGTATTTGAACTGGGCGCAGGCGCCGAGGCTCGACCGCTCTGGTTCGGCTATTGCCGTCAGCCAGCAGACGATATGAAAGAACTACGGTCCGAGGTTACGAGCGGCGGATGCTCGTGATGCTTTATTGAAATCCCTCAACTCTCCATCACCTTCAACCCCTCACTCACCACCAGCCTCGCCTCGGTCGCCCGCTGCACATCCTCCGCCGTCAGCCCCGGAGCCACTTCCTGCAGCACCAACCCTCGCTCCGTCACCCGGATGTACGCCATCTCCGTCACAATCGTATCCACCACACCCACGCCCGTCAGAGGCAGCGTGCACTTTTTCAAAATCTTCGGAGCGCCTTCCCGCGTCGTGTGCTCCATCGCCACCACCACGCGCCGCGCCCCCGCCACCAGGTCCATCGCCCCGCCCATCCCCTTCACCATTTTCCCTGGGATCATCCAATTCGCCAGGCTCCCCGACTCATCCACTTCCATCGCCCCCAGCACGCTCAAATCCACGTGCGCCCCGCGAATCATGGCAAACGAATCCGCGCTCGAAAAATAAGACGTCCCCGCCATCTCGCTCACGGTCTCCTTCCCAGCATTAATCAGGTCGCAGTCCTCCTCACCCTCCACCGGATAAGGCCCAATCCCCAGCATCCCATTCTCGGACTGAAGCACAACTTCCATCCCCGGCGGAACACAATTCGCCACCAGCGTGGGCATCCCAATCCCCAAATTCACATAAAACCCATCGCGCAACTCGCGCGCAATCCGCCCCACAATCCTCTCGCGCTTCTCCACGTCTTTTCCCGGCTTGTTCTGAGCAGTCACCGTTCCTCCATGTCGCCTTGCGCTGGCTCACTCGGTTGGACAACTTGCCATTCGTTCCCTTGAACTCCGAATTCCCACTCTGCTTGATGGACGGCTTCTTTGAGCGTGCTGTGATATGTGTCAGCCATCGATCCATCTTCACAAATGTGGAGCAGATAGTACCCCTGGTCTCCAGGATACCTGGCTATCTCCAACCTGACAAAAGGCGGAAACTCTCGTTCACCCCTGGCATCTCTTATCGCATGCCGGGTCCGCCCGGGACGCAAGTGGTTCGCACCAAGCGTAGTCCTCATCGTGGTCAGAAACGCGCTCATTCTCTTCACTCGGAACTAGGTACTAGCTCCCGCCCTTCCTCACCGTCCGCTTCTCAATCCTCTTCTCAAACATCTCCCCCTGAAAAATCCTCTTCACATACACCGACGGCGTATGCACCAGATCCCCATCCAACTCTCCCGCCTCCACTAAATGCTCCACTTCTGCAATCGTCACCTTCGCCGCCGTCGCCATAATAGGATTAAAATTCCGCGCCGTCTTTCTATAAACCAAATTCCCCATCCGGTCGCCCCTCCACGCCTTCACAAAAGCGAAGTCCGCTTTCAAAGCCTGTTCCATCACATACATCCGCCCCTCAAACTCTCGCGTCTCCTTCCCTTCCGCCACAATCGTGCCCACTCCAGTCGGCGTGAAAAAGGCTGGAATTCCCGCCCCTCCGGCTCGAATCCGCTCAGCAAAAGTTCCTTGCGGCACCAGATCAAGCTGAATCTTTCCCGCCAGCACCATCGATTCCAGCAGCTTGTTTTCTCCCACGTAAGTTCCAATATGCCGCCGAAGCTGTCCCGCCGCCAGCAGCAGCCCGACGCCGTATCCATCCACCCCCGCATTATTGCTGATGGTCGTCAGGTTCTTCGATCCCTTCCGCACCAGCGCGCGAATCAGATTCTCCGGAATCCCGCACAGCCCAAACCCGCCCAGCATAATGACCGACCCATCGCCCACATCGCGCACCGCTTCATCCGCGCTCCCCACCACCTTATTCATAGCGTCCGCATTCTAAACGAATTTCATTCTGTCATCCTGAGCGAAGGTTGTGCTTCGCGAATGCGAAGCATAACCGCAGTCGAAAGCCTGCCCTGCGCGAAGCCGAAGGGGACCCCTCACGGCCCGCACGACCACAAGCTCCAAAAGGAATTTCCAAGACGCGCTCAATCTGCGCGCCCCCAGTGTGAAACTACTCCTTCTTCCCCACATTCTTCTTCAGCCCATGCGCCCGCTCAAATTCCTCCGCCAGCGCCCGCGTCGAAAGATTCTCCCGGATATGCGCCAACCGCTGCTCCACCTTAAACAGCGCATCCTCTAAATTCTTCTTGTTGCTTATCGCAATATCCCGCCACATCGAATACGGACTCGCCGCAATCCGCGTCATCTCCTGCAGCGCCCGCCCGCCAGCGGGCAGCAGCGGTGCGTCCTCGCCAAACTCCTCCACCAGCGCCGCCGCCAAAGCCGTCGAAATCATTTGCGGCAGATGACTGATCCACGCACACAGCCGATCGTGATCCTCCGGAGGCAGCATCGCAATGCGCGCCCCAATCTGGTCGATCCATCCCGCAAACTCTGCAAACAATCCTTCATTCAGATTCTGTCCCGGCAGCGGCGTCAAAAACCAAACCGCATTGTGGAATAAGTCGGCGTCCGCATAATCCACTCCGCTGTGTTCCTTCCCCGCCATGGGATGCCCCGCCAGAAATCGCTGCCCCGCATTCTTTCCGAACACCTGCAGCGCCCGCTCCGCCACCGCCGCCTTCGTGCTTCCAACATCCGTCAGCAACGTGGTGGCCGGAAGTCCCGGACCCAGGCGTCCAATCAAATCAATAATCCCCAACACCGGCGTCGCCAGCATCACCAACTGGCTCCCCCGCACCGCATCCATGGGCTCGACAAACCCATTGTCGATCACCCCGCGCATCTTCGCCTTCTTCAGCGCCGACTCCCGGTCGCACCCCACAATCCGCCCCGCAAACCGCCGCTTCCTCATGGCCAGCGCAAACGACCCGCCGATCAGCCCCGTCCCAATAATCGTGATTTGCCGAATCGCCATAGAAAAGAATTGAGTAATTGGGTAATTTTATGATTGGGCAATTTAACCCAGAAAGCACGGGGGTTTTTCAATTACCAAATTACAAAATTGCCCAATTACCCAATGGATCTTCCCACCGCCGGCGCAATCATCCGCAACTCATCCATCAGCTTGGCAAACTGTTCCGGAAACAAAGACTGCGCACCATCCGACCACGCCTTATCCGGACTGCAATGCACTTCAATCAGCAGCGCATCCGCCCCCGCCGCCACCGACGCCCGCGCCATCGGCGCAACCTTATCGCGCCGCCCTGTCCCATGCGACGGATCAGCCGTCATCGGCAAATGCGACAGCTTATGAATAATCGGAATCGCCGAAATATCCATCGTGTTCCGCGTGTAAGTCTCAAACGTTCGAATCCCGCGCTCGCACAGAATCACTTCATAATTCCCGCCCGCCATAATGTATTCCGCCGACAGCAGCAGCTCTTCCAACGTCGCCGCAATTCCCCGCTTCAGCAGCACCGGCTTGCGCACCTTTCCCAGTTCGCGCAGCAGATTGAAATTCTGCATGTTGCGCGCTCCCACCTGCAGAATGTCCACATACGGCAGCATCATCGGAATCTGCGAGATCTCCATCACCTCGCTGATCACCAGCAACTTGAATTTTTCTCCCGCTTCGCGCAGCAATTTCAGCGCATCCTCTCCATGCCCCTGAAAAGAGTAAGGAGAGCTTCTAGGCTTGAACGCCCCACCGCGCAGCACGCGCGCCCCTGCCTTCGCCACCGCTTCCGCCGTGGTAAAAAGTTGTTCCCGCGTTTCTACCGTGCAAGGTCCCGCCATCACCACCACTTCGTTCCCGCCAATACCAATTCCATTGGCCAGCTTGACGATCGTTCCCTCGGGACGAAAACTCTTCCCCGCAAGCTTGTATGGAGAACTAATGCGGTGGACCTCCTGCACCCCCGGCAGCACCTCCAGGTTGCGGATATCAAAATCAATTCCCGCTCCCACCGCGCCCAGCACGGTTTGCCGGGCCCCGGTTGAGCGGTGCACCTCAAACCCCATCTTCACCAGATGCTCAATCACCTGCTGAATCTGTACCTCATCCGCCATGTCCTGCATCGCGACAATCATAAGAAAACCTTCGGCTCTCAGCTGCCAGTCATCACTTTCAGTGTTTAGCTGAAAGCTGAGAGCTGATGGCTGAGAACTGCTCTCAATCATTCACATCCGAATCCAACTCCGTCTCCGCCTTCGCCGCATCCGCCTTCGTTCCAAGCCCTTCCTTCTGAACATTCCGCATCACATCCATGATCCGCTCAAAAATCCGCACCAGATCCTTCCCCGGCAGCGGACCTCGATTCATCTCCTGCACATTCTCAAACACAATCCGCTCTCGCTCCGGCTCGTAAATGGGCAAAGAAGTATTCCGCTTCAGCCGCCCAATCTCCACCGCTGCCCGCGCCCGCTCGCTCAGCAGCTCCACCAGCCGCCGGTCAAGCTCATCAATCTTCTTTCGCCAATCCGCAATATCCATGAGATCCCATTCAATCTTGTCATCCTGAGCGAGGATTGTGCTTCGCGAATGCGAAGCACAACCGCAGTCGAAGGATCCCTCTTACAATCGCAGCACCACCGCCCTCGCAAGGGGTTTCCATCACCGTCCAGATTTTTCTTTTCCTGGGATGAAGCTTACTCAAACACTCGCTAAGCTCGCATCCGTCAGCTTCCTCACAAACTTCCCCACAGCCGCCGCTTCCCGCCCCCGATTCCGCTCAATCGTCTCGACAATAGCGCTGCCCACCACTACCGCATCCGCAAATTTTCCGACTTCCGCAAACTGTTCCGCATTTGAAATCCCAAATCCCACCGCGACCGGCAACTTGGTCACGCGACGCAACCGCCGCACCAATTTCTTCGCGTCATCAGCCAACTGCTGCCGCGCCCCTGTCACTCCCGTACGCGACACCGCATATACAAACCCTCGCGACGCTTCCGCAATCCGCTTCAGCCGTGCATCCGGACTGGTCGGCGCCGCCAAAAACACCGGCGCCAAATCATTCGCCTTCATCGCCCGCAAGTATTCATCAGCCTCTTCCACCGGCAAATCCGTTACCAGCACCCCATCCACGCCGGCATGCCGCGCCACCATGCAGAATTTCTCCATCCCCATCCGCAATATCGGATTCAAATACGAAAACACCACCAGCCCCGTCGACTGCGCATGCTGCCTGACTTCCGCCGCCAACGTCAACACCTGCGCAAGACATGTCCCGTTCCTCAAAGCCCGCTCGCTCGCCCGCTGAATCACCGGACCATCCGCCACCGGATCGCTGAACGGCACTCCCAACTCAATCACATCCGCTCCCGCCTCAATCGCAGCCAGCACCACCGCCCGCGTCGTCGCAAGATCCGGATCGCCGCAAGTCACATACACCACCAGCCCTGGCCTTTTATAAAAAGAAAGAGGCATAGTATGAAATCGATTGGTCTAGATTTACCCTGCGAACCCCTGTGTCCCCTGTGTCAAAGATTTTGACTTTTTCCTTCCAACGAAAGCGATTCCCGCATGATCCCAATATCCTTATCCCCGCGCCCGGAAACATTCACAATCACCACCTCCGACTTCTTCATCTTGGGCGCGCGCTTCACAAGCTCCGCCACCGCATGCGCCGACTCCAAAGCCGGAATAATCCCCTCCGTCCGCGCCAGCAAAGTCGTCGCCTCCAGCGCCTCCGCATCCGACGCCGGAACATACTCCGCCCGCCCCGCATCTCTCAACGCCGCATGCTCCGGCCCAATCGACGGATAATCCAGTCCCGCCGAAACCGAATGCGTATTCGCAATCTGCCCAGCCGAATCCTGCAGCACGTAAGAATAAGTCCCCTGCAAAACTCCCGGCGATCCTCCCCGAAACCGCGCCGCATGTTGGCCCAGCGCTTCGCCGCGCCCGCCCGCCTCCACTCCAATCAAGCGAACCTTCTTATCCTTTATGAACTCGTAGAAAATCCCGATCGCATTCGATCCTCCACCCACGCAAGCAATCACCGCGGCCGGAAGTTTCCCTTCCGCCTTCAAAATCTGAGCCCGCGCCTCGCGCCCAATCACGCGATGAAAATCCCTAACCATCGTCGGATACGGATGCGCGCCCAACACGCTCCCCAACAAATAATGTGTAGTCCGCACATTCGTGACCCAGTCGCGCATCGCCTCGTTGATCGCATCCTTCAACGTCCGCGACCCCGCATCCACCCCGCGCACCTCCGCCCCCAGCAACCGCATGCGGAACACATTCAGTTCCTGCCGCCGCATGTCCTCCGTCCCCATGTACACCACGCACTCAAAACCCAGCAGCGCGCAAACCGTCGCCGTAGCCACGCCATGCTGCCCAGCCCCAGTCTCCGCGATCACCCGCCGCTTGCCCATGCGCTCCACCAGCAGCGCCTGTCCCAGACAGTTATTGATCTTGTGCGCCCCGGTATGCAGCAAATCTTCCCGCTTCAAATAAATCTTCGCCCCGCCCAGCTTCTGCGTCAGCCGCCGCGCAAACGTCAGCGCCGTAGGCCGCCCCGCATAAGTCCGCAACAACTCCTCCAACCTCTTCCGAAACTTCGGATCGCGCTTCGCCCTCTCATACTCGCGCTCCAGTTCCTCGAGCGCCGCCATCAACGTCTCCGGCACGTACCGCCCGCCATAAACCCCAAACCGTCCCGCCTCATTACTTTTCTTATCTGCACTTTTTTTATCTGTCATCCCGAGCGCAGCATTACCTTTGCGAAGCAAAGGTGATGCGAAGTCGAGGGACCTGCTTTTCCTCGCCGGGTGCCCCACTCTAGCCGCGTTCTTTGCGGCAAGGGTGGGGATTTTTACCTTCATTTTCGTTCTCGGAACCGTCGCCATTCTCAGTTACCGTTGTCACTCACCAATTTAAACTTTGTCATTCCGAACCGGCGAAGCCGGAGAGGAATCTGCGGTCCCCTCTCCCGGCAAATAACCCGCCCGCTATACCGTCCGCTTCCGCAACCGTGGAAGAGCGGCGCTTCAGCGCCGCGTAAAGCACGCAAAGAAACCGGGCTTTAGCCCCCGGCGCTCAAGTATTTGTCCGCCGCCCGCACCGCCTTCATAAATGCCCGCACCTTCTCCGGGTCTTTCTTGCCAGGTCGAACCTCTACTCCCGACGCCACATCCACTCCCCAAGGCTTCAGAAATTGGACCGCCCAGCCGACGTTTGCCGGCGTTAGCCCTCCCGCGATGATCACAGGATGTTGGGACCCGATTGCAGAAACAAACGAGTGTGCCTCTCCCCAGGCAAATGTCTTCCCAGTACCGCCGCGCTCTTCTCGCGTGCCAGAGTCAAGCAAAATTCCCGCCAGATTCGGAAAACCGCTGAAGGTGACAAAAACATTGCCTTGCCTCCATCTGCGCACGATGTCTATTGCTGGCAAGCCAAAAAAGGCATCTCGATTGACTGAGTATTTCTCGGGGCTCTGATACTCATCTCCATGAAACTGCACCGCCGTCAACCCGACCTCCACAGCGATTGCCGACACTTTCTCCGGCAGCTCGTTTACAAAGACCCCGATCTTATCCACACTCTCCGGCAACTTCTCCACAATCTCCCGCGCCGCCTCCACCCCAATATTCCGCGCACTCTTCTCATAAAACACAAACCCCACCGCATCCGCCCCGGCTTCCACCGCCACGACTGCGTCCTCCAAATTCGTCATCCCGCAAATCTTCACCCAAGTCATCTCACGCCATCCGTCATTAAGACCTTGTCATCCTGAGCGAAGCAAGAGCTTCGCGAAGCGAAGTGCTTGCGGAGTCGAAGGACCCCTCGCAAGTCAGCGCTACCGGCGGCCCAACTAGGAGTTCTCACGCAGACTCTCACCGCGCGCTAGGCACTCGCAACTCGGCACTCGCAACCAAAGAACGCAGTGCCTCTCCCGGCCGCTCCGCCCGCATCAGCGTTTCCCCAATCAAAAACGCGTCATACCCTGCCGCCCGCAGCCGCGCAATATCTTCTCCCGACTGAATGCCGCTCTCCGCCACCGTCACCGCGCTCTTCGGCAGCAAATCCGCCAGACGGAACGCCGTCTCTACATCCACCTTGAACGTCCGCAAATCGCGCGTGTTGACCCCAATCAGGTCGCACCCAGCATCCAAGGCCCTCTGCAACTCTTCTTCATCATGCACTTCGCACAAAACGTCCAACTCTCTCTCGCGTGCGCCCCGTGCCAGGGCCTGCAACTCAGTCGGCGATAAAGCCGCAACAATCAGCAGCACCGCATCCGCCGAATTCGCCCGCGCCTCCAGCAACTGAAATTCATCCACAATAAAATCTTTGCGCAGGCAAGGAATTTTCACCGCCGCTGAAGCCATCCCGAGATTCCCCAGCGACCCCTGAAAGAACTCTTCATCCGTCAGCACCGAAAGCGCCGCCGCTCCCGCCGCCTCCAGTTCCTGCGCCAACTCCTCCACCCGAAACTCCGCCCGGATCAATCCCTTCGATGGCGACGACTTCTTCAACTCCGCAATCACCGCCACGCCAGATCTATTCTTCTCCTCAAGCCGCCGCCGAAACCCGCGCGGCACATGCAGTTCGGCCCGCCTCTCCAGGGCGCGCCGATCCGCCGCACCTCTCGCCTCGGCCACCTTCCTGCGAGTCGAGCTGACAATCTGATCGAGGGAAACAGGCATAACGAGTCTCTGAATTATACGGTAAGGAAGCTTGGCCAATCGGGAGAAGCGCCGGGCGCGGATCTTACTGCGGCCGACTGGTCATGCTCCTCTCGCGAACTCCGCGCGGCATTTCTCAGTGCCCTCTGCGATTTAGGATTTGGAGTTGCGCCCCTGCGCGTTCGCTTCCCCGACCACTCGCATCTTGTTCGCAGAATAAGGACGCCCCTTCAGGTTCCTTTCAGCTTCCCTGTGTACCCTCGATCTCAGAAGCGGCCTTCCCCCATCGCTCGCTCCTATCGGAGATCAGCATGAGAGTCCTACACTTTTTCGCGATCACCGTGATTGCCGTCACGGTTTACACGGTTCCCGCCCCCGCTCAGGAGCATGAGAAAAAGATCAACCGGTCCGATCTCCCGCCCGCCGTCGAAAAGACCGTCGTCGCCAACACGCAGGGTGCAACCGTTCGCGGCTTCAACCAGGAAAAGGAAAATGGCCAGACCTACTACGAAGCCGAGCTAACCGTGAACGGCCATAGCAAAGATATCCTGATGGACGCAGCCGGCGCCATCGTCGAAGTCGAAGAGCAAGTCGATTTCGCTTCCTTGCCCGCCGCCGTTCAGGGCGGACTGCAAGCCAAAGCTGGCACTGGAAAGCTCGGCAAGGTCGAGTCCATCACCAAACACGACGAATTGGTGGCCTACGAGGCAAAAGTAACGACCAATGGCAAGCGTTCCGAAATCCAGGTAGGCCCGGACGGCAAGCCTTTAGATCACGAGGAATGACGTCAAGTTCGTGTGGGCGCGGGCGACTCGCCCGCGCAATCCCGGCGCAGATCAATTTAAATTCGTATCAGGTTAAATTCGTATCAGGTTAGTTAGATTCGTATCAGGTTAGATTCGTATCAGGGCATCGCTTCAGCGATGCCGAAATGCCGCGTACCGGCCGCGCCTTCAGGCGCCCGTTAAGTTTCACCGCTCATCGGCAGACCGCCTCAATCTCCTTATAAGGCTTCTCCGCATGCTCGGGATATTTAATCTGCTTCACCTGCATCCACTGGTCCAGCAACGTACCCGCATCATGCAACCCCACATCCGGATCGCCTTCATACGCCGCATCGCTCTCCGCCTCCTCCAGCGTCACCAGCTTGAATCCTTTTTTCTTCAGCAGATCCAGCGCCTCCGGCAGAATCGCGCTGCTGAACGCTCCCAGATGCATCAGCAACACATGATTGATGTCATGCCCATAAATCAACTTTGCCTGCTCCCGCCCCAAGTCAAGAAACTCTGAAGCGGTACTCAAATAGCTCGACCGCAACCACTCAATCGCCTTCTTATCGTTCTTCTCCGCGCACCGCGCATACGCCGTGTTCCATAAGTAGTCCTCCCAATCGAGGCTCACCTGCGCAATCCTGTACCCGCGCGCCTTCAAATAGGCCCGCACCTCCCGCCGCTTCTCCACCGTGTCTCCCTCGCGCAGATACGGATAACGCAACCAGTGCCAGTTATCCTTCGCCTCCAGCAACTCCAGCGCCGGCTCGTTCTCTTCGATCTCCCGCTCAAAGGCCTCCGCCGTGTTCTGCTCCATATCCATGTGCGCGTAGGTATGATTGCCCACCGGCTCCGCTGCCGCCCATAATTTCAGCGCCTCCGCTCCGTCCGCATTCCCTTCCAGCTTCTTCGCATTCACAAATCCATACACCGGAGGCACGTGCCGCTTCTTCAAAATCGCCAGCACACTTCTCGCAGTCTCCGCACGCGTCACTCCTGGCGGCAGCAATCCGTTCAGCGGCAAATCGTCCATCGTGATCGCCACCTTCTGCGCCGCACATATCCCGGCAAGCTGCAGAGACAGCGCGGATAGTAGGACGCTCTTCCAGCAAAACAAGCCCGGCAGTTTTTTCATGAACCCCCACACCGTTGCCGGTACATGGACCTGAACCATGCGCGTCTGCCAATTCCGCCACGATGGCAATCTGGAACTTGCTATGCAGCGGCGGCCCCAGGGCCGCCGTGTCAGGAAGACCAACCTTTTATTTTACAGCCCCGCCACCGCCTGTCAAACCGCCGCGCAACCTGCTCGTAGGTCTGTGTGTCTCTCTGCCCATGTGGCGACAACCGCCCATGGCGCGCCCTACCCCAGCTTCGCCGTCATTGAAATCTTCGCGTTCAGCACTTTCGATACCGGGCAGCCCTTCTCCGCCGCTTCCGCATATTTCTGGAACGCCGCCGCATCCGCTCCCGGAACCTTGCCCACAACATCGATGTGGCTCGATGTAATGGTCCACCCCGAATCCTGCTTCTCCATCGTCAAAGTCACGTTCGTGTTAATGCTGTCCGGCTTCAGATTCGCGCCCCCCAGTTGCGCCGATAGCGCCATCGAAAAGCAAGCCGCATGCGCCGCCGCAATCAATTCCTCCGGATTCGTTCCCGGCCCATTCTCAAACCGCGAAGTAAACGAATACTGCGTATCCTTCAGCACCCCGCCCGGAGCCGAAATCGTCCCCTTCCCATCCTTCAGTCCGCCCTTCCACACTGCGCTGGCCTTGCGTTCCATCGCTCTCTCCTCATCATGATCAAGAAATCAAATCCTCGAACATTGTAGTCGGAGACCGCTCCCTCTGTCAGAAGACGCCCTACCCTGTGTTTCCCTGTGCCCCCTGTCTTTAAGGCCTTGAATTTCCCGTTCAATAAAAATCCGAGCAGCTCAAATAAAATCCGCACTGCGGACAGCTCAACTTGCACCGCCTCTCCTTCAACTCCGCCGAGCAGTTCGGGCAAAACCGCTCCGGATGCCCCGCCCCGCCCGCCGCTTCCCCCCGCTTCTCTTCTGCCCGATCGCTCGGCGCCTGTCCGTTCATTCTCATCCGCGCAACATACCCCTGCCCGGCTCCGCCCACAAGTGGAAAACCATCTTCCTCTCCTAGTGTTCCACCCAAGCTCGTCTCCCGCCAAATTTTTATTCCTCGGTTCACAATTCTTTTCTTCTTCCACAGCCTCCTTTTGCGCTAGAATGCTTCTGCACTTGAGAGTGAAGTCCATCTGGCCGTGGACGCCGCTCTTGGCCTTCCCCCAGGAGGTAGTAGATGTACCAGCCATATCCGAGTTCCTTAGCGGACTCTCGTCCGTTTCTGGACGTCTCGTCCCTGATTCGCAACCTTGCTCAGGATTTTGTCACTTCGTTCAACACCGGAAACTATGATCAAGCCGGCGCCCTCTTCGCCCAGGACGGCGCATTCATGGTCCCGCACTACGACCCAGCCTACGGTCCCAAGGCCGTCGAGCGCTTGCTCCGCGAGTTCGCCGACGCCGGATATGGAGATCTCCGCCTTGAAACCTCGCGCGTTGAAACTTCCGGCGATCTCGCCATGGAAATTGGCCGCTACACCGTCGCCATCCTCCAGCCCGACGGCACCATCCTCGCCGACCGCGGCAAATACGTAAAAGCCTGGCGCCGTTTGGGTGCCTGGCTCATCGTCGCCGATTGCTGGAGCAGCAACCTGCCGCTCCAGCACTAACCGCCTCGGTCGTCTCGGTCGTCCAAACACCTTGTCATTCCGAGCGCAGCGAGGAATCTTGGTTTTCTGTCTCCCACTCCTCCCTTTCCCACTCCTCCCCCACACAAGCCTGGATCGTCAACCCCGTCTCCCGCAACAAATGCCACGCCTCCCGATACTCTCCATACTTCTGACGCTTCCCCTTCGGCGTGAAGTGGATCGACGAATTCGTTCTCCCCATCACCTCAAACGGAATGATGTACCAGTCATCAATCGGGATCAGCAGAATCGCAAAATAATCCACCGTCCCCGGATCATACTTCTGACGCCTCGGCCCCATCACATTCAAGCTGTACTCACCATTACGTCGCTTATAGACCGTAGACTTCACCTGCACCCGCAGCACCCGCGCCTGATTCCCCACTCGCGGATTCTCCACTCCCACGTCATACCTCCCCGCCTGCCCAAACGGACGTGACACCTTCATCGCCTGCCCCGCCGCCATCATCATGAAATAAAGTTCCGCCCACTCTCCCCGCTCCTTGCACCCCCTCAACTTCCCGCCCGCCATCCGATCCGCCTTCCGCCTCATACGCCAATTCCTTTCTCCGCCCGAAAAAATACGAGGCTCCATGGAGCCTCGTCGTCCCGTGCCTTCCCGCCCACACCGACCACTGATCACGACCCCCGACTGATTTCTTCCACACTCCTCCCAGTCTCCCAATTCTTACCACCCAAGTCACGGTCATCCGTCACACAAACCCAGCTTTCCTCTGTGGAAAACGCAAATTCAGGGGAAGGGTTCGGGAGGGCGCGACTTCAGTCATGCCGCAACCCTCAAAAAGCCTTTGTTCATTCCGAATCGGGCTGAAAGCCCGGTGAGGAACCTGCTGTTTGCCTAGGGGAGACAGTTACGCTGTCAATTCATCCGCAGCAGTGCTTGCCAGCACGCAGAGTTCTTTAAACACTCTGGCATTAAATGCATCACGGGCCCCCGCCTTTTTCAAAATCTTGCGGAACTGTGCCCTGAGCAAACGGTAGATTTGCGACATCTCCGTAACCGTTGGCTGGCGGCGGTTTCCCACGAACGCGTTTCCCATCTCGCGGAACACTCCCGAAACGGTTCCATCGTGAATATATGCGTCCGTACCGTCCAGATCGCTGAGTGACTTATTGATTCGACGCAGCACCGACTCGCACACGATCCAGGAATGATCCGGATGCTCAGTCCTCTCCAATGCGACCGTGAGCCCAAGCTCGAAAGGCATGTTGAAGCGCGGAGTTCTGGGAGACTTTCGGTCCGACTGCACGCGCGAGAGATCGTGGATGGAGTACCGCGATTCATGGATCAACCTGAGAATGCGGTCAAGGCGGCGCTGGCCGAACGGTATCTCCAGAGTGGCGCGAGGAGCAAATCCGTAGGCGCTGACGGCGGCAATATATGCGAGCAGGAGATTTTCAAAAGCCGCGTCGTAGGGCACATTCAGAAAAACTGAAGGAGCCTCAACGCGAAGTTTTGCGGCCTTTCGAATTTGTTTTGCGGGCTTTTGCGCTGCCATCGCCGGAAGTCTTCTCCGCAGTCCGGATCACGAATTCCCCAGTTCTGGCATCTCTATGAATCATGCGGCGAGCGGCACGGATAAGCTCGTCAGTCCGGCGCTTCGAAACACCCAAAAGCCTCGCCGTATCTCGTGCCGTTGCCGGCCGGCTGTTATCGACTCTGATTGGTTGCGCCATGTGGATATTATACGCCGTGCCCGTGCCCATCCCTCGCGCGTTCCTCGCAAGGTTTTGACCGGGAAGGGCACGACTTCCTCCTTGCCGGAACCCTCAAGAACATTGGAGTTGGTTCAGCTAACCGCCACGAACCCGTGCAGCACCGTGGAAGAGCGGCGCTTTCAGCGCCGCGTCAAGCGCTCTTGGAGAAACCAGGCTTTAGCCCCAGTGGTATTCCATCCAACCGGAACTCCGGACTCGCCGACGAAAACGCATACGCTCCCGCATCCCGCACCAACCGCGCGCGCACGGGATTCAACCGGACGTACTCGCAATGCCTCTCATAATCCTCCGCGTCTCGAATCCGATGATTCGTAAAACTCTCCTGCCACACCTGGATCTTCTCCACTTTCCGCAGCCGATAAGAATATCCACCCTTAATGAATTGCACAGCCCGCTCCAACGAAATTTCAGGTGCAGGCGTGAGCAACAAATGAACATGATCCGGCATAACGACAAACTCGTGCAGCAAATATTTTCCCTGATCCCGATAGCCGATCAGCACCTCGATCAAAAGCCGCGCCCGATTTTCGACGCGAAAAATCGGCAAGCGTTGCCATGTAACCGTCGTGATGAAAAATGTGCGTTGCGCATCCATGGTTCGGATCGTAGATGCGCGGGGATGAAATCGAGTGTGATATCTGTCACGCGACAGAAAGAATTGACTCCAAATTGGGAATGATGTGAGAGGCGCGGAATACGTCCACGGGGGCTAAAAGCCCACAATCTTTATGCGACCTAACGCGGCCCTGGAAGGGCCGCTCTTCCACGGTCGCGCAAGCGGCGGATGTCTCGCGCCCACGGGAAGGTAACCATCACGAACCCGCGCAGGACGCGACTGCGGACCTGGAAAACCGACGCACG
>WNFD01004725.1_pt1 | contig 15690 bp, 11 predicted proteins | sample 5400491 | NCBI WGS metagenome assembly WNFD01 (sample SAMN13153343, study PRJNA577476) | soil metagenome | isolation source: 120 cm saprolite under Douglas fir tree site 2 hole 2 replicate 2 | place: USA:California | collected 2015-04-18 | reverse complement strand
CTTTCCTTGCCCATCCAGCCGCTAGAAACAGCAAGCGACAGCGGTCCGACGGCTTTCTGGCCAGGGCTACCTCCTGCGGAGGACACTCATCCAAATTGGCGCCAAAGGGCGCGACATGCACTTTCGCCGGATCTGCACCATAGTCCTCGATAGCCGACCGTGCTGCCCATGCTGAGGAGTAAATCACCGCGCTGGCTTTCTTAAGCGCCAGAGCTTGCAGGGTATTCATCTCGTAGATCGATCTTGCCAGAAGATTTGAAAAATCAAAATTATAGTCAAACAGCAATCCATACGTTGCATCTTCTACGAGCACAATCGGGATGTTTGTCTCTAAAAAGGCTATCTCTGTGACGCCCGTTGGGGCAACGATCACATCGAAAGACTGGCCTACTAGTCTTTGAGCAGCGACCTTTGCATACCTATTAGCCAACAAAAAGCTGCAATGGTACCTAAAATTCTTTCTAAAGAGGGTCTGTGAAATTTTATTTATGACTTTTCCAACTAACATCTCCCTAAAACGAGGTATTGGACCAAGATGGAATACTTCCCCGCAGTACTTTTCAAGAGTGCGAGCTACATAGTAAACAGTGCCCGACCAGGATCGCCTATCATGTGTGTCATATGCATGCAAAAGTGCTATTTTCATCCTACTGTACCTCCTCGTTATTACCACTGTTTTCTCCGCTCGCGAGGACTATCTGTCCTGGCTGTGTCAGTGGGGTTTGTTGCATTGATTGTGGTCGAATTGCTGGAAGCTTTGTCGTTGTTGCTAACCCGTCTTCGAGCAATATATCAGTACAATAAGGTGGCTGAGGATTCTCCATCAGGCCATTGGTACTGGGTTGCATTGATTGTGGTCGAATTGCCGGAAGCTTTGTCGTTGTTGCTAGCCCGTCTTCGAGCAATACATCAGCATAATAAGATGGCAGCGCGATCTCCGGCAGATCATTGGTGCTTGGACTGGAAGTTGGCTGCGCTTTCCGTCTTATTGCACGGTATACTGCCTGATAGTCTTCTCGTGGGATGACGCCAATGAGCACGGATACTCCAACATAGACAAGCATTGCAATTGGTATAATGATAAAAATATGTAAGGTATGCAGAGGTAGAATCGCCAGGGCCATCACCAGGCTCGCAATGAGCGCTTTGAGCGCGACTCGCAGGCTCCCAAAGGGCAATAGGTTGCGAGGTATAAAGACGACGAAGATACAGCAGATCAGCACCTCAGTGAGTGAAGAAGCGATCGCTGCACCGACATGCTGATAGAGCAGTATCAAGATGGAGTTGAGTCCTAGATTGAAGACCAGAGCGATTGCCGAGATGATCGGAAGCTTGCGATCTTGTTTCTTGCTCAGAATGATGCTGCTCAAGGCATAACTAATGTAGGCAAAAACCACACCAGGAGCAACCGCCTGGAGCGCAGGAATGCTATGCGCAAATTCGTTCCTCTCATAGAGAAATCGAATGATGTTGGGCGCGGCGACTATCATTGCTGTCGCAATAGGAATCCCACAAAAGAGCAAGAAATTCACCGATTTCTCAGCTGCCAGTTTCAGATCTGCATCCGAGACAAGCGAGAGCTTCGAGAAGATGGGAGACATTATGGTCGTTATCACGATAGCCGGTAAAAAGCTCATCGTATCAAACAGGCGATTCGCTGCGCCATACCAACCTACTACGGCGCTGTTGGTCATCAGGGAGAGGAGCACCGTATCAATGCTGGAATAGCTCGTCAGGAGCATTCCATTGATGAAGAATGGTATATTCTTACGGACTATGATACGGATAAGCGCGAGGTCAATAGCGAATTTGGCTCTTACCAGGCGGAAGTACCAGGCTGCTTGCCATACTCCATTGATGAGAGATCCAACCACTAGCACCGCAGCCATTGTCTGTACTCCTGCTCCAGCACTGAGTAAGAGTATGCCAATGAGGGCAGATAGCCCCTTTTCAAGAATATTGCCAACAACCGGGAAAAGCGTTCGTTCTAAGGCATAGTGCTGCGATGCAAATGTGCTCGCCAGTGCATTCCAGAGTAAATCAAAGCCACATATCGCCACGAGAATGCGTACTTCTGGACTATAGCCGAGCAGCCAGGAAGCAAGGAGAACCAGAGCGTAAATGATAAACCAGGTACCTAGCCTGATGAGGAGCATGTTTGAAAGGTAGGCTGCAGCCTTATCCGGTTTTTGTGCCACGTCACGTATAGTCTGCCTATCAAAGCCAGAGTTAACGGGGAATCCTATCAGAGCGATAAAATTAACGGCAAAATAGAGTTCGCCGAACTTAAAGGCGCCCAGGAAGTGCCCATAAGCAATGGTTAACAGTAATGTCGATGTCCAATTTACTGCCTGCCCCAGGAATGAGATGATAGTATTATTTATGATTCGACGAAATCTATTCATACTTCAGGGTCTTTCTAGTATCTGCTCAACAGATGTCATAGAACTCAATGCCTGGAATTGCCTGCTAGCTACGACAATTGCCAGGAGCATCCAGAGGACCTGTGTGCCCCCAACATAGGTAAAATACTCAGCCGACACGTTCATCACACTCATGGTTATCAAGATCACCAGTAAGGCGAGGGCTACAGAGTGCTTAGCATCTCTGCCCTTACTTTTCATTTGCCGCCAGCACATGGTTATTGCTACACCGATCAACAAGAGATAACTGAAGAAATAGGGCAGGCCGCCCCTGAGCAAGAGAAGGAAATATTGTGACTCCTCAGCCGGCCAGCTATTTAATACTGCTGGTGCAGGGCCAGCACCGAACAGGAGATGTTGACCGATGGCAGGCAGGAATAAATTCTCCCAGAGCATAACTCTGAAAGCAAGCGACTGAGGCAACAATCCCTGGACGGCTCCTGCCCCGAGCTGCTCACCAAGGCGTGCCGAGAGGAAAGATTGGAAGATTAACGCCGCCAGGGCAAAACCACACACGATTAAAATAAATATTTTGGGTACGCGTCCAATCAGTATAAAGACAGCAACGACCCCAACAGCCAATCCGATCCAGCCAGAGAATGTGCCTGTCAGGATCAAAGCAATACTGTCGAACAACGCTGTGATCGCCAGGAGCAGCGAAGAAATTTTCATCCGCTCCCCCACAGTATAGCAAGCCAAAACTAAGATGATAGTGAAAACCAGGTAAGCCGCAAGGCCACTAAAGTGACCCAGGGTAGAAGTGATCCGCAATTCATCAAGGGAAACAGTAGAGTTTTGGACAAGAGGTGGGTAGTAAGTCTGAATAAATATCCTGACAGGAGCTACGAACCTCTCTAAAATCCCGATAACTGAGACAATAATGCTGGCTATGAAGCTCAGTTCCAATACCAGCTTGATCTGTCTTTCTGTAGAGATAGTCGCTACTACAATACGGTACAGTAAATAATACTGAAGCGGGCCCAGTAAGGTTTGAAGCGGCGATAGTCCAGAGCTATCAACGGAGTTTAGATTTAACTGCTCACCTCTATAGTAAAGAGCTAGCATTGGGAACACGGCCTCGGTCAGGAAGTAGAGCGCAAAAGCCAGATCGATGGCTGTCAGGCGACTTTTGCCCTGCGGGCTGGGCCTGGCCAGCAGAAAAAGGATTAATGCGAATAAGACCAGTGCCTGCCCTAACCGCAAAAATGGCACAACGCCTCCTCGAGCCAATCCACCGGTAAGAGGCGTCATTAAGGCCAGCCCATACACAATCAGTATTGGTCGGGGTAAAACCAGTACCAGTAGGAAGAGCACCAGGGCGCTCATTATGCCCAGAAGGGGGTTGAAGCTAGTTAAACCAGCTAGAATTACTACCAGCACTATCCCAACTATCAGGGTGGGCTGAAGGTTACTTACGTGCCTGGCTAGCGGATTATTCCAATGTAGGGACTTATTCACGTTTTCCATTTTAAATTCTCTCACCATCAAGGCTTTGATTGTGCCGTTTGCCTTTCATCGTGTGCCTATCTTCCATCTTCAAGCTTTCTATTTTTCCTCCCGTCGAGTATCTCTGTCCGAGTCTGTGTTTCTGGCTGTACTAGATAGACAGATGTTGTCTGTATTGTGTCCCTCTCAGGTAGGTCTGGCTGAGATTGCGTATTTACCTCCATCTGATGAACTTGTTCTATCTTTACCGTTTTGTCAAGTAAGTCTTCTTGTGGCAGTGTTTCTGACTGCTTCGAGGTATCTGGAGCCAAGGGTGAAACGGCAGTAGGATTCGCATCTTTCTTGCTACGACTACTCCTGCCCTCCTGCTTAGACGCAGTATAGTAGTCATCGATTGCGTGATCGCCGCTACGACGCTGTTTATTGACAACAACGCCAAGGACATGCGCTCCAGCCTGCACGAGTATTGCTTTTACCTGCTTGAGATCCCCACTATTGGCGCGAGTGATATCAACCACCATAAGCGTGCCATCGACCTTGGATGCCAGGATACTGGCATCAGATAAACCGAGCGAAGGAGAAGTATCGAAGATGACCACGTCAACTCCGCAATTGCCAAGAGCAATCAAGACCTGCCGCATCGCCTCTGAGTCGAGTAGCTCCGGAGGATTGGGTGGCAGTGGCCCGGATGGCATGACGCAAAGATTTGGAACGTTTGTGGCGTGGATAAAGGGATCAAGAGATGATGTCCTGGTAACGTCAGGTGTACTTGATGGCAGTGGGGGCTGCTGGTAAGCAGGCGCATGAGCGGAGGACGGCATGCTAAATGCCAGGATGGCGTTGCTGAAGCCCATTGTTTGAGCAGGGAGGCCAAATTGATCATGCTGTGTTGGTCGACGCAGGTCGGCGTCGATAAGGAGGGTATTTTTACCCGCCCTGGCCATAAAAATGGCCAGGTTGGCCGCGACGACACTCCTGCCATCATGAGGTCCGGCACTCGTGACTAAGATGGTACGCAGCGGTTTAGCTATCGCTGAGAAGCCAATATTCGTACGCAAAATGCGATAGGGCTCGACGTTGGCGTTGTGTCCCGTTGGATGAATAACGGCTTCGCCCTTAGAAGAGTTTGCTTGCCAGATTGTCGCCAGAATGGGCCAGCCCAGCAATTGGGTGAGAGCCTCCGGAGTGCGAACATGTGTGTCTAATCGCTCAAAGAGCAGTACTAGTGACATTCCCAACAGCAAACCTACCAAGAGTCCAGCAGCGGTATTGAGGAGTTTATTGGGTCGCACGGGGATAAAGACAGCTTGCGCAGGCTGAACAACACGTAAGAAATCGCCATTCTGTACGTCAGTCAACTCAATCTGGATTAACTGTCCCTGCACCTGGCTGTAGTGCTGTTGCAAAGTAATCAGTTGCACTTGCAAAGCAGCTATCTTAGCTGAACTTCCTTGTGCTTTCTGCAATGCATCTATCTGGCTCGCAAGGGGGATGATTTGCTGCTGTGTTCGGTCGAGGTCGTTCTGCATCTGTTGCTGTGCCTGGTTGCTGACTTGCTGGTCGAACTGGGTTTGTTGTTTGATTAACGTCGCAGTGATATCGTTAGCGATGTCTGCTGCCCGTGTCGGACTCTGGTCCTGTACATCGATCTCAAAAATTTGTGTGCCGGTCGTGGGCAACGACGTCACTTCTTTCGCGAGTTCCTGGACTGTCAGACCGGGGAAATGTGAGGCGACTTCACGCAACACAGGATCGCTGACCGCTAACTTCGCCTCAGTTTGAACGAGCTGGTCACTTGCAAGCAAACTATTGATATCTGCTTGATTGTTGTTCGAACGAATGGCAATCTGTACGAGTGCGGTTGATTGATAGACTGGGATCATCAGTCTGCTGCCAAGATATGCCCCTACCCCTACAGCCGCAATGCAGATTACCATAAGTTTCCATTGCTTTACTAGCTTAATCAAGAATTGTTCAAGTGTCATGCCCTGTCTCTCCTCGCTTACCTTACGAGATATGGACTAATGTTCTTTCTTCTTGTATATTTTCATTGTTGACAATTGCTGCTGGCAACGACTCAACCATCTGATTGACACGTGCCTGACCGAGCAACTGTCGAGCACGTTGCAAGCTCCGAACAACACCCGGCGGTCGTTTATGCAAGCCATGGGCGTCAGAAGCAATGCAATGAATCAGCCCCTTCTTGAGCAAGCTTTCAGCAGTGCAGCGAGCCGTATTTCCCTGCATACCGATGAGGCTACTCGCCATCAACTGGGCCAGCACCCCTTGCTGAAGCAAAGCAGTGAGTCGATGGATGCCTTGCTGAATTGCACGATAGCGCTCCGGATGAGCAATAATTGGCACAATTCCAAATGCCCTCAGTTCAAAAATCACTCGCTCCGTTTCAGAGAGCCAGGTGCTACTCCACAACTCCAGGAGGAGATAACGACTGCCATTGAGTGTCGCCAACCGTCCAGACTGGATATCTTCGACCAATCCAGGCTTGATGAGCACTTCGTGGCCACCAAAGAGACGCAGCGGAATATTGTGACGATCAAGCTCTTGCTGTAGATAATGGACCCGCTCTCGAATCTCTGCTGCCGAGCGCCGCGGAAACTCATCGTTGTAATGGGGCGTAGCAACAGCAGTGTGAATGCCCTCTTGTACAAGCACTTGCGCTAGCGCAAGTGCTTCTTGTACCGTTTCTGGTCCATCATCGACACCAGGCAAGATATGCAGATGCGTATCGATCATACTGTCCTTCCTCGTAGGGTTCATTCGCAACCGGAAACTCATCGACAAGCATAGTCCACTCCCAGGCTTATATCCTCTTTCAAGGATTGGGTGAGTGTCGAAGCCTGCGTGTTTCTAGACACCAGCCCTCCCCACTTTTTCGTGATCATCGCACACGCTGGTAGTATCACCTGCAGGCCTACTGTCCACTGGGTACCAGCTTGCCGCTGAATCAGATACTGGTAATGCCAGCCTCCCGCATCCTTTATGGCTGAACCAGATATCTTCCACACAAGAGTAATAGTGTTAGTTTGGCCGTAAGCGAGCGTGAAAAAGCCAGCCCACACCTCGCGGCCAAAGGCTTGACCCGTACCGCGTGTCTGCCAGCCATCCTGCATCTGTAACATGCTGCCTGGTGGCACATAGACGCGCACGTAATCGCGATACAGGGCGGAGCCGTAGACTGGGCCCTTCTTTAACCATGCGTAGCGGATGGTAGTGTGATGAACTGTGTTGCCCTCTGGATCAATGGTCACTTGATCGTTCATCGTGTTAGTGATAAATTGGTTTGCTTTGTTGGGAGAGATGTTTGCGTCCACGACTAAGAGACTGTCACCACTTGGAGCCTGGATGGCAGCATCAAGATGGTAATTGTGGAGGAGGTGTTCTGCGATGCTGGAATTGAGATAGATCTGCACATCCTTTGAACGCAGCGAACTGGCCAGCCGTTGCAGCAACTTGGGCAGAGATGAAGGTGAAAGCTGATGGAGGCGCGCCAGAAAATGCTCTGCCAATAGAGCTGTAAAGCGTTTACGCGCCGACGAAAGTCCATCTGGAGAAGGATTATCTCCGCCATGTTTATCTCCTGGCCCGACCTGGTAATAATGGATACGATCAACCAGGTTCTGTGCGGTCACAGTCTCGTGGTACTCTGGAACGGCGATAGGGCCAGTGATTCCAAGTGCCTGCTCAATGAACGCCGGCGTAAGGGCGATTACCCCCTGAATAGGAATCTTGCCGCCCTCGCGTGCATAGTTCAGCTCGGCATAGCGGGCTGCCGTCGGAAAATCTGCATCGAGGTTGGAGTCACGAAGCCCCCAACTCGGTGCCAGGTTGAACCAGGTATATGCTGATGGGAAAGGGATATCATGGCCCGCAGCATTATACGCCTGATCAAGCAAGTACGTATCTGTGATGTGAGCTGTCGTTAGTCGTCCTCCTGAAAGAGTGGCAATGCCATAATTGCCAATAAAGCCGCCACCAGGCCTCAGTTCGGTCGAATCAAGTATCTCAACGAGATACTTGGCCGGTGTTCCAATGCCGAGAAGTGCAGGGGCGACAGGGAGAAGCTGTTGTACAGTCTCAAGCCAGGTTTGGAGTAGTGGGATATCCTTTTGGAGGGTGGCGAAATATTTGCCGAGGCGCGGGTCAACCTGTAAATCACCTGGCTGCAAGTGAGCGATCTGATCAACGACCAGGGTAAGTCCCGTCTTGACCTGGTGAAAATCTTTCTCTATGACGGCGAAGTCTGCCATTGTGAGGCCTTGTGCATGGGCATTTAATGGATCATGAAACCTGGAGATGATCAAATTCAGGAGATCGCAACCTGTTATCCCTACTTGAGATAGCTCAATGGCTATTGGCAGCAAGTGTAATGCAGCACGCAAGCGAACACCATATACGGGGATGGATGTGCTTATCCCTGGCAGTGTTTTTAAATCGTTATCGACTTGCACAAAGGCAGTCAATCCGGCAGCGAATTCATGTTGCGCCTGGTTGACACTTTGGGCATCGAAAGGGTTTTTAGGCAATGCTTTCAAAAGGGTCCCAGCCATTCGCAGATGCTGCACGCCCGTTTGTGCTAGAGATAACTCATGCTGGTAGCCTGTATGGTACGTCTGATACCCAGCAGCCGAAAGCCCTGCACCAGCTACACATAAGAGTACAAGAGTGAGAATAAAGATGTAAAACTTCTTTGACCTTTGCCTTTTACCTTTCACAGGCCGCTTGTCTCTCATATTCACATTGCCTGCCTTATTAGTGCAGCATTCCACATTTCCTGCTTCTCCAGAGCCTCCTGTACCGCCGCCAACACCCGCACTACCTCCAAGCCGACACCGCCATGAGCGCGAGGCTGCGTCCCCAAGCGAATGGAGTTAGCAAAATCCTCGCACTCGAGGCGCAGTGGCTCGATCCAATCAATGTGCGGAATAGTGATCTCACCAAATCGATAGGAGACCCCGGGGTCCGCATGAACATCTGCTCCTTTGTTGTAGATCTTCAGCATCTCAGCCGGGTTGGTGTCATCATAAACGACCATTCTTGCATCGCCAATGACGGTTACTCGTCGAATTTTACAAGGATGGAGCCAGCTTACATGGATATGGGCGGTCATGCCATCTGCAAATCCAAGATCAAGGTGGGCAATATCGTGAATGTTTGATTGAATGTGAGCATGTGCCCGTACCCTAATCTGTTCTGGTCTCTTTCCCAACAGGTAGAGCAAGATCGACACATCATGAGGGGCAAGGTCCCAAATCACATTAATATCATTGCGAAATAATCCGAGGTTCACTCGTTCTGCCTCGATACAATAGATTTTTCCCAGATCTCCATTCTGCACAAGTTTGCGTAGCTCATTGACGGCAGGGTTGTACTCAAATGTATGCCCAACCATCAAAACACGTCGTTGCTCTTGTGCCAGTGCGACCAGTTCTTCCGCCTCCATAACATCGGCAGTGAGCGGTTTCTCGACCAGCACATGTTTATCATGCAATAAGGCTCTTTTAGCAAGTTGATAGTGCGTTCGTACAGGTGTCGCAATGATGACTCCATCGACATCGGAGCGAAATACATCCTCTGGTAGCGTTGTGGTTTTAACCCATGACTGGTTTACTGCCAAAGGTGCCAGGCGGCGGGCATCTTGATCAGCAACCATAGTTACCATGGCATTAGGCAAACTATTCAGATTCCGCGCGATCTTTGGTCCCCAGTATCCCCAGCCAATTACCCCAAAACGTAGATTGGTAATTTCCATTATGACCCCCAACATTTGTCGCGTCTAGCAGCTTCGAATTGGCTGTCTAAACCAGCTATGAACTTGAGACACCCAACACGACGCTTTTCTTAACAACATTGATAACTACCTGCCTCTGCTCAGCAGTCAGTTCTGGGTACATGGGCAAAGAGACGATCCGATCTGACAAAGTCTCCGTCACAGGAAGCACGCCACGTACATAACCATAGTGGGCGCACGCTGGTTGCAGGTGAATAGGGGTTGGGTAATGGATACCTGTCGCTATCCCTTCTTGTTCCAAGACTTTACGGAAATGGTCGCGTCCTTGCACCTGAATAACATAGTAACAATAAACATGAGTTCCCCATGGTTGAACTATTGGCACCGCCGTTACAACCTCTTGAAGTTGCTCTGCATAGGCTTGTGCATGTTCCTGACGAGTAGTATTCCATTGGTCGAGGTGGCGCAGTTTTATACGCAACACTGCTGCCTGCAACTCATCTAAACGCGCATTGACCCCCAGGACCTCATGCTGGTAGCGTATGCGCGAGCCGTGATCACGCACCATACGGAGGTTCTCCGCAAGAGCCTGGTCGTTGGTGACACAAATCCCAGCCTCGCCATAGGCTCCCAGGTTTTTACTGTAATAGAGGCTAAAGCAGCCGATATCCCCAAAGCTTCCAACCCGCTGTCCTCGGTAGGTGGCACCATGCGCCTGGGAAGCGTCCTCAATAACTCGGAGACCGTGCGAACGTGCAAAATCCAAGACAGGCTGCATTTCGACTGGATGACCGTAGAGATGGACGGGGATAATGGCACGAGTGCGAGAGGTTAATACATAGTCGAGTTGCCGCCAATCCATGGTGTAGGTGAGTGGATCGATATCGACAAAGACAGGAGTCGCTCCTACTAGAGCAATTGCTTCAACCGTAGCAATAAACGTATTGGAAACAGTAATAACCTCATCACCAGGGCCGATGTTGCAAGCACGAAGAGCCAAGGAAAGCGCGTCAGTTCCTGAAGCCACTCCTACTGCATGACGACATTCACAATAGGTCGCGAACTCGTCCTCAAAAGCCTGTAATTGTGGACCGAGGAAAAGCTGCATGTTCTCGAGTACTTCCTCAAAAGCAGCTTTAACCTCATGTTTGATAGCCTGATACTGCGCATACAGGTCTACGAGTGGTATCTGCATATATGACACTGCTCCTCGCTAGTAAGGTTTTTCTTGTAGACACCCTATCAACCGATAAATATAGAATCTGCTCCTTGGAAGCGCATTGTTGCCAAACACATGAAAATGTTCCTTGCTCTCAATATTCATGTTTTTTTACTTTAATATAGCTGTTGCATCTAATTATATATTGACAGTACTTTCAGGTGAGTGAGTCCGTATTTACAATAGTCGATAGAGGTAACGAAACTGGTTACATTTGAGTTAAGAAAGATCAATAAATATTAAATTCTGGTTAAGCTTTCTTAACAGCACTGTTTTTGATCCCATTCAGGCATAATTCGCACAAAATGGACGCTGGGAAAAGAGGATGAATATCAGGATTTCGCCCGTACTATGAGCCACACCGACAGAGATTGCAGCCGTCTGTCTAAAGTTCCAGCGCAGACGGATGACCTGCACGTGTTAATTGCCCAACGCGAGCCGATTGAGTTGTGGAAATGTTCCATCCTTGCTGCCATCATCCACATAGATGACTTCATAGGAAAATTATTGCTCTTTCAAAACCTGAGAAAGACTGGCGTGTAGATGTGGGATGTTCTCTTCCTCATCGAAGACTGGAACAACAATACGTAGATACTTTGACACTCCCATCAGTTCCTCCTCCACTTCTTAGATTAAATTTTTGCCCTGCAATACTATAATATCAGGATAAGCAAAATGATAACCTTCACTCCAAAGAAGAGGTAACATGTCAAGTGCTATATTGGCCTCACCCGCGTCAAGGGTGGGTGTGCGTAGGTCGCGCCGATGCTGTTGGGTGTTGGGTGCAGCCCTGCTCGGTCGTTTGGGCGAGCATGATCACCTGCTGTCGTAACTCCAGATTGATACGATGTTTGGGCTTGCGCCTTCGGTTCCCATGGACAACAGCAGCGACCCCTTCCTCCCGATAGGTCGCCAGAATGCGCTGTACCTGTCGCTGTGACAGCCTCAGCAAGACTGCGGCTTCTGCCGCACTCAGTTGTCCTGCCAGGATCCGATTCAAGACTCCCACTCGTTTCTGTTCCTGAGCGTTCAATGTCAGTGTCTCCTGCATGGATGACATTTTCACTGAACACTTACCCTATGACAAAATCACAGGACGGGACACGAGCATTTGCACGTTACCCAAGATATTTCACCTCGTTATAGTAGATGAGGGCAACCGAGCCCTTCACTACCAAATTGCGTCCCGCCCATGTGCAGGGTGAGGATCAGTAGCAATGTAGGATGAAATCTGTAGCGCAGGTTTCGTAGCGAGTTGATTATTTCGGGAGAGGCAGGAGTATCCTACCTCTCCCATTTTTGTTTGTTCATCATAAGTCCTCTGAAAACTCTAGTCCTCGCGCTACCGGCGTTCGGTAATCAAAGATGTGATTGGCAAAGCCAGAGTGCATCTGACACAGGTGGCAACCTAGCAAGCCATCGGCAAGAAAAAGTGCCAGCCAGGACGACCGACCCCCGTAATCATCCTACACTCTATGCAGGCACCTTTACCCTCGAATTGGATGCCCTTGATCTGCGTCAAAGCTTTGTCCGACTCAAAGTCTACACTGGGGAGCAGTGGGTGTGGATGAACTACCCAACGCGGTACAACCGCTATTTTGAGAAAAGACGACAGGAGGTCGGGTGGGAGAGTGAATCTCCCAAGCTTCTTCTCAAGAAGAACCAAGCAGAAATCCATTTCTTGCAAACCAAAACTATCACCGCGAAGAAAATTGTGGAAAGCAAGCGTGATCCGGATCTGGTCACGGTGGCGGTGGATTTGAATGTCAAGCAGCTCGCGGTGATCACCGTGCGGCAGCATGGGGTCATCAAACACACTGGTTTTGTCTCGGATGCCGGACTCGATCAGCACAGGTACCAGCATCTGAAGAAGATTGCGAAGAAACAATGGCAATCGGGCAAAGCGGTGAAGGGAGAGCGCAGCAATCAACAGCTTTGGGCACATATTCGTCGCCAGAACCAGGATACCGCTCACAAGACCGCACGAGCCATTGTCGATGTGTGTGAGCAGTATCCTGGTTGTGTGCTGCTCTTTGAACGCCTGCGCAAGATCAAGTCATCAGGGGTAGCAAGTCGAGAAGGCTCAATCGCAAACAAGCCAACCAATTGTAAGGCAAAATCCATCAACTCGCCAAAGAAAAAGCTTATGCCATTGGTGTGGTGAGCGTGGAAGTCAATCCACATGGCACCTCACAGTATTGTTCGCGTTGTGGCTGCAAAGGCGTGAGGTTCACGTATCAGGCAGGGCACGGGTCATCGGCAAAGGGGGCAAGCTCTTTTCTTGCCCCGCTTGCCACTACGAATGCCATGCCGACTTCAATGCCTCTGTGAATGTGCATCACAGCTTCTTCCGTGAATTTCATTGGCAGCCGCGAGCACCCAAGAGCGGCTGAACGCCTTGTCCGGCTACAGGTCGGATGGGAGAATGGCTGGGGAGCGCAATCCCGATGATCCAGGCCAGGCCCGTATGCAAGTAAGCATACAGTGCGAACCGAAGTCGCTTATGTTGAGTGGAGCGAAACTACTCCCAGTCTAGTATCCAAGGCTGTCACCAACCCCTCTCTGCATCACTGGTAACGGTGGGGTGGAAAGCGAGTTTAAGAGGCTGCGTGACGCCTGGTCATCGAAACGGCTTATACGATGATGAATGGGATATTGGTCCCCGTGAGCTGTATGATCACGGGAAGGGATACCCAATCCCCGCAGTAGAAAAGGCATCCTCGTCGATTGTTTCTCACATATGCGGAACGGGACAACCCCAATGAGGTCTCACGCGTGGTCGATCTCGTGAGTAAGCTGATCGCAAGAGAAGCAGAACGCCTCAGTGGGAGAAGGAAGGGTCAAAAAGCGAATGCTGCCAGCCGAAAGACAACAGAAATCCATAACTGGGCAGATAGGGCCGGAAACGGAGATACCCACGCTGAAAGGCGGCTGACGTGACCCTGGTACGTCACCCAAAGAACGAAGTGAAGATTACTCATCAAGGGAAAAGTTAGATGCAGGGACATCCCTTAGCAAACGGAACCGAGAAGCAGACCAAGTGGAGCGCCATCAATTGGCGCAAAGCCAATCGGGCTGTTCGTAATCTGAGACACCGTATCTTTCGGGCAACACAAGAGGGTAACCTGAACAAGGTACGCTCGCTCCAAAAGCTCATGTTGAAAAGCTACTCGAACCGGCTGGTGAGTGTCCGGCGGGTAACACACATCAACGCTGGGAAAAACACGCCTGGAGTGGATAAACTGGTGATCAAAACACCAGCCGCCAGAGGAAAAATGGTCGATGCACTCGCCCACCACGCCCCTTGGAAAGCCAGGCCAGTGCGGAGAATCTACATCCCCAAAGCCAACAACAAACGGAGGCCATTAGGGATACCCGTAGTGATAGATCGTTGCCTTCAGGCAATGGTCAAGAATGCCCTCGAACCTGCCTGGGAAGCCAAATTTGAGGGTACAAGTTACGGATTCCGACCAGGCCGAAGTTGCCATGACGCTATCGAGAAAATCTACAGACTGGCCCGACCCAACAAGACCAAGAAATGGATACTCGATGCCGATATACGCGGGGCCTTCGACCACATTTCACACGACTATCTCTTAAAGGCCATTGGCCCGGCTCCTGGTAGGGAACTGATTAAACAATGGCTCAAAGCGGGATATGTTGAACAAGAGATGTTCCACGCAACGGAGCGCGGAACGCCGCAAGGTGGGGTCGTATCGCCCTTGTTGGCAAACATAGCACTGCACGGAATGGAAGAGGCCATCGGGGTCACATACGACGACGAGGACCACATCAGAGGTGCCCGTGCTATCGTGAGATATGCGGACGACTTTGTGTGTTTTTGTGAAAGCAGGGAAGACGCCGAACAGGTACAGAAAATCCTTGTGGAATGGCTGAAAGAGCGGGGGCTGAGCCTCTCAGAGGAAAAAACCCGTGTCGTTCATCTGACAGAAGGATTCGATTTCCTGGGTTTTAACATCCGTCACTCCCCCGCACCGCAAACCTCACGGACGGGATGGAAGCTCTTAATCAAGCCCAGCAAGGAATCAGTAAAAGAGGTGCAAGAGAAGCTCAAGGACCAATGGAATAAAGCACAGGGAGGCAATGTCCAATCGGTCCTGACGAAGCTCAACCCGATCACTCGGGGATGGGCTAATTACTTTCGCACCGCTGTAGCCAAGGCAATCTTTCACAAGCTGGATGGCTGGATGTTCTACAAAGCAGACCGCTACACCAGATTCACGCATCCCAAGAAGTCGAATGACTGGCGGCGCCGGAAATACTGGGGCCAGCTTCATCTGGATCGATCAGACTCCTGGGTGTTTGGCGACAAACGGACCGGGAGCTACTTGCTCAAGTTTAGCTGGTTCCCCATTGAACGACACACGCTCGTCAAAGGCAGGTCATCCCCCGATGACCCCCGCCTGGCGGACTACTGGGCGAAACGACAGGCGGCGAAAGCCAAAGACCTGACGTTCTCGAAACAGAAGCTTGCCAAGAGGCAAAAGGGCCGATGTCCAGAATGTGGAGAATCCCTCTTCAATGATGAGGAACTACAGGTTCACCACCTGCTGGCCCGATCGCTTGGGGGCAAAAACAGTTACAGCAATCTGGTACTGGTTCATCTGTTCTGTCATCAGCACATTCATGCCAAAACGGAACGGGCTATGCGAGACTGCCAACAGTTCAACGACCGAGAACTGGCAGTGGAAAACGCAAATGCGCGCCGAACAAAGCAGGAAGAGAAGAAGGAGCCGTGCTGTTCGTGATGTGCTCAAGCTGTGTGCGTTGAGAGGCGCACGCACAGTTTCTAGGGGAGGGAGTCGTAGCAATACGACTCTCTTACCCGACCG
>WNFD01025026.1_pt1 | contig 15691 bp, 11 predicted proteins | sample 5400491 | NCBI WGS metagenome assembly WNFD01 (sample SAMN13153343, study PRJNA577476) | soil metagenome | isolation source: 120 cm saprolite under Douglas fir tree site 2 hole 2 replicate 2 | place: USA:California | collected 2015-04-18 | reverse complement strand
AGAGCATCATATTCACGTGTAACCGGCTTGGCAACGACAAGGATGTCATTGAACAGGAAAAGGAAGCGGTCCTTCACAGTGTTTGAGTTGGCGACTTGCAACACTTGTGATGATAAGAGTAGCCTCCGCGGTGGATCATCAACAAAAGTAGGGCCACCTGAACCACGCGACCCGCTTGCCAACAGTTCGTCCAATCGCTCGAGCATCATCGCCCCGGGCGTACGCGATGTTATCGGTTCCAAAAAGCGCTCTGGCGACGACGATGAGGGTGAGGACTGGCTGGTGGAATCTTCCAATGACGATGTTGGGTCGGGCGTAGCAGAAGAATTAGGGTCTGGAGCAGGAGACATGGGCTGGGTGGGATACGTCACAGATTGGGCGTCTCCATTCGAAGCGCTGACACGTGGCTCGTCTAAGGGCAGCTTGTCGTGGGCTGGTGTTTCTGGCATAGAAGATCCCCCAGATGGAACCTCTTGTGTCTCGGGTTCGGGTTCATTGTGAGACTCCCTGCCTTGCGTGGTACTCTCATCGGTAGTAGTTGGAGTCCTTGACATGTCCTCCCAATCTGTCATTAGCTCGCTCCCTTTCTGGCCGTCGAACAGCTCCGACAGTTTTCTGCTGATGTCAGTCGATCCCGACTGAGAGATGACAACAGGCGCTGAAAGTGGCTGCTGTAAGCCGGGGAATGACGGCTGGGAGGAGTAAGACTGAAAAAGCCCTTTCGTGCGGAGCCATGTCTTGGCACCTTCTCGAGTAGTGGGTAACTTGCTACCAAACCACCCGGAGCTGTTGGGAGTAGGCGGAGAAGCACGGTCTGGCTGGGTTGTTGAGGTAGATGGTGTTGACAACGGTGGTGGAGTGTTCCCTGGGTTGTACCTCCGGATGAGGCGCGTATCCGAGGCCTGGTGTAATAACTTCAGATCTCGAGTAATTTCCGGGGAAGCCTGTGGGGTCCGCGAGGACGCAGATTCAGAACTTATGGCGGAGAGTTCATCTAGGGTGGGCGAGGATGCTATATTAGGAGAAGACGCATTAAGCGGTGGTCCGCCGCTACGAGTACGTCGCTCATCCTCTAGCCTCTTCATGCCTGGGAAGATACCGGGGAAAGGTATCAACTTGGCATCACCACGAAACCTCTCCAAAGCCTCGCTGGATGTCAGGGGAACAGGGAACACAGCGCCAGGCGAACTCGGAAAATATGTAGGGGGCTCTGGCAATAATCGAACGAATCAGACTGGCGCATTTCACCTAGATGACCATTCCATTTACCTTTATCCGCCTTGGACGGCCCTGTCAAGCTTGCACCACTCTCCCTGCTTGCACTGGAATCAGTGTTGTTGGCGCGCTCCCTGATGCTATTGTTTCGCGATCTTCTCCCATTACTCGACCCTGGTCGTGCGAACGCGTTCTTGACCCTGTCCCGCCACCTCTGAGAGCCATCTCCATTTTTCTTCGGCGTTGTGTCAGGAATCATCACATGCAACGACTCATCCCGATCCATGTACTCCGTAATTGGGGAGGGGAGTTCGGGTTGACTGGGCGATAATAGCGAAAGATGGGCCTGGAAAATACGAGAGTCATCGCTGAGACGACTATTGAGACCGATGGCAGATGACGGTGATGGCGGCATTTGAGAAGGTTTCGGTGCCTCGGGGGAGGTTTCGATGTCTAATACAAGGTTCACCGAGTTGATAGATGCACGCGGTAATGAATCATCATCGTCCTCGTCATCGTGCTCTTCAATATCCGAGTGGTGTCGTGCACCAGAGGAATGATCCCTTGGTTCATGTATATCGTCTGCGTCGTCATAGTCGTTATCATCGTGGACAGGAATCCGCTCTGGAACTGTTGCAGGCAACGTCGTGAGAAGAAAAACGGAACACCAAACGTGAGGGGACTGACCAAGCTCGGCTACCCAGCTTATCTCACGGTCATATGCGTCGACGCTCCAGGGTGAACGCCTTGCAGTATCATTTTCCGTACGTGAGTCTCCTTCCTCTTCGTCAGGGCCTTGTCCTTCACGCAAAGGGGTGGCAAAAGGCGACGTTGGGAACACCTCTTGTTGTTCTTGTGCAGAATCCGACAAATAGACGGGGACACCAGCTTCAGCCGAATCTACCGATGTGCTTGAAGGCGCACTGGGAGTGGGAGGCGGATGAGGAGAAGCGACTCGGGGAGATGTGTCCGAGCGGCCACTGTACGTCGGACGCGGGATGGGGGAGGCTTGACTGTGATCGTGATCAGCAGCGTCATCCTCGTCTTCGACTTCGACTACCACACCTCGCCGTTCTAACGGAGTCTCATAGTCGTATGTCGTGGTGGATGATGGCTCTCCTATGAGCTTGGCCAAAGCATCTTCTCGACTACGCTCTACGCTGGGACTTCTTGCGTTCGGCGTTGGACTTCGTGCGACATGTGTATCACTCTCGTCACGTGCAGGTTCAGGGGTGGATCGAGGAGGTAAAGCTGCTGTTGGAGATACAGGTGTAGTTGGAGACGCCGCAGATGGGGGATCACGATCATCAACAACAGGCGACCGGTTCTTGGAGGTGCGTTTGTGTGGTCGCTTACGACGCGTACCTGTGGGGGGTTGAGGGTCTTCACCTCCGCTAGTCTGCTCGGCTTCTGCATCCTTAAAACGCTTGCCGAGTTGACGCATCATCATCTTGCGGGCTGCAATGCGCTCGCCTCCACTTCCACCGACGGTGTTGTTGCGAAACACCTTGCCCGGAAGCAGTGGCGGTGTAACGGGAGGGGATGTAAGCAAAGGATCGTAGGCCTCGGCCCCCGCTAACTGTTGCAGAGCCATCAAACGCGCTGCGGCGCTGTTTGAGCGGAAGAGACCGCGTTGCAATGCCTCGCGCTGGATATCTTGGAGGGTAAGGAGCATGGGTGTCGGCGGGGACGTTCCGGGATAAATCATACCCGGTTCAGGAGATCCGAACATACGTTGGGCATGGAGCAGGGCGAAATGAGCTGGGGTTGGGGATATGAGGGGGGTTGATGTAAAGGCCGTAGGTTGAGGAGTTGGAGCGATGGGGCCCTCGTCAGGCGAAGAGTCATTGGCGGAAGGTACAGCATTTGTGGGGTGGGGACACTGGATAACCTTTGCCTTGCCTTTGAAATCCTTGGAACCTCGCCCCCTTGAACGGGAGCGCGAACGTCGTCTTGCCTTTGTTGGGGTGTCCTCTGGTAACAAGGGTGTCGCAGGGGGAGAAGTAATGAGTTCCTCTTCAGTTTTCGGATCGTCAGCCTTGGGCTCGCTGTATTCCGTATCAACCCCTGGTTCCAGCTCTTGCTCAGGTCCCGGTCCCGGTCCATGTTCAGGTTCAGGTCCTGGTTCGTGCTCGACCTGGGTTGGGTGAGCACGGTCGCTACCTTGGTTTTCGGACATCGCTGGACTGTCGTCGCTCAGCTGGCCATCCGCGCCCAATTCCGGAGTGCAGAGCTGTGATCTCTCGCCTTCACTGACGGCTTCGACGTGCATACGCGGTCTTCGGCCATCCTTCATGCGAGGAAGAGATGTGGCACGCTTGATTTTGGCTACAGCAAAGGCGCGCTGTTCAGCTGGAGTCGATGGCTCCATGTTGGGAAGGACGAGAGTAAAAGTGGGGAACGGGCACGGTCCTTGTTGGGCCTATGCCTATATGAAGGGACCGGCGACCGGCGGAAATTGATTTGGAAGGTGAGGAAGGCAACAATTGCCGCTGAAATTGAGGGCGTAAAAGGAGGGCTACAAGGATAGATGAATAAAAATGACCGCGAAAAACGAGAAATAACGCACTGGTAACGAAGGTAGGGGATGAGATGGGAATAAGTAGGTGTATGCGCTGCGGGCAAAAGTGAAAAGCGTCTGTCTCGGCTCGTCAACGGCACGTGGCGACTCATTATGTGCGACAGTTTTTCTGCGCTGCCTGCACGCTTACACGAGGTTATTGCACAGCTTCACGTTTATATGCCCCGCACATGCACATTCATTCATCACGGCGTGTCGCCGACACACCCCTCTCCCCCAACCCACCGAGTGACTCGGGCTCTCACAGATTTCTGATTGATCTCGACATCCACGATAACCCAGTTAAAGGGTGCGGGCACCCGATCAGGGTCTTCCCACGCTACGTCCATTTCCCTGCCAACCCGCATTGGAACTGGGGTTCACTGCAAACACCGCCAAGCCCATGTCAACAAAACTTTCATCTCCGGCCGTTTCTTTGTGATCCAGTTGGCATGTGTCAGGGGCCCTGTCCCCGCGTTAAGCGCTAGCTCCCACGTCCTTGCTTCGTCCCCATTCCTACGCCAGTGGCGTATGACCACGTCTGGCGCTCTCGTGCCCCTATGATGTCAACATATATATGTGGGACTTCCAAAGCTGCGATGTTATCATTCCGCATCTGATAACCGCGCACGATATATTTCCGCCCTACAATACTATTCTAGTGACGAACGCTGTGCTTCGAGAATTGGCTTGACATCACTCCATTCCGGTCTCTTGAGGTCGAAGCCTTCGCCAAGCCTTGCGTAAGTTACGCCGCTAATTCTAGATATCGGCCGCAGTTTTGCAGGATCGGCTCGCAGTTCGTCAGGTCGTAGGACGGAATTACGGACGTGGACGTATTTCACTCGACCGAGAACAAGGGTCGCCGAAGGTACTGTGGCGCCGTCGGGAAAGATATCCTGCGATTGGAATAGCTAACGATTAATTGTGATCGATCAATGTACAGAAGGGCGCAGAACAATTGACAGTGTACCTACTTCGCACTCCATGCTAACACCACTCTCCTTCACTCGCGCCGGCTTGACGTGCAACTAGATGAAACCAGTCACTCGGCCAGATCATATATGTATTACGCTCTAGCCGCTCACACTGGGTTCCTTGGTTAGACCCGAGATGTCCCACTCGCTGACATCCGCAGGAGCCTCGACGGATGTCTCATTGGCGGCTTCAACAAACGGTTCGCTGATCAAGTTCACTACGAAGTGTTTTGTCGCAAGAATATTGTCCCGCGTATTCTTGGGCTGACGAGGAGAAAGTCTGAAGGAGACACTGATCATTGGGGGGTTGTAAGCTACCTGTAATAGAAGGGGTGTGAGTCAGAATCTAGACGCTGGCCTTTCATCACTGACCACCTGAAAAAAACTGAGGTACATCGATAAAATTCTTAATGAGTTGCTTCTGAAGACCAATCGTACAAGGTGCTTTCCATACCTGAATGGAGCAAGATTTGGAATGTTTTCAGCTGACAGTGTAGACACAAATGCAATCGGCCGCGGGACTACGGTAGAATTAAGTATTTGGGTTGCATCCCTGGAGTGGGTGCGATATGCGCCCCGCAGTTGAGCAAGGAGGAGCGAGGGCCTGGAATCGATAACTTACGAAGGCGAAGTCTGTGCCATGTCCCAAGTCTTCCATCCAAGCTCCTCATCTGTCTTCCAATCTCGCCCTAACGGGGTCTTCGGGAGACCATCGCCGACTTTCCAGTCTACATCCGGCGGTTCTGTTAACCTGAAGGGGTGAGCTTGGGCAAATGGCATGAGTTTCGTGGCACAAACGAAGGCCAATTAGCGTTGAAATTTGCGAACGTGATCATGACAGGCACCAGCCGGCGTTATTGAATTACCAGAAGAGAGTGGTCATTCCTAGGTCTTTCATGGGAGACGTACGCCTTGTGCTTGTAATGTGATAGCCGAGTCCCTGGTATCTTAGCTGGTGGAGTTCAATCAGATATTCATTTATGCTCTGGAGCGCGCACAATGAATTTTAAGATGTACGGTGACTCGGATGACCTATGCGCGCTATTTTTGCCCGCCCGTAGACGTCTCTGTCAGCATTGCTAACATGAGTTGAGCTGCTTGTTCCCCAGTCTCTTCGGGTACTTCAGTCGCGCGTAAGGACTCTGCGCCTGGAGATCCCTGACTAATAGTGGGTTTCGCCGGTGTTGGGCGGCGTGTATCACGTCATGCCATGTCCATGCCATGTCCTGGCATATGTTACTGCGGGTGGAAGGCCGACGCGCTGACGGATCGCAATTCAATTTGCCTTGAACAACCCGACAGATCTTGCTGACAATCAAGGTCAAGGTGTTCACTAATCGGTATATATCTGTGCCTCGATCCCAAACTCAGTACCCAGTACTCGGTCTTTAATCACCTCCCTCTTTCAACGAGATGTCAACCATGTCAGGACAGACCTACTCCACAGAGTCACACGGATACTATGCGTGGACCGACACCCTCGAAGGTGTGTATTATGGTCCTGGAAGCGTCTCAACAGCCCTTCCCAAACTGTTGGACACCCTTGGAGCTTCCAAGGCATTGATAGTTACCGGGAACAGTCTTTATACTAAGGTTCGCCCCACCCAATCTCGTCCTGTTCTTTTCTCATGCCATATAGACGGATGTTGTAAGAAAAGTGGAAGGCATCTTGCGCGAACAAAATCGCTATGCGGCCACGTTCTACGACATCGGAGAACACTCCCCGATTTCTGGGATTCGCGCCGGCACAGAGGCCTTCAAGAAGTCTGGCGCAGACGTCATTGTTTCAATCGGCGGTGGTTCCCCTATCGATGCGTCGAAAGCCATTATCTACTTCTTGCATGAGGAGCTTGGCGGGGAGTTCTTTCGCCAGATTGCCATACCTACAACTATCAGTGCCGCAGAGTATACGGTATGACGAAGTTAATGATGTTTGGCAGATGTCCTGACTTTGCAAAAGGTTGGTGCAGGCTATACTAACGAAGCTGGTCAGAAGACAGCTGTGAGCTCACCCCGCCTCGCTCCTTCTGGCGTCATTCTCGACGCAGAACTCACGCTTGCAACCCCTGAAAGGCTGTGGTCAGTCATTCTCGTATCCAGAGGGTTATAGTATAACTCAACGCACGTAGGCTATCTACTGGAATCCGCGCCCTTGACCACGCTGTCGAGACACTATATCGGCCATTTGTAATACCGCCAGTGAAATACCTCTGTTATGGAGCTATTGTGGATTTGTTCAAGTACCTGCCACAGTCGAAGGCGGACCCTAATGATATTCACGCACGGCAGAAGCTCCAAGTTGCCGCGTGGATGAGTCTCTGGCCGGCGAAACTTGAAAAGTACAGGTGATTGACGAAGCAAACATGACCATTCTGCTCCCATGACGAAACGCTCTCTTTAGTGCGCTTGGGTTATCGCATGCTCTTGGACATAGGCTTGGCGCAACGTACGGCATACCCCATGGGATCACCTCGGTAAGACTTTGCTCAGAGCTAGACACAAAGTCTACAAAACTGAATATCCTCTCAGTGCTTGACACTTTCCCCGACCGTCAAGCTGAAGGCCAAAGTTGCTTCGGAAGAAGACAAACAGTGGCTTGCAGGTGCTTTGTATCAGCTCAGGCAACCGTCAACAGGGTCGGTGGAAGGCGACGCGGTTAAACTCAGCGAACTGATCAACGAGTAAGGTTCTATATATACTTCTTCTCACTTGATTTTTATGAACCGTTTTTAGGCTTGTGAACAATCTCGGCCTAAAATCAAGCCTTGATCAGTACAAAGTTCCACGAGAAGACCTTCCCACCATCGCTGAGCGTGCACTCGGAAGCAGGAATGAAATTCATGGTGATGTGGTGGCATATCTGGAGGCACTCTACACATCCCAGTGAAGCTAGGGTCCAGAAAACTCGGCGGCTTGTACGACTAAATCCTCGCTTGTAGCAGATAAATCAGGTGAACGAGTTGTTGCAGTGAAATTCTCGTTTGTTCTCCCGCAGGTCTCAAGGGACAAACTCCAGCCTTTTAATGTCCACTTATGGGGATGGATTGGGTTAGCGGGTGCACATATCGTTGGTACGGGGTAGTATGCGAGACTGTTGTGGACAGATTCTATGCCAACGCAAAGCATACTGTCCTTGACAGCTTGACCCCTGAATGAACCAGTGTGAATATCTCACTCATTTCTTGCTCAATCCCCACAAAATTCAACACACAATATTTAGTAGCCTATATTAACACATTCCAGGCACTTTTTTTTGATGAAAGGTGAACTGGTGGTGTGACTGTGTGACTGGTCTGTTGAGGGGTTGGGCCGCAGGCATACAGTAGTACCCCGGAAAGCTTCCTATTTTCTGGGCGTCAAATGGAAGTTCCGGACGGATACGTGGAGAAGCGGCGTTCTCAGATTGGGTGCCGCCAGGCAGACTGAGGCAGTCATGTGCCTTGAGCGCACATTACACAGCCTTGGGAAACCCCGACGCGCTTTGGTGAATTGAGCACTGAACGTACTGAATACTGATATATAGCGCTGATGTCCTGAACCTTCGCACCTGTAGTAATTGTGCATTCAATTGTGCACACGCCGCCGGCGACGGCAAGCTATTCCGCGACAGGCCGAATTGAGAATTTAGCGACTGGGAAAGGTCCGGGCCTCAATTTGAAATACCGGGGGTGGCCGCCAGCGCGCTTCGGGCTATCGGCGCGCTCCGAGGCGGCGTCGCGGTGGGGCACCTCGCTAACGGCAGACCTGATACTCAACGTTAACGTACTCAACACCCAATCCTCCTCCGACTTGGTCTTGTTTCATCTGAGCTGGTATGGCATGGCCGTCCGCTCTGCCTCCGTTACCCTCTCAATCTCCTTTTGCCCTGCCCCCGTCCGGTTTAGGGGAGGTGTTACGCTAGCCAAGATCATCAACGCGCGGTAGCTGCCTGCAGCTATGCTGTGCAGCGGTTCCATCGTTTCCCCGAGGAGAATATCACGCGGAAGTATGTCTGTTGGAGAAAACCTGTTCACGATCGCGGTGTGTCCTGTAGCATGGAGGAAAATACACGTGTTCAATCGGGACTCCCGTATGGCACGAGGCCGCAGATCATCCTCCTCCCCACCGGAAAATTTCTATTTTCTCCAAAAGTAACATAAGACGTAGAAAACAGGAATTTGAAACCTCCAACAGAACAATTTGGCTATCACCGGTGGGCACCCCCGAATTTATTGTGAGCGAGGGCTCTGATGCGACAATGGCGGCTTTGGAAATTTGCTGTGGCACGGGTTCGGCACTCAGTCTAGGAACGCTAGGTTGGTCACCGGTCACCCTTTCAAGTTCTCTACCTCTACATATAACTGATGCGGTTGTGTGCGAAACCCCTTTGTAGCAATACTACAAAAGTCACCCCAAGCACCGCCGAGCTCAGTTCCCTCGGTAGCTTTAAGAATGATGCCAACCTCCTTCGTCATACAAGTACCTTGGCTAATTATAACAAGCTCCCTCGAACCAATAGTGATCATCATAGAAGCCTTGTCCATGTGCCCCTCAGTATGACTATGGCTAGACGCAACAGTGGCGCACTGTTCCGAGTGGACAGATTCACTTGATGGCTGCGGAAAGGCAATGCTCCATACTGAAAACACTTTGCAATGTTTTCCGGAGAAACTTTTTTAAAGAAAAAGATCGTGACGATCGAAGGTGGTATCATAAGTGTTAATCAGTCGCTAAAGTGAGTGCCTTGAGCTGAGCACCGGACTCCGCCTGGTATGTTGCAACCGGAACCTTCAAGAAGAGATCCAGCGAGTCAGCGACGTGTCATGGTTGCTCAAGAAGTAGTGCATTGGCAAAAAAGAGGGGCGATCGGGGACTCGGAGGCGTTGGGCAATTGGTTGGACTTTTAAGGAGGCCATGAAGAAAGGAGGTTCATGTAGTTGATTGATGATCGATTTGCTTGGTGCGTTGCTCTTGCCACGGTGTGGGTTGATTCGCTTTGGCGTTTGTTCCCAGCCTGACGAATAAAGTGTTTAGAATGATTTCGTCGATGGAGATATACGAGCAGGTAACGAATCTGATGCACAGGCAGATCTTCACTGCACTGCAAAACTGTACCGACATGGACTAAGGCACTTGTCGGAAGGAGTGGGAAAACGGTAGTCCCTACAAACCTTCAGAAAAAGCATGTACCAGCAGTATTCATAGTTCCACAGTTGGATGCCCTCTCTTCGTGGGCTATATTATAGATACTAAAAAGTACAGAATATGATGTGATTGATGAGAATATATGATATATAACTGCCTATGTTATCATACTCCCTTACGATGCCGATGCCGCAGCGATCGCAAACTTTACTCAACCCCATGCCTCGACAAAAACTGCATAATTTCGTGACGCCCATTTGCCAACGTTTCTTGAAGCGGAGTCTGGTTCATGTTGTTCTCGGCACTCGCGTCTGCACCATGCTCGAGAAGGAGCCGAGCAACTTCTACACTCTTCGCCTCGTGCAGTGGAGTCCGCTTGTACTCGTCCCGGGCTGTCGCATCGGCGCCGTGCTCGAGAAGGAGTCGAGTAACCTCCACGCCTCCCCAGAACAACCCCGACGCCTCATGCAACGGAGTCCGCTTCTGCTCGTCCTGAGCTGTCGCGTCTGCGCCGTGCATGAGGAGAAGCTGAGCAACTTCCACGCTCAACGCCTCATGTAACGGAGTCCGCTTGTGTATGTCCTCCGCCGTTGCATCTGCACCGTGCTCGAGAAGTGGCCGAGCAATTTCTATGCTCCTTGCCAAATGTAACAGAGTTCGTTGTTGCACGTCCCTGACCGCTGCATCTGCGCCACGCTCGAGAAGAAGCCGCGCAACTTCTCTACTCCTCGGCTTGTGTAGTGGCGTCCGTCTCTGGGCGTCCTGGGCTGTCACTTCTGCGCCGTGCTCGAGAAGGAGCCGAGCAACTTCCGCACTCGACGCTTCATGCAACGGAGCACGCTTGTTGTTGTCTTGGGCCGTTGCATCTGCCCCGTGCTTGAGAAGGAGCCGAGCGGCTTCCGCGCTCGATACTCCATGCAACGGAATACGCTCGTTGTCGTCTTGGGCTGTCGCATATGCCCCATGCAATGGGATCCGCTTGTGTTCGTCCTGGCACGTCGCATCTGCGCCGCGCTCGAGAAGGAGTCTGACGACTTCCACATTCGAGACCCTTGCTTGTTCTTGAAAAACTGCTGTGATGGACTCTACGGTGTCGCAGGTTTCGGATTCCTTCGCGAGGGGATGGTCGACTAGTTTTGTTCCGGTCTGTTTTTCATAGTCCTGCAGGGCAGCATCGAAGAGCGAGAGGAAGCGAGAGGAACGAGATGGGTCACTCATACTATGATGGAAGAAATATGAGCCAAAGACAAGAGGAGATTTTCCGTTGGAAGTAATTATAGAGGAATGTGGTCGAGGTGTCTTTGCAAACAAATTGTGTGCAGACTTTTCTATTTTTTGCTGCTAGGACGGTACACCCACCGCCTCCGCTACCACACAATATTGTCTTTTATTTTTATTTTTATTTAGAATATCCAGATCGCATGATCACAACGAACGAGTTGCGCGTGTATCTCGCCACATTTGGCACGCAGGTGCGAGTTATTGAAGCCCTGTTCGCGGAAGGTATATACATGGTACAAATGGGCCATGACGGTCCTACTACAAGCGGATGTGATAAAATGATGACCAAGGACGAACGAAGAAAACGCGGTCCAAGTGAAGGTGGAACGCATGCTCATTTACCAAAGTCCTCCCATCCGCCGATGCTGCTTGTATGCGATCCTATTCTCGTCCTCAGTTCACGTAGGGGAAAGACGAACTTTATTAATCGTTACCTATTCTCGTCTACAAACGACGGTTAGCTACCTATAACCACAGACACATATAAACACAAACTTACCCTCAGTTCACGTAGGGGAAAGTGTCAGTGCCAATCGAATAACTACATGTACGGATTGAACTCCCACAGCTTGAGATGAGGTCTGGTTCATATTATCCTGGGCAACCCCAACCCCAGCGTGCTCGAGAAGGAGCTGAGCAACTCTCGTATTCACATTCGATGCCACTTGCAGTGGAGTCTGCTTGTCTTTGTCCTCGGCTGTCGGGTCTGCGCCGTGCTCGAGAAGAAGACGAGCGACTTCCACATCTCCCGGGTACGGATTGGACAACCCATGCAACGGAGTCCTCTTGTTTTCGTCCTGGGCTGTGGCATCTGCTCCGTGCTCCAGAAGGAGTCGAGTAAGCTGCACGTCTCCGAAGGGCGATGCCGTCGCTAAGTGCAACGGTGTCCGCTTGGCTGCATCCTGGGCTGTCGAATCGGCACCGTTCTTGAGAAGGAGTCGAGCAATTCTCCCACATCCATGTCCTCGGCGAAACGCCGATAGCAAGTGCAAAGGAGTCCAGTTGTGCTCGTCCCTGGCCGTAGCGTCTGCGCCGTGCTCGATAAGAAGCCTAACAAGTCCCGCGTCATACGCCCCGTGCAATGGAACACGCTTGTGTTCGTCTTGGGCTGTCGCATCTGCGCCATGGTCGAGAAGGGTTCGAGCAATATCCTCTGAAGAAACTCCATGCAACGGAGTCTGCTCGTGCTCATCTCGGGCTGTCGGGTCTGCGCCGTGCTCGAGAAGGAGTCGAGCAATTTCTACATCTTTCATTCCGTGCAATGGTGTCCGCTTGTGTTTGTCTTGAGCCGTCGCATCTGCTCCGCGCTCAAGAAGAAGCTGAGCAACGTCCACACGCGAAACCCCATGTAGTGGAGTCCGCTGATCCTCGTCCTGGGCTGATGGATCTGCTCCGTGACCAAGGAGGAGCCGAGCAACTCCTACAGACCATGCGTGGTGCAACGGCGTCCGTCTGTGCTCGTCCTGGGCTGTCGCATCTGCGCCATTCTCGAGAAGGAGCTGAACAACGTCTATACTCCAGGCGCCATGCAACGGAGTCCGCTTCTGTTCGTCCTGGGCTGTCGAATCGGCGCCGTGCTCAAGAAGTAGCCGAACGACCTCTACATTTTCCATGTACCACGCGGACAACTCATGCAATGGAGTCCGCTTGCGCTTGTCCTGGGCTGTCGGATCTGCGCCATTCTCGAGAAGGAGCTGAGCAACTTCCACATGCCCCGCCCTGTGTAATGGAGTCCGCTCGTCCTTGTCCCGGGCCATTGCATCTGCGCCATGCTCGAGAAGGAGCCGAGCATATTCCTCAGACCACGCCTGGTGCAACGGAGTCTGCTCATACTCGTCCCGGGCCATCGGATCTGCACCATGCTCGAGAAGGAGCCGAGCAATCGAGACACTATTCGCCCCGTGCAATGGGGTACGCTGATACTTGTCCTGGGCTGTCGGGTCTGCGCCGTGCTCGAGAAGAAGCCGAACAACTTCTACATTTCCCTCAGACGACGCTGCTATATGCAATGGGGTCTGCTTCTCTCTGTCCTGGGCTGTCGGGTCCGCGCCGTGCTCGAGAAGGAGTCGAGCAACTTCCACACTCAACTTCTCATGCAGTGGCGTCCGATCGAGGCCGTCTCGGGCCGACGGATCGGCGCCATGCTCGAGAAGGAGCCTAGCAACTTCTACACTCAATTTCCTATGCAATGGAGTCCTATTGAAGTTGTCCCGAGCTGACGGATCGGCGCCATGCTCAAGAAGGAGTCGAGTAACTTCCACACCCAACTCCCCATTCGATACACTCGAATTCCCGTGTAATGGGGTCGTATTGTCTTCGTCCCGTGCTGATGGATCTGCGCCATACTCGAGAAGGAGTCGAACAATTTCCACCTTCGACGCCTCATGCAATGGCGTCCGCTTTTTCTCGTCCTGGGCTGTCGGATCGGCGCCGTGTTCAAGGAGGAGCCGGGAAACTTCCGTGTTTTCCCCGAATGCGAATGGTGACGATGCTTCATGTAATGGGGTCCGCTTCTCTTCGTCCGGGGCTGTTGCTTCTGCGCCATGCTCGAGAAGGACCTGAGCAACGTCTACACTCCGCACCTGGTGCAGCGGAGTCCGATTGTACTCGTCCACAGCCTTCGCATCTGCGCCATGCTCGAGCAGGAGTCGAGCAACTTCTGCATTCCCCTGGAACGACGACGACACTTCATGCAGTGGTGTCCGCTTTTCTTCATCCTGGGTAGTCGCATCTGCGCCACTCTCGAGGAGGAGCCGAGAAACTTCCGCACTCCACGCCTTGTATAGTGGTGTCTGTTTGCGCTCGTCTAAGGCTGTTAAATCTACGCCGTGCTCGAGAAGGAGTCGAGCAATTTCCACGTTTCCCCTCAAAGATGCCCAATGCAACGGTGTTTGTTTATGCACGTCCTGAGCCATGGCATCTGCGCCGTGCTCGAGGAGGAGCTGCGCAATTTTCACGTTTGACGTTAGATGTATTGGAGTCGACTTGTCGTAGGTGGCTCGAGCATTCACGCTTTGTGAGCGCTCGATGACCAGGAACTTCACAATGTCATACAAGCCACAGGCGGCGGCATAATGCAAGGAAGTACGTGGAGGTGGTGACGGGCGTTTCCATTGGTCGCCATTACGCGAGTAGCCTAGTGGATCGTGTAGCCAGATCCAGATTGCAAGATGTGGTTTGTCTGGATCAAAGAGACGTTTCATCCCACCCTGCATTTTTTGCGACACACCCTCGAAGCCAGCATGGACCACCCAGTTCTGGGCAGCATATTCGGAGAGAGGAAAGCTCTCCAGGCCATGTCGATCGATGGTCTTATCGAGGTGGAGTAAAACCCCAAGACAGGCTTGTGCGACGATGGTGTGAGCAGATGTCAGAGATATGTGGTAACGGGAAATAATGGGTCTTGCTTTGAAAAGACGGGCAGATGTGAGGTACTCCTTCACCGAGAAATGCGAAAATTCGATGACTTTCGAATCGTTCGCTTTGACAACGGAAAGCAAACTCGAGCACGTGGACAGCACTGCCTGTCCCGGGTCATCGGGCCGCCAATCCGCCTGGAAACTGGGAGTTGACCCATCGTTGAAATCGAACGCAAGAAACTCCGCAAGTTCTTCAACACGAAGTGGGCGCGAAGCTACAGCAACACATTGGAAAATATGGTGTGCATATTCCCAGTTTTGATCATCGATCTCTTGCAACGTGCGTTCGTATGTTTCATCTAGCGTCTCCGGTAGTTCGTCTACAGCCCGCCGGATACGCGCTGGGATGCAGCGGCGCAGGTAAACCAGTTGGCAAAACACCCATCTGAACCTGTGATAAATAACATCTATGAGGGGTCCTCATGGGAGATAGTGGTATTGATGCCGTACATTCCGTTGGCTCTCTTTGTTAGCGCATCAATAACCAGTTCCTTGTCTGCGAGTTTCCATCTTCGCATCATTGAATCCGTGTTAACGACGGACTTGATATACTCGGCGATGTCCCGCAATTGCCCACTCTCGCTATGCAGTGAAATGGAACGGAAAGAGATATGATCGAGGACAAGTTGGATGTCAGCCTCAGGCCGGCTCGTGACGCATATACGTAGATTCGGAATTCGCAAGCTGACAAGTTCTTCCACAAAGTTCAGGACTTCGTCACGAGGGGATGGCATGCCCGTGGTGTTCGGCATCTCGTCCAGCGCATCTACAATAACGAAAACTGGGGCTTCTCCAGAGAGCTTGACCATCTGAATTATACATTGTAGGAGTGCATCGTCGCCGGGATACTGAGAACCCCGACGATTTGCCAGATAGAAATCGGAAAGAATGTCACAGTAGGAGTTAGACTGTTCACAAAGCTGGACAAGAAGCGATGAAAGCAATCCACGGCGGTCCTTCTTTCTGTCTTCCCTGAAATCGCAGTAGAAAAATGCGACTGATGCGAGTCCACATTTCCGCATCCCGTCGATGTCCTCGATGATTGTGGAACTGGCCGACATGATTATTTCCTGCAACAGAATTATACGAAGATTAACGCACCAAAAGACACTCTT
>WNFD01010849.1_pt1 | contig 15692 bp, 18 predicted proteins | sample 5400491 | NCBI WGS metagenome assembly WNFD01 (sample SAMN13153343, study PRJNA577476) | soil metagenome | isolation source: 120 cm saprolite under Douglas fir tree site 2 hole 2 replicate 2 | place: USA:California | collected 2015-04-18 | reverse complement strand
AAGTGGTCGAGCAAGCCGAAGGATGGACAAAACCAAGAACCAACCGGGCTCGTCACAGCGGTGACGGCGGAGACACCGCTATAGATAACGTGTCCACGCCGAGGCCCGAGACCCCGCGCAGGTTACAGCGGAGACACCCAAACTCAGGCTTGAGATAACGGCGGTTACACGCTGCTGCCCGAGACCAGGGCTGATCAGGCACCGCAACGATCGCGGGCGCGCAGTTACCCGGTGGCCGCCAACCTTGCCCGCACCCGGCAGCCCCGGCGCCATGGCCGCGCTGCGCTGGCCCGGCATGCCGTCACCATGTTCCATGACCAGCAGCCGTGCCTGCGGCCTTATGATTACTCGCTGGCGTCCGGTGCCATGCTGGCGGCCGGCGGCGAAGGATCACCTCAGGCAGCCGCACCGTCTGGCGCTGGCCGCACGGCCAACGCTCCAGCGACGCCGATCAGGGCCGCGCCGCCAGCGGATGCGGCAACCAGCCACCGGCCCATGCGCGGCAGTTCGCGCCACGACCGGACGCTCGCGGCCACGTCCAGCGCGTCGGACAAGGCGCCGGCCGCGACCCATGCGCTGGCTGACCCGACGTCGCCGACCCGGCGCTGCAGCGCCGACAGCGCCCCCAGCCCCAAGGCGAGGTCACGCGCTCCCAACGCGCGCCCGAAGACCCGGACGGCCAGGTCATCCGCGGTAGTGCCAACCCACGGGCGGGCCGGCACCGTCGGCCAGGCCAGCGCGGCCAGGCCAAGCGCCACCCGCCCGGCCGCCACGGCCATGGCACCGCGCCGCAGCAGCGGCGCCACACTAGCCGCTGCCGCGGGCGCTTTCCCGCCCGCATGCCGGCGCAGGGCAGCCCGGGCACAGATGGGCACCAAATGATCCTAGCCCAGGCTGCCATCAACACTCTTGCCGCCGCCAGGACAGCCGGCCAGCCCGACCCTCGCCAGCGCGCTCATCGGCCGGGCCCAGCCTGCGGCAACAGGACCCCATCACCCATGGCGAACACCTCAGGTGACCCCACCAGCCCACCGCAGGAGCGCGGCCCCGGACGATCACCGCTCCAAAGAGCCGATAACCCACCGTAAGCGGAGGGGACGGGACAATGAGATGCCGAGCGCCGAGTCTGTACTTGCAGCCGAGTCCTGGGTCGGAGTCCAGGGGTTGCACAGATCATGCGCTCGCGCGCTCGAGGCATGGCCTTTGGGCCAGCAGGGAAACTAATCGGCCCGCATCTACCGCAGGGCGATGCCGTTCGGCCCGGTCAACCCGAGAATTCCTTAGGCGGCGCAGCAACGACGTAATCGAGTCGGACCGGTCCGGCCGGCCCGCTGAGCTTAACGAGGCGGAAATGCCAGGTTGCCTGCGGCATCGGGCACCACTGCTCGCCCTGAGTGCAGACGTCCAAGGCGCCATGAAGGCTGCAGGACAACGACGGGTCGTAGCGGCGCGCCCAACTCCAGATCTTCACGTCCGCGGTGCCCGGAATGCGCGCGTCGACGACAACCCGCACTCCGCGCCGGACGGTGAGCCGATTGCGAAGGATCACGCCGTCTCGTTCCCGGAACGTGAACGTCCTGGTGGCACGCCCGGCGCCAAGATGAAAGGTCCGCTTCGTCTGAAACGCAGCGAGAAGCAGGCGCGGTCGGTGCTGACTGGCTGCTGCGGCATGCAGAGCAGGCACGGAGCGGATCGCCACGTGTCGTGGTGCCTGCTGGCCGGGCACCGGCCCGGCACTGCAGGCGGCAAGCGGTGCCAGGACAAGCGCCACGAGGACCACGCCGCCTGCGCCCCTGGCCCGTGCGACTCGCGCCAGACCTCGCCGCCCTGGCATCGCGTTCCTGTGCATCAAGCACCCCGCCGAACTGGGTGAGCCGAGAATATAACCGGCAAGCCGAGCCGCCAGGAGACGGCGTGAACCCGGAGCGTACGGCCGTTGCTGCCGGGCAGCGCGGGCGGGAGCCGGATGATCCGGTGGCTGCCGGCGGTGTCGATCAGCACCGCGCGGCCTCCGCGGGGGGTGTACAGCAGCCACGACCCGTGCCAGGCCAGCGGGGGAAGAGTGCAGGGCGAGCCCCCGTGGGCGGCCCGGTACACGGCGACCGGAGCACCGCCAGGCCGGACAAGGAAAACAGTCGCTGCGTTGCCAGGCTCCCTCGTCAGGATGTAGGCAACCACGCGGCGGCCCGGGCTGGCCGAGAGTTCCCCGAAGCCGGCGGTCTGGCCCCTTGGTGCCGGGATCCTCGCGTACAGCTGGCCGTTGGGGTAGAGGATGACCTGCCCTTGTCGCCAGCTGGCCGAGACCGAAAGGAGCTGGACCAGCCCGCCGCGCAGGACTCCGACCGCGGGTATCCCCGTGAGCCCGAGGGCGCGGGTGTTGGCGATGATCCTAGTTGCCGTCCCGTCGGTTCGGAACAGGTTCCCGTCGGTGGTCAGGTACCAGAAGGTCCCGGTGCCCAGATCATCGACACGCTGGTCTGCCACCGAATTCGTCAGCCCGGTCGCCAGCGTGGCCAGGCGGATGCCCGAGGGCGAGAAGACCGCGTATCCGAGACGCCGGCTGCCGGGCCGGTGCAGCACGGCGATGAGGTTTCCGGAGCGGGTCCACATTTCCGGCCACCCCGCCGCGGCCACCGGATGCTCAGGGCCGCGTCCGCTGGCTATGAACGACGGGCCGAACTGGCGGACCCGGAACGCGATGCCCGGGCGGCCGAGCAGGATCCAGTCCATGTGAGCGGCGTCCTGGACCGCGTACCGTGCCGCGCTCTGCCAGATCACCGCCCGGTTCCGCATGATCACCAAGTGGCCGAGGCGCATAGTCGCCCAGGTGCCCGCGGACCGGTTCACCCAGACGAATCCCGCCGGGTGGCCGACCTGGGGTCGCGTAGGCTGGGCGGGCCCGAGCCGGCGGATGGCTCCATCACGCGTGATGACGAACATGCCGTCGGCAGTCCGCAGCCTGACCGGCCAGGGCAGGCCGCCCCGAACCCGCGGAAGCGAGACGACCGCAGGCTGCGGCTTCGCGGCGGCCGCCTGCGCGCCGGGGTGACCATGTCCCGGCGTGCGGCGTACCGGGCTCCCGCACCCCGCGCCGGCGGTGAGCACGAGCACCAGCGCCGTGGCCGCTGATCCCAGTCCGGCGCGACGGCTCACGGCCGCCCCCACCATACCGCCAGCGCATGGCCCCGGCTTCCAGCGACAAGCCAGCTCACGACCACCCGGCCAAGCCGCGGAACGCCAAGGGCGCGGGCGCCCAGCGATGCGGCACGGTAACCCATCGCGCGGCCTCCGGCCTCAGCCTGGTTCCGCCCAATCGGCAGCAGGGCCAGCTTGAACAGGTGCGTCGACCGGCCGCGCACCACTTCCTCAAAGCAACCGCCCGCGTCTCGGCTCGCCGCTGCCTCCAGCGGAATCGACCCCATACTCCATTTACGGCGCCGGCTCGGTAAACGTTGCACGGCCTGGATCACTTTTTCGCGTCGGAATGAGCCGTCCCCTGAACTAGCTGCCCCGGGCGCCCCGACGGCCCTAACCGGGCAGATCGGGATGCCATCAGCGGCCCGAACTCATCGCCGCCGGCGCCCAGAACCAAATGTCCTTGCGCAGATTAACCGTTTAGGCGCGACGCGGATGACCGGACCGACCGGCGCTCGCGGATACAGAACGAGCCGTATATGCGCGTTCCAGTCTCCATATTGGGTCACGCAAGGTGATATCTGCGCACACGGCCTGATCTACCGTGGCACAGCGCGCTCAAGCAGCCCGACTAGCTGGGCAACCCGACGACTGTCCTTCTGAGAGTGGGAATCTCTCTCGCAGGTCTCTCGCGAGCAGGCTTGCGGGCAGCCGGTTCGACGGCCGTGTGCTATGGCAGCGAGTCATAAAATGCCTGGTAGATGGCCTGTTCATGCTATCTCGTCCAAGCTGGCGGACCGGAAAAGAGGTTGACGAGTATAGATTCGAAAAATAGGCTTTGACCTGCGCCCCCAGCAGGATTCGAACCTGCGCACACGGCTCCGGAGACCGTGGCCGGCTTCGCCGCCGCATCCACTCTGACCTGGGAAAACACGCCCCCGAGCGGTCTCCCGGGTCGATGTTCTCTCGCCACTCTCTCGCGGCGCCCGGAGCGTCGCAGAGCCTCGGGGCTTTGCCGCTGGTCATTACATTTCGCGGTCTCAAGACGATCCCGGCCGATCAGGCATGGTTTTGGTCCCCGGTGTGGCAGGCGGGTGAGCGGGAAGCCGACAGGGAGATTGCGGCCGGTGACCTGTCACCGGCGTACGGCAGCGCGGAGGACATGTTCGCCGATCTCGACCGGCGCGCCTAGAAATGCCTACCTTCCAGGGCACGCGGCGGTCCGAGCGCGACTGGAAGCAGCTCACACCCGAGTCACGAGCGCGGTTCCAGCGTGTCATCACCGGCCAGTTCGTGCCCGGCCTGGCACGCGGCGTGTTCCGGGCCGGGTTGCGGATCAACGGCGCCCAGGCCGCGCCGGGCATGTCCGCGATGACCTGGGCGCCGGACGGCCGCGCCACATACTCCTACCGGCCGCAGTAGCAAGCCGGCGAACCGCACCTCATCTGGCGCCGCCTCGGCACTCACGACACCTTCCCGGAACCCTGAACCGCCAGCCAGCTACGCACAGCAATGACGACGCCCAATCGCCGATCACAGCCACGGGCCCAGAACGCCGATTAGGAATGTCTATCGATGAGATAGGCATTCCTCAGGCGTGCAGCGCATAACGTCCTGCTATGAATGGCGTTTCGACCACGCTGACGGTGTCTCAGGTAGCGACCGGCAAACGAGGCGTCGCGCCTGGATGGGGAGTCGTGAACGCAACCAGCGCTGCACCAGTTCTCCGCCAGGTCGCTGATTAAGAATGTCTGATCGGTATTGCCGGCCGCGACACGCAGAACGTCTGGTTCGCTGGCCGGGCCGGCTGTGAGCATGCCGGGTTGCGCCCGGGCGTTCAGGTCCGCTTGCCCGGGATGCCCGGGAAGGGGCCGGCGAAGGGGGCTGGGCGGGTGCGCGTGCCGTCCTATTAGGTAACGAATGCCTGGAAGTGAGGGTGGCTGTCCCTGTAGGACCCGCCGGCCACGCAGTTCCCGGCTGGGAGGCACGACACGGAGGTGACCTCAGCTGCCCCGCCCTTGTTCAGGGCCTCCACGCGGGGCATGTTGATCGCCTGGTCCCAGGCGCCGTTGTTCTCGCTGATCACGAACGCCTGGCCTCCCGAGCCATCGGCGTACAAGCCGCCGGCGGCGCAGTTGCCCGGCGAGGCACATGACACCGCCTTGACGTCGGAGTACTGGCCCGCGTGCAGTGCCCGCAGGCCCGGCACGTTGATTGCCTGGCCCCAGGTGCCATTCTTCTCGCTGACCACGTACCCCTTCCCATAGCCGTCGCCGTAGCTAGGGTCGCCGTCGTAGTTCCCGCCGGCCGTGCAGTTGCCCGGCGACGCGCACGACACCGATTCGACCCTGGCGTCTCCGTGCGTATTCAGCGCGCCCAGGCCGGGCACCGCGATCGCCCGGTCCCAGACGCCGTTGCTCTCGCTGACCACGAACCCCTGCTGATGGCCGCCGCCGTTGAGGTTCGGGGCACTACTCGCGGCGTCCCCGCCGGCCGCGCAGTTGCCCGCCGAAGCGCATGACACCGTGGACACCTCGGCGTAGTGGCCGGCGTTCAGCGCCGCGATCCCCGGCACCTCGATGGCCATCCCCCAGCGGCCGTTCTGTTCGCTGGCCACGAACGCCTGCCGGTGCACGCGGTCACCCGCCACTGGAATGCTGTAGTACCCGCCGGCCGCGCAGTTGCCGGTTGAGGCGCACGACACCGAGTTGACTTGGGCGCCCTCGGCGACATAAGCGCCCTTGTTCAGGGTTCCCAGGCCCGGCACCTCGATCGCCCGGCCCCAGACGCCGTTGCGCTCGCTGACCACGAACCCCTCAGAGTGCCGGTTGTAGTCCTGGTAGAACCCGCCGGCGACGCAGTTGCCGGCCGAACCGCACGACACCGAGGTGACCCCGCCGCCGGGCCGGCCGTCCTTGCCGATGTTCAGCGCCGCCAGGCCGGGCACCTCGATCGCCCGGCCCCAGCGGCCGTTCGTCTCGCTGACCACGAACCCCTGCGAGTGCCGCTGCTGGTCCAGGTAGGACCCGCCGGCCGCGCAGTTGCCGGCCGAGCCGCACGACACCGAGACGACGCCGGCGCCGCCGTCGCCGGGATAACCGCCCGCGTCCAGGGCGCCCAGGCCGGGCACCTCGATCGCCCGGCCCCAGCGGCCATTCGCCTCGCTGACCACGAACCCCAGGTAGCGACCGTGGTTCCAGTAGTCCCCACCGGCCGCGCAGTTGCCCGCCGAGCCGCACGACACCGACACGACGACGGCGCCGCCGACCTTGTCCAGGGCGGCCAGGCCGGGCACCTCGATCGCCCGGCCCCACGAGCCCGCGGGCGCGCCTGCGGCCGGGAAGGCCGCAGCAGCGGTGGAGAGCGGGGTTGTGCTGGGCATCGGAGTCGTCGTGGCCGGAGTTGCCTGCGCGCACCCGGCACCCAGCAGCGCGACCGCACCAGCCGCAACCACCAGAACCTGACGTCGTCTCATCGCGTTCCTCACACCATCGCCGCTGCTCGATGTCTATGAGCGGGCCGGCACCCGCCAGTCACCCCTCTACGCAATAGACGCGCAGCGGGCGCATTTGTTGCACCGGCCGGCTGCGCGGGCCGCGTGCCCTTCAGGTCGCCGTGCGCAGGCAGGCCGCAACCAGCGACGCACCTCCCGCGTCATATCGGCGGATCAGGAGCGTCAGTGCCCAGGGCAGTGATCACGATCCATGACTGAAGATGCCTGGCGGCTCCGCGTTGTCTGGTCCGAAAATAGGGCCTCAGCGAGGCAGGCGGCTTCGGGGTAAACGGTGATGGCGTTTAGTTAGCTGGCTGCGGGCAGGAGTTCGCCGGTGTCGGGGTTGAGGGCCTGGAGGGTGACTTTGTAGCCGAGGCGTTCGAGGCTGCGGACGTGGTTGCGGGCCTGGCGGCGGGCGTGCATGCGTTGTTCGTAGTAGTCGGCGCCGAGGTCGGTGTAGCGGGCGGCGGGGTCGGACAGCAGGGCGTGGATGATGACCAGCATGGAGTTGCCGGTGGCGACCAGGGCTTTCTTCTTGGGCATCCGCCGGGCCATCCGCCGGTATTTGGCGCCGAGGAAGGACTGGGTGCGGGCGGCGCTGATGGCGGCTTCGCCGAGTGCGGCGCTGAGGTAGGGGTTGCCGCGGCCGGTGGCGTTGCTGCCCTTGCGTTCCCTGCGGACTGCTTGACCTGGGGTGACCAACGGGCCCAGGAGACCAGGTGGGCGGCGGTGGGGAAGACGGTCATGTCGGGGCCGATCTCGGCGATGATGTCCTGGGCGCAGATCGTCCCGATGCCGTCGATGGCGTCGAGCTGGGCGATCTGGTGCAGCCAGGGCTCGGTCAGCGCCTCGATCCTGGCGGTGAGCGCCTGGATCTGGGTGGTGTAGTGGTCGATGGTGGCGAGCATCATCGCCAGCACGGCGGCGTGTTCAGCGGTGAAGAAGCTGGTGCCGCAGGTGGGCGCGGAGGTCGTCGCGACGGGCGTAATCAGGAAACCGGGCTATGGCCTTCTCCAGGTAGCGCTTGACCGCCCTCGGCCGGAAATCTCGCGGTCGCCAGCTCCTCCGCTGTCGGGATCCGGTCGGGTCGGTCTGCCACGAGGACGCTTACCGGGCTTGCCGGCGAGCACGCAACAGCCACTGCAGGGCGGAGGTGGGCTGAGATGAGGCTGCACTACGACCGACGCGGAAGGTTCACCGGCTACTCCACGGGCGGTAGTCGGCCACACTGGAGCAGTCCTAGCCCACGACGGCGGAGCGGATCTGGCTGGTTCTTGACGCGCCTTCGCTAAGGCTGGAAATGAAGCGAGGTGGGTAGAGCACGATGCCGAAGCTCACGGGGTCTGCCCAATAGCAGAGGGTGTCCGTCCCGGTCTGGACATGCTTGTGCCCGCAGATCAGTGCCTCGCCGTTAGGGCCTGCGGGGAGCAACCTGGCGTCGGCAAAGCCGTGCGTTGCCAGATATTCGCGAAGTCCATGCGCAACATCATCCAGGGACGTGACTCGCTTGGCCCATGCCCCTGCGACCACGAGGAAGAACAAGGGAGCGTTTTGCTCACCGCCGTAAATGGCTGCCTTCTCGCCGACTACCTTCCCCGTTAGGCGGGAAGCGAGCTGCCTGCGAAGGATGCTAAGGGCCTGCATCGCGGTTGTGCTGGTGTTCTTCTTCAGGCGGAGCAGTTGAGCGGGGAGGTGTACCGAACCGGTCGCCGCCGCTGCCGGATTGCTGCTGTGCGGGGCGGGTGAGGATGTCGCGGGCGGCGTGGTGGCTCGAGGCCCGGTGTGCTGCCCACCACAGGCGGCTAGCGTGATCACGGCCGCGCCGAAGGCCGCGCGGCCCCCGACAGCTGTTACAGCCGCAGCTATCCGGCGCGGAGGAATCATACAGATACCTCAGGGAATGGTCGACGATTCGGGAGCCTAGGCACCACTACATCGGCACCGAGCACGTCCTCCTGGCCCTGCTGCGCGAGGGCCAGGGCGTCGCCGGCGATTCGGCAGGGACCGGTGACGCGCTTTAGAACGCCGAATCGGCGCCCGAAGAGAGGTCGAACGCCATTCGTGAAGCCTGCAATGATCATTGTCATTTCGCTCGGTTGGTGTCGCCTGGCTCGCATCCCGTCACGGCACACGGCGGGATGCGAGCGGCGTTGTGCTCAGGGCCGCCTGCCGTCAGGCCTTGGCAATGAGGCCGAGCTGGCTGAGGGCGGTGACGCCGTCGTCGAGGCCGATCTCCTCGGTGATGAGGCCGTTCTCGACTTTCAGGACGGTGGTGCCGGTGAACCGCATGGCCTTACCGGTGTTGGCCGGCAGCCGGCCGTAGGGCATGTCGTCGAACGCGTCTCCGGTGTTGGTCCCGCCGCCTTCCCACTGGCCGACCACGTATTCGCCCTCCGCGATCAGGTCGGCGGTGCCCCAGAAGTTCAGGTCCGGGAACGCGTTCCGGAACTTCTCTGCGAACGCGCGGACCGCCTCCCGGCCTTGAAGCGGGGCGTGCAGCGAGTACTCGAACCGGATGTCGGGGGCTGCGAGCTCGTCGATGACGGCCGGGTTGAAGTCCTTGCCCCAGAACTCGGTGAACCACCGTCCCACAACGGCCTTGTTGTCCTCGATTGACATGGGCGATGCCTTTCTCGTCGTGAATTGGGTCGGCGCCCATTCGGGCGGCACGTGCTATGCAGACGGCCGCGAGAGCCGTCTGGTGAGATGCGGGCTAGGTCTTGCTTGCCGACATCCCGTCGACCGCGCCTACCACAGGCGCGCCGGGAGGCCTGCGCTGAGCGCGCCGGCGTGTTCGATCTCGAGCAAGGTCCGCTTGCGGTCCAGGCCGCCGGCGTAACCGGTGAGCCTGCCGGTGGCGCCGACAACCCGGTGGCAGGGGATGATGATGCACACCGGGGTGCGGCCTACTGCCGCGCCGACGTCCCGCGGCTCCGTGCCGGCTCCCAGGCTGTGCGCGAGCTTGCCGTAGGTGGTCGTCTCTCCATAGGGCACGCTGCCGATCAGGTCCCAGACTCGGCGGTCGAACGGGCTGCCCCTGACCTTCAGAGGAAGGTCGAATTCGTCGCGGTGCCCATCGAGGTACTCGCCGAGCTGGCGCGCGACCTCCTCGAATCCCTCGTCGCTACGCGGGCCGAACGCCTTCCGGTCGGGCCTAGGCCAGTGCCGCGGAAAGTACAGCCCGGTCACGGCTCCTTGTTCCCGCACCACTGTCAGCTCTCCGAGGCTCGTCGCGAGCACCGTGTGCACGGCAGCCGGGGCACGGCCTGCTGTCACTGTCATCGGCTGTTTCCTTCCGCCGCTGGTCCTGCTCTCACTCACACCGTGCAGACGCGGGGGAAACGCTGAACGTGAGATCGCAAGCCCCGCCATGTGCGGTCTCGGCACGGGGCACCTCGCAGTAGCTGGCCGGCATTAAGGCGGCACATCACGTTCGCGGTATCCCGAGCGTCTGCCGAGTGCGGGGCAGCACAAGCGATTCGTGGCCCTGCCATCGCGCGACATCTCACGAAGGTGGAACTGCCATGCCCAATGTCTCTTACTACCGCGGCCGCCCGGCTGACTTCTGGATCGCGGTCATGTCAGGCGCCGCGCGGCCAACATTAGCGAACCCGGCCCCCGCGACATCCCTGGCCAGCTCGCAACCCACCGCGCCGGCTACGCAGAGGAGGACGCCGCAACAACCCAGCGCCCGCCAGCAACGGCTGCAAGCACTAGCCCCTTGGACACGTGCGGAAGTAGCTGACTGACGTCAAAAGTTGTCTTCTGGCAGGGCCTGGCATCAATGTCGTGTGTTTGCAGGCGCTGCACCGAGCGCGCCTGTTCGCAGTTGAGGTTTATAGGTCATTGCCAGCTTCCTGGCGGATCCTGCCCGTTGGCGGCAACGAGAGCCCGTATCAGGAGACGATGACTTGTGGGTGCCGTTCATCTGACGGGCTCAGCGATCTGGCCGGGAAGCCGCGTGCTGCGCCGGCGGCGGGCGGGCAGCCTGGGTAGTCCCGGAGGTTCCCTCATGCCGACCGGATGCCGGCTGTCCCAGATGATGCCGGTGCGGAGGGGCGGCGAGAGCGGGGGTGGGGCCGGGTATGCCGTCTCACGTTTGGCTTGCCCGGAGCGTCTGCTCGGTGGGAAGGGAGCTGGCAATGACCGAGGGCAGGCTGCATGAAGCAGCCGTTTGAGCGGATCGTGGAGGAGCACGGCGGGACGGTGCTGCGGGTCTGCCGGGTGATCCTCGGCGTCCACGATGCCGAGGACGCATGGTCGGAGACGTTCCTGGCGGCGATGCGCGCCTACCCCGACCTGCCGGACGACGCGAACGCCGAGGCGTGGCTGGTCACGATCGCGCACCGCAAGGCCATCGATGTGGTCAGGGCACGCAAGCGGCAGCCGGCCCCGGTCCGTGACATACCTGAGGTGCCCACGGCGCTCGGTGTGCCGGGCGAGGGGGACGGTGACCTGTGGCAGGCGGTCGCGGCGCTGCCGGAGAAGCAGCGCCAGGCGGTGGCGTATCACTATGTCGCGGGCCTGGCGTATGCCGAGATCGCGGGAATCTTCGGCGGGAGTAGCGATGCAGCGCGCAGGGCCGCGGCCGACGGCGTCAAGAACCTGCGGAAGAACTACCCCGGCGCGGGGACGGAAGGAGCGCCATCATGAACGTCTCACCCGATTTCTTCGCATCGCCTTCTGACGCTCGCACGCTGTCGCGGCTCAGGGACAGGCTCGGGCTTGCAGCGGAAGCCGAGGGGCTGCTCGACGTCGCCTACATGACAGTCGACTCGCCCGTGGGTCCGCTGCTGCTGGCCGCGACGCCGAAGGGCCTGGTGCGCGTCGCCTATGACGTCGAGGACCACGACCGCGTGCTGGAGACTCTGACGCGGCAGATCAGCCCCCGCGTGCTGCGGGCCCCCAAGCGGCTGGACGCCGCGGCGCGTGAGCTTGACGAGTACTTCGCGAGGAAGCGCCGGGCGTTCGACCTGCCGCTTGACCTGTCGCTGTCCAGGGGCTTCCGGCAGCTGGTGCAACGGCACCTTCCCGAGATCGGGTACGGGCAGACCCGCACGTACGGGCAGGTCGCCCAGCTTGTCGGGAACCCGAACGCGGTCCGGGCCGTCGGCACCGCCTGCGCCACCAACCCGCTGCCCGTGGTGGTGCCGTGCCACCGGGTGCTGAAGGCCGACGGGAGGCCCGGAGGCTACGTCGGCGGCCCCGCGGCGAAGATGACGCTCCTGCGCCTGGAGGCAGCGGCATGAGCCGCAGCGCCGTGAGCACGGACCCCTGGCGGCAGCGGGCCGATTCGGCCGACTGGGAAGCGATCACCGCAGAGGTTGACTCCCTCGGCGGCGCCCTCCTGCCCCCGCTGGTCACGCCCGGTGAGGCGCAGAGAATCCGCGAGCTCTACGGCCAAGCCGGGTACTTTCGCAGCACGGTCGACATGGGGCGGCATCGTTTCGGCGAAGGTCAGTACCGCTACTTCAAGACCCCCTACCCCGAGCCCATCGAGCAGCTGAAGCAGGCGCTGTACCCGCACCTGCTGCCGATCGCGCGTGACTGGGCCGCCAAACTCTGCTGGTCCGCCCTGTGGCCTGACACCCTCGACGAATGGCTGCGAATGTGCCACGGCGCCGGGCAGGGCAAGCCGACCGCGATCCTGCCGGCACCGACCACACCGGCGGGGAGTTTCTCCTCATGGAGCAGCGCCCGCGGGCCCAGTCCCGCGGCACCGCCACCCTCATACCGCACTGCCACGGCTACCTGTTCACCACCAGGGACCGCCCTATCCGGTCCGCGCGAGGCTGGTCAGCAGCACCGGTACGGCACGGCGTGTCGGTCATCCGATCAGGTGTGCGCCACACCCTCGGGCTCGTCTTCCACGACGCGCCATGAGCTACACACTGACAGATGCGGATGGCCGGCCCTACACCCGCGAAGTCAAAGGGCAGTGGGGCGGCTACAAGCAGGCCAAGGTCTACGGTCGCCTCGACTGCCCGTCAGCGCTGCGCGCAATCACCCGCGGCGGCTACGTGCGGCACCGGGTCTTCTTCGCCGACGAGGCCGCCGCTATCGCCGCGGGTTACCGACCCTGCGGGGTCTGTTGTCCTAGCCGATACACCGCTTGGAAGGCCGCTCAGCAGACACCGAGCATGTGATCAGCCCTGGCCGTCAGCGCGTGCAGACTCTCAAAACATCTTGGCGCTGCAATACAACCATGTTCACCTCCGCGCGCGCCGAACGTCAGATGGCGAGCTTGACGCGGCACGCCAGCCCTGCTGGCTTCCAGCGCCCGGACATAGTTCGCCGGCTGGTCGGCGAGCCTGGGTGCGCGTCGAGGGTTCTGGGTCCCGGTGCCGCGCGAGAGCAGTATCGGACCCTGCGGCCGGCACCCTGCTCGCGCGAGCGCCATGACCACCCGGATCTTCTGGATCGGCCCAGGCTACAGGAACGCCTGCCGTGATCATGTTCCTAGCGACCGCGGCGTGGGCACCATTGTTCATCCACCTGAGGCGTCATCCAGGCCTGCTCATGAACACCACCGCAGCGGACCGCTTCGCCGGTGAGGTCGTCAGGCCTGCGACCGGTATCGCCGGATACATCGTCGCTGTCACCTGCAGCTGGCTATCCACCCGCTCATCGGCGTGGCCTACTAGGCCGCCACGAGCACCGGCACCCGGACCCGCCTGCTAGGGACCAAATGCACGCCGGCGGATGGCAACACCGCGAAACCGACAGCCGGAAACCTAACCAACGGCGGCAGGCCAGCGAGCTGCGCTGCCCCGGCCCGCGAAGACGTTGACGCCGTCGCACATCTGAGCCGGGAAGCAGCAGAAACTGAGGGGAGACGGAACGTCCTCCCTGCCTAGCGAGAGCCCGTGCTGCGGTCGCGAGTTGTCAGCCGATCTGCCAGGCGCAGAGCAGGCATTTCTACGCGACCCGATGTGATCACGCTCAACGATCACCGCTTGCCCGGCTCGCATTCGAGAGATGCCTGGCACGTCGGCATCGGTACGCCCTTGCGCACTCGGCTGCATGAATATGCGCCCGCCAGGCAGCGACAATACGCGGTCATGCCGCATGTGGTTCTCTCGCCGACCCGCACGCGTGCTAATCGGTGAGGGTGACGTTGTCGCGAGGCACTGAGAAGGCGACCGCACCAGCGGGGTCGCTCGCGCGGTTCTCTAGGGTCACCAGCACCGCATTCCGCCCAGCGTCGAAACCGCTCTCGATCCGGCAGGCTAGCGCGGTGCCGATCGGATAGTCCGTGTCCGGGCGAAGGCGATCGGCGTCTTCGAAGATCGGCGGCTTGTCGTTGAACACCGCCACAGATCCGTCGGCGAGAGCTAGGTGGACCTCTACCCATCCTGGGAAGGGCTCGTCGCTCACCCATCGCACGGCGGTGGCGCGCACCCAGCTCACGGATTCAGTATGAAGGTAAGTCGGGCCCAGGGCACACCTCGATCAGGCGCGCTCCTGGCACAACGAGTTGAACGTCCTCATCTGCCGCGGTCAGAGTGCAACCGCACGCCGAACTGGATGTTCTGCTAGCCCGAGGTCGGCGGTCGTCATTGTGCGGCTTGCGGCCATAGTCGTCAGGGAGGATGAGCCCTACGTTAGGCAGATCACGGGGGCTGACAGTGGATCGGCTGGTGGTGGTGCCTGGCCGGATCGTCAACGTCGTGCCTCGCTGAGCGCCGGGCGCCGGCCCGGGTCAGCCGCCCAGCCGCATATGGATGTGCCCGTCGGTGAACCAGTGCGGCGGATTCGCCGGGCTGAGCTCCCGGAACGGGTACCCGGCCCTCTCCGCTACGCGGCAGGACGCCGGGTTGTCGACATCATGCACGACCATGATCTGCCGCAGGCTTGCCCCGCCGAACGCATCGAAGACCCAGTCGGTCACCGCCCTGACCGCCGCCGGAGCTACGCCGCGGCCGCGCGCTGCCACCGCGGTCCAGTAGCCGATCTCGGCGGTCTCCCGCTCGCCGATCCGGCCGGTCTCCTCGCGATTCTTCAGCCCGACACTCCCCCCCAGGACACAGCCGCCGACATCGGCCGCCTCGAGTACCGCGAAGCTCAGCCGGTCACCGTCGCGCCAGCCGCAATCCTGGCTCGCGACCCACCGGACCGCGTCGCGCTCGTCGGCCGGCCCGGTCCGACGCTCCGCCCCGCCGGGCAGCGCGGTCCCGAACGGGCGTTCGTCCGGTCTTGACCACATGCCAGCGGTGGGGTACTCGCGGCTCATCTCGGCGGCCAGTGCGGGGATGTCCGCCGCTCGCCAGGGCCGCAGGATCAGCGCTGGCTGGCGGCTCACCGCTGGTACGCACAGCTCAGGGAACCTCAGCCCGTCTGTCATGCTGGGAATAATGCTGGACCACCGGCATCGCGCTCAACCGGCTTTCGCCTGGGTGATCGGCTAAGGTCGCACAAGGCTCTACGGCGAGGGAAGAAACCGAGCATCCCCGACTGCCTGGCGGGCGCCAGGCAATGCCGATCGGCTTGCCGCTGCCGACGGCCGAACTGCAGCTGTTCCCGACGACGGGCACATCTTGGAGTGCTCATCTGCCGCCGTGCGGAACACTGCCGCTCGAGCCGGGCGGGATCCGGGCCAGGGCCCTACAGGCGGAGGTGGCGCGGGCATTCGGGTCGAACTGAAGGGCTGCTGGCACCCCGCATCGTTGTCCGGCACCATGAGACAAGTGACGGACCGCGTCAAGGTCAGCAGCTGGGTCGCGGCATACGAGGACGCCTGGCGGGCGCCCGGCACGGTCGTGGCGAGTACGTCACCGAGATCGGTCGCGACATTGCCGAGTACGCGTCAGGTTCACTGCCACGAGATCCTTCGATGATCTATGCCTATCGGCGGTTCTGGCGCGACAACCCGGAGTTCGTGGCACTCACCTACGCACGTGTAGCGAGCTACTGGGATGCGTACTACCGGAGGACGCTGACCCTGAACGAGTACCCGCCCCACGTTGCCATGGTCCGGGTCCGAACGCTAGTCGAGAGCTAAGCGGAACGCCCGCATCTGCCGCCGTGGGCGCGCTCTCATGGTCACGGTGTTGGGCACCGGGGG
>WNFD01011493.1_pt1 | contig 15697 bp, 8 predicted proteins | sample 5400491 | NCBI WGS metagenome assembly WNFD01 (sample SAMN13153343, study PRJNA577476) | soil metagenome | isolation source: 120 cm saprolite under Douglas fir tree site 2 hole 2 replicate 2 | place: USA:California | collected 2015-04-18 | reverse complement strand
GAACGACAACATGATGCCAGCGGCAGAGCTGATGAATCTGCAAATGCAGCACTGAAGAGCGTGGCAGGGATACTGGCTGCTAATCAAGCATGCCGTCCCTGCGCAGTGCGTTTTCGAGAGTCTTGGTGGCTTGGTCGATCAGGCGGGGGCTGTGATCGGCGCACTTGACGGCGGTCTCCGCGGTGACCCATAGCCGGGTGCGGAGCATAGAGCAGATACGCGTGGTTGTCCGGTTTCGTATCAACGTCGGGTGCGCACAAATCAGCAAACGGTCACACGTTCGTCCAAGCGTTGGGAACAACACCGACGCTAACATTTCATCTTGAAATGACGCGCGGCTGATACGCCGCTGGCGGTGGGGACGAGAAATGCTGAAAGGATTCACTGCGCCCCGGTCCCCCCTCGGCGTTGCAGCGTTGGTCCCGCCGCCTCCCTGGCATTTCGCAGGTGAGGTTCTGGCGGTGGAGTTTTGGAATGATCCCGATGTATCAATTCATATCCTTCCAACCGGCATCGAGCTTGATAAGAAATGTCCGGGTCACTCTGTTGCGCTCTTCACAGACTACCAGTTCACTGCGCAGAACGATGAGTATCTGGATCCTGCCAGATATCAGTGTCGCGGGTTCAGCGTCCTCCTCGACGCGATATGGAAGGGAACACGAATAGCGTGGTGTCCGTATTGCTATGTCGACAACGACGCTGCATTGATGAGAGGCTGGATTCAAGGCTATCCGAGAAAGTTCGGTACTGTACACCAGACCCGTACGTTTGCCGCCGCGAGTGCGGCCTCGGCGCCACTCGTGCATGACGGCAGAATCTCGGCCTGCATGTCCGCTCACGGCCGCTTACTGGTGCAAGCCCGTGTTACCTTGCGCGAAAAGGCCGAGAGTCTTGTCGGGTTGCTCGATCGCCGGATCGTGGGACGGCGATATTTTCCGCGGCTCTCCGCCGGCATGCACGACAAGCCAGCCGTCGATGAACTTGTTCGATGCGTCTCGAACCATCTGCTGATTACAAACATCTGGATCGGCGAGAGTGAGCTCATTTTTCCGGAAGCCTATGGTGAAGAGTTGGAAGTATTGGGGCCGCTGAAGGTGGGACGCGGATATCGATTCTCGTTTTCCTATTCCGTCACCGATATCGAGATCCTGGCAGACCTGACCATCTGCAATCGCGGCTGATGCCAACAAACGCGTTGCTGATCGCGGCAGGAATGAACAAGTCGACGCACTTCAATCAAATCAATTGCGGCTGGTGTCGATAGCCTCGGTGCCGAAAGTTATGGACGCATCAGGATACGGAAATGCTGAAGGGCTTTACAGTTCCGAAGTCGCCATTCGGTCAGGCCGCTCTAACACCGCCGCCACCCTGGCACTATGCCGGCGACGTTGTTGGAGTCGAGTTCTGGACGGACCCCGACGCGACGGCGGCGACATTGCCGAATGGTCTTTCCCCGGATCCAAACTCGAACGGTCACGCCGTCATGATGTTTCTGGATTGGCAATTCACCGCCCAGGACGACGAATATCTTGAGCCGGCTCGTTATCAATATCGTGAGGCGTTTGTTTTGGTCGACGCCATGTATCGCGACGTGCCGGTCATGTGGTGTCCGTACATCTATGTCGACAATGACGCTGCGCTGGCGCGCGGTTGGACGCAGGGGTTTCCAAAGAAAATGGGCAGCATTTTTCAGACGCGCTCCTTTGCGGCCTCGGGCCCCGCCGCGGCGCCGGTCGCGGCCGGCAGCCGGTTTGGCGCCAGCCTCTCGGCGCATGGCCAACGTCTTGCGGAAGCCTGCGTCACCTTGCAAAAGCCGGTCGAAAACGGAATTTCTCTCCTCAGTCGACCCGCGGTCTTGTTGCGATACTTCCCGAGATTGGCGGCCGGCTACCAGGACAAGCCTGCGGTCAACGAGCTGGCGATGTCGATCACCGACAATCTCACCGTTGCCGGCGCTTGGATCGGGAAGGGCGAGCTCAATTTTACGGAAACGAATGGCGAAGAGCTCCACGCCCTCGCGCCGAAAAGGATCGAGTCAGGATTCCGTTGCTCACTTTCCTACTCAGTTAGCGATTTGAAGATCCTCGAAGACCACGGATCGTAAGTGACTGAAAACACTCCCGCCGTTACGGCGAAGCGCGCAGTCCCTCGCTTCGCCGGAAGGGTCTCCGCGGGACCCCCGTCGCGCGGAGACCCTCGGCCGGGGACGCTCTTGCGACAGATAAGTAAAGTTGTCTTCGCGTCTCTCATGGCGTTTTGGATATGGGCGATTGTCGGGGTTGTAAATGGTTGCGAATGCAGGTTTTCTAAGGCGTAAAATATTGATATCGAACGTTAAATTCGTTTATCGGCGCGATGCAACATTAACCTTCCATAACGCTGATTAACGAGCCAAAAGGCGCCCCTTGCTGCACTCTCCCGCCGATCCGAAGCCGCGGATAGTTGTCGAGGGAGTGATCATGGAAGGACTTCAAACCACCGCACCAGAGTCTTCCTTTGCGGCCGATCAACAGTTCCACCTAGTTGCGAACAGCGTGGCCAAACTGCTTGAAACTGCAAGGCGAGAGTTGGGACGTGATCAGGAGGCGGCCAAGGCGTCGCTGGTCACGGCATCGCACATCCTGCAAGCGGAGATCGAACGTTGTTCGGGCGCTAACGGCCTCACAAGGGGCGGTCTGGCGGCTTGGCAGATCCTTCGAGTGCGAGCTTACATTGACGGCAACTTGCACCGCACCATTCACATCCGGGATCTCAGTGCGGTCGCACGTCGAAGCCCGGCGCACTTCTCTCGGAAATTCAAGCTGGCCGTTGGCGAGTCGCCACATGCCTATGTGGTGAGAAGGCGTCTGGAGAAAGCCTGCCATCTGATGATCACCGGTGTGGCATCACTGAGCGAAATCGCCTTGAGCGTAGGCTTTTCGGATCAGGCACATCTATGCAGGCTGTTCAGACAGGCCTTTGGTCAAAGCCCGGCCAACTGGCGACGCGAGCGCGGAACGCCTGGCGAGGTCATCTCAAGAACCGGCATGGACGAGAGCATCCCATGAGCGATCAGCGCGGCAAAGTGCTGAGCTTCGGCCCTTTCGAACTGTCGATCGGAAACAGGCTTCTGACAAATGGCGCAAAGGTCGTACCGCTCGGCGCGCGCGCTATGGATCTCCTCATCGTCCTGGTGGAGCAAGCAAACAAGGTCGTCGGCAGGGGAACCCTGATTGAGCGCGTTTGGCCAAAGGGAGGAGCCGAACAAGTTAGCCTGCGCGTCCACATCTCAGCGCTACGGAAGGCTCTCGATCAGAGTGACCCTGGCAAGCGATATATCGCGAACGTGCCCGGGCGGGGGTACAGCTTCGTCGCACCGGTAACGTCACTTTCCTCGCCAACGTCGGGGGATCTCAAACCATCCTTGAGGTCCCGACTGCCTGCGCGCTTGATGCGCATGCTTGGACGAAAAGACGCCCTGGCTGCAATACAGACGAAGCTGGCTGAGCAGAAGTTTGTGACGATCGTCGGGCCTGGCGGCATCGGCAAGACCACGTTAGCGGTCGCAGTTGCCCACGAGATGAGCGCAATTTTCAACGGCCAGGTTCATTTCGTCGACCTAGGTGCTCTTGGCGGCGCTTCGTTCGTCGCGCCAGCCGTGGCCACCGCACTTGGTGTATCGGTACAAACAAACAATGTCGTACCAGCCTTGATCGATCGTTTGCGGGAAAGGCCAACGCTCATCATTCTCGACTGCTGCGAACACCTTGTTGATGGAGCGTCTGCTGTCGCAGAAGAACTGATTCGCCAAGTTCCGACACTGCATTTGCTCGCGACCAGTCGAGAGGCGATGCGTGTTGAAGGTGAACATGTCCATGAACTCTGCGCGCTTGCATGCCCTCCGGAAGATAGCAGCTTGTCGGCACACGACGCCCTGCAATATCCCGCTGTTCAACTGCTGGTCGATCGCGTGCGGGCCGTGCGAGGTGACTTCGAGCTGGTCGATGCGGATGCGCCGATTGTCGCGGAAATCTGCCGGCGGCTTGATGGAATTCCATTGGCAATCGAACTCGCAGCCGGCAGGGTTGACATATTTGGCCTTAGCAAGATCGCAAGCTTGCTCGACGACCGACTAAACCTGTCATGGGTGGGGCGTAGGACGGCGCCGCCGAAGCACCAGACCTTAAACGCCGCGCTGGAGTGGAGCTATGACCTGCTTGGTGGCGCAGAGAAGCGCGTATTGAGCCGGCTCAGTGTTTTTGCCGGCGGATTTACGTTCGAAGCGGCGGTCGCCGTTGTCGCTGACGAGACGATAGTTGAAGCAAATGTCTCGGATTGCGTTTGGGAGCTCCGTTCGAAATCGATGATTGCCGCTCAGGGACAGGGGGCGAGGCTGCGTTTACTCGACATCACTCATGCCTTTGCTTCACAACGACTTGCCGAAAGCGCTGAGGAGGGAAGTTGGCGCCGGCGTCACGCACTCTACTTCAGCGACTTGTTCAAACAAGCCGCTTCAATGGATATGCCTGAAAGGCTCAGGGCGCTTGGGGGCGAGGTCGACAATCTCAGAGCCGCTCTGAACTGGGCTTTCTCAGTCGAGGGTGATGCGAAAATTGGCGTTGAACTTGCTGCCGCCTCGGCAAGCACCTGGATGGCAATGGCCCTTCTTACCGAATGCCGGGAGTGGATGACGAAAGCCATCAGTCGACTCGACGAGGCAAGTGCCGGCTCACGGCAAGAAATGATCATTCAGTCCGCACTCGCCAGCTGCATGATGTTCACGGATGGTATGACTGAAGAGTCGTACGCAAGCTGGGCGAAAGCGCGCCTTCTTGCCGAGTGCCTCAACGACACCGAATGCCAGCTCGATTCTCTGCTTGTTCTCTGGGCTCATCAGATACGACTTCCAAGTTATGCCGAGGCGACAGAGTTGGCTGATCGATGCGGCGCTGTGGCTGACGGGAGCGGCAATCGTGGCGCGATCGCCATGGCCAATTACATGCGCGGTGTGACCTACCACCACATTGGGCGAATATTGCAGGCCGAAACTCATTTTGAAATGTCGCTGCACCGCGATGATGAAGCGTCCCGGCAATCTCTCATCAAGCGGTTTGGCTACGATCGGAAGGTCGACGCCCTGGCTGTACTGGCCAACCTGGCCTGGCTCCGGGGCTCTCCTGATCAGGCGCGGCGCCTCAACCTGATGTCGATCGCCGAGGCACGCCAACTAGATCACGCGGTACCGCTCTGCGTGGCGCTCGCCTGGGCAAGCTTCAACACGTACCTGACAAGTCCAGACGATCCCGAGACTGAAGCGCTTGCTAACGAGCTTGTCGACCACGCAGCAAAATACGCTGTGGAAAGCTATCAAGGCTTCGGCCTCGGCATTCAGGCTCTCGGCAGAGTCAGGCGGGGCGAGGGCGACGCGGCTTCGGCGACGCTCTACCGCGGCTTGGAGAAGCTGTCAGCGGCGCGCTATGGGGTCTTCAATTGGATCCTGCAAGCAGAGTTTGCAAGATGTATGGCCGTCGCCGGTCGACCGCGGCAAGGACTAGCCGTTTTCGAACGAGCGAAGATCAATCTTGGTGACATCCAATGGCACGCTCCGGAACTGCGTCGTATCAGGGGCGAACTGGCCCTTGGCAATGGCGAGGGACTTGCAGCTGGCAGGCAGTATTTTCTCAGTGCGCTCGAACTATCGGACAGACAAGCGACCTTGTCGTGGGCGCTCAGGGCCGCGACCAGCCTTGCCATTGTCGAGAAGTCGCTCGGGCGAAAGGAAGCCGCGTGGCGGACCCTGCAAGCCACCCACGCGAAATTCCGAGAAGGCCTTGAGACCTCCGATCTACGGTTGGCCAAGCAGGTGTTGAACGGCTCATACCGGCCCGACAGCGCCATCAACTCGTTACACTGACGGCTTGTTGCTGGAGGAGGTTTCGGCTAACATTTGATGGGCTGGGAGTGTATTTGCACAAGACCGACGACGAACAGCGAAACGACCGAATCGTCGAGGATCTTGGCGGAATAACTCATGTCGATTCAACAGATTGGCTCTCCCAGCGCAATCCGGCTTGGTTTTGGCCCATTCGAGCTCAATGTCGCCGAGCGTTCCCTTAGGAAAGCGAACCAGGTCGTTCCACTTGGTGGCAGGGCTTACGACATCCTGATTGCGCTTCTCGAAAACGCCGGTGAGGTTGTCGGGAAAGCCGAGCTGATCGCGCGGGCATGGCCTGACGTAACGGTCGAGGAAGGCAGTCTTCGCGTTCATCTGTCGGCGCTGCGCAAGGCACTGGGCGACGGTCAGTTCGGTAGCAAGTACATCGCGAATATCCAGGGGCACGGCTATAGTTTCATCGCGCCGGTCACACGCCTTCCCGCGGACCGCGACAGGGGTAACGCATCTGGGGGAATGTCCAACCTGCCGCCCGCTCTGGGCCGCATGGTCGGTCGCAACAATGTTGTCCTTGAGATTCAGGGCTTGCTCCAGACCGGACAGCGCCTGATTACAATTCTGGGTGCTGGCGGTATCGGCAAGACAACGGTTGCCCTGTCAGTCGGACACGGGGCGTTGGCCGACTTCTCTGGCGCCGCATTCTTTGTCGATCTTTCATCTGTAAACGACCAGGAGCATCTCATCGGGGCGATTGCTTCCGCGGTCGGGCTCGGCCCGCAGTTGGTCGATCCAAAGGAGGCGCTGCTTAATTTTCTGCACCCTCGCAGGGTGCTTATCATTCTCGATAGTTGCGAGCATCTCATCGGGAAAACCGCGGAGATCGCCGGCTATATTTTTCAGAATGCCCCCGACATCTACATACTTGCGACCAGCAGGGAGGCATTGCACGTCCCTGGTGAACACGTACTTCGTCTTTGTCCACTGGATTGCCCGCCGGATCAGCCGGGGCTGACGGCGTCAGTGGTGATTGCCTATCCGGCCGTACGGTTGTTCGCCGAGCGTGTCAGTGCTCGCCGCGGCGAGTTTTCGCTTCGTGACGACGAAGCTCCCATGGTTGCCGAGATTTGCCGGAAGCTTGACGGTATTCCACTCGCCATCGAGCTCGCTGCCGGAAGGGCCGCTATCTTCGGCGTAGGGAATACGGTGGCAAGACTGGGTTCGCGGCTCGATCTCCTGAAGTTCGGCCGGCGAACCGCAAATCCACGGCATCAAACGCTCATCGCAACGCTGGACTGGAGCCACGACCATCTTTCGGAGATCGAACGAGTCCTCCTGCGACGTGTCGCAATTTTCGTAGGGCAGTTCACGCTGGAGGCGGCGCTCGCAGTGGCGGAGGAGGCGGGGATAGGCGAGTCCGAGATCGCGGGCGCTTTGGACAATCTCGTGAACAAATCTCTGATAGAGGTTTGGGCCGGCTCGCGGAGACCGTGCTACCGGTTACTTGATACTACGCGCGCCTACGCTTTGGAGAAGTTGGCTGCCAGCGGCGAACAGGATTCCACCGCCGAGCGTCACGCGGGCTTCTCGATTCAAATGCTGGAAAGCACCCCGGTCAATCTCTTTGATCTGGAGTCCACGGAAGCTGCAGCCAACGCCGTGCGAGATTATCTTGGAAATATCCGTGCCGCGCTTGAATGGAGCTTTTGCCCCTCTGGAAAAGACAGCACGGCCATAAGAATGGCGGCGGCTGCCGCGCAGTTTTTTCTCGCCATGTCGTTTTTCATGGAGTGCCGGGGGTGGATGGAGAGGGCGATCGATCGGATGGCTGCGGACTGTGACCCGCGGGACCAGATGGAAATCCACGCTTCGCTCGCATTGTCGCTGATGTTCACCGCTGGGAACAGTGAAAGGGTTCGCGAGGCCTTCAATACAGCGTTGACGTTCGCAGAGCGGCTTGAAGATTCCTACCAGCAACTGCGTCTCCTCAGCGGCCTGTCGATGTATCTTCATCGTACGATCGACGCGGCTGGTAGTCTCGAAGTTGCGCTGCGCGCCGAGTCTGTCGCGAAGAAGACGGGAAACCCGGATGATGCAGCTCTTGCGGATGCGATGCTGGGAGCCGCGTACTACATGCTCGCCGATCACGTCCGCGCGCCAAAACACCTCGAACGGGCCCTGCACAGGTCGCAGGCTTCTCCACGGTTCAACGCAACTCAGTATCTGTTTGATCTACGCACCACATCGCTGTTCAACCTTACCCGGTCGCATTGGTTTGCTGGCAATCTCGATAGGGCCGCCGTTTATGCGGAAAGAACCATCGAGGAGGCCGGGAGATCGAACCATCCGATCGCGCTGTGTCGAGCCCTTATGCTGACGATGCCATTCCACTTCTGGATTGGACATTTGGAGCAGGTCGAGAGGAGCCTCTCTGAGCTTGAGCTCACCGCGGAGAAGTATTCGTTGGAACCATTTCGCGCAGTCGCTATGGGCCTCAGGGGGCGGCATTTGATTCACGTCGGCCAGACAATGGATGGCGTACGTCGTCTGCAAGATCTCCGAATTGGCGATTAGTCTGGCAAAACAAAACCAGCGCACGGAAGCGTTGGCTCTCATCGACGCTTCGATCGCAACGCAGCTTCGATTGAAGAGGCCTCTTCACCTTCCAGCTCTCTTTTTGTCGAAAGGCATGGCACTTGCGTGCGGGGAAGCCCGACAGAGTGATCTGGCTCTGGAGTGCTTCAAGCAGGCGATGACCCTGGCTGGGCAACAATCCGCGCTATCGTTCGAACTGCGGGCAGGATTGGAACTCGCGCAGCTTTGGATTGATCGCGGTCAGCTCCGAAGAGCCCGGGATCTCATCGGTCCCATTTACGGTCGATTTATTGAAGGTTTTGCAACACCCGATCTCGTTTTGGCGAGGCAAATCCTCCAACAGACGAACGTTCCGGCGTGACGCTTCACTGCGTAGTGACAAGGCCCAGGGTCTGCGCGCGTGATACCGCTTGCGCGCGCTTCTCCACACCGAGCTTGGTGAAAACGCTCTTGAGGTGCGACTTCACGGTCTCAGGCCCAATATAAAGGCTCCGGGCGATTTCTTTGTTGGACAATCCCCCCGCGATCAGCGTGAGAATGTCAGTCTCGCGGGGACTCAATGCGTGCAGAGCCTGGACTCTGAAGGTCGGTGCCAGGCGATCCTGCCGTGCCCTTTGGGAATCGGACACGAGCCGATCAACATAAGACGTTAAGTCCGCGCCGATGCTGCCGCTCTGCTGGACCATCTGGATGAGTTCGGAAGTGATCGAACCCTCGTCCAAAATGATCTGATAGAGACCCCCGCCTGCGCATGCAGCAAGAATACGGCGAAATCGATTCGTTGCCTCCGCTGCTTTGCCGAGGCGTAGCTGAAGGGCCGAGATTCGAATCTCAACTCGGATCAGGAAGTAACGATGGTGTGCTGCTTCGGTTTCACGCTGTAGCTCCCGCAGGATTGACATGGCCACCTCAGGACGCTCCTGTTGTCCTAACAAATGAGCGTGGGCAAGTTTGTGGTCCCATTGAATTTCCGACCAGGCACAAAGTCTGGGCGCAGGGTACTGTCTCGTAAGTCGCTCCAGGCGATCGACGCATGCGGCGCCTTCATCGACGCGGCCTTCGTTGAGGTAAAGCCGCGCTTGTTCTGCTGTCGCAGCTGCCGTCAGCCTGCCCCAATCCCGAGAGATGCCATGGCTTTCAGCCCGCTCCAGCAGCGTGTGGGCACGCTCGAGGTTCATCCGGGCAGCCGCGACTCTGGCCATCACGAAATAGGCGCTGCGAACGCAGTCGAGCATTGTCCCGGAGTTGATCAGCGATGCGCGATCGATCACCAACGCTTCTGCCTCGTCCAGCTGGCCCTGCTCGTACAAGATCCGTGCAATCAGGCTGGTAGGCAAAGCCGCGGCCACCGAGTGCGGGCCGACATGCTGCTCCGCAATGCGCAACCCCTCACGGTAATGCCCCTCTGCGGCGGCGAGACGTATCTGCCGGAGCTCTGCGACACCTTGAAGGCAGCGCCGATATACCGACGCGAATACGTTTCTCCGGTCTTCCTCCGGCGAATAGGGCATCCAGGGCGTCGCATAGAACTGCTTGAGGTCACCGGCTTGCAGATGGCCGAAGCGAACGACGTTTGAGGCAACATTCGCAGTCCAGGGATCGGACGAGCGATTCACGCAATCCTGTGCCAGAGGCAGCGCCCGCTCGCTGTCATCCTTCAGCGCGATAGCAACGGAGCGGATCGCCTGGCATTCGCACAGCAAATCGCTCTCCGGCAGATGAGTAGCAGCGATATCGTTCTCTATTTCAGTCGCAAGCTGCAGGGCCTCATCAAAACGTTGCGCGAGGGCCAATCCCCAGGCGATCGCCAACCTGACCTCGGGCTGACCCCGCATGAGTTCGTCGGGAAATTGGCGCTGCCAGTCGAGCAAGGTGAAGAGATCACCTCTCTTTATCAAAGCCATTGCGCAATTCTTGATCCAGCTGATCGCACGATCCGGGTCTCCAGCTGCAATCGCGTGCTGGACTGCTTCGGTCCACAATTCCTGGGAGGCATACCAAAGTGCCGCGCGCCGGTGCAGCTCGGGAGTTTCAATACCCCGGTCCGCCTCCAGCCTCTGTCTCAAATATTCGGCGAGCAGCGTATGATAACGAAGCCAGACACCATCATTGTCGAGCGGCGTGAGCAGCATTTGGCGCTCGGCAAGCGATGCCAAGATTGTGCGGCTCGAGCTCGAACCGGTTACGGCTTCGCATAAAGGACCGGAGAGCCGATCAAGAATGGCCGTTCGCAGCATGAAGTCGACCATTTCGACGGGAAGCGTATCCAGCATCTCCGACAAATAGGCTGCAATTGGACGCTGCGAACCTGAGAGATTTTGTACGTACTCCTTGAAGGCCAATCCGAACTGTGAGGGCATCGATGCAACAATTCGCAGGGCGGCGGGCCACCCTTCAGTCTTGCGTTGCAGGAGTTGGACGTCGGGGAGATCCAGAACGCCAGGCTTGGCGTGGTCCAGAAACGCCTGTGTCTCCTGCATGTCGAACCGCAGGGCTGCGGAATCAATTTCGATCAGCTGATTCTGGGCTCGTAAGGTCGCGAGTGGCAGGGGAGGTTCGGTACGGGTCGTAAGCACCACATGACAGTGAGACGGCGCGTGCTTCAGAAAATACGCGACCGTCTGATGGATGCGAGAAGCGCTGAGCCAGTGATAGTCTTCGAGAAACAGATAAACATCATCGTCTATCTCGGCCAGATCGTTGATCAGGCTCGACAGGATCGTTGTCGGGTCGATCAGGTTGTTCTCGAGGATCAGCCCGATTGCGCCGGCGCCAACGTCCGGACAGGCCTGATGCAGGGCCTGAGATACGTAAAATAGAAACCGCGTGGCCTCGTCGTCGTCTGAATCGATGGTCAGCCACCCAACACAATTGCCGCTTTGCTCGAGCTTCTCGGCGCAAGCGGCCGCCAGCGAACTCTTGCCAAAGCCCGCCGGCGCCTTGATGACGGCAAGTCGCTTGGCGGGGAGTTCGGACAAGATCGCGACGAGCCGGGGACGTGCGACCAGCCCGCCGAATCGTGCCGGCAAAATCTTGGTCGCGAGGAATGGCAGCTGTCCCCTGGCAGGCAAGGTAGCCGTTCCAATAGCAAGATTACTCGATCGCGGCTGGATCAAGGGCTCCCCCTTATCGCCGTGAGTGCTCCCCCCATTCGGGGGGTGCCCCCGGTGACGAAAGTGTACGATCTCTGTTAGCGAGAGGGAAGCGCCGGGCATCATGGGGCAAAGCTAACCGGAGAGGCGGAGCAAGCTCATGTCTATCAGGACCGCACGCTTGGGTTTCGCACGTATAGTTGAGCACCCGGACAAGCTAATCAAGTCCAGGCCAAGAAACATGGTTGACGATGATGCTCAAGGAAATCTGCAGTTTGGCCCCTTTGAGCTTTCGAGCAGGGAGAGGGTGCTGCGGCGCGACGGCGTGGTGTTGCCCCTTGGCAGCAGGGCCCTGGACATTCTGATCTACCTTGCCGGGCGATCGGGTGAGGTGATCGCAAAGCAGGAACTGATCGATCACGTCTGGCCGGACGTGACCGTCGAGGAAGGGAGCATCCGGGTCCACGTGGCCGCGATCCGCAAGGCACTTGGTGACGGCCAATTTGGCAACCGATACATCGCAAACATCAAGGGACGGGGCTACTCGTTCGTCGGCAACGTTGTCTCCCGCGCTGGTGGCACGGAAAGCGGGAACGCCAGGTTCCGGCAGCAAGGCAGGCTTCCCCTGCGACCGATCATGATGATTGGGCGCGAAATGGTCGTCAGCGAGGTCAGCGACAAGCTGCGAGAAGAGCGGTTCGTAACACTGCTCGGCCCCGGCGGCATTGGCAAGACGACCATTGCCCTGGCTGTTGGCCGCGCCGTTGCCGAAGAGTTTGGCGGGAAAGTCCATTTTGTCGACCTGGAAAGCCTTACCGATCCGCGGCATGTTGCGGGGGCCGTCGCGACATCTCTGGGACTTGCGCTCAAATCGAAAGATCCCGGCCTGGAGCTGGTCGATCTCGTTCGTTCGCAGAAGCTTCTTATCATTCTCGACAGCTGTGAGCACGTGATCGAGGCGGTCGCCCTGGTTGCCGAGCAACTGTACCAGGAAACGGAGCAGATCCATCTTCTGACCACGAGTCGCGAATTGCTGAAAGTAGAGGGCGAGCATTGCTGCCGGATTCTTCCGCTTGATGTTCCACCGGACGGGTCAAAGCAGACGGCCCATACCGTGCTTCGATATCCGGCAGTGCAATTGTTTGTACGGCGCGTGGCGGCGAGGGCGGGAGGCGTCGTTCTCACCGACGAGGAGGCGCCGTTTGTCGCGGAAATGTGCCGAAAGCTGGATGGCTTACCCTTGGCAATTGAGCTCGCAGCGGGCCAGGTGGCCATACTCGGTATCAAGAACACGGTTGCGCGCCTGGTGTCCCGGCTGGAATTGCTGAGACTAAGCCATCGGACGGCCGTCCCCAGACACCGGACACTCAAGGCGACATTGGATTGGAGCTACGATCTGCTGTCCGACGCGGAGAGGATTGTTCTTCGGCGCATCGCTCCTTTCGTCGGTCATTTCACCCTCGAGGGCACGCGGTATGTTGCGGGTGAACTCGGCGTAGGCGCCGGAGAAATTTTTGACGCGATCGCCGGCCTGGTCGAGAAGTCATTGATAGCAACCCGGATCGACGAAAAGCAGGCGCAGTATCGGCTGCTGGACACGACGCGGGCATATGCGCTTGAAAAACTGGAGGAGCATGGCGAGTTCGACCCAATCTCCTTGCGGCATGCGGAATACGTCACCCAACAGCTCGAATCGCAAAAAGAAATGCTATCGGCTTTGCCAAGGGCTGAAAGAGTTGCAGCCTATTCCCGCCAACTCAGCAATGTTCGGTCGGCGCTGGAATGGAGCTTTGGATCGCACGGCAACGACGAGATCGCGACAAGACTTGCGGTCGCTTCAACACAGCCATTTATGGAACTGTCGCTATTGACCGAATGGCAGGGCTGGGCAGAACAGGCAATAGCCCGGCTGGAAGGTCGGTATAGGAACTCCCGCCACGAGATGGAGGTTTCCGCTTCGCTGCCCCTGGTATCGATGAACACCGAAGGCCGCAATCCAGACGTTCGCTCAGCTTCTTTTGGGGCGCTCGACGTTGCGCTCATGCGACAGGACCTTGCCCACGAGTTCAGGCTCCTGAGCGGACTGTTCCTGCATTCGAGCTGGACCACCGACATTCACCGCGCGCTCGATATCGCCGCGCGAAGCCAAAAGGTGGCTTTGAAAATACAAGATCCCGACGACATGGCGTTCGCTGAAACGATGTTGGGCGCCGCCAATCATTTGGCGGGAAATCATCTTGTTGCACAGAGGCATTTCGAAGCGAGCCTGCGCCACTCGGCATCGGGCTCGCGCTTGCGCGCTGGACACTATTTGTTTCACCACACCACCCTCTCGCTTGCCGGCATGGCGCGCTCTCTGTTGTACAGGGGGGTACTCGACCAGTCATTGGACTACGCAAGGCTCGCGATAGAGGAAGGGGAAAAATCCGGCAATCCGGCAACATTGTGCCGATCCCTGATCCTGATTCTCCCTGTCTATCTGGCGCTGGAGGATTGGCAGAGGTCAGAGCAGTATATCGCGCAATTGAGCGACCTCTCCGCAGCTCACGCCCTTAAGCCGCTCCATGCAATCGCAACCGGGTTGCGAGGCCGGTGGCTTCTCCTTCAACGCAACGTCCGCGACGGCGTTCCGTTGCTGAAGAGGGCGTCAGAAGAGCTTGAGGCCCAACGTCATGAAATGCTCAATATGGATTTTGTCAGCGATCTCGGCGCGGGTCTTGCTGCTTCCGGCCTTCACGAGGAGGCATTGACGCTGGTGGCGAATGCCCTTGATGTCCAAAAACGTGGGGGAAAATTTCTGTTCGTGCCCGCCTTGATGAGAGTGAAAGGCTTCATCCTGGCATCCAGGTCGCACGAGGACTATCCCGAAGCAGAAACAAGCTTTCTGTCGGCAATCGACTGGGCGAAACGCCAGTCCGCCGGCCTGTTTGAATTGAAGGCTGCGACGGACCTGGCGGAGCTGTTGCTGAAACAGGATCGCGTGGCGGAAGCCTACAAGCATCTCAGCGCGGCCGTTGATCGAATGCCGGTCGGGATATTATCTCCCGATCACTCGCGCGCCCTGCAAGTCCTCAACCAACTCCAATCCGGCTCCTAGGCCGTCGGCTAAAGCAGACACCGCACTGTCTGCGCAGTCGGGTTCAAGTCCTCGCATTCCGATACAAGCCCAAGCCTGCGGTTGGGTGCATGTTGTGGCAGGAATGGTCACAGCAGGGTTTGAATGCAATGGGCAAGCTGGTCGCGGACATCATTGTTGAAACCTTGCAGAATGCAGGCGTCAAGCATTGTTACGGCATCGTGGGCGACACGCTTAATCTGATCGCCCGCTCACTCGAAAAAAGCGAAATCGAGTGGGTGTCGGTGAGACATGAAGAAGCGGGAGCGTTTGCCGCGCAGGCGGAGGCGCAGGTAGCAGATCGCTTGACGGCAGTTGCCGGGAGCTGCGGTCCCGGTAGTCTGCATTTCATCAACGGGATATTCGAGGCCAATCGCAATCGTGCGCCCGTCGTCCTGATCGCAAGTCAAATCATTCGCGACGAATTGGGCTTCGATTTCATCCAAGAGGTCGACTTCAAGCAGGTCTACAGGGACTGCAGCGTCTTCTGCGACATGATCCATACGCCGGAGCAGGCGCGCCGGAAGACCGTGATCGCCTGCCAAACGGCCCTGGCGAAACGCGGTGTTGCCGTTCTGATCGTGCCGGCGGATATCTCCGCCTCAGTAGTGGATGATAGCATCCCCTACGCGGTACATGTCGCCAGGCCCGTCACGCGGCCGAACGATGCCGATCTCAGCGAGATCGCAGATATTCTCAACAACAACGAAAATGTTGTGTTGTACGGCGGATCGGGCTGCCAGGGGGCTCATCAGGAGATTCTCGCGGTTGCCAACAAGCTGAAGGCGCCGATCGCGCATACGTCGCGCGCAAAGGACTTCCTCGAGTTTGACAATCCATACAACATCGGAATGACCGGGATGCTCGGCAACGAGGCCGGATACCATGCCTTGCTGGACTGCGATGCGTTGTTGATGCTGGGCGCAGACTTTGCCTGGCGGCAATTTTACCCAGACAAGGCAAAGATCGTGCAGGTCGATATTGACCCGACCCATCTGGGACGACGTCATCCGATCACGAAGGGCG
>WNFD01013020.1_pt1 | contig 15698 bp, 17 predicted proteins | sample 5400491 | NCBI WGS metagenome assembly WNFD01 (sample SAMN13153343, study PRJNA577476) | soil metagenome | isolation source: 120 cm saprolite under Douglas fir tree site 2 hole 2 replicate 2 | place: USA:California | collected 2015-04-18 | reverse complement strand
TTCTCCGCCGCCATGTCTTTTAGCAGATAACCGGAGGCCCCTGCTTCCAAAGCCCGTCGTAAGTATCCCGCTCGCGCGAAGGTGGTCAGGATGATCACGCGCGTGGCCGACCGCCGGCGTTTCAGTTCGGCGGCCACGTCGAGGCCGCTCATTTCCGGCATTTCAATGTCGGTAAGGAAGATGTCGGGTCTGTGCGTGAGCACCGCGGTCAGCGCTTCAGCGCCGTTTCGCGCCCGGGCCGCGACCGTGATGTCGCCTTCGATCTCGAGCAGCGTGGCCAGCGCTCCCAGAATCATCCCTTGATCTTCGGCGATGACCACGCGAATGGTCTTGCGCGCGGTTTTTGCGGGAGGATTCAATGTTTGCCATTCGCGGTGAGCGGAAATTCGAAGGTCAGTCTGGTCCCCGCCGACATGTCGCGGGTAATGGTCCCGCCCAGGGCCTCGACTCGCTCACGCATGCCGCGCAATCCGTTGCCCTCGAGCAAAGAGCCGCCGCGGCCGTCGTCCTGAATTTCCAGAATGCAGTCTCCGTTGTTCGCGGCCAGCCGCAGCCGGCAATTCCGCGCCTGCGCATGCCGCACCACATTAGTGACCGCTTCGCGCATGATCAAGGCCACCACGCTCTCCTGCGCCGGAGTCATGTTGATCTCCGCAGTTTCCGATTGCAGAGCGACCCCAGCGGAACTCAACGCCGATTCAGCACGCTGAATCTCTTCGCTCAGCTTGTATGTGCTGTAGCCGCGCAGGGTGTTCCGGATTTCTGCCATGGCTTCGCGCGAAACTTTCTCGATGTCGGCAATTTCGCTTTTCGCTTTTTCCGGATACTTCTCTAGCAACTTCCCGGCGAGCGTGGACTTTACGATGATCACTGAAAGCGTGTGCCCCAGGACGTCGTGGAGATCGCGGGCGATGCGTTCGCGCTCGGCGACTTTAGCCAGATGCTCGACCTCGCCCTGGGCCAGGCGTAGTTTATGGTCGGCGCGATTCTTCTCAGCGAAGTGAATGTTGGACATTCCGACGCCAAGTGTCACCACCACTGAGGTGATCGAGAAGCCAGCGGGCGGATGAAAGAGGGCTGCATTGAACGCCACGGCTGTGACCAACGCGCTCAGCGCAATCAGAGCGGCCTTCGTACGGCCGGTCACCCAGGGAATAAATGAAGCGGTAAAAATGATAAAGACACACGATCCCGGGTTCACCTTGGCCAGACCCAGCCCCATCGCGGCCATGCATAACAGCAACAAATAATTGAGCGGCGGACGCACCCAGAAAATCGAGAAGTACAGGACCAGAAAGACTGCGACCGTCGCATTGGCAATCAGAAGTGTCCGCCAACTGGGATGGTCCATAATTGGCTGGACATAGAAAAAAACGAGAAAAACCAGCCACACGTATGGCGCCCAGCCGTGGTCGCGATTGTTGGGAAGAAGTCTCATGTTGCGGTCTATATTCTAACGCTGCTCGATTCTAACGTTGCTTCGGACCGCCCAGCGACCTGGCCCGCACCAGACGGTAGCTGAACAGTACCGAAATCGGCGCCACGACCAGCAGCAGATCCAACCGGCGAAGAATCGCCAGAAGCAGCAATGCCGCTGCCATTAATGCCCAGCCCACCGAGTTGCTCCAATTCGATTTCATATTTGCGTCCTTTAAAACTAGCCGTTCGCTTTCTCGTCCCGTTGATGTCCCCAGCGAGCCAGGCCCAGGCAAAGCATGCTGAAACCGGCGAGAGCTTCCCAATGGCCTAGCGCTGGCCCTCCTTGCCCTGCACCCACAAGGTTCAGGGCAAGTTGAGAAAGATGATACGAAGGCAGAAATACTGCCATGCGCTGAACGAAGGTCGGCAGGAACATGATGGGCATCCACAGTCCCGAGCAGAATGACATTGGCAAGTAGAAAATATTGATGAACGCCGGCGCCGAGGTCGGGCCCGCGAAGTAGCCAATAGCTAACCCCATGGCGCAAAAGGGAAGCGAACCCGCGATCAGCGTGAGCGCTAGTTTTGCCATGGTGAGCGCCGGCAGATGAACACCCCCGAAGGTCACACCCAGCAAAAACAGCAACAAGACTACGATGGCGCTGAAGATGAGGCTCATGACCACCTTGGCCAGGAAGTAGGCGAATGGCGGCATGGGGCTGGCCCGCTTGACCTGAAGCCATCCCAGTCCGCGCTCTGAGGCAAGGCTGGCAGCAGTCCCGAACAGGGACGCGCCCATAATACCGAATGTCCCGTAGGTCGGAAGCAGATAAACCGTGGTGCGGATTCCTCCGATCATCTGCTTGCCCATGACCAGACCAAACAGTACGTAAAACATGATCGGAAAAAGTAGAGTGGATACGGAGTACATGGGGTTACGAAGGGATTTCAGGAACTCGTACTTCGCTTCCTTGAAGCAAATCCGGAGCACGTCGGCCTGCCGCACATTCACGGCAGAATTGATTGCTGTTGAAGCCGTTGCCATGGCCATCTCCTAAACTTTGTCTTCCCGGGTCAGAGCCAGAAACGCCTCTTCCAGCCCTGCGCTGCTGACCTCGATACCCGAAACTTCCAGATCCAACTTGAGCAATCCGCGCAAAACGTCCTCCGCCCGGGAGGTATGGATGACCATTGCACCCCGGTCTTGCTGCACCGCGGAGACGCCTGGCAGGCCGTTGACTACGGCGGGAGACAACTCGGTTACGCATCGGATCTTCTTTCCCGCGGTGCGCGACTTGATTTCCGCCGGCGTGCCTTCGGCGATGATCGACCCTTTATTGATTACCCCCACACGGTTGGCAAGAGCGTCGGCTTCTTCCAGATAGTGGGTGGTCAGCACGACCGTCTTTCCGCGTCCTACTAGCTTGCGGATTTCGTCCCACAATAGATGACGCGCTTCCACGTCCAGGCCGACGGTGGGTTCATCGAGGAACAGCAAATCGGGATTGCCACAAATCGCCAGCGCGAACAGCACTCGCTGTTTCTGTCCGCCGGAGAGAACTCCGAACTTGCGGTCGCGTAAATCTTCGAGGCCGGCGATGGCCAGTGTTTCAGCAATCGGCAACGGATTCGGGTAGTAGGAGGAGAAAACATCAATGTGCTCCCAAACCCGGAGCGTCTCAGGTACCCGGCCCACTTGCAGCATGGCTCCAACTCGGGTGTGAGTGGCGGTGCTCGCGGGGTCGCCTCCGAAAACCGATACTTTGCCGCGGTTTGGCGTGGCCAGGCCCAGCAGCAGCTTGATTGCCGTAGTCTTGCCGGCGCCGTTTGGCCCCAGCAACGCGATCAGTTCTCCCCCGTGCACTTCGAAGTTGAAGTCCACCAGCGCCTGTACTGGGCCGTAGTTCTTGCTCACGCCTTCTAGCTGTGCAACGGGTCGCGACGGGTGTGCCACAGGTTTTTGCCGCGTTCCTAAGACCTGTACAGTTGCCATCATTTGCTCTCCGACTTTCTAATCGACATAGGCATCATCACGGAAACACAACTCGGACAACAGTGGAGATCATCACTAGACTGTGGTGACAAATGTCAGGCGTGACGTGGCCGACGCCAGGGCCTCAACGAAGCGGGCGGAGGCACCCTCGCGTATAATCCAGCTTCCTGGAGTGAGCGCGCTTTATGAAAGTACGTGCGGGGGTTGAAGTGGCGAGCCTGAGCGATGTCGGCTGCCAACGGGAGAATAACGAGGACAGTTACAGTTATTGGGAATCCCCGGACGACTCATCGTTTGCCCGTCTGGGCCGGTTGGCAATCGTAGCGGACGGTATGGGCGGATGCGAAGGCGGGCAGTTCGCCAGTCGCATCGCGGTCGAAAGCGTCGAGCAGATATACTCCAGTTCTTCGGACCCCGATCCCCGGCAGCGTTTGCTGGAAGGTTTCCGGCAGGCCCACGCCCGCATTCAGCAGAGAGCTCGCGAGAACCCCGGCCTCCATGGCATGGGCACGACGCTGACCGCGTTCGCTCTGGTGGGAAACAATCTTTATTATGCTCACATCGGAGACAGCCGCTTGTACCTGCTGCGAGCAGGGAAGTTGAGTGTAGTCACGCGCGACCATTCGCTGGTCTCGCGGTTGGTTGAGACGGGAATCATCCGCGCGGAGGACGCCGACAACCATCCGCAAAAACACGTGCTGACCGCGGCCGTAGGGATCGCAGATGAGATCCAGCCCGATTTTTCCGCCGAGCCGGTACAAGTGGAAAAATCCGATGTCCTGCTGCTCTGTACGGATGGCTTGTGGGGGCAAGTCAGCGAGCCGGAGCTGGAGCAGGCCCTTTCGAAGAGCCCACTCGAGGCCTGCCGCTCGCTGGTGCAATTGGCCAAAGACCACGGCGGGCCGGACAACATTACTCTGCAGATTGCGCGTCTGGGCTGAGCCGCCAGAGTAGGAAATAAAGTTCCCTCGGGATCTCGCAAGACATTGCACAGAGGGCAAGCCAGCCTTTAGTGCTGGGCCGAACCCCTTCAAAAACAACAACTTAATTCGGCGGGAGTCTGGCAATCGACCTGCATCTACTCTATGTCTATTAAACAAATAGACATTATGGTAAAGTGAAAATCATGAAAATCTCCCAAAAAGGACTGTACGCACTGCAAGCCATGATGATGCTGGCGCGCCACTACAACCAGGGCGCTATCCGCATCCGCGATATTGCTTACGAAGAAGAGCTGCCGGAGAAATTCCTGGAACTGATCCTGCTCGAACTGAAGAACGCGCGCATTGTGGAAAGCGCGCGTGGCGCCAAGGGCGGTTATCAACTACGCCGTGCTCCAGCGGAAATCCACCTCAGCGAAATCATCCGGCTGATTGATGGTCCGCTGGCGCCTTTCGGCGATGCCGATCAACTGCGCGTCCTGATTGATCGCGACGCCGAGCACCGCGCTCTCTATCGCGTGTTTCTTGCAGTGCGCGATGCCGCCGCCAAGATTCTGGAAAGTACGACTCTTGCAGATATTGCCAACCCCACCCCATTGTCTCAGCGGAAGGGGCGCAAGAAAAAATCCGAAGCCGGAGTTCTTCCGATGGTCGTTCACGCCAACGTCAGTAAAGGTGAGAAATGAAGAACGTATTAAGGGTTGTTGTACTTCTTGCCTTATCCGCTCTGGGCTTGGCGCAGGGTGGTCCGGTCACGTTGCTGAATGTTTCCTACGATCCCACCCGCGAACTGTATCAGGACTACAACACCGCGTTTGCTAAGTACTGGAAGTCGAAAAGCGGGCAGACGGTTGAAATCCAGCAATCGCATGGTGGTTCGAGCAAGCAGGCGCGGGCTGTGATTGACGGCCTGGAGGCCGACGTCGTGACACTGGCGCTGGCCTATGACATTGATGCGATCGCAGACAAGGCCAAGCTGCTGCCCGCTAACTGGCAGTCGCGGCTGCCGAATAACAGCTCGCCTTATACCTCGACCATCATCTTTCTGGTGCGGAAGGGCAATCCCAAGGGCATCAAAGATTGGGACGATCTGATCAAGCCTGGGATCTCGGTGATTACGCCCAACCCAAAGACTTCAGGCGGCGCACGCTGGAATTATCTTGGCGCGTGGGGGTATGCGCTAAAGCAGTCTGGCGGCGACGAATTGAAAGCCAGGGACTTCGTCTTGAAGCTCTACAAGAACGTGCCGGTGCTGGATTCCGGGGCGCGCGGTTCTACGACCACGTTTGTTGAGCGCGGAATGGGCGATGTGCTCATTGCCTGGGAAAACGAAGTACTGTTGGGCGCGAAGGACCTGGGCCAGGACAAGTTCGACATCGTGGTGCCCTCGGTGAGCATCCTGTGCGAGCCGACCGTCAGCATCGTTGACAAAGTAGTGGACAAGAGGGGCACGCGTGCCGTTGCTCAGGCTTATTTGGAATACCTCTACAGTCCTGAAGGACAGGAAATTGCCGCCAAGCGTTATTACCGGCCGCGCTCCGAGGCCGTAGCTAAGAAATATTCCAGTCAGTTTCCCAAGGTGAAGCTATTTACTCTCGTGGAAATCATTGGAGATTGGCAGAAGGCCCAGAAGACGCATTTTGCGGACGGCGGGGTGTTCGACCAGATTTACCAGCCGAACTAATGACCCGAATTCATAACTAACAACGATGGCATTCACTTTCAAACAGAAGAGTATCTTGCCCGGCTTCGGCCTCTCCCTGGGATTCACGGTTTTGTATCTCAGCCTGATTGTGCTGATTCCGGTCTCGGCGGTGTTCCTTAAAACCACTGAGCTGACCTGGCATCAGTTCTGGCACATCGTCAGTGCTCCGCGTGCAGTTGCTTCCTATCGGCTTAGTTTCGGTGCGTCTGCCATTGCAGCCAGCATCAACTTGATCTTCGGCCTGATCGTGGCTTGGGTGCTGGTGCGCTACACCTTTCCTGGAAAGCGGTTGTTTGATTCGCTGGTGGATTTGCCATTCGCCCTGCCGACGGCGGTCGCCGGCATTGCGTTGACTTCGATCTATTCCAACAATGGATGGATAGGGCAATACCTACAACCCCTGGGAATCCAGGCCGCGTACTCGCAACTGGGGGTGGTGATCGCGCTTACGTTTACAGGGCTGCCTTTCGTGGTGCGAACAGTGCAGCCGGTGCTGGAAGATCTGGACAAAGAAATGGAAGAAGCAGCGGCCAGCCTGGGTGCTGATCGCTGGCAGACGATCACGCGTGTGCTGCTTCCCGCGGTTTTGCCGGCGGCGCTGACGGGGTTTGCGATGGCGTTTGCGCGAGCTGTCGGAGAGTACGGCTCGGTAGTTTTCATCTCCGGCAACATGCCGATGCGGACCGAGATCACTCCACTGCTGATTATCACCAAACTTGAACAGTACGACTACGCCGGCGCCACCGCGATTGCGGTGGTCATGCTGGTTGCGTCTTTTGTCTTGCTGCTGACCATTAATCTTTTGCAGGCGTGGAGCCGCCTCAAGAGCAGGTCCAGTGCGCCGAGTGTGGACCTGGCACTGAGCCAGGCTTAGTTCGAGAAAGAAAGCTCGAAGACAAATCAATGGCCACAACTTTTCCATTAACGAATCTTGGCGGGGCGGCTGCCCGTAAGGTTACGCGGGCTACGACTGAGGGAGCTTTCGTCCGCTGGTTTCTGATCGTCACAACCGTCCTTTTCCTGGGTGTCTTCCTATTTATGCCGCTGGCTGTAGTTTTCTCCTCGGCGCTGGCCAAAGGGGTTTCGGTTTACCTCGCAGCTCTGCGAGAGCCGGATGCGCTGGCGGCAATTCGGTTGACTTTGATAGCCGCCGGCATTGCCGTGCCCTTGAACCTGCGGCAAGTTTGATTTCTTCGGCAAGAACTTCCTAGTGAGCTTGATTGATTTACCGTTCTCGGTTTCCCCGGTCGTCTCCGGCCTCATTTATGTATTGATCTTTGGTCTGCAGGGCTTGCTGGGGCCGTGGCTGGCCGCGCATGACATCAAAATCATTTTTGCGGTGCCGGGAATCGTGCTGGCAACGGTCTTTGTCACTTTCCCGTTTGTTGCGCGCGAACTGATTCCTCTGATTCAGGCACAAGGCAACGAAGAGGAAGAAGCGGCGATCACGCTCGGCGCCAGCGGCTGGCAGACGTTCTTCCGCGTGACTCTGCCGAACATCAAATGGGGATTGCTATATGGAGTGATTCTCTGCAACGCCCGCGCCATGGGTGAGTTTGGCGCGGTGGTGTCGGGCCACATTCGCGGCCGCACTAACACTATGCCGCTGCACATCGAAATTCTCTACAACGAATATCAGTTCGCACCCGCATTCGCAGTCGCTTCACTGCTGGCATTGTTGGCGCTAGTGACTCTGTTAGTGAAGAGCGTTGTGGAATGGAAGTCCCGGCAGCAGGACTGGAAGTAGTGAGGGTGAGAGAAACCGTATGAGCATTCAAGCGGTCAACATCACCAAAAGGTTCGGGCAGTTCCTGGCGCTGGACAATGTGGACCTGGAGATTCCCAGCGGCGAACTGGTCGCCTTGCTGGGGCCGTCAGGATCGGGTAAGACGACACTGCTGCGCATTATCGCCGGACTTGAGTTTGCCGACTCAGGAAGTGTGCGCTTCGACGGCAACGACATCAGCGATCGGACTGCGCGCGAGCGCCGCGTTGGATTCGTCTTCCAGCATTACGCCCTCTTCCGGCACATGACGGTCTTCGAGAACATTGCTTTTGGACTTCAGGTCAGGCCGCGCCAGTATCGGCCTTCCAAGGCGCAGATTCGGGCCAAAGTTCAGGAATTGTTAAAACTCATCCAGCTCGAGACTCTGGCCCAGCGTTATCCGTCACAGCTCTCGGGGGGACAACGCCAGCGGGTTGCGTTGGCTCGGGCGTTGGCGGTAGAGCCCGGCGTCCTGCTGCTCGACGAACCGTTTGGCGCGCTGGATGCCAAAGTGCGTCTGGAACTGCGCCGCTGGCTCCGGCAATTGCACGACGAAATCCACGTAACCAGCGTCTTTGTGACCCACGATCAAGAGGAAGCCCTCGAAGTTGCCGATCGCGTAGTGGTCATGAACAATGGCCGCATCGAGCAGGTTGGATCGCCGGAAGAGGTTTACAATCACCCCGCCACCCCGTTCGTTTATAACTTCCTGGGCAATGTGAACTTGTTTCACGGCCGCATTGACGATGGCAAAACCTATATTCATGAAAAAGAAACTGGGCATGTTGTCTATGTGCGTCCTCACTCGTTGGAGATTGATCGTCTTCCCAACGGCGGCAGCCACTTCCGCGCCCGGATCAAGCACATCAACTCCGCAGGCCCACTGGTGAAAGTCGAGGCCATCACCGAGTGGGGCGACCCGGTCCACGTTGAAATGCCCCAGGAGCGCTTCCGGAATCTTCAACTCGTGAAGAACGAAAACGTGTTCATCATTCCGAAAGACCTGAGAGTGTTCGAGAACCAAAAGAAAGTGGCGGGGCGCAAATAAGCCGAGCTCGCCGTGTTAGTCTTCATTTTCACACTTCGGCTCCACACTTCCGCTCCCTGCATTATCATGAAGCCGAGTCTCCAGGAGGAAACTTGGCCGTTCTGGTGGTTGGAGGAGCTGGATACATTGGCAGTCACGCCGCGCATGTTCTTCAGCGCCGAGGGTACGAAGTCATCATCTACGACAATCTTTGCACTGGACACCGCGAACTGGCGGAAGGATTTGAACTGATTGTCGGCGACATCGCGGATTCTGCGAAACTGGCGAAGGCGTTGAGCCGGGCCGATGCCGTCATGCATTTCGCCGCGCATGCCTATGTGGGCGAATCGGTCGAGAATCCCAGAAAATATTTTCACAACAACGTCACTGCCGCGCTGGCGTTGCTCAACTCGGTCATGGATTCGCGGGTACGCAAGTTCATCTTTTCTTCCACGGCGGCGGTCTATGGCACTCCGGACAAATCGCCCATTACTGAGAACAGCCCTCGCCAGCCGGTGAATCCGTACGGCGCCACTAAGCTGGCGCTGGAGAATGCACTCGAAGCCTACGGCCGCGCATACGGCCTGCGCTTTGTGAGTTTCCGTTACTTCAACGCAGCGGGAGCGGACGAAAGCGGAAAAATTGGGGAGAATCATGATCCCGAGACGCACCTGATTCCCCTCGTCCTGCAGGCGATCCAGGGCAAACGCGCCGCCCTGGAAATCTTCGGCGACGACTATCCTACTCCCGACGGCACCTGCATCCGCGATTACATTCACGTAAACGATCTTGCCGAAGCTCACGTGCTCGGGCTGGAATATCTGGCGAAAGGCGAGTCGGGTGCGATGAACCTGGGCACGGGCAAAGGATATTCGGTGCATGAAGTGGTTGCGACAGTCGAAAAAGTCACCGGACACAGAGTGCCTACCCACATTGGCGGCCGGCGCGCCGGAGACCCCGCGGAGTTGGTTGCCGATCCCTCGCGTGCAGAAAGACTGCTGAACTGGAAAGCGAAGCGCTCGCTGGAAGAGATCGTAGCCAGCGCCTGGAAGTGGGCGAATGGAAAGGCGGCGTAACCGTGCGCTAGAGTCATTGTGCGCGCCCTGCAGGCGTTTTCTTGCATGGAGGAGTGCCCGAAAAAAATCTGTGAAAAGTCCCGCGGTTTCGAGGATAATCAGGCCCGGCGTTTTCTGGGGCTATCTTGGAGATCTCTCAACCGGACTTCGAGCAACTGCTGCAACAGGTTCGCGACCTGACAGTGCGCGTCCACCGATTAGAGGGCCTTCTTCACCTGCAAGCCCCGCAGAGGGAACCTGAGCCGGCCGCGCCGGAGAGACCTGCCGTAACCCAAGTTCCTACCCCGCCGCAATCTGCCCCGCCCCCACGACCGTCGGTTCCGCCTCCGCAAATCTTTGTGACCCCTACTGCAACAAGGGAGAACTCCGATCTTGAAGCGCGCATTGGTTCGCACTGGCTTAACCGGATCGGTATCGCAGCGGTGCTGATCGGTGTCTCCTATTTTCTGAAATTTGCTTTTGATAGCAACTGGATTGGTCCAGCCGGCCGCATCGCAATCGGCCTGATCGCAGGCATCGCGGTCGTGCTTTGGAGCGAACGTTTCCGCAGCCGCGGCTATCGCGTTTTCTCTTACTCGTTAAAGGCGGTCGGAATCGGCGTTCTCTATCTTTCCCTATGGGCGTCGTTTCAGGTCTATCATCTGATGCCCTCAGGCGTTGTGTTCCTGTGCATGCTGGCGGTTACGGCGGCGACATGCGCCATGGCGCTGTCGCAAGATGCGGAAATCCTCGCCGTGTTTGCCATCACTGGCGGCTTTTCCACTCCACTGCTGCTTTCAACCGGCGAGAACCGCGAGATCGCCCTGTTTTCATATGTTGTCTTACTCGATTTGGGCATTCTCGCCCTGGTTACCTTCAAGCCCTGGCGTCGCCTCCTGCTGATGGGCTTTGTAGGAACTCTGCTTCTCTATATCGGCTGGGATTCAGAGTTTTACAATCGCGGCCAAATCGGGCCCACGCTGTTCTTCGCGACTGTTTTCTTCGGGATTTTCGCGGCTGCACCGCTATTCATGTTGCGCCTGGAACGCGGGTCCGAGATCATGCCGCTGATTCTTGCTTTGGTGAACGCCGGGACTTACTTCCTGCAGGCGTACGCCATGATCATGGAAATCAGCCACACCGAGATGGCTTGGTTTTCACTGGCCCTAGCCGCGGTTTACCTGGCGCTGAACCGCCTGCGGCCGAAGGGTTCTGACTCCGCCGGGGAGCACAACTTGCGCCTTGTGCACCTGGCTCTGGCTGTGGGCCTGGTGACCGTTGCTATCCCGATCCGCCTAGAGGCCCACTGGATCACTATCGGCTGGTTCGTTGAGGCGGCGGCGCTGTTGTGGGTTGGCGAGCGCATCAAATCCGACCTGCTAAACGTCTTCGCTCTCACCGCTCTAGTGCTTGGCGTGGTGCGGCTACTCTTCTACGACAACTTCAATACCGTCCAACTGATACTCAATATGCGAATGGCAGCCTTTGGCATTGCCATCGCCGTGCTGGGGCTCGTGGCATACGGAGCATCGAAGCGCGATGATGAAACGGCAAGGACGATTGGAGCGGTCGCAGTTGTCGCCATGAATGCGTTGGCCCTGAGGGGCCTTAGCCTGGAAGTGGCGGACTATTATTCACGGCAGCTAGCGTCCGCGCAACCTGCAGCAGGGAACTGGCGAGGGGCAAATTGGGCGCAATCGCGGTCCATTGAGATTGCGCGCGACTTCACTTATTCCGCGCTCTGGATGGCTTACGGCGCGCTGCTGATGGTAATCGGGTTCTGGCGCTCATCGGCGTTCGTACGCTGGCAAGCGCTGCTGCTGATCGCCGCCACCATCGTCAAAGTGTTCGTGTACGATACGTCGCAACTCGACCGCATCTACCGCATCCTCAGCTTTGTCGTGCTCGGGGTGTTGCTGCTGGCTATTTCCTTTGCGTATCAGCGCGACTGGCTGAAGCTCTCCAGGAAACCGTCGAGCGCGGGAGACCCAGCGTAAGTCATGAAGAGCATACTCACTGCGCTGCTACTGGCGTCTTTTCTCGCCAGCTCGGGATACGAGGCCGCCATCGGCTACTTCAGCCGTGAGCGGAGCGTGACGATATCCTCGCCCGATCGTCAGAACTATCTCATTGTGGATGCTGATTTTTGGAAATACGCGCGGCCCGATCTCGCCGATCTCCGCTTGTATGAAGGCCAGGCGCAGGTGCCTTATGCGTTGATTAAGCAGAGCGGTGGAAGTTCCACTCTTGATAGCCCGGCAAGAATCCTCAACCTGGGAAAAGCCGCAGGGCAGACGGAATTCGATCTCGACGTTGGCGGTCTGGCAGAATACGACCGGGTGCGCCTGGTGCTGGACGCGAAGAATTTCATTGATCGTGCGCAACTTCAGGGCCGCAAGGCACCCAATGACCGCTCAGGTCCGGATCTGGGCAGCACTACGCTCTATGACTTCACCGCCGAAGGCCTCGGGTCCAATTCCGCGCTAAAGTTCCCCACTTCCAGTTTTCCTTATCTGCACGTGCGTCTGGCTCCCGGCATCTCCCCCAATCAGATCAAGGGCGCTTTCGTCTCGAATGTCGCGGAAACCAAAGCCGCATGGATGGCCGCGGGGACTTGTGCCGCCGCTTCCGGTGCCCCCAAGCAGAGCGTGTTCACCTGCTCGGTTTCGGACGGAGTGCCGCTCGAGCGCATCGTTTTTGAAATGCCGGCGAATGCAGTCAACTTCAACCGCACCGTCGTGGTGAGCGATGAGAAGGGGAGCGAACTGGAACGCGGCTCGATCAGCCGGGTACGCATCAGTCGCGCCGGTCAAACGGTGGTCTCCGAAAGTCTGACGTTGGATCTGAATCTGCGGACCACGAACCAAATCACTGTGGCCGTACAAAATGGCGACGATGCGCCACTGCCAGTCGCGCAAGTGCGTCCGCTCTCGGTTGAGCGCCGCGTCTACTTTGACCCAAAGGGCAAGTCCGCACTGGAACTGTACTACGGAGACGCCAAGCTGGAAGCGCCTTCCTATGATTACGGAAAATTCTTCCAACAGAGCTCCGATGTGGTTATGGCCCAGGTCGGACCGGGAGAAGCCAACAGTCAATTCGCTGGACGGCCCGACGACCGCCCGTGGAGCGAGCGCCACAACGGAGTGCTCTGGGCGGCGATGCTGGTCGCCGTAGCCCTGCTGGGTGGCTTGGCGCTGCGAGGCCTGAAGGCAGGCTCGCCGCCGGAACCCCACTAGCACTCCGTCGGCCGGAGCGACCCCCTAGACTTCCCTCACCATGCGATCGCACTCCGCGCAGAAGTTGACGAACCACTCTTTGATGAGTCTGGTGATCAACTTCTCAACGGCACAGCGGTCAAACTCCGCGCCGGTAATCTCGATCCAGGTGGAAACGCGGGTTCCGCCGCACGCATCGGGGTCGAACAGGACCCACTGCTCCATGGTGTAGCCCAGCACATGGTTGATCCAGGCCACGCATCTGGGAGGCGTGCAGATTGTAATTACGCGGTCTTGCGTGGCTGCAACCGGGTTGACGATTTCGATCTGCAGACGGCTGCCGGGCGCCCAGGGCTCGCCTCGCCATTCAATGCTGCGGTAACCGTCCGAAAAACGGTACCAGTGCGCGCAATCGGAAAAGATTCTCCAGGCCAATCCGCAGTCTGCTTTCGTAGAAAGGCTATATTCGACGCGAACGATCTCGGGCTTCGGACGAGTATGACAGGGTACGGGCGTAAGGCCGGGAGCGGGCCCTGGTGGATGATTCATGCTAAAAACACCTCGCGTGAGAGTCGATTAGAGGCGAAGCGGGGAATTCCCAAGACGCCGTCCTGCAGGGGGCCCGGGTAAGCAGTGGTTCCAGCCCTCGTGTGGACCTCCCGAGCGTTAGCTCTGGAAATCCACACGGGGAGGGCTTACAATGATTACGTTAACACTGTTACGTTAACTGCGTCAACATAATTATAACGTTTTAGTAGGGATTTTTAGGGAGGGCCATGCCGCGTCACATCGATCCCGAAGTAGAAGAGCGAATATTGCAAGCCGCCAGGAAGTTGTGGCACAAGGGTGGCGAAAGCGCGCTGAACATGCGAGCGGTCGCCAAGGCCGCCGGCACCAATACTCCGGCGGTGTACCGCCGCTTTCGCAGCCGGGAGGAAATCCTGCGCGCTCTGGTGACCTATTACCAGCAGGAAGTCTTCAATGTGTTCCAGCCCTGCGGTTCCTTGCAGGAACTGGGACAGGCCTACCTTGACTTCGCACTACGAAGCCCGCGCGAATATGAGCTGCTGAATTCAGACCTGGTCGCAAGAGTGTCGAAAACCAGGCCCAATCTGGACTTTGTGATAGCGCGAAGTTCCGAATGGCTGGGCGGAGGTCCCGGCGCGCATGCGGTCTTAGTGTATGCGATCTGGGCCCTGGCTCATGGGACTGCCATGTTGAGACTTTCCGGCAGTGTACGCGAGGAAGACTTTCCGAAACTGCGTGCAGCTATCACCCGAGCCATCGATATTCTGGTGTCCAACGAGAAGAAGCTACGCAGCCGGGCCTAGCGATCCTTTGCGTGTAGGTCGGAATTCAGTGGGGTGACACCATCGCCAACGTTTCAGCACTCCGCTAGCAGGGTCTCCAATCGCGGGTGTTGTCAAGCGGCAGTCCGCAGACCGATTCCCGAAGAAACCGTACCCAGAAACCTGAGTTGACGCCCAGGCGTATCATCTAGCGAACTCTAGGAATGAAGTTTTAGTCTCGACTGGATTGAATCGTTCGCAGGGGTGGAATGAATGGAAACGCCTGGGGAGACTGATTTGTCGGCTGCCTCACGCCACAAAGCGCTCGGAAGACCCTGCGCCTCAACCGCCATGGTTGTGACAGGGTTACTCTGCGGTTCGGTACTGGCCATTTGTTCAAGCTGCCGCCTTGGCCCTCCGGTGGTGGTTAAAGTTCCGGCACAGACCGCGGACATTTCTGGCACGGGTCGCGAGGTCGATTTGACCTTCCTCAAGTCTGGATCAACGACCGGGAACAAGTAACGCAACATCTGTCAGCCATTGATACAGGCACGAGGGAAGCGCAATTGTTTTGGGGACGTTGGGAAAGTTCTGCGTGGTTTACTGGTCCGCTACTTGCCCCATATACCGGCAGCAGAGTATGGGGACGACAAAACATCCTCATCACGTTTGACCGAGCGAATGTTGTGCAAGCTTGGAAGGTGGTGAGGGATAAAGATCTGCTGGCTGAGCTCACGCGGTTGGAAGCGGGGGATCCTTCACCGTTTGACTTCTCTGCGCCAGTCCATCTGAATGTGAACTTGCACTCTGAGGGCCGGGAATCGCTCCCTACTGCGGACCTGACTCTCTCAGCTACAGCCTTCGCGTACCGAGGTGTTTTTGAAACCGCTCGTGGCAACGTTACCGGACTAACTTCCGCTCCGGAAGATATTCCTCGCAGTGATAGTCTCGTAGATCACTCTGTGCCTGACCCCAAGCATGTTTGGGTCACCATCCATTTTGCCAAGCGGACGAAAATTGGGAAGTCGCTAACCTGCGGTGCGGACCCCGCGGGGCTTCTCGCACTACGCAGTTACGTGAGCCATCCAACGACTCGCTGAAGGTGTGGTTCTTGCACGGGACGCGAAGCGGAACTCGAAGCTACGTCCGCTAGCGCATGGATTCTTCGACTTCGGTAATCCAACTCGGACGCTTCAGCACTTCGCGGGGTTTGGGGCCGTCGGCAGCGCCGACGATTCCGTCACGCTCCATCAAGTCAATCAAGTGGGCGGCGCGTCCGTAGCCGATGC
>WNFD01005431.1_pt1 | contig 15715 bp, 15 predicted proteins | sample 5400491 | NCBI WGS metagenome assembly WNFD01 (sample SAMN13153343, study PRJNA577476) | soil metagenome | isolation source: 120 cm saprolite under Douglas fir tree site 2 hole 2 replicate 2 | place: USA:California | collected 2015-04-18 | reverse complement strand
GACGGCAAGGGCAACTTCTCCTTCGGCACGAAGGCCTGCTCGAACTGCCACACCATCGGGGGCGTCTCACAAGCTCAGGGACTCGTCGGCCCCAACCTCACCCACGTCTACACCCGCCAGGCCTTCGCCGGCGACATCCTCGACATGAACGACGCCAACCTGCGGCTGTGGCTGGCCAACGCGCCCAAGGAGAAGCCGGGCTCCGACTGGCCTACCTGCAGACGCTGCGCTGACGAGAAGGGTACGCGAGGATGCAGAGGAACGGGACGGGCACGAATGAGGCCACAAATGAGGGCACAAGCGAGGGTATGAACGTGAAGGGGAACTGATGGCGACGGTCGTGGCACAGGGCGGGCTCATGCGCCGGCCGTCCGCCAAGAGCGGCATCGGGAGCTGGCTGACGACCGCCGACCACAAGCGGGTCGGCATCCTCTACGGCTACACGGCCTTCTTCTTCTTCCTGATCGGCGGCGTCGAGGCCCTGCTCATCCGGTTGCAGCTCTCTCGCCCCAACGGCCACCTGCTCTCGGCCAACGAGTACAACACCCTGTTCACGATGCACGGCCTGACGATGATCTTCCTCGTCGTCATGCCGCTGTCTGCAGCCCTCTTCAACTACTTCGTGCCGATCATGATCGGTGCCCGGGACGTCGCCTTCCCCCGGCTGAACGCCTTCAGCTACTGGGTGTTCCTCGCCGGCGGCCTGTTCCTGTACTCCAGCTTCCTCTTCGGTGGAGCGCCCAACGGCGGCTGGTTCGGCTACGCCCCACTGACCACCCTGACGTACTCCCCGGGGCACGGGCTGACGTTCTACGCCCTCGGCCTGCAGATGCTCGGCATCGCCTCGATCGCCTCTGCCGCCAACTTCGTCACCACGATCCTCAACCTCCGCGCGCCCGGCATGACCCTCATGCGCATGCCCGTCTTCGTGTGGATGACCCTCGTGACCTCGTTCCTCCTCCTGTTCGCCATGCCGGTCATCGCCGTGGCCCTCTTCCAGCTCACGTTCGACCGGCTGTGGCACTCGACCTTCTACAACGTTGCCTCGGGAGGTGACCCGCTGCTCTGGCAACACCTTTTCTGGCTGTTCGGCCATCCGGAGGTGTACATCCTCGTCCTGCCCGCCATGGGCATCGTCTCCGAGGTCCTTCCCGTGTTCAGCCGCAAGCCGCTCTTCGGCTACTCCGCGGTCGTCTTCTCAGGGATCTTCATCGGGTTCATGGGCTGGGGCGTGTGGGCGCACCACATGTTCACCGTCGGTCTCGGCCCGTACGCCAACTCGGCCTTCGCGGTGTCGACGATGTTCATCGCGGTCCCCACCGGCGTGAAGATCTTCAACTGGACGGCCACCCTGTGGCGCGGCTCGATCCGGTTCCGAACACCGCTGCTGTTCGCCGTCGGCATGGTGGCGATGTTCGTCATCGGTGGTCTGTCCGGGGTCACCCACTCCCTTGTGCCGTCGGACTACGAGCAGCACGACACCTACTACATCGTCGCCCACTTCCACTACGTGCTGTTCGGCGGCGCGCTCTTCGGGCTGTTCGCCGGCTTCTACTACTGGTTCCCGAAGGTCACGGGACGCCTGATGAACGAGAAGCTCGGCAAGCTGCACTTCTGGCTCATGCTGATCGGGTTCAACGCCACGTTCTTCCCGATGCACCTCCTCGGCCTGATGGGCCAACCCCGCCGCACCTACACCTACCCGGCGAACATGGGGTGGGGCGGTTACAACATGACGGAGACCATCGGGTCGTTCCTCATCGCCATCTCGATGCTGGTGTTCATGTTCAACTGGGTGAAGTCCAAGCGCAACGGGACCGTCTCCGGCCCCGACCCGTGGGACGCCCGGACGCTCGAGTGGAGCATCCCGTCGCCGCCGCCGGAGCACAACTTCGACGTGATCCCGAAGGTCAACGCCCGGGACGCCTTCTGGCACCGCAAGTACGCAGAGGACCCGGCTGGCCGTCCTGTGCCGGTGCCGGTGGGTGCCGCAGAGCCAGCCGCCGGCGAGGGCGGGCATGGGCAACGTGACGCCCACGCCCTTGACGCCCAAGTTGGGATCCACATGCCGTCGCCGTCGTACTGGCCGCTCGTCGCCGCCCTCGGTCTGCCGTTCATCGGGTGGGGCCTGGTTTTCGGGGCCTACCTGGTGATCGCGCTCGGAGTCGTGCTGCTGTTCGGTGGGTTCTACGGTTGGGTCTTCGAGCCGCTGTCGTCATGAGGGAGATCTAGGTGGCCGTAGAGACGGAACCCCACGGGACCGAGGAGCACGCAACCTCCCTCGGTCTCGACAACCGCAAGCTGGCGATGTGGGCCTTCCTCGGCTCGGAGTGCATGTTCTTCGGGGCGTTGATCGCCACCTACATGCTGTTCCACACTCACCTCAACAACGGGCCCGGCCCCCGTGACGTCTACAACATCCCGTACACCTCCGTCAGCTCCTTCGTCCTCCTGATGAGCTCGCTGACCATGGTGCTGGCGCTCTCGGCCATCCAGCGGGGTGACGAACGGGGCATGCGCATCTGGCTGCTCGCCACCGCCTTCCTTGGTATGACCTTCATCGGGGGCCAGGTCTACGAGTTCACGGAGTTCTTCAAGGAGGGCCTCACGATCAAGACCAGCCCCTTCGGCTCGGCGTTCTTCATGCTGACGGGGTTCCACGGGGCGCACGTGACCGTCGGCATCCTCATGCTGCTCTCGCTGTTCCAGCTCTCACGCCTGGGCAAGATCCCGCCGTCGGATGCCCTCAAGGTGGAGCTGGTCGGCCTCTACTGGCACTTTGTCGACGTGGTGTGGATCGTGATCTTCACCGTCGTCTACCTGATCCCGGCGTCGAAGAAATGAGCGAGGCAGCCGGCACCCCAACCGTGTCGCCCCACGCGGTGGAGCACGCCCACCCGGGCCCCATGGAGTACATCAAGGTCGCCTTCGTGCTTGCTGCTCTCACGAGCATCGAGGTCGCCTCATGTCGATCCTGAAGTTCGGCCTGGTCGGCCTCTACTTCATGCACCTCAAGTTCGACACCCACCTCTTCCGCCGCCTGCTGGTGATGGGCATCATCCTTGCCCTGATCGTCTACACGGTGGCCCTGACCACCCTCTTCCACTACCACTGAGACCGGGTTGCTCATCGCAGCTGCCCTGCCGCCCGGCCTGTCCCCTTGGGCCTTCCACCTCCACCCCGAGGTCTACCTGGAAGTCATCAGCCTCGCCGCTGCCTACTGGGCGGCGCTGCATCTCCTCGGCCCGCGCTTCGTCGAACCGGGCGAAGGGGTGGCCACCCGCGGCCAGAAGGCCTGCTTCGCCGCCGGCCTGCTGACGATCGCGGTTGCCGAGGGCTGGCCCCTCTCCGACATCGCCGCCAACTACCTCTACAGCGCCCACATGGTGCAGCACCTGCTGTTCACGCTCGCCGCCCCGCCGCTGCTCCTGCTGGGCACCCCGCACTGGCTTGCCCGGACCCTCGTCCGCCGGCCCGGGCTCTGGCCGGTCATGAAGCGCGTGACCCGGCCCCTGCCCGCCCTCATCATCTTCAACGCGGTGCTCGTGACTTCGCACTGGCCGGCGCTGCTCGATCTCACGCTCCACCACCAGGTCGTGCACGTGGCTTCGCACATCGCCCTCTTCACGGCCGCAACCATCATGTGGTGGCCCGTCGTGTCCCCGCTGCCCGAGCTGCCGAGGCTCTCGTACCCGGCCCAGATGGTCTACCTGTTCGGGCAGACGATCATCCCGACGGTGCCCGCCTCCTTCCTCACGTTCGCCTCGAGCCCGCTGTACCACTTCTACACAACGGTCCCCCGGGCCTTCGGCATCTCCGCCGTCGACGACACCCGCATCTCCGGGCTGATCATGAAGCTGGGGATGGGCATCCTGCTGTGGAGCATCATCGCGGTGCTATTCTTCCGCTGGTCCAGCAAGGAGGAACGCCCCGAGCGGCCGGATGTGCTGGAGTGGCAGGCAGTCGAACGAGAGCTCAACCGCACTGAGTCGAAGGACCCTCAATGATCGAACCCCTGCATGGCTGAAGACCGGCGCGAGCGCACCACGCTGCCCCTCGGCGTACCCTTCGGGATCTTCGCCATCATGGCCATCGTGGTCTTCCTCTTCTCCCGCATCCTGCTGAACGTGCCCAAGCAGGTCGCGGTCGCCGTCGCCCTCATGACCGCCCTCAACATCCTGGTGACCTGCGGCATCATCGCCATGCGCAAGGTCGGGGGCGCGACGACGTTCCTGCTCCTCCTGGTGATCGCCGTGCCCATCGTGATCGGCGGGGCGGCCGCCGCCAAGATCATCACCATCAAGGCCCCCAAGGTGGTCGAGAAGCCGGCCCCGCCGGTGGCGCTGTCCGCCAAGAACATCGCCTTCATCCCCCCGAACTTCACGCTGCCGCCGGGCAACGCCACCATCGACTTCCGCAACGAGGACACCGCGTCGCACAGCGTCCACATCTTCGACGGCGACAGCGCCACCGCGCCATCGCTGTTCGCGGGCGAGATCGTGCCGGCAGGCGGCAGCAAGACCTATACCGTCACGGGACTGAAGGCGGGGAGCACCTACTTCTTCCACTGCGACGTCCACCCGACCCAGATGACCGGCAAAGTCACGGTGGCCGCGGCTGGGACGTCGGCGTCGGGTGGGGGGAAGGTTGCCACGGGGCCAATCTTCCTCGGGGCCGCCAACATCGCCTTCTCCAAGCAGCAGATCGACATCGCCGCCAACACCCCCACCAAGATCAACTTCAAGAACGGCGACTCGGCCGCCCACAACTTCGACATCATCAGTGGCCCCGCCCCGTACACGAAGCCGGCGGAGCAGCCAGCGGTCGCGGCGCCGGGCCAGTCCGTGACCTACGACATCCCGGGCCTCCCCGCGGGGACTTACGAGTTCCAGTGCGACATCCACCCGAACTCCATGAAGGGAACGCTGACCGTCCACTGACGGCCGACCAACCTTTCGCGCGGCGCGCTATCATGTGCCGCCCGGCGCCCGAGAGGAATAGGCCCCGGGCCTTTAGTCCCGGAGGATCCCGCCTGGTGACCCGATTCCAGAAGCTGTCGATCGCGACCTCCGCGGCGACGCTGTACCTCATCGGTGTCGGCGGCACCGTCCGGGCGAGCGGTTCGGGCCTCGGGTGCCCGGACTGGCCCCGCTGCCACGGCAAGTGGTACCCCCCGCTGCATTTCCACGAGATCGTCGAGTACTCGCACCGGGCGTCGGTCCCGGTCGTCACCGTGCTGGTGCTGGCGGTGGCGATCTACGCCTGGGTGAAGTATCGCTCCGTGCCGTCGTTGTTCTGGCCGTCGCTGGCGGCCGTGGGGGTCATCGCCGTCCAGGCCTTCCTCGGCAAACTCGTCGTGGACTCGAAGCTCAACACCCACCTTGTTATGATCCATTTCGTCACCTCGCTCGCCCTGCTCGCCGTCGTGGTCACGACGACCGTGAACTCCTTTTATCCCCGTCGGCCACGGGGCGGGAGGTTCGGCACGCTGGCCCGCGAGGCGGCGGGGGTGGCAGGTCTCACCCTGGGCGTCGCCATCCTCGGCACCTACGTCACGCAGTGGGGGGCTGCCCTCGTGTTCGGCGACTGGCCCCTGTTCGACGGCCGGGTGATCCCGTCCACGACGTCGCCGCACGCCGTCATCCATTTCGTGCACCGGGTCGCCGCGCTGGTGCTGGGCCTCGGCCTCGCCCGCCTCTTCGTGGCCACGCGCAGGGAGGCCCGCCTCCGACCGGTGAACGTCTTCGCCGGGATCGCCGTCGCCATGTGGCTCGCCCAGGCGCTGGCCGGGGCCGCCAACATCTGGACGAAGACGGCGCCGTGGGCGGTCGTCGCCCACGTCCTGGGGGGAGCCACGCTGTGGGGCGCCGCCGTGGTCATGGTCGTGCTCGCCTACCGGCTGGAGGCGTCCGGCCCCCGGCCCCCGGAGGAGGCAGCCGGCAGCCAGGCGGCGGGCCGGGCCGGCGTGGGGCAACGGGTGCGGGCCTACTTCATGCTCACCAAGCCAAGAGTCATCGAGCTGCTGCTCATCACGACGGTCCCGGCGATGGTGGTCGCCGCCCGCGGCTGGCCATCGCTGGCGCTTATCGGCGCGACCCTGCTCGGCGGGTCGCTGGCGGCCGGCGGGGCGGGGGCGATCAACTGCTACGTCGACCGTGACATCGACGACCTCATGGAGCGCACGTCCGGCCGGCCGCTGCCCGCCGGGCAGGTCGAACCGCCGAGGGCGCTGGTCTTCGGGATCATCCTCGAGGTCCTGTCATTCGCCTTCCTCGCCGCGACCGTCAACCTGCTGGCGGCGGTCCTCGCCGTGGGGGCCACGCTGTTCTACGTGTTCGTCTACACGCTCTGGCTCAAGCGGGCGACCCCCAGCAACATCGTCATCGGTGGGGCGGCGGGCGCGGCCCCCGTGCTGGTTGGGTGGGCGGCCGTCACCGGCCGGGTCGGCCTCCCGGCGGTCGTGATGTTCGCCATCATCTTCTTCTGGACCCCGCCCCACTTCTGGGCGCTGTCGCTGCGCTACACAGACGACTACGCGGCCGCCAAAGTGCCGATGCTGCCGGTGGTGCGGGGTGCGCCAGCCACCGCCCGCCACATCCTCCTCTACACGCTCTCGCTGCTCGGCGTCAGCCTCCTGCTGTACCCGCTGGCATCGATGGGGCCGATCTACCTCGGCGCAGCGGTGATCCTCGGGGTGCTTTTCGTCCGGAGGGCGCTCGCACTGCAGCGGAGCCTCGATCCTGTCGAGTCCATGCGCCTCTTCCGCTTCTCCATCGCCCACCTGAGCCTACTGTTCATCGCCATGGCCGCCGACCGGCTGATCTTCGATGGGGGAGGCCCGGGCAACGACGTGGCCTACCGGATCGTCTTCGTCGTCGGGGCCGCGCTGTTCTGCGCCTTCCAGGCGGCGATCATGGTCGAGGATCTCCGCTGGCGGGGACGGGCGCCGCTCGTCTCCCCGCTGGAGGGCACTGCGGGAGCTGCCGGGGCCGCCGCCGAAGTCTAACCAGCTCTGGCCCGCTCGGATTCTTTGAGTACAAACCGCTGCTCTACATCACTTTATACTCAAAGAAGAGTTAAACCGATCAGGGAACTGAGCCGGTAGACCACGCACGCTACCGGGCCTTTATGATGCGGCCATGCCCTCACCTCCTCCGCCGGCCCTCCACCGCCTCGCCGCCCTGCGGGACGTGCTCGGGGCGCTCCCCGGTGCCGTCGTCGCCTACTCGGGCGGCGTGGACAGCGCCCTGCTGGCAGAGGTGGCGCACGGCGTCCTGGGCGCGGCATCGACCGCCGTCACCGCCGACTCGCCCTCGTTGCCCCGCCGGGAACTTGCCGCCGCCGTCGCCCTGGCCGAGGGACGAGGCTGGCGCCACCTCGTCGTCGGGACGGCGGAGCTGGAGGACCCCGACTACGTCGCCAATCCACTGAACCGTTGCTACCACTGCAAGTCCGCCCTCTTCGACCGCCTCCAACCGCTGGCTGCGACCCGCGGGGTGCCCGTGCTCCTCGGCACTGTGACCGACGACCTCGGGGACTGGCGCCCCGGCCACGCGGCATCGACCGAGCGCGGGGGTCGCCACCCGCTCGTCGAAGCGGGCCTCTCGAAGGCCGATGTGCGCGAGATGTCCACCCAACTCGGGCTCCCGACGGCCGCCAAACCCGCAGCCGCCTGCCTCGCCAGCCGCCTCGCCTACGGTGTCCCCGTGACGCCGGCGGCCCTCGCCCGGGTGGAGCGGGCCGAGGAGCTGATCGCCTCGTTCGGGTTCTCCGTCCTGCGGGTGCGTGACCTCGGCGACGATGCGGCCCGGGTCGAGGTCGGCCGCGACGAGGTGGGCCGCCTCCTCCCCCTCTCGTCCACCGTGTCGCAGGCGCTCCGTGACATGGGCTTCGCCTCGGTGGCCATCGACGAACGCGGCTACCGCCGTGGCGCCCTCAACGAGCAGGTGCTGATCCCGGCGGCGGCGCTCGGTGCGGGCCCGCGTTGATGGCCCGCCGCCGGATCCTGCTGACGTTTCCCGAGGACCTCATCACGCAACCCGTCATCTACACGATGGGGACGCGCTTCGGCGTCGTGACCAACGTCCGGCGGGCCAACGTCGAGGAACGCATGGGCTGGGTGATCCTCGAGATCGAGGGGGCGGAGGACGCGCTGGACGCCGCGGTCGCCTATGCCGTCGACCTCGGCGTCGAGGTCAACGAAATGAGCGGCGACGTCGTCGAGGGCTGAGGCCCCGACGGTTAAGGTCGATGAAGCTTGCCGGCAGAACCGCGGTGGTCACCGGTGGGGCGTCCGGCCTCGGCCGGGCCACCGCCGTTGTACTGCACGAGGCGGGAGCCTTCGTCGCCCTCGTCGATCTGCCGGGGTCGCCCGGCCCCGACGCGGTGCAGGCGCTGGGTGACGGGGTGGGGTTCTTCCCGGCCGACGTCACGTCCGGCGAGGAACTCGATGCCGCCCTCTCCGCCGCCGAGGCGACGTTCGGGGGCATCGATGTCGCCGTCAACTGCGCCGGGGTCGCCACCATCGGCCGTGTCCTGGACAGGGAAGGGACGCCGCTGCCGCTGGAGCAGTTCGAGGCCGTGGTGCGGATCAACCTGGTCGGCAGCTTCAATCTCCTGCGCCTGTCCGCCGCCCGCATGGCCCGCCGCCCCCTGGACAAGAGGGAGGACGAGGGCGAGCGGGGCGTCGTGGTGCTCACCGCGTCCGTGGCCGCCTTCGAGGGCCAGATCGGCCAGGCAGCCTACTCGGCGTCGAAGGGCGGCGTCGTATCGCTGACGCTCACCGCGGCCCGCGACCTCGCGGGAGCGGGGATCCGGGTGGCCGCCGTCGCCCCGGGCATCTTCGACACGCCGATGCTGGCGATGCTGCCGGACGATGCACGCCAGCGCCTCGCCGCCGGTGTCCCGCACCCCCGACGGCTCGGGCGGCCCGAGGAGTTCGGTTCGTTGGTGCGCCACATCGTGGAGAACCCCATGCTCAACGGCGAGGTGATCCGCCTCGACGGGGCACTGCGGATGCCGCCGAGGTAGCCGCAGTGCTGTCCCGGGCGCTCCTCGTCGACCTGTACGAGCTCACCATGGCGGCGAGCTACCACGCCGAGGCGATGTTCGGCGCCGCGAGCTTCGAGCTCTTCTTCCGGGACCTCCCGCCGGTGCGCAACTACCTCGTCGCATCCGGGCTCGAGGAGGCACTGGACTACCTCGGCGGCCTCTCGTTCAGCCCGGGGGACCTCGACTACCTCGGGACGCTCGGCCTGTTCCCGGTCGGGTTCCTTGAGTTTCTCGGCGACCTGTCGTTCAGCGGCGACGTATGGAGCGTCGCCGAGGGGGAGGTGGTGTTCCCCAAGGAGCCGGTGCTGCGGGTGACCGGCCCCCTCATCGAGGCCCAGATCGTCGAGACCTACCTGCTCAACTGCATCAACTTCTCGACCGCCGTCGCCTCCAAAGCAGCCCGGGTGGCGACGGTGTGCGGCAGCCGGTCGTTCGTCGACTTCTCCGCCCGGCGGGACCACGGAGCCGACGCCGCCCTCCTCGCCGCCCGGGCGGCCTACCTCGGGGGGGCGTCTGCCACCTCCAACGTCCTGGCGGGTCACCGCTTCGGCCTCCCGCTGTCGGGGACCATGGCCCACTCCTACGTCCTTGCGTTCCCCGACGAAGCCTCGGCATTCCGCGCCTTCGCCCGGCTGTTCCCCACCACCGCGGTGCTGCTGATCGACACCCACGACACCCTGGCCGGCGCCCGGGTTGCGGCCGCCGTCGCCTCCGAGCTGGCCCCCGAGGGCGTCGTCGTGCGGGGCGTCAGGATCGACTCCGGCAATCTGGCGTCGCTGGCGGTCCAGGTTCGGGCCATCCTCGACGACGCCGGCCACCCCGGTATCGAGATCTTCGCGTCCGGCGACCTGGACGAGTACCGGATCGCCGCCCTGCTCGGGGCGGGGGCTCCCATCGACGGCTTCGGGGTCGGCACGCAGCTCGGCACCAGCGGCGATGCCCCGGCGCTCGGTGGCGTCTACAAGCTCGTGGAGGACGCCTCGGGGCCGAAGTTCAAGACCTCGACCGGCAAGGCCACCCTGCCCGGCGGCACGAAACAGGTCTACCGCTTCGAAGAGGGCGGCGTGCTCGTCCGGGACCTGATCGCCCCGGCACGGGGACCGGCGCCGGAGGGGGCCCGCCCGCTGCTCAGCCAGGTCCTGGCGGGGGGCCGCCGGCTCGGACCGCCACCGGCGCTGGCCGAGGTGAGGGCGCGCTGCCGCGCCTCGGTCGGGGCGCTGGCGCCGCGGCTGCTGTCGCTGGAGCCGGCGCGGCCGGGCTACGACGTGGAGCTGTCGGAGGAGCTGCTGGGGGCCTGAGCCGGGCCGGGTGGCTGTTCTACTGGACGAGGCCCTTGCGCAGCGCCAGGGCAACGGCGTCGGTGCGGTCGGCGGCGCCCATCTTCGTGAAGATGTGGGAGATGTGCGTCTTCACCGTCTGGGCCCCGATGCCGAGTTCCTTGGCGATCTCCTTGTTGGTCTTACCGAAGGCGAGGAGCTGCAGGACGTCGTGCTCCCGCTGCGACAGCGCCTCGGCGCCCCGGCCCCTGGGCTCGGTCATGCCGGCGAAGCCGTCCAGCAGGTGACGGGTGATGGAGGGGTGCAGCGCCGCCTTGCCCTCGGAGACGGTCAGGATGCCCTTGATCAGCTCGTCGGCCGACGCTGTCTTCAGCAGGTAGCCGCTGGCGCCGGCGAGGACCGCCCGGTGGACGTAGGACTCCTCGTCGTGGACGGTGAAGATCAGGGACTTGACGCCGGGGTGGCGATCGCGGATGCGGCGGACGGCCTCGAGCCCATCGAGCTTGGGCATGGCGACGTCGACCACCACGACATCGGGATTGGTGGCGTCGACCATGTCCAGCAGTTCCTGCCCGTTGCCGGCCTCCGCGACGACGTCGACCTCATCGGATTCCTCGAGGATCAGGCGGAGGCCTCGGCGGACCATGGGGTGATCGTCGGCGAGCACGACGCGAACAGGATGGGTGGCAAGGATGGTGTCCATGACTCCTACATCGGTAGATCGGGCCGCGCGCTTTACCGAACTGGGGGATACCTAGGCGAGTGAGGAGCTTGCGGCGTTTGGGGGGCACGTTCCTGCGCATATCTACGCGATCGCGTGGGGATTCTCCCGCCGATTGTCGCAGCATGCTTCGACGTCAAGCCGTTCCAGGGGGCCGCCCCCGAGAAACACAGGGGCAAGACGCGGGGGGCGGATGCTGGTCGACCTGCTGCGGACCCATCCCAGGATCATCGTGAGCGGCACGCTCATGCTGAACCCGTACTTCTTACCGCCCGACCGCTACGTCGGGTCGACATCCCAGAACTAGACCGCCAGAAGCGCAGCGTGGCCAGCGCCCAGACCGCGGCGTAGGCGAGGGTGAGGCCCGCCAGCACCTCCACGACCGCGCGCGGGTCCATGACCAGCGCAGCCCAACCGGCACCGAGCAGGCTGAGCGACATCGACAGGGTAACGAGGCACAGCTCGAAGGACATGATCCGGCCCCGGACCCAGTCGGGCGTGAGCTGCTGGAGCCCGTAGCCCGTCATCGTGTACTGCGTCCCTCCGCCGAGGTGGGCGACCAGGACGATGCCGGCGGCGGCCCACAGGCCGGGGGCTGCGGGGAACAGGGCGTAGGCGGCGCCGAACAGCGCCATCGCGCCGGCGATCGCCGGGAACAGCCGCCGGAGATCCCCCCGGATGAGCATCCTCGCCCCGAACGGCCCGACGAGCGTCCCGAGGCCGCGGGCGCCGTAGAGCAGCCCGATCGCCGCCTCGGCCGGCCATGCACCGTGCCCCGTGGAGAGGCGGGTGGCGAAGACGGGCAGCAGGCCGATCATGCCGGTGCCGAGTCCAAACCCGACCTTCTGAGCCAGCAGGGCCACCACGCGCCCGTCGCCGCGGGCCCACGCCGCGCCCTCCCGCAGGTCCCGCAACGGCCGGAGCCGGGTTCGGTCCTCCCCACCGCCATCGCCGTGGAACGGCCCGAGGCGGCGGTGGACGCCGGCAATGAGGGTCGCCGAGACCACGAAGGACCCGGCGTTGGCGATGAACGCGGCGTCCCGGCCGAGGAGGCCCGCAACCAGCCCGCCCGCAGCTGCCCCGACGGCGACCATGATGCCCCACGCCGAGGACATGAGGACGTTGGCGGCATCGAGCTGGTCGGCCTCGACGACGTTGGGCAGGCCCGATCGCGACGCCGGGTCGAAGAACGCCCCGCACGCGGCGATGCAGCCCAGCGCCACCAAGCCGAGCCAGACACTGCCGCGGGTGCGGACGGCGAGCATCGACAGCGCGGCTACGGCTGCGACGAGGTCGGCCCCGAGCATGAGACGCCGCCGGTCGAACCGGTCGGCCACCACCCCGGCCAGCGGGGAGAGCAGGAACTGCGGCAGCAGGCCGGTGGCGAGGACCGCCCCGCCGTAGAAACTGGAGCCAGTGAGGCGCAGGAGCAGCCCGGTCAGGGCGACGACGTTGAACCAGTCGCCGCCGAGGGAGATGAGCTGGGCGAACCACAGCCGGCGGAAGGTCTGGTTGGAGCGCAGCAGATCGAGGTAGGCCACCGCTCCAGCTTTCCAGATGCCTCGAACTAGATGACATTGCGCTGGGCCGGTCAGCCGTCGGGTCAGCCGTCGGGGCCGATAGCCAGGTCCTCCAGCTCGCGGCCGGCGGTCTCCGGCAGGCGGTTGAGCAGGACGGCGGCGGGGACGAGGGCCAGGCCCGCCAGCGCCACGGCGTTCCCGTAGCTCCCAGCGAGTCCCTGATGGCCGGCGAGGCGGGGCACGAGGAAGAGCCCGGCGCTCGCCCCGAGGGTGCCGAAGAACGACCGGGCGACCGCCAGCGCCGTGGCCCGGATCTCCGTCGCGAACAGCTCCGAGGAGACCGCGTTGATCACCGGCGTGCCGCCGAGACCGAAGAACACGGCTCCGGTCAGGGCGGCCAGCATCGGGACCCGTCCGTGGACCTGGAAGGCGGCGATGCCGAAGACGGTGCCCAGCAGCATGAACAGCGTGCCCGTGTGCCGCCGGCCCCACCGGTCCTGGAGCCGGCCGGCCAGGACGTACCCGGGGAGGCCCATGACGACCGCAGCGGCGAGGAACGTGTTGGCGGTGTTCGCCGGGAGCCCCCGCTCGTTGCGGGCGAACAGCGTCCAGTAGGCGGCGCCGGAGAGCACGGCGAAGTTGAAGCAGAAGAGCATGCCGCTCACGATCAGCAGGCGTCCCCGGTAGGCACCGGTGAGCACGAGGCGCACCGGGGTGCGGCGCAGTCGTTGCCCCCGCGCCTTCGCCTCGAGCCAGCGGCGGCTCTCCCGCAGCCGGGTCCGCAACGGAGCGGCGACGACGAGGGGGACCGTCCCGAGGAGGTACAGCCCCCGCCAGCCGAGCGAGGTGTGGGCGAGGAGGCGGTACGCCACGACGACGGCGATGAGCCCGAGCGCCCCGAGCAGGGAGAGGGAGCCGATGATCCGCCCCCGCCGGTCCGCCGGGAACTCCTCGGTTGCGATGGTGATGGCCACGGCAAGCTCGCTGACGAGGAACATCCGCGCGAGGAACTGGATGGCGGTGAAGGTCGCCACGCTGTGGGCAGCGGCGGTCAGCCCGGTGAAGGCGGCGTAGAGGAGCGTGGTCGCGATGAGCAGCGGGCGGCGGCCGACGCGGTCGCCGACGGCGATGACGAACAGGGCGAACAGGGCGCCCAGGTTGACGATAGAGACCGGGCTGCCCAGGAGGCTGTCGGGCACGTGGAAGTCGCGGGCGAGGTCGGGGATGACGACCGCGGCGATGCCGGTGTCGTACCCCTCGAAGAAGGTGGCGGTGCCGAGGAGGACCATCAGGAGGCGAAGGTAGGAGCGGTCCGCGGGTGGCGCAACGGCCTGGTCGCTCACAGGCGAGATTGTTCCATGACCAGCGGGCAGCGGCCCCTCCTGCGATCATGGATGGCCGGGCAGGGGGGTCCAGGGGGGAGTAGCAGCCCCCCGCAGCGTTGCGGAGGGGGATCAGCTTCGAATCCCCCCTGGGTCCTATTCGGGGATCGTCGAACACTCCGAAGGAGTGGACGACGACTGGAAAACGACCAGCGGAGGGTGTAACCGATGGGCTCCATCAAGATCGTCACCGATGTCCCCGGCCCCCGCTCTAGCGCCCTGGCGGCGGCAGCGCCGGCATGGGTGGCCCGACCGGTTGCGCCGGACCCCACCTCGGTCGCCATCGCCCGGGGCGAGGGTGCGATGGTCGAGGACGTCGATGGCAACCGCTACCTCGACCTGACCGGTGGCCTCGGCTGCCTTGCCGTGGGCCACTCCCACCCGAAGGTGGTCGACGCCATACGGGAGCAGGCCACCAGGTTCCTCCACACCGATTACTCCGTGATCCCCTACGACCTCTACCAGCGCCTGGCTGAAGCGGTCTCGCAGCACTGCGGCGGCGGGCGCAAGGTCGCCTTCTTCAACTCGGGGGCCGAGGCGATCGAGAACGCCGTCAAGATCGCCCGGGCCGTGACGGGTAGGCCCGGCATCATCTGCTTCGAAGGCGCCTTCCACGGGCGCACCAACCTGACGCTCGCCCTGACGCAGCGGGAGGTGCCCTACAAGCAGGGGTTCGGGCCCTTCGCGCCCGAGGTCTACCGCCTGCCGTACCCCGGCTTCGAGGGTGCCACGATGGAGTCCTTCGAGAAGGCCGCCCGGGAGGTCTTCGCCGCCCACGACATCGCCGCGGCGGTCGTGGAGCCACAGCTCGGCGAGGGCGGGTTCGTTGTCCCCCCACCGGAGTTCCTGCCGCTGCTGAAGTGGTTCACGAAGGAGTTCGGCGCGCTCCTCGTCGTCGACGAGATCCAGACGGGCTACGGCCGCACCGGCATGTTCCTCGCCAGCGAGCGACGGGCCGTGCGACCCGATCTCGTCGCCCTCGGCAAGTCCATCGCGTCCGGCCTGCCGCTGTCGGCCGTCGCCGGGGAGCCGGACCTCATGGACGCGCTCAACCCGGGCACCCTCGGCGGGACCTACGTCGGCAACCCTGTGGCGCTGGCGGCGGGCATCGCCGTGCTGGAGGTCATCGACGAGGGTCACCTCGTCGAGCGGGCCAAGCGCCTGGGCGAGCTCATCACGACGGGGTGGACCGCCATCGCATCCGCGGCCCCCGGCCTGATCGGCGATATCCGGGGACTGGGGTCGATGGTGGGGGTCGAGTTCCGTGACCGGGAGGTGCTTGCCCGGCTCAGGGCCACCGCCATGCAGTTGGGCGTCCTGACCGTGACCGCCGGCAAAGAGGCCAAGGTCCTGCGCCACCTGATCCCGCTGGTGATCACCGACGACGAGCTTGCCGAGGCCTTCGCCGTCTTCAACGAAGCCGCGGCGGCAGCGGCGGTGGCGGCGGTCTGAGGGGTGCCGGCGGTCGGCCGCCGTCCTCCAAAGCATGTTCCCTGGCTCGCCGCTCTCAGTCGCGAGATGCTGTCGGTGGAGCCGCGATCCGGCGCCTTCGTCTGTCCTCCGGGTCGCACTGGACTTGACCTATCGGTTCACCGGTCACGCTGAGTGGTCGATCTGGTTCCGCGCTAGTGCTGCGTCGCGGATTTGACATGGTTCAGTGTTTCGCGACCTCGGCTGACCTTCTCGATGATTTCTTCGGCCGTTTTGGTCCAGACAAAGGGCTTCGGGTCTGCGTTCCAGTGCTCGACCCAGAGCTTCATGGCC
>WNFD01005916.1_pt1 | contig 15719 bp, 20 predicted proteins | sample 5400491 | NCBI WGS metagenome assembly WNFD01 (sample SAMN13153343, study PRJNA577476) | soil metagenome | isolation source: 120 cm saprolite under Douglas fir tree site 2 hole 2 replicate 2 | place: USA:California | collected 2015-04-18 | reverse complement strand
ACTGAAAGCGTCGCGCCGGTGATGAAGCTCGCCGCATCGCCGGCGAGGAAAGCAACCGCTGCGGCCAGTTCGTCGGGGCGTCCGTGCCGGCCAAGTGGGATGTTGCGGATGCTTCGGGCCGTGTACTCCTTTGGATCGACCCCGAGGCGGCTCGCCTGGTGACGGTTTTCTTCGACGATCCGATCGGTCTCGAAGCGGCCGGTCAGGATCGAGTTGACCCGGACCTCGGGCGCGGCTTCTTTCGCCAGTGTCTTTCCCATCGCGACCACCGCCGGGCGAAGGGCGTTCGACAGCACGAGATTATCGACGGGCTGATGGGCGGCGATCGACGTAAGGTTCACGATGCTGCCGCGACCGCGCCGCAGTGCGGGCAGGGAAGCGCGCGTCAGGCGGACGGCGCTCATCAGCACCAGGTTGATCGCCTCCGCCCACGCGGCATCGTCTAGCTCGGCGACGCTGCCGAGGATCGGCCCACGCGTGTTGTTGACGAGCACCTCGAGGCCGCCCAGGGTCGCGGTCGCCCACTCGACGAGGTCGCGGCACTGGTCAGCTTGCTTGAGGTCGGCCACCCGCGCCACGACGTCATGACCTTCCTTCCGCAGCGTCTCGGCGGCAGCCTGGATCCGCTCCTCGTTGCTCGAGGAGATCGCGACGCGACAGCCTTCGGCGGCCAGCGCGCGGGCCGATGCAAACCCGAGGCCACGGCTGGCGGCGGTCACGAGCGCGCGGCGTCCCCTGAGCCCCGTTTCCACGGGCCAAATACTAGGCGTGGTGGCTAGAGCTAGGCGGCGGCGCGAGGTTGCTTGCCGCAGGCGGGGCACGGTGTGCCCGCCTTGAGCTCCGCGCGTTTAAAGGCATGCCCTCCGCAGTGGGGGCAGAGCGCACCCGGTCGCAGCGGCTGTGCCAGCGCGGCCTTCTGCATGCGCTCCCGCAGGTGACTGTCCTCTTCCTTTTCGATGAAGCGTGGGTCGGTGGGCGTCTGCGTGCTCATGCGGCCTTCAACGCTCCCGGCTGAAATGCTCCCGGTCGAATGTGCTCAGCGAGCTTGATGCCGATGACTTCCGGATGCAGGTCGACGCCGCGCTGATAGGGATGCACGCTGAGAATCGCCGGCACGCGCTGGTTGCCGACCTCGACGTCGAGGACGTGACCGTGCAGGCTCGTCATCGACCCCCATCCATCCCAGGTCTTCATCGTCCGCCACCATAGGTATCGGGCGACCGGTCCACCCATCGCGACGATCGCCTGTGGCGCGATCCTTGCCAGCAGGCTCTGCAGGTGGCGGTCGACGCATTGATTGAGGGCCGCATCGGTAACGCGATCCGGGTTCTCGGTCGCGCAGCGAACCGCCCAGGTGTGAAAGGCGGAGTCCATGACGTCGTGCTTGTCGAGCTTCTGGCCCATCCGCCGGCGGGCGGCAAGCATCACCGCGCGGACGAACTGAAAGTAGGGGAGGGGAGTATCCGCCGTCATGTGGTGCTCGAGCCGCCCCTCATGGTCGAGCCACTCGTTGAACGCCTCGTTGCTGGCGCTGGCCGCGTCGAGCGGGCTCGGGCTGATGAAGACGATCGGCGCCTCCGGGTTCCCAAATCCCACCTGGGGCCGGCGGAGCGGCTGCGCGAGCCGTTCGCATGGACTGTCCGCGCCCCGGTCGGACTCGGCGATCGCGCACCCGTGCAACCGCTTGAGGGTGTCCGAGCCGAAGAATTGCAGGTACTGCTGGCCCTTGCTCACGCTGTTGGAAACGACGCGAAGAGATGGGTGAAGCTTGCGCACACTTGGGCCGCTTAAGATTTCCCGCATGGCAACGATTGCGGCGATCGACGTGAAGGAGCTCCGACGTCGCCTCGACGCCGACGGGGCGAAGCCCTACCTGCTCGATGTCCGCGAGCCGTGGGAGTATCTGGCCGGGCACGTGCCCGGGGCGCAGCTGATCCCACTCGGGGAGCTGGAACAGCGGGTCGCCGAGGTGCCGCGCGATCGCGAGGTGCTCGCCATTTGCCATACCGGCCAACGCAGCCTGGCCGCCGCCGATTATCTGCAGCGGCTCGGCTACAGCACGGTCAGCAATGTCGACGGCGGAACCGCCGCCTGGATCGAACGCGGCTACCCAACCGAAGGTTCGTCTAAGAGCTGAAGCGGCGTCGCGTCAAGCGCCATTCCCGGGGAGTGTAAGCCGCCGGCGGGTCGGCGGCTGCGACACACAGCTGTCAAAACCCCCTGCTTGACTTTGGGAGTGAGCCAAACCACGATGATGTCGACCAACCGTCCCTTTCACGTCCTGGAGGAGTTGCTGTGAGCGTCCTTGAACTGGTCCTTGTGATCCTGCTGCTGGCTGTTCTGGTCGCCTTGGTCGCGGTTGTGATGCGGCGGCCGTCCTCGACCGGCCCGTCTGATGCCGTGCTCGCCGCGCTTGCCGACCTCGGCTCGCTGAAGTCGCAGGTCGAAACGGTGAGCGCCCAGCAGGGCGCGCTGAGCCAGTCGCTGGGCATGTTGCAGGCCGCCGTTCAGGGGGTGGAGACCAAGGTCCTGGAAAGTTCGGCCGGGGTGCGGGAAGCCATCGGCAAGGACCTGACCGACGCCCGGATCGTCGTCGAACGACTCAAAGTCGACGGCGAGGAGCGGCGGCGCATGGAGGAAGACGTGCAGGCGTCGGCTCGCCGCATCGAGACGGTGCTCCTTGGCAGCCGCACCCGCGGTGCCGCTGGGGAAAACATCCTGCAGGACGCCTTCCGCCAATTCCCGGCGGAGATGATCGACATGAACTTCCGCGTCAATGGCAAGGTCGTCGAGTACGCCCTTATTCTGGCCAACGGCAAGCGGCTGCCGATCGACAGCAAGTGGCCGTCCCCCGAGCTGCTCGACCGGCTCGGCGAGGCGATGCAGGACCCGACCAAGGAAGCCGCGGTCGTGCAGGAGATCGAGCGCATCCTCCGGCTCAAGGTCCGCGACGTGCGGCAGTACATCGACCCTGCCGCCACCATCGGCTTCGCCCTCGCTGCTGTTCCCGATCCCGTCTTCAACGCCTGCCGCCGCGCGCATCTCGAGGCCTACCGCGAAGGGGTGATCCTGATGCCGTACAGCATGACGATCCCATACGTGCTGGCGCTCTTCCGGCTGCACTTGCAGTACGCGCGGTCGATCGATCTCGAGAATCTCGAGGGCTACTTGCAGCAGATCGACGACAACGTCACGGCCCTCGACCGCCTGCTCGAGAACAGCATTGCCCGAGGCAGCACGATGATCCAGAACGCCTTCAACGATGCCAAGCGGAACGTGGGCCAGATGCGGGGCGCGCTGGCGGCGCTGCGAGCCGTTCCCGAGGTCTCGGTCAGTCCAGCGCCAGACGTCGAAGAGATCGATGAAGGGGACCTGGCGCTGCTGATGGCGCGGCGCTAAATCAGGTCAGGCCGGGCGTGCGGGCGAGTCGCATGACCAGCACGAGCAGGAGGAGGAGGCCGCCGCCGGTCAATAGCAGCATGTTGCTCGGACGGGAGCCAGGGTCATCGACGACCAGCTGGTCACTCGCCGTGGCGGTGCCGGCTTCATTCGTGACCTCGATCGAGTAGGAACCCTGGGCCAGGTTGTCTGGCAGTTTCACCAGCAGGTGGTAGGTGTCGGACGCTTGCACCGTGGTGGCGGGCCGGCCGCCGACCTGCACGGTCGAGGTTGGAGTCAGGTGCTGGCCGAGGATCATGATGTTGGGCTGGATGGTCGGGTTTACTTTGACCGGCGTGACCTGGTAGATCTGCGGCGGCAGGACGGCCGGTCTGGCCTGGATTGGCGCCGCTGGCTTGGGGGTGGCAGCGGGCACCGATCGTTTGGTCGCCGCATACGCTGGCAGGCAAGTCACGGCGAGGGCGAGCATGGTTGCGAGTCCGCCGATCGCCATATGCCGGACTGCTGTCATGGAGTGGACCTCTACTACTGATAACGGCGGAGGTCGGAGGCGAAAGGTGGCGGTGCGGCCCATTCTGTCTGCGCTGTTGGACGTAGCTGTAACCCAGGCCGAAATAGAAAAGCCCCTGCCCGCTCGGGGCAGGGGCTTTTTGAGCTCGCTGGTTAGCGGTTGCCGCCTCCGGGCCAGGTCTGCTCCGGCGGGCGCTCACCGATCTTGATCCGCTCCGAGCTGCCGCCGGATGGATCGGACTCGCTGCCCGGGTCGCTGCCGAAGCCGCCGTAGGACGGCATACTCGGCGGCTCGGCCGGCCGCGCCACCGGGCGGGAGGCCCCACTAAACGGGCTGGCAGCGGGCTTGGGCGCGCTCGGCGGGGCGGCCTTGGGGGCCGCCACCGGCTTGAGCGCAGCCTTCGGGGCTGCCTTCGGAGTGGCCTTCGCTGCCGTGCTTTTCTTTGCCGCGGGGCGCTTGGCCGACGCCTTCTTGGCGGCGGGGCGCTTGGCGGTCGACTTCTTTGCGGTCGCCCGCTTGGCGGTCCCCTTCTTGGCGGTGGAACGCCTGGCCGTCGACTTCTTGGCGGTAGACCGCTTCGGAGTCGACTTCTTGGCTTTTGATTTCTTCTTCGCTGGCATTTCTCCTCCCTCGGATGCGCAATGATGGCTCGCGCTTTGGTTCAGGCGGATGAGGACCCGCTGCTGTTACCTGCGATTTATAGCATCGGCTTCCCGCAAAGACAAGCATTTCCCTCGCGCCGGAGGGGTCTCAGTGCGCGTTGAGCCAGTTCAGCACGGTAGCGAACAGGAGATCGTGCTCGAGGTCGACCGTGATCGCGTGTCCCGACCGCTCGAACCAAATCAGCTGCTTGTCCGTAGACCCAACTCGCTCCAGGATGTGCGGGGCATTGCCCACGTCGACCGTTCGGTCGCCACGACCATGCATGATCAGTGCCGGGACCCGCACCTGCGGCAGTTCGCGGTCGAGCACGCGAAGCAACTGCATCAGGCTCTCGATGCACACGGTCGGCCGGCGTGCATAGCTGTGCAGCAGACGAACGGCCGCCGGATCGCCAAGGTCGGGGTCGTCGGAAGGGACGTGCCATGGCACCACGTACTTGAGCCCGCGAATGAGCTTGATTCGCCAATCGCGGAAATACGCCGGTGACCCCATGGCGCCCATGGTGATCACGCCCTTGACCTCGGGATGGGTCGCGGCCAGGTGCAGTGCCAGCGTGCCACCCAGGGACTGGCCACAGACGAAGATCTCCGAACAGTCTCGACGAAGGGCGGCGAGCGCCTCTTCCGCCGAGCGAACCCAGTCAGGCCAGCGGGTTAAGGCCATGGCTTGCGGCGTCAGCCCGTGCCCGGCGAGTAACGGTCCCATGACGTCGTAGCCACCAGCCGCCAGGAACTCCCCCAGTCCCCTCATCTCCGGCGGGGTTCCGGCGAATCCGTGAATCAGCAAGCATCCGCGGACTCCGCCGCGGATCCGGAAGGGCTGAAGTTGCTCCGGTTCGGCGGGGCTGCTCCAGACGGATTGGGTCACAACGGCCATCAGCTTCGCAGTCTATCGGCCCGCAAGTTCATCACGGCGCTCCCGGTTATACGACCCGGGCGAGGTTTCGCCGTCGGTCTCCGAACGGGCGACTGAACCTTGGGGGTGAACTGACGCATGGCGATCGTCGGCTGGCTCGTCGCACTACTGATAGGCATCGCGTTCGCCTTGTTTTCCGTCGGCAACCAGCAGTCGTCGAGCATCAATCTGCTCGGCGCCACCTATCAGAACATTCCCACCTGGGTCGTGATGCTTGGGTCGGCTGCGATTGGCGCGCTGATCGTGATCGTGATCAGCCTGGTCGAACGGGTGCGCTGGTTCATGGCCAGCCGCTTCACCAAGAAAGTGCTCGTCGAGCACAAGAAGATGATCGTGCAACGAGACAACCGCATCAGCGAGCTCGAGCAGGAAGTGCTCCGGCTTCGAGGGGCCGCCTGAGCCGACCATGACCCTCAAGGCCTGCCCGCAGTGCGGGTACCGCTATAACGCGCCCGAGAACCAGACGTGCGGCAAATGCAAGGGGTGGCTTGGCGGCGTCGCGGCCGCCGCGACGGTGGCCCCGCCGCCTCGGCGTTCTCTGATTCCGGCCACGGTCCCCGAGTTTGCCTGCTACCTGGCCGTGCCGATCGGGGCGCTGCTGGGGTTCCCCAATCCGATCGGCGCCGCGTTCGGCCTGCTGATGGCCACCCTGCTGATCAAGGTGGTTCGGCTCGACATGGAGCGGTTCTCCAAGGGGCTGCTGATCGGGATCGTGATCGCGGGTGTGTTCTTCGTCTACCTGGTCTTCCTCTTGATCTTCGGCCTCATCTTCAACCTGCTTGAGCCCGTCCTCCAGCCGTTCGTAGGGCGCATCTTCAAGCACTAGCCGGGATTCCTGGCCGTGAGGCGCCCGCTGGTCCACGCCCCGCTCGTGTTGCTGCTCGTGGTCAGCGCCGTGCCCGCAATCCTTGGATCGGGCCCAGCTCATCGCTCGACGGCAATGGCCGTCGTGACGCCGTCACAGCGACCGTCGGCCTCGCCTACTCCCCCGCCGACGCCCGCCCGGTCCGCCGACCCGCGGCCCCCGCCGCTGTCGCTTGACATGGCCGTCGGCCAGATGATGGCCGCCAGCTTCGGCGGACCAAACGTGACCGACGGCCTGCGTCACCTGATCCTGGACCAGAAGGTGGGCACCGTCCTGATCTTTGGCGACAACTTCACCGACGCCGCCTCGCTCGGCCGGCTTACCGCCGAGCTGCAAGCCATCGGACGCGAAGCCGGTCTCCCGGCCCCGCTGCTGGTCGCGGTTGACGAGGAGGGCGGTCGGGTGATGCGCGTCCACGACGGTGTCACGCCGCTCCCCTCGCAGCTCGAGCTCGGCGTACGGGGTCCTGACGGCGTCCGGCAGGCGGTGGCCGATACCGCCGCCGGGCTGCACACGCTCGGCATCGAGCTCGATCTCGGGCCAGTCGCCGACCTGCGCACCAACCCGGCCGACGCGGTCATCGGAGACCGCTCCTACGGCAGCGATCCAGCGGTTGTCGGCCCGCTGGTCGCGGCGGCGGTCACCGGGCTACACGATGGCGGGGTTGGGGCAACCCTCAAGCACTTTCCCGGGCTTGGTGGCGCCGCCGGCGACCCGCATTCGGCGATACCGACCGACGGCGAGAGCCTGGGCCAGTGGAGCGCGACCCAGGCGCGCAGTTTCCAGGCCGGCATCGATGCCGGTGCGGACGCCGTGATGACGACCGCTGTGGTGGTCCCGGGCCTCGACCCAACCCGAACCCCGGCCGTCTTCTCCCGAGCGGTCGTCACCGGGCTGCTCCGCGACCGCCTGAACTTCCAGGGTGTGATCGTGACCGACGGCCTCGGGATGGGCGGGATCACGGCGCTCTACGGGCTGCCCGATGCGACGGTCGCTGCCGTCCGCGCCGGCAATGACCTGGTGCTCCTCAACAGCGCCGATGCGGGCTATCAGGCCTCGGCGATCGAGACGGTCAAGCAACAGGTTCGCGCCGGGTTGATCTCGATGGACGAGGTGCAAGCGTCCGCAGCTCGTGTGATCGCGCTACGGGCTCGCTGGCCGAGCTGGGCGCCCTCGCTGATGGACGTGTCGGCGTCCGCGCCGGTGGTCGATCTCGCCTTAAGCCCCCGCTGACGGCTTAGCGGTGCAGGTGGTGGATGACCTTTCCCAGGTTCTCGAGATCCTTTTCGAAGACCGTGATGTAGCTGAGGCCGAAGCGCTCGCGCCGCTTCTCGAGGGCTTCGGCAACCTGGCCGACCGACCCGATCAGCACCAACGGCGTCTCGAACAGCTGGTCGACCTCCATGAGGTATTCCTTGGCCAGCGGCGCCGCCGCCTCGCGCGGGCGGTCGGTGATCACGACCGTTTGGACGAGCGTGTTCAGCTCGATGGCTGAAAACCGACTGCCGGCCGCATCTCGAATCCAAGCCACCTTGCGGGTGAACGCCTCCGCGCTGGCGTCGGCGTCTTCGAGACCGGAGCCATCCCGACGGGACCGCGGCATGATGCTGATGATGTCGGCCTCTTGGGCGGCCAGCGTAAGGAGCCGCCGTCCACCGCCGCCGATCAGCACCGGCGGATGAGGTGCCTGCTTTGGTTTCGCACTCCCGGTCAATCCGGCAAGCTGGTAGAAGCGACCCTTGTACGTGACCGGCGTTGCGCTGAAGAGCGCCTTGAAGACCTGCAACGCCTCCGCCATCCGCTCGACCCGCGTCGCGCCGTCATCGAACGGAAGACTGGCGGCATCGTACTCGCTCTTCAGCCAGCCGGCGCCGAGACCGAACTCGAAGCGACCGTCGGTGAGCAGGTCGATCGACGCGACCTCCTGCGCCAGCAACGCGGGATGGCGAAAGTCGTTGTCATACACCAGGCTGCCGACTCGAAGCCGAGACGTGGCTTCCGCGGCCAGCACGAGCGCCGGCGCCAGGGCGAAACGCGCCCCGAAGTGATCTGGCATGACCAGCGTGTCATAGCCCAGGCCCTCGACGTGCCGCGCGAACCCCATCCATTCCGTCTTCGGTCGTGGTCGGCTTGCACTCAGGCCAAACCGGAACGGGCGCAGTGTCAGTTCTCGCGGTGTACCCCTCCCCCGCTTGCGGGGGAGGGCAGGGTGGGGGCATTGTGCGGGCGCACCAGCCAGTTCAAGGCGTTGACGTAGGCGTTGGCGGCCGCCTCGACCACGTCCAGCGCGACGGCCCGCCCGACCACGACCTGCGATCCCTGACTCAGGGTCACGACCGCCTCGCCGAGCGCGTCGCTCCCCTGGGTGGCGGCCGCAAGGCTGAAATCCTCGAGCTCTGCCGTCACGCCGGTGACCTGCAGGATGGCGCGGAAGACCGCATCGAGCGTGCCGTTGCCGCTGGCACGGCCCGACTTCATTTTGCCCTCGTCACTCATGGCGACCTCGGCGGTAGCCGACACGCCGCTCTGCGCGTTGACCTGCACGTCCTTCAGGGCGAACCGCCCCGGCGTCGCCCGTCCAAGCGCCTCCTCGACGGCCAGCTTTAGGTCCTCGGGATAGAGCACCCGCTTGCGCTCGGCCAGGCTGACGACGAGCGAGTACACCGGGCCAAGCTGCTGCTCGTCCAACTGCATGCCCATCGTGGCGAGTTCCTCGGCGAGCCGCCGCCGCCCAGCGCTGGTGCCGACCTGGCCGAGCTGCGGCGCGTATCCGATGTCGGCCGGGTCGATGAAAGCCGGAACCAGGGACTTGGGCCGCCTCGGCGGGCTGAACACCGTGGTCGGGAAGGCAGCACGAACATCGTCGATCCAGCGCTCCCACCCCGAGTAGTCCATGGTCGCCAGCATCGCGACGTAGGCGTCGAACCGAACCAGCAGAGCCGCCGGCTGGTCGTGATGCTTGATGATGAGGGTGGTGCCGCTTTCCTCCAGGGCCTTGAGGATCGGGTCGAGGTTGCGGGCGAGTTCGGGAGCGGAAATGACTTTGAGCACGTCGCCATCGTAGCCCCGACCCTGGCGATGGTCAAACACAAACGAGGAGAGATTTGACGATGTCGGCTACGGCAAAACGGGCGGCCGTCGGCGTGCTGTTGATGACGGTCGCGGCATGCCAGCAAGGGCCCGTCGCGCCGAAGGTCACGCCCACCGCGTCGCCGAGCGCGAAGGCGTCGGCGATCGCGGCGTGCCCCGCGGCGACCGCCTCACCCGGTGCGCAGGTTCTGTTGCAAAACCAGCCCGCGCCCGATGACCTCGCGTTCGACAACGCCGGGCGTCTGCTCTTCAGCGATATCAAGACGGGTTTCGTTTCGGCCCTGAATGCCGACGGCTCGGTCGAGCGGATCGCAGGCGGGATGTCGGCCCCGGAAGGCATCGTTGTTCAGGCCGATGGACGCATCCTGGTCGGCGAGCAAGGGCGTAATCGCGTCGTGGCGATCGACCCGAAAACCCACGCGGTCACGCTGTGGCACGCGTTTCCGAACCGGACCGGTCGCGACGGCATCGACGGCATCGGTCCCATCCTTCCGAGCCTGGATTCCCAAGGCAATTTCCTCCCGACGGCCGACAACGTGATCGTGCCCGACAGTCCGAACGGCGTCGTTTGGCGTGTTAGCTCGGATGGCAAGACCGCGACCCAGAGCGCGAGCGGCATGGTGCGTCCCGTTGGTGCCGCGGTCGATACCGCCGGGCGCATCTTCGTCGCCGACGAGGGCGGCGCGCTCTGGGCGCTGACGCCGGCCAAAGTTCGCTTCGCGACACTGTCGACGCCCGATGACGTGCTCGTCGGTCGAGGCGGGCACATCTTTGTCAACACGCTCGGGGACAACGCCATCCACGAGCTGGATAGCCAGGGCCACCAGGTCGGCGTTCTCACCGGCATCCAGCAACCCCAGGGCATCGCGCTCGACGATGCTGACAACCTTTACTACACCGAGTTCAATACCGGCCGCATCGACCGCGTGGTTCGGAGCTTCATCCTCGATCCACCGAAAGTCACGCGCACCACGCGGGGGAGCTATATCATCTGTCCGGTCATCCGTCGGGCCGCCGGATTCAGCCATCCGTTAGGGCTTTCGACCAGCTCGAGCCTGACGACGTCCATCCTGCAACTGGCGCAGCCCGGGACCGATTCATCGGGTGCGCTCGAGGTTCAGACGCCGGAGCGTTCGATCACGATCGGCGTGAACACAACCGATGGAGGCGTCCCTTTGACGCTGTCGCAAACCGTTTCGCTGTCGCCGTGATCATTCATTGCCCTTGATCGAGGCTAGCGGCACCAGCTCGTGCTCGATGGTCGCGAGGCCCGCTCGGGTGACGGCCTCGACCACCTCGCGAGACGACTTATAGACGTCCTTCGACTCGTCGATGGGGACCACGCCATCGATGTTGACGATGATGCCCGCCTCTCGATAAGCCGCATTGACTGCGTCTTGTTTCAGCGTTTTCCTGGCGGCAGTGCGCGACATCCGGCGCCCGGATCCATGATTGACGCTGTAGCCGCTGACGTGCGCACGCTCCGCCGCCCGAAGGATGAAGCTCGAATCACGATTGCTCCCTGGGATCAGGATAGGATGCCCCGCTTGCGGGTCGTCGTAGCCGGCCGGGAAGGCTCGGGTGGCGCCCTTGCGATGGACGTGGACCCAGCCGAACTCGGGATGGTGTTCGCGCTGGACGAGGTTGTGGCTGATCTCGTAGACCAGCGAGAGCGGCTTGCCGAACACGTCCTCAAAGGCAGCGGCGATCTGCTCGAACATGGCGAGCCGGTTCACGATGGCGAAGTTGCCGCCGGCCGCGACCGCGTTGAGATAGTCGCGATAGTGCGCCGACTCGGGCGTGAAGTAGCCGAGGTCGAGCGCCTTGATCGCCGGGTTCTCCTGCTTGGCCAGATGGAAGTAATTCGTTGCCAGCCCATGGCCGAAGCCGCGGCTGCCGGAGTGCAGCTGGACGTAGAGCGTGTCGCTGCCGAGATTGCCCTGCAGCTCGATGAAGTGATTGCCGCCGCCGAGGGTGCCAAGCTGCGGAATGCCACGCTCCGGTCGACCCGGGCCACCCCAGGGCGGCTGCCACGCATCATCGACCGGAAGGCGATCGCGTTCGGTCCGCCTCCGGTCCACGCGCTCGCCGTACTGCTGGGCGTAGTACGCGGCGCCGCCGCGGATGATCGCCTCGAACTCGTTCCGCGTCAGGTCCTTCAGACGCGTGCGGCTGGCCTTTCCGGGTCCAAGCGCGACGCGCCGCGTGACCTCCTGGTTGAAGCGCAAACGATTCTCCGGCGTGGCCGCGCTCATCGAGACCTCGCTCGAGGCCGACATCATTCCGCAACAAATGTCGTAGCCAACAGGGCCCATCGCCACAGCACCCGTGTCGGCATCGGTCAACAAAACAGTGCCGATGGGCACCCCATAGCCGTGGTGCACGTCAGGCGTGATGGCGACCAGCTTGACGCCGGGAAAGCTAGCGGCGTTCACGATCTGGGGATAGATCGACTCTTCGACCTGGTCGAGTAGGTTCGGGGTCAAGAACAGGCGAACAGGCACGGCGCCGATCTCTTGCGTGTGGAGCGTGTAGTAGCCCTCACCCGAATCCCTGGCCGCGGTCTCGAGGATGTCGTTGCGGCGACCTCGACGATCTGCGACATCATCGGTCCACTGGGCAAGCTGACCTACCGGGGCATCGACATACACGACCTGGCCCGGAACTCCTCATTCGAAGAGACCACCTATCTTTTGTGGTTCGGGTCCCTGCCCACGAGCGAGGCACTGCTTAAGTTCAGCGCCCAATTGGCGTCTCACCGTGCGTTGCCCACCCAGGTCCTAACGATCATGAAGGACTTTCCGCGTACCGCGACCCCCATGGATGCGCTTCGGACGGCGCTCTCCGCCCTGGCTTTTTACGATCCTCAGGCGCACGACCCGTCGATGGGGGCGAACATCGAGAAAGCGATGCGGGTGACGGCGCAAATCGCGACCATCGTCGCGGCCTACGAACAGATCCGGCGCGGCCGCCAGCCGGTCGAGCCCGAGCCCGACGGAAGCCACGCCGAGAACTTTTTACGGATGCTGTTCGGCGCCGAGCCTGATCCGCTGTTCATCCGCGCCATGGACCTCGCCCTGATCCTCCACGCCGACCATGAGCTGAACGCATCGACCTTCGCCGCCCGGGTGACGGCCGCCACGTTGGCTGATATGTACTCGGCGATGGTCTCCGCGATCGGCGCGCTGGCCGGTCCCCTGCACGGCGGGGCCAACGAGCAGGTGATGAAGATGCTGCAGAAGATCGGCGAGCCGTCGCGGGTCGAAGCGTACGTCAGCGAGACGCTCCAGGCGCACCAGAAGATCTCCGGCTTCGGGCACCGGGTCTACAAGACCGAGGACCCGCGCGCGACGCATCTCCGCCGGATGTCGAAAGAGCTCGGCGAACACATCGGCAACCCCCGCTGGTACGAGATCTCCCGCAAGCTCGAGGAGGTCGTGATGCAGCAAAAACACCTCTACGCCAACGTCGACTTCTACTCGGCGTCCTGCTACTTCACGATGGGCATCCCCATCGACATGTTTACGCCGGTCTTCGCGGTCAGCCGCACCGCCGGCTGGGCGGCGCATGTGCTCGAGCAGTACGCGGACAACCGGCTGATCCGGCCCCGTGCCGAGTACCTGGGGAAGATGGACGTTGCCTACGTGCCGATCGACCGCCGGGTCAAGGCCGTCAGCTAAGGATTCCGCGAATCTCCGTTATATTTATGGCGCTCGTGGAGCCCATACCCGACAGAGGAGGTCGTTCGCTCTCGTCCTACTGCTAAACGCCTCACTTCAGCCGCTGAATGTGATCAGTAAGCGGCGGCTGGTCGTCCTGCTGACTAAGCAGCGCGTCACCTTCATTGACGACGCGGCCCGGCAGGCGGTCGAGCAAGCAATGGCACGGCGTTGCTTCGGTGCGGATGTCGTGATCGTCCGGCTCCTCTCCAATATCCAGATCCCGCGACGGATGCTGCGGGCCAACCGGCGCAACCTGCTCTTGCGGGACGACGGTATGTGCCAGTACTGCGGGAAGGGGATGCCGTCCTCGCAGCTCTCGGTCGACCACGTCGTCCCCACCTCGCGAGGCGGCGCGGCCAATAGCTGGGAGAACCAGGTGATCGCCTGCCGTCGCTGCAACGGGCGGAAGGGAAACCGGTTGCTGAGCGAGGCCGGGATGCGGCTCATCCGGCCACCGCGGGCACTGACCCAGGAATTCGCTCACCTGATCTTCCTGCGCTATCCCCAGCTCAAGCACGCCTACGACCGGCTCCTCTCCAGCGCCCGCGCCGCCAGCTAGGCAAGCCGGTATTTTCTCCCCGTTTTTTCACGCCGGAGCGGGGCCCCTCTGAAAGGAATGACGAGCGCAACCGATTACCCGGTGTGCCCTTTCGCCTGTTGGGCTTCGCGGCGGATCCAGACAAGGCCAGCACCCTTTGCGGAGCTACCTTCGCACGCTATGCCGCGGCCGGTATCGAGGTAACCCTGGTCTGCGCCGACGCCCTTGGATGGAAGGGTGCCGACCAGGCCGCACTCGCCCGCCAACTGGGCGCCGCCAACCTGGTCCTGCTGGACTACCGGTCGAGCGAACTAACGGCCGCAGGCCTCGAAGCCGTGTTTGCGGACGTGATGCAGAGCGTGCGTCCCCACGTCGTGGTCGCCGAGGGCTCGTCCAGCGGAGTTAGAGATGCGACCACCTCGGCGTTTTCGGCCGTCCGCCGCCGGGCGGGTGGATCAGCCGCCCTGCCCGCCAAGCTCTATGTCCGTCCGTCGGGCGCCCCGGGGAGTGTTGTGGTAACCACCGCGATCGCAGTCGCGGCGACCGGCCCGGAGTTATTTGTCCGGGTGTTTCCCGATCCCTGGGTTACCGGGGTGCTGGAGCGAGATCTCTTTGCCGGCTTATCGCCCGATCCCGGTACCGCCGCCACGCTCGCCGACCGGCTCGCCAGCTAGCCAGCTGGCACCCTTTCATGATAGTCTTGGTGACACGTTACGTACAAACGAGTTCTAGGAGGAAGTCATGAATCTGATCGTCTTCTTGATCATCGGTGGCATCGCGGGGGCCCTGGCCGGGCGGGTCATGAGCGGCCACGGCTACGGGATCTTGATGGACGTCGTGGTCGGCGTCATCGGCGCGTTTATTGGCGGCTGGGTTCTGTCGCTCCTATTTGGCACGACCGGCGGCGGTCTCATCATCACCTTTATCGCTGCGTTCATCGGCGCCATCATCCTGTTATGGGTGATTCGCCTCGTGACCGGCAACCGCGCTCGCGCCTAGCGAAATCTGGCAGGTTGAGCGGGCGCCGCAGGCGCCCGCTTTTTTGTTGGTCGGGCAAGATATGCCGTGATGCGACGCCTGGGGCTGGTCGCCGCGATCGTCGTCCTCGCGCTGCTGGTCGTCGGCGGCTATACGGCCTCGGCGAGTGCCGTTATTTACGGGGACCTCGACGGCGGCCGGCAGGCGCTGGTCGCGGCCCAGAAGAGTATGACCCGGCCGCTCGCACCGGCGATCCGGCTGAGCTTCGGAGCGCTGCCGCCCAGCTCAAGGTCGCCGAGAAGCATTTCGACAATGCCCGCGAGCGCTCCGCCACCGACCCGGTGCTGAGGTTAGCTGGCGGCATCCCGGGCGCGGATCGACAGCTGGAGGCGAGCACCCACCTGGCGGCAATCGGCGCCGACATGAGTCGGGCAGGAGAGGGGGCCGCCGCCGTGGCGATCCAGGTGGCGGGCCTGAGCCAAAAATACGCTGGCCGCCCGCTGACCGCGGACGACCTGCAGGTCGCCCTCCAGGAGGCACAGGCGATCGCCCGGAGCTACAGCGCCTCGATCCAGGCCATCAGTCGGGAGCTGCAGGCCGCCCACGCCGAGCGAGCCGAGGTTGACACGGGCCGGCTGCTTGGACCGCTACAGGACGCCTATGACGCGGTGGACCGGGCGCTGGCCGACGCGGACACCTCCTTTCGACGTTACCAGGACGTCCGGCAGGTGCTGTCGGATTTTCTCAGCGTCCAGCTGCCGGCTTAATCTCGTCCACCACGTGCCATGCGCGAGACCGGTTTGTAACGCTTACCGTCACAGAGCGGCCTGATAATTTCCGCAATGGCCGCCGCCCGCAATGTCTCGCGCAAGGGCCGCCAGCGCTCCCAGGATCTGGCCGAGAGTCTGATCAATCTCAGCAATGAGCGACTCACCGGTTTGTTCCGCTGGACGCTTCTGATTTTCGCCGTCATCCTCAACAACCTCAATGCCGCGCCGGGCTATGACGTCGGCCGGATCAACGGCATCCTTGCCGCCT
>WNFD01003531.1_pt1 | contig 15720 bp, 12 predicted proteins | sample 5400491 | NCBI WGS metagenome assembly WNFD01 (sample SAMN13153343, study PRJNA577476) | soil metagenome | isolation source: 120 cm saprolite under Douglas fir tree site 2 hole 2 replicate 2 | place: USA:California | collected 2015-04-18 | reverse complement strand
GCGATGCTGTGGTCGTTCGACGGCTCGATCCAGGACGCCAACGAGAACGTGGTCTTGAAGTCCGACCAGGCGCTCGAAGCGCTGACGTTCGGGGCGCGGCTGTTCAAGGTGGGGATGACGCCGGCGGTGTTCAGCTGGAACGCCGCGTCGAACAACCAGGCGCTGAACGCCCGCCAGACGGGCTACATCCTCAACTCCATCTCGGCGTACCGCACCGCGCAGGACAACAAGCTGCCGGTGGCCGACGATACCTTCTTCGTCCCGGCGCTGAAAGGGCCGCGGGGTACGGGGTGGGCGAGCGAGCACGTGATGGGGATCTACGCGATCTGGAAGTTCGCGCAGAGCCCCGACGTGGCGAAGCAGTTCCTGCTCGATCTCGTCGCGCATTACCGGGACGCCGTGACGGGGAGCAAGTTCTACAACTTTCCGTCGTTTCCGGGCTCCGTGGCCGACCCGGGCACGGCCCTGGCGCAAAAACCCGCGGCGGGTCAGCGCTGGCTCGAGCAGGCCACGGCGCACGACCCGTTCGGCTCCAATCCGCCCGACAAGCTCAAGACGATCAGTACCGCCTTGCAGTGGGCAACGAACATCGGGCACCCGGGACCGGCCAACCCGGCCGAAAGCGAGGTGTTCGACACCTTCGTGCTGCCGACCATGTTCGCCAACGTGGCGGCGGGACGCGTGACGGCGCCCCAGGCACTGGACGACGCGCACCAACAGGTGAAGCGCATCTTCGAGAAGTGGCGGAGCAAGGGACTGGTCGCCGGCGGCTCGGGCGACAAATAGCACGGATGATGCAGCGGCAGACTCGAACCTCCCACCCATAGAGGGGGACCATGACTGCGCCTCAACTCTCCTTCAAGGCCCTGCGCCGGGTCGTCATCGCCGCAGCCGTCGGCAACGTGATCGAGTGGTACGATTTCTACATTTTCGGCAGCCTGGCCACGATCCTCGCCGTCAAGTTCTTCGCCCAGGGCACCTCCGGGGCGGCGCTCATCAAGACGGTAGGAACCTTCACCGCCGGGTTTCTGATCCGGCCGTTCGGGGCGTTTTTGTTCGGCCGCATCGGCGACCTGGTGGGCCGCAAGTACACGTTCCTCATCACGCTCAGCGGCATGGGGCTGTCGACGGCGCTGATCGGGCTGGTGCCCAGCTACGCCAGGATCGGCGCGCTCGCGGGCGTGCTGCTGTTGTTGCTCCGGCTGATCCAGGGCCTCTGCCTCGGGGGCGAGTATGGCGGCGCCATCACCTACGTCGCCGAGTACGCGCCGGACGAGAAGCGGGGCTACTACACCGGGTGGCTGCAGACGTCACCCACGCTCGGCATCGTCGTATCGCTGGCGGTGGTGGTCGGGACGCGCCAACTCCTGGGGACGGACGCATTCAACGCGTGGGGTTGGCGGATCCCCTTCTTGCTTTCGCTGGTCATGGTCGCCATCGCCATCTACATCCGGCTGCAGCTCCAGGAGACGCCGATCTTCCAGGCCATCAAAGCGAAGGGGCAGACTGCGACGAATCCGTGGCGCGAGGCGTTCCTGAGCGAAAACATCAAGTACGTCGTGATCGCCAGCATCGTGGTCATCGGTGAAGGCGTGGTGTGGTACAGCGGCCAGTTCTGGGCCTACTATTTTCTGCAGCAGGTGATGAAGCCGGACGTCCTGCGACCGGCCATCATCACGGGCATCGCGCTGCTGCTCGCCACCCCGTCGCTGATATTCTTCGGGTGGCTCTCCGACCGGGTCGGCCGCAAACCGATCATCCTGGCCGGCTTCCTGCTGGCCGCGGTCACGTACTATCCCCTCTACACGGCGCTCGGCAACGCCGCGAACCCGGCCAACCCCAACTACGCGGTGGCCATCATCATCGTCGCGGTCATGGTGTCGTACGTGGGGATGGTCTACGGGCCGATCGGCGCGTTCCTCGCCGAGTACTTCCCGGCCCGCATCCGGTATACCTCGGTGTCCGTGCCCTATCACATCGGCAACGGCTGGGGTGGCGGTCTCGTGCCGGTCATCACGACCGCGGCCTACCTCTCCACCCACAGTCTGGGCAACGCGCTGCTCTATCCCATCATCGTGCCGTCGGTGGCGTTCCTGCTGAGCCTGTTCCTGATGCCGGAGACCCGCAAGATCAGCATCTGGCAGCCGGCGGAGGTGCGGGCGGGCGCCAGGGGCTAGGGCACGGCAGCGGGGGGGGGAAACAAAAGAGGGGGCCGGGGTCCCGGCCCCCTCCGAGGTTATGGCCGTATGCCGTAGACGTCGACCTCGCCTTTCGTTCCGACATACACTCGTCCCGCCGCGACCGTCGGCATCGCGAATCGCAACGCCGTCCCTGCCCTATCGCGCGCGGCGTTCGACTCACTGCTGTACAGCTCGTTCCCGACATCGGCCGCATCGAACGCATGCAGAATCGCGCGCCGGTCGGCGCCATTCAACGTCCTGGTCTCGACCACCCAGACAATGCCGTCGGTACTGACGCCTCTGCGGGCGCCGCTGCATCGAACGCGTAGACGGAGTTGTGCTCGGTCGCGACATAGATGACAGCGTGTGTGGCCTTCGATGGAATCTTCACCGACGGGAGATAAAGCACCTGGGCGTACACGTCGCCGTCGACGTTGATCACGTGGACCTTGCCGAACGTCGCGGGATTCACGGTGCGCGGGGTCAGCTGCGCTTCTGTCGTATACGCGCCGGTTCGCGCATTATCGTACTGCGCGGTGGTGACCTGTCCGAGAACCGTGCAGGGCCACGGGAGTAGTAGAGCGAGCGTGCCGAACGCCGATCGAGACACGTCGCAATTCTAGGAGCGAGTCGCGGAGATGACAACCAATAGTGCGCTACTTGCCGCTCTCCTGCTCATCGCGCTCGTGTCGGGGCTCGTCCTGCTGTCGCGGTGGTTCGTCGCGCACCGTGCGATGCTGGTCGAGCGCGTGGCGCAATGGTGGCAGCGTCTCGTCGGGACGCCGGCGATGCTCCGGCTCAAGGCCCGCTATCCGCGGCTCTGGACGTTTTGGGCGGCGCGATTTGCCCGCGGCGAGTATCTGGGCCTGCACCTCACCGTGGGCCTGGCGATCAGCCTCGTCGGTCTTTGGATCTTTGCCGGTCTGACCGAAGACGTCGTCCACCAGGATCCGATCACACGATTTGACCAGACGCTGCTCGACTGGCTACGCGCCCACGCCGGACCGAGCGGTCTCAGCATCGCCCACGCGATCAGCACTTTCGGATCGGCTTATGTGATGATCGGATTGGCGCTCGGTGTGGGGCTCCTGCTCGCCATTCGACGACAAGGCCTGTTGCTCGAGGGTTGGATCACCGCATTCCTTGGCGGGGCCGTTCTCAATGCGGCTCTCAAGAGCGCGATTCATCGGCCGCGACCCGCGCATTCGGCAATCCTTTCGTATCAGAGCTGGAGCTTTCCGAGCGGTCACGCGATGGAATCGCTGATCGGGTATGGCATGTTGGCCTATCTCCTGATCGTGATGATCCCCGGCACCCCGAAGCGACGGCTCGTCATCGTGCTGTGCACGTCGCTGCTCGTGCTGGCGATTGGTTGGAGCAGGCTCTACCTCGGCGTTCACTACTTCAGCGACGTCGTGGGGGGGTATGCGGCAGGTGTGCTGTGGTTGTCGGCGTGTATCTCCGGGCTCGAGGTGAGCCGGCGGTGGCAGGCTGCACAGGGAGGTAACCAGCGCACCTGACTCTTCCCTGACCTCTGCCTGAAACAACCTTTTTCGCGGTTCCGTCGTCCAACCTAATAACCCCACACCCAGGTTCACTATGCTGCTTGGATTGCCGCTGCTCGCCGCCGTCACGCTCGTGAGTCAGTCTCCCGATCGCCGGCCGCCCGGCAACCCAGCGGACAGACCGCCACTGCCGAAAGGCGCGACCGCGACTCGCGCCGCTCGGCCGCCCGTCATCGACGGGCGCGACGACGACGAGGTCTGGCGCGAGGCGGTCCCCATCACCGACTTCCAGGAATGGCGGCCCAGTGAGGGCGGCGCGCCGAAGCTGCCAACCGAGGCGAAAATCGCCTACGACGCGGCCAACTTGTACGTCTTCGTCCGTGCCTTCGATCCGCACCCCGACAGCATCATCACCGTGCTCGCCCGCCGCGATTACTTCACTCCTTCGGACATGATTTGGCTGTTTATCGACTCGTATCATGACCGCCGCACCGGCTTCGAGTTCGGCGTCAACCCTTCGGGAGTGAAGCTCGACGCGCAGATCTACAACGACGGCAACGAGGATTTCGCCTGGGACGCGGTGTGGGACGTCGCCACGCGCGTGGACTCGCTCGGCTGGACGGCGGAGTTTCGGATCCCGCTGTCGCAGCTGCACTATGGCCGCCAGCGTAGCCACACCTTCGGATTCACGATCGATCGCGACCTGTATCGCTTCTCTCAGCGCGTGAGCTGGCCGTTGTTCCGCCAGTCGCAAGCGGGATTCGTGTCGCAGTTCGGCGAGATCAACGGCCTCGATAACCTGGAGGCGCCGCGCCGGCTCGAGGCCGCACCCTATTTCGTGACCAAGAACGTGTCCCAATTCACCGCCACCAGCATCGGCCGGACGCAGGACGTAACCATTGGCGGCGACGTGAAGTACCGCGTCGCGTCGAATTTGACCCTCGACGCCACGATCAATCCGGACTTCGGTCAGGTCGAAGCAGACCCCGGCGTACTCAATCTTTCCGCCTTTGAGACGTTCTTCCGCGAACAGCGGCCGTTCTTTGTCCAGGGCGCCGGCACCTTCCAGTTCAATGTCAACTGCACCGCGGTGAACGACTGCAGCACCGGTGAGGGACTCGTGTACTCGCGGCGTATCGGACGCGCGCCCGAGCTGGCGGGCACGTACTCGGACACGACCTCGCCGGCGTTTACGACGATCCTCGGCGCCGCGAAGCTCACCGGGCGCATGCACGGCGGCCTGTCAATCGGCGCGCTCGATGCCGTCACCCAGCACGTCACCGGCACCGGCGGTGCGACGATCGAACCGGCCACCAACTACGGGGTGCTGCGGCTGCGCCAGGATCTGCGCGGCGGCGAGACAACGGTGGGCGGCGTTCTCACCACCGTGAACCGCAGTAACGATTCCTGGAGCTCACCCTACCTGCACAGCAGTGCCTATGTGGGAGCCGCGGACTTCCGGCACCGTTTCCCGGGCGGCCGCTACGAAATCTCGGGCTCGGTCGACTTCAGCCGAGTCGCGGGCAGCGCGCAGGCGATCGCCGCGACGCAGCGGGATGCGACCCACTATTACCAGCGTCCGGACGCGGGGCTCGCGTTCGACTCGACGCGCACGTCGCTCTCGGGCGACAATGAGATGGTGCAGTTCGGTAAAGTGGGCGGCAATCACTTTCTCTTTCAGACGAACTACGAGCGCCGCTCCCCAGGTTTCGAGATCAACGATCTGGGCTACCTGCAGCGCGCCGATCAGCAAGCGTGGAGCACCTGGGCAGGCTACTTCGATCGCCACCGGCGCCGGTTCTATCAGCGGTTTCAATGGAATTTCAACTGGTGGCAATACTGGACGACGGCGGGGCTGCCCGAGGAGCGGGCGTTCAACACGAACACCCACACCACCTTCCTTAATACGTGGTCGTTCCACGTGGGCGGGACGGTGGGGCAGTTGGGGACGACGTACTGCTACTCGTGTTCGCGCGGCGGGCCCGCGGTCCGCCAGGATCCCTACCTCGCTCCCTGGGCTGGGATAGCCGGCGATGACCGCAAAGCGATCGTGCCGTACTTCTGGGTCAACTATTGGCGCGCGGACGGCGGCCGGTCGCACAACATCAATCTCTCGCCGGAGCTCGACTTCAAGTTTGCGTCCCGCGTAACTGCAGCCATCTCGCCCAGCTATACGCGGAGCAGGAACGACATCCAGCCGCTCGGCCCCACGACGGACAAGAGCAACGTGACCCACTACCTCTTCGGGCATCTGGAGCAGAAGCAGCTCGCGCTGACGATGCGCTTCACGTATCCGTTCACCGCGAGCATGACGTTGCAGGTGTACGCGCAGCCGTTCATCTCGAAGGGGACGTTCAGCAGCGTCCGGGAATTGTCCGCCAACCCGCGCGCGGCGGACTACGCGAGCCGCTATCAGGTGTACGGCGACACCGCGTACACGAACCACGTCGGCGGGTTCAACTTCAAGCAGTTCCGCACGAACGTCGTGTTCCGCTGGGAGTACCGGGCTGGATCCACGCTCTTCGTCGTCTGGAGCCAGGGCCGGCGGGGATTCACTGGCCTCGAGGGGGCGCAAGGCTTCCGGGGCGACCTGAGCGATCTGTTCAATCTGCGACCTGACAACAGCTTCCTGGTGAAGCTGTCGTACTGGATCAATCGGTAGCCTGTGTACTTGCTCTTCGACAGTCCCGCCGTGACCGCCGTCTCTTGCGCCCAGAGGGTGGAAGTGAATGTTGTTGCGTCCTTTCGGGCGACTATCCGTGAGCATTTCGGAAAAAATCGGCGTTCGATCGCTGCGCGCGCTGCGCCTGGACACCATGAGCGGCAAGGTTCTCCTGCTCGCGGTGCTGGCGGCGCTGATCACGGCATTTGCCATGACGCTGATCTTGTCGGGAGGAAGTCAGCGTTCGCTGGGCGATCGCGTGGGTCTCGAGCTCCAGGTCGCGAGCTCGGACGCCGCTCGCGAGATCGACGTGTGGCTCGACCAGCGCGTCTTCGATTTGCGGCTGCGCGCGAGTCCCTACGTCGTTTCGGATAACCTGGCCCGAGCGTCGGGCGGAGGCCGCGGAGCCGCTCAGGCTGTTATTCGCCTCCGCGATTATCTCAACTCGGTCCGTCAGAACCTTGCGGCTCATGATGGTCTCGCCATCATCGGCGGCGACGGTCAGGTGCTGACGAGCAGCGGCAGCCGCACCGGATTCCGGCTTTCTCAGGACCAGCTCAACAACCTGCGCACGAGAGACGCGCTCGTCGGGGATCCCGTCTGGGACGCGTCGCTCGGCAAGCCCGTGCTCGTCGTCGTGGTCCCGATCCGGCGGGATGACGGATTCTTCCTGGGCGCGCTCTCCGCGAAAATCAATTTGAATGGCCTCACCGACATGCTGCACGATCGATCGGCGAACGGGTCGCGCGACGTCTACGTGATCACTGAGCCTGGTCGCATCGTGATCCGCTCGGCGGGTAATTCCGCCGATCTGATGAAGACGACGTTGCCGGCGGCGACCACGCGCGAGCTGCTCGAGCGCGAAGGTCAGACGGTCAACCAGTCGCGCACGCAGGGACGCGAGGTCGTTGCGGTGGTGCAGCGCATTCCCCAGCTCCGCTGGGCAGTCGTCGCCGAGACGCAGCGCGCCGCAGCCGTGCACGAGGCCGGCGCACTGCGGTTTCGAACGGTGCTGCTCATCGTGGTGCTGCTGGTCGTCGTCGGGCTCGCGGGGTTCATCGTGAGTGTGACCTTGACAGGGCCCCTCGTGCGCCTGACCGAGGCCGCGGGACGCGTGTCGGCCGGCGATCTGTCGGTTGAGCTTCCCTCAGGCGGCAGTGGTGAGGTCGGATATTTGACGCGGGCGTTCAACACTCTGGTGTCGCGGCTGCGAGAAAAAGAGAGTCAGGGCGAGCTGGAGAAGCTGTCGCTCACCGATTCCCTGACGGGGCTGTACAACCGCCGGCATCTCATGGGCACGCTCGCCAGCGAGGTACAGCGGTCGCGACGCCTGCGGCGCTCGTTCACCGTGCTGCTCGCGGATGTCGATCGGTTCAAGCAATACAACGACACCCATGGACATCTCGCGGGTGATGCGGCGCTCGTGAAGATCGCGGAAGTCTTCCGCAAGACGACGCGGCAGGTGGACTGCGTGGCGCGCTACGGTGGTGAAGAGTTTGTGGTCATGCTGCTCGAATGCACGATGGCGACGGCCGCGATCGTCGGGGAGCGCATCCGCTCCCGCGTGGCGGAGCAGGACCTCGGTCCGGGGTCGCTTACGGTCAGCATCGGCCTGGCCGAGTACCCCGAAGGAGGCGAGACGCCGGAGGAGTTGATTGCGACCGCCGACGCCGCGATGTATCAGGCCAAGAGCGCGGGCCGGAACCAGGTCGTGATTGCGGGAGTCAGCCGGCAGCGCAAGGACGATCGAAAGCCCTCACGGCGCAAGCGAGAGGCTTAGTCCGGTTCCAGCAAACTGGCGGGCTGAGAGGCTAGCGCCTCGGGGCTGATTGGGGCAAAATCCAAGCCCCTCTCACAGGAGCTCTGACGATGCAGCCCCGAACCTGTATTCTCATGATCGCTTGCGCCGCTCTTCCCGCAACGCTCCCCGCTCAAGCGAAGCCCGCCACGACTGCCCCCGCCCCCGCCCCGGCCCCTGCGGCCAATCCAGCTCCCGCGCCGTCGGCAAATCCGGTGAGCGACGCGCTGCGGAACATGGAACAGCGTTCCGCGCGCAACCTGATTGCGGCGGCTGAAGCGATGCCGGCGGACAAGTACAGCTACCGCCCCACGCCGGCGCAGATGAGCTTCGCCCAGATCCAGGTGCACCTCGCGAACGAAGGCAACGACATCCTGTGCAGCAAGACTGCCGGCGTTGCCGCCCCGCCGCGCACCCCGGTCGACTCCACGGCCACGAAGGAACAGCTCGTTGCCCGCCTGAAAGAGACGTTCCAGTTCTGCGAGCAGGCCTTCGCAAAAATGGACGACTCGAAGCTGGCCGAGTCAGTCTCGATGTTCGGCATGAACCTCTCACGCGCGACCGCAGTCCTCATCACCGTCGGAGACTGGGCCGACCACTACAGCCAGGAAGCGAATTACCTGCGGCTGAACGGCGTGCTGCCGCCGACGGCACAGCGTCGCGGCATGTAGTCCGTACCCCCCATTCCCGCCGTTCCCCCTCTCCACCATGGAGAGGGGGTCAGGGGGTGAGGACCCATGGAAGTCATCGTTCAGCGCGACTATGCGCAGATGAGCAAGGTCGCGGCGCACATCGTCGCGGAATTGCTCAACACCAAGCCGAATGCCGTGCTCGGCATGGCGACGGGCTCTACACCGCTTGGTCTGTATCAGGAGCTCGTGCGGCTGCACAAGAAGGAGCAGCTCGACTTCTCGCGCGTGACGACGTTCAACCTCGACGAATACGTCGGCCTGCCCGTGAATCACCCGCAGAGCTATCACTACTTCATGCACGAGCATTTCTTCCGGCACGTGAACATCCCGCCGCACAACATCAACATCCCGTCCGGCACCACCAGCAACTACGCGGCCTTTTGCGAATGGTACGAGCGGCGCATCGCGGAATGCGGCGGGATCGACCTGCAGATTCTCGGCATCGGCACGGATGGCCACATCGCGTTCAACGAGCCGACGAGCTCCTTGAGCTCGCGCACGCGACTCAAGACCCTGTCCAAGCAGACCATCGATGACAACGCGCGGTTCTTCGAGCGCCGGGAGGATGTGCCGGTGTATGCCATCACCATGGGCGTGGGGACGATCCTCAATGCGCGCAAGCTGGTGCTGGTGGCGAGCGGAAAGACCAAGGCAAGAGCGATTGCGCAAACGGTCGAGGGGCCGGTGACCAGCATGGTGACGGCCAGCGCGCTCCAGCTGCACCGGGACGCGATCGTGATCGTGGACGAGGAAGCCGCGGCGGGTCTGACGATGCGGGAGTACTACGACTTCATCTACGCGGCCAAACCTGCGGCGCCGAGGGCTTAACAGATGAATACGATCGCGGTGGTGCTGCTTCTGGTCCAAGCACCCGTGCTCCAAAGAGACGGGCTGCAGTTCAAGGATCTGAACCGCAACGGCGTCCTCGATCCTTACGAGGATTGGCGGCTCTCCCCCGAACAGCGCGCCCGGGACCTCGTTGCGCGCATGACACTCGAAGAAAAAGCTGGCACCATGATGCATGGCACCGTCCGCGCCGTGGGCGGCCCCATGGCGGCAGCGGGCATGGGCGGTCAATACGACACCGCGTCCGCGCGCGCGCTCATCGACAGCGTCAAGGTCACGAACTTGATCACCCGCCTGAACACCGATCCCCGGAGGCTCGCGGTCGCGAACAACGTCCTCCAGGCGATCGCTGAGCGCACGCGGCTGGGCATTCCGCTGACGATCAGCACCGACCCGCGCAACCATTTCCAATACGTGCCCGGCGTCAGCAGTCAGACCACGTTCTCGCAGTGGCCGGAAGCGCTCGGCCTCGCGGCCATCGACGACACCGCGCTCACGCGCCGCTTCGGCGACATCGCGCGTCAGGAGTATCGCGCGGTCGGCATCCACATGGCCCTGTCGCCCCAGGCCGACCTCGCGACGGAGCCCCGCTGGCCGCGCGTCGCCGGTACGTTCGGCGAGGACGCCGACCTGGCCGGCCGGCACGTGCGCGCCTACGTCACCGGGTTTCAGCACGGCCCGAACGGCGTTGACTCGACCGGCGTCGTCACTGTGGTCAAGCACTGGGTCGGCTACGGAGCAGCCAAGGATGGTTGGGACAGTCATGCGTACTACGGACGGTTCGCCACATTCCCCGGTCACAATCTCGAGTATCACATCCGCCCCTTCCTTGGCGCCTTTGCCGCCCATGCCGCCGGGGTAATGCCGACGTACTCGATCCTCGAAGGTGCCGCGTGGGACGGCAAACCCATCGAGCAGGTCGGCGCCGGATTCAACCGCCAGCTCCTGACCGACATGCTGCGTGGCCACTACGGTTTTCAGGGCGTGATTGTCACCGACTGGGCGATCACGTGGGACTGCGCGGAGCGGTGCAAGAACGGCGCGCCGGCCGGCGAGCGCCCCTCGTTCGCGGACGTCGGCATGCCGTGGGGCGTCGAGGATCTCCCGATGCGCGGGCGATTCGTCAAAGCGGTGCAGGCCGGGGTGGATGAGTTCGGCGGCACCGAGCGCGCCGACATGCTGGTCGACGCCGTGCACGCGGGCGAGCTGTCCGAGGCGCGGCTCGACAGCTCGGTCGTCCGCATTCTCACCCAGAAGTTCGCGCAGGGGTTGTTCGAGCACCCTTTCGTCAACCCCGATTCTGCGGCGCGACTGGTCGGGAATCCCACGTTCCTCGCTGCCGGTGTCGATGCGCAGCGCCGAGCATTGGTGCTGCTCGAGAACCAGGGCGGGATCCTGCCGTTCAAGTCTCCCGCGAACCGTTCGCTCCGCGTCTACGTCCATGGCGTCGCGCCCGCGGCGGCGACGCGCGAGGGCTGGACCGTCGTCACCGATCCCAAGCAGGCGGACGTCGCCATCGTCCGGCTCAGCGCGCCCTTCGAGCGTCTCCATCCGCAGTACGTCTTCGGCCAGTTCTTCCACGAGGGCAGTCTCGCGTTCAAAGACACCGATTCCGATTACGTGGCGTTCAAGCGTGTGAGCGCCGTGGTGCCGACGATCGTGACCGTGTATCTGGATCGCCCCGCGATTCTCACCCCAATCAAAGACAACGCGCGGGCGCTGATCGCGAACTTCGGGGTAAGTGATGCAGCCTTGATCGATGTACTGACCGGCCGGGCACGGCCCGAGGGAAAGCTGCCATTCGAGCTGCCATCGTCGATGGAAGCGATCCAGGCGCAACGCTCCGACCTACCGCACGACAGCGTCCGGCCGCTCTATCCGTTTGCCTTCGGTCGGAGCTACTGAGAGTGAGCGATCGCCCGATCATCCGCGTCGCGCACGTCGTCAAGTCGTTCGGGAAAGTCATGGCGGTCAACGACGTCTCCTTCGACGTCCAGGCCGGCGAGATCTTCGCGTTTCTCGGTCCGAACGGCGCCGGAAAGACCACCACCATCAAGATGCTGACGACGCTGCTGTGGCCAACGAGCGGCTCGCTCGAGCTCGATGGGCTCGATCCCGCCACGCACCAGACGGAGGTGCGGCGGCGCTTCGGCGTCGTGTTCCAGGACCCGAGTCTCGACAGCGACCTCACGGCGTGGGAGAACATGGATATCCACGGCGTCCTGTACCATGTACCGCGTCGCGCCCGCCGCGAGCGGAGCGAGACCCTGCTCCGCATGTTCGAGCTGTGGGAGCGGCGCGATGACCTGGTGAAGACGTTTTCCGGTGGCATGAAACGCCGCCTCGAAATCGCCCGTGGACTGCTGCACACCCCGAAGGTGCTGTTTCTGGACGAGCCGACGCTCGGCCTCGATCCTCAGAGCCGCAATCAGATGTGGACCCACGTGCGGAATCTCAATGAGGCGGAGCACGTGACGGTGTTTCTCACGACGCACTACATGGACGAAGCCGACCGCGTGGCCGATCGCATCGCGGTGATCGACCACGGGCGCATCGTCGCCACGGGTTCTTCCGCGGAGCTCAAGCGGCAAACCAGCACCGATTCGCTCGAAGCGGCGTTCCTCGCGCTCACCGGTACGACGATCCGGGACGAGAGCGCCACGGCCGCAGATCAGATGCGGCAGGTCGCCCGCGTGTGGAGGAGATGAGCACATGACCGTCGTCTTCATTCTCTGGCTGCGGGAGCTGAAGAAATACCTGCGCTCGCGCGTCCAGATCGTCGCATCGCTCGGTGCCCCCCTCATGTATCTAGGCGTGCTGGGGTTCGGCCTCGGCCCCGTGTTCCGGCGCGCCGGCGAGGGCAGCTATCTCCAGTTCATAGCGCCAGGCGTGATCGGCATGACCGTGCTGTTTACGGCCATGTTCTCGGGGTTCACGATGCTGTGGGACCGCCAGTTCGGATTCCTGAAAGAGACGCTGGTCGCGCCGGTGCCCCGTTTGGCAATCATGATCGGGCGCACGCTCGGCGGGGCCACCGTCGCGGTGTTGCAGGGCACGCTGATTTTCGTCGTCACCCTCATCGCCGGATTCCGCCCGGAGAGCCTCCTCGCGGTGCCGCTCGCGTTTCTCGTCATCGCGCTGATCGCCGTGATCTTCTCGGCGCTGGCGACCGCGATCGGGTCGAGCCTCAAGGAGATGCAAGGCTTTCAGATGGTGATGAATTTCCTCGTGATGCCGACCTTCTTTCTCTCGGGGGCGATCTATCCGCTCGAGGGGCTCCCCCGAGTGCTGGGGGCGCTCACGCGCGTCGATCCGCTCACCTACGGCGTCGACGGGGTGCGCGGCCTGCTGATCGGGCGGACGCATTTCGGCGTCGCGTTGGACGTTGCCGTGCTGCTGGGGGTTGGGGTCTTGTTCGTGCTCTTCGGTGCCTGGCGGTTTTCAAAAATCGAGGCCTAATGAAAAAGCTTTGGCTGCTAGTCCTGCTTGCTGGAAACCTCAACGCTCAGCGTCGCGCGATCGTCTACACCACGGCCGAAAGCACCAGCTTGCGGCTGACCGCCACCGACACGTTGGCCTTCAAACCGTCGGAGCCGACATCCGAAGGCAAGGTGTACGTCTTCGTCGATCCGCGGAAAACGTTTCAGCCGCTGATCGGAATCGGCGGAGCGCTGACTGACGCCGCAGCCGAGACGTTCGCCAAACTCCCCGCGGCCCAGCAGGAAGAATTGATCGCAGCGTATTACAGTGCCGATCGTGGGATCGGATACACGTTAGGCCGGACGAACATCCACAGCTGCGACTTCTCGAGCGAGAGCTACACCTACGTGACGGAAGGCGATTCGGCCCTGACTTCGTTCTCCGTCGCGCACGACCTACGGTTCAGAATCCCGCTCATCAAGCGCGCGATGGCTGCGACCGGCAACAAGCTCAAGCTCTTTGCCAGCCCCTGGAGCCCGCCGGCGTTCATGAAGGACAACAACAACATGCTGCACGGCGGTCACCTACGCCCCGAGTACGCTCACGCCTGGGCTCGGTATTTCGCGAAGTTCGTCGAGAGTTATAGGAAGGAAGGGGTGCCGGTGTGGGGCATCACGATTCAGAACGAGCCGATGGCCACCCAGACATGGGAATCATGCGTCTATCAGGCGGCGGATGAGCGCGATTTTCTCAAGAACCACCTCGGTCCGGCGATGTGGGGACAGGGACTGCGTGACGTCAATATCATGGTCTGGGACCATAACCGCGATCTCATCATCGAGCGGGCGCTGACCATCTTCGGCGATTCCGCGGCGGCGAAGTACGCCTGGGGGATGGCGTTCCACTGGTATGAAGACTGGTCGGGCGGGACACAGATGTACGACAACGTGGCGCTGGTGAACCGGCTCTACCCCAGCAAGCACCTCCTCTTCACCGAAGGCACACCGGCGAATTTCGACTCCACCGGGTACGGACGCTGGAGCCTGGGCGAGGCGTACGGGCGCTCGATGATCCACGATTTCAATTCGGGCGCCGAGGGATGGACGGACTGGAATATCCTGCTGGATGAACGAGGCGGTCCCAACCACGTCGGCAACTTCTGCTTTGCCCCGATCCATGCCGACACGCGTACCGGCAAGCTCATCTACACGAATTCGTACTACTACATCGGACATTTCTCGAAATTCATCCGTCCTGGCGCCAGAAGGATTTTGGCGGCGCCGAGCCGCAGCATGCTGCTCGCGACGGCTTTCGCGAACCCCGACGGTAGGGTGGTCGTGGTCGTGATGAATCCGACGTCAAAGGGGGGGGACTACAACCTCGCCGTCGGCTCCGCGTCAGTGCAGATCAGCGCGCGGCCACACTCCATCCAGACGGTGGTGTTTTAAGGCTACGCGCCGACCGCTCGGCCCCTTCCCCAATCACCAGACCCGTCCCCTCGGCCTGCGCCGCGATCGCGCGACGGAGCTCGGCGATCTCCTCGTCGGTATGGCCAGCCGCCCGCAGCTTCCGGTTCATCTCCACCGTCTTGACGGCACCCTTGAGCGTGCCGAGCGCCAGCGTCGCGCACTGGGGGCGGGACGATGCGATGTCGCGCCCGAGGAGGTCAAGCATTTCCTCGTAGGAGAACGCGAGGACCTCCGCGAACGCCGGTTTCAGCCGGTTGATGCGCTCGGCGAGGATCGACGCGGCCGCCTGGCTCAAGGTACAGCCAACGCCCTCGAAGCTGACGGCCGCGACACGGTCCTCACCGTCCTTCGCCTTGACGTACATCGTGATGACGTCGCCGCATCCGGGGTTGCCCCCTGGGACGCTGGCATCCGCGTCCGGGAGCCTACCTCGATGGCGCGGTCGTTGGTTGTGGTCGACCAGCCAGGCGATCCGCGTTTCCCGGTCCACTACGGCTTCTCCACCTGTGCTTTCACCAGGTTGCCCCACTCGGTCCACGAGCCGTCGTAGTTGCGGACGCGCTCGAAGCCCAAGAGGTACGTCAGGGCGAACCACGTGTGCGAGGAACGCTCACCGATCCGGCAGTAGACGATGACGTCGCCTCCCGGCGTGAGCCCGTGTTCCTCTTGGTAAATCGTCCGCAGCTCGCTGGCCGGCCGGAACGTGTGGGTCTCCGGGTTGATCGCCCTGCCCCACGGGATGCTCCGCGCGCCCGGGACATGGCCGCCACGGAGCGCGCCCTCATTAGGGTACTCAGGCATGTGCATCCGCTCGCCGCGATACTCCTCGGGACTCCGCACGTCCACCAGCCGCTTGCCGCTCTTCACATGCTCCAACACCTGTTCGCGGAACGCGCGGCTGCGGACATCGTCGCGGTCCTTGACGGTGATGTTCCCCTCAGGGTACCGGGGCACCGCGGTCACCAGCTCGCGGCCCTCATCGGCCCAGCGTAGCCGGCCGCCGTCCATCAGCCGCAGGTTTTTCACGCCGAAGAGCCGGAACACCCAGAAGGCGTAGGTCGCCCACCAGTTGTTCTTGTCGCCGTAGAGGACGATCGTGCTGCTCTCGTTGATTCCCTTCGACCGCAGCAGCCGTTGGAATCGCGGGC